>Ga0214542_1000084_pt1 | contig 120499 bp, 108 predicted proteins | sample CNSS1metaG_FD_160096 | JGI IMG/M metagenome (GOLD analysis project Ga0214542, IMG submission 160096) | Root nodule microbial communities from cowpea collected in UCLA plant growth center, Los Angeles, California, USA - CNSS1 | ecosystem: Host-associated > Plants > Roots > Nodule | place: USA... | reverse complement strand
GTCATCCTCGTCGCCGTCATGCGAAAACTTTGTCGTCCTCGCCAACACCCTCATCGCGCAGGATCGCCTCTGGCAGCCAACGCCACCTTGACAACAAACACAGATGCTCACCCTGACCCTCTCCCCGCATGCGGGGAGAGGGTCAGGGCAGCGGGACGAGGGGCAGCCCATCCGAGCGAATTGTCAGCTCCGCGGCAGCAGGCTTTCCACCTCGGCAGCTGCGTCGTCCAGGGCTTCCTCAGGCGTTGCAGACTGCTCGACGACGCGTGACAGGTTCTCGACGATCGACTGGGTGACCTTGACGCCGTTGGTGCCGGGGAAGGCGTACCAGGGAATCATGCGCGGCATCTGCTCGAGACCGGCGCGGAAGAGTGGGTTCTCTTCGTAGAAATTGGCGAGATATTCCGGCGACTTCGCCGCGAGCTCGTTGTTGGGCACGTATCCCGTGCCGGGAACGACGACCGAGGCGCCATAGGGGCCGGCGGCAAACTTCGCGAACTTCCAGGCCGCTTCCTGCTTTTCAGCGTCACGGGTCAGGATCACCACGGCATTGCCGCCGGTCGGCAGCTTGCCGTTGACCGGGTCGATCAGCGGGATCGGCGCGGTGCGCAGGTCGAACTTGCCGCCGACATTCTTGATCGTATTGCGCAGCGCGCCGGTCGTCTGGAAGGCGAAGCCGATCTTGCCCGCGACGAAGGCCTGTTCGCCCGCCTGCTTGGTAAGCACAGGCAGGCCGCCTTCCTTGACCATGCGGTTCAGCACTTCGATTGCCTTGCGGCCCTCCGGATCGTTGAAGGTGACCTTGGTCTCGTCCTCGTTCAGCATGCGGCCACCGGCGCCGAAGAGCAGCGCCGAGAACATCCAGTCGTCGCCTTGCCAGCGGAAGTCGATGCCCTCGTTGCCGTCGCCGAGCGCCTTGATCTTGCCGCCGAGCGCGATCACCTCGTCCCAGGTCTGCGGCGGCTTTTCGGGGTCGCCGCCGGCCTGGCGCACGAGGTCGGCATTGTAATACATGATCGGGTTCGAGGTTGCGAAGGCGAGACCCACCTGCTTGCCGCTAACCCGGGCGAGCTTCAGGATGTTCTCCGAAAAGCCCTGCTCGGCCATGTTGCCGTCTTTCTCGACGAACGGTCCGAGATCGACCGGAATGTCGCGCTCGTCGAGCATGCGCAGCCGGTTGAGACCAATGAAGGTGATGTCCGGCATCTCGGTCGTGCCGGCCTGGCGCATGATCGTCTGGATGCCTTCCTCGTAGGTCGCGGAGGGATTGGCGAAGGCGATCCTGATGTCCGGGTTTTCCTCCATGAACTTCTTCGAGATCGTCTCCATCACGTCCTTGAAGAAGCCGGGCATGGGATAATGCACCGTCAGTATCGTTTCGGCCTCGGCCGGAACGGCAAGGGTCATCGATACCGCCGCGGCGGCGAGAAAATGCCTGAAATGTTTCATGACGCTCTCCTGGTTTTAACCGGTCAGCCCTTGAGACCGGTCATGGTGATGCCCTCGACGAAGCGTTTCTGCGCGATGAGGAACGCGGCGACGAGGGGAAGGGTGATGATCAGCGTGGCGGCCATCAGCGCGCCGTAATCGTCGCCGGCTTCCGCGGCGCGGAAGTAGAGGAGGCCGAGCGGCGGGGTGGCGAAATCCTGGTTGGAGACGACCACCAGCGGCCAGAACAGGTCGTTCCAGTGCGCCACTACCGAAAATATCGCGAAGGCGGTGATCGCCGGCCAGGCATTCGGCACGACGACTCGGGCGACGATCCCCGCCTCGGACATGCCGTCGAGGCGCGCGGCGTGGATCAGATCGTCGGGAATGGCGCGGAAGAACTGCAGGAACAGGAAGATCGCGAATACCGAGATGGAGAAAGGTGCGACGAGCGCCGTATAGCTATTGAGCACCGAGAGCCGATCGAATGCCACATAGAGCGGCAGCGCCGTCGCGTGGATCGGCACCAACAGCCCAAGCATCACCAGCACCATCATGGAGCGCGCGGCGCGGAACTTGAGTTTCGCCATGGCATAGGCGCAGGGAATGGCGACGACGACCTGGACAATGAAGATCAGCGCGCAGACGATGACGCCGTTCAAGAGCAAGGTCGGCATGGAGACGCGCGATAGCGCCTTTGTGAAGTTCTCGGCAAAGGACCATTGCTCCGGGATCAGCGAGAGCGAAGAGGAAAAGATCTCGCTCTGCGCTTTGCCGGCGGTCGAAATCATGAAGATGTAGGGCGCAAGGAAGATAAGCGCACCGAGCGAGAGGAGGCCAAATCTGAGGATCCGGCCGAAGGGGAGGCTACGGGCAGTCATGCGTAATGCACCTTCCGGTCGAGGAGGCGGTATTGCAGGAGCATCAGGACGACCAATATTGCGAGGAAGATGACCGTCATCGCCGAGGCATAGCCGACCCGCAGATAGACGAAGCCCTCCTGGTAGATGGTGAAGAGCAGCACTTCGGAGGCCTTGTTCGGCCCGCCCTCGGTGAGCGTTTTCACCGTCTCGAAAACCTTGACGGAATTGATGATGCTGATCGTCGTGACGAAGAGCGTCGTCGGTCCGAGCATAGGCCAGGTGACGAGGCGGAAGCGGTCGAACCAGGACCTGGCGCCGTCGACTTCCGCCGCCGCATAGAGCTCGCGCGGAATGGCGGTGAGACCGGCCAGGAACAGGACCATGTTGAAGCCAACCGACTGCCAGATGCCGATGATCGAAAGCCCGTAAAGCACAGTGCCGGAGGCGCCGAGCCAGTTCGGCCCGGTGATGCCGAACTGGGCGAGGAATGTGTTAATCGGCCCGATCGTCGGATGGAAGAGGAACTGCCAGACCGTCGCCATGGCGACGAGAAGCGTTGCAACCGGGAGAAAATAGACCGTGCGGAAGAAGGCGCGGGCGCGGGTCTCCGCCTCTATCAACATCGCGATCGCGAGCGCCAGCACGATTGATACCGGCGTGACGATCGCCGTGTAGATGGCGGTATTCGAGAGCGAGCGGCGGAAGGTGCGGTCGCTGATGAGCTCCGCATAGTTCTCGAAGCCGACAAAGCGGAAGCCGCCATAGCCGAGCTCGAAATCGGTGAAGCCGAGGATGACGACGGCGAGCGTCGGCAAGAGGATGAAGAGGAAGAGAAGAGCAATCGCCGGCGCGGCGAGCAGCCATGCGATCCGCGCCTCGTGCCGGCCGATCGATGCGATCAGCATCTCCGCCGCCATGCTAGCCATGGGCCCTCTCCCGTGACGAGGTTATGGCGACGGTTTTCGCCCGCAGCCGCTCGCCGGTCGTCGCGAAGAGCATCATCCGGCTCGGCTCGATTTCGACGGAAACTGGCATGCCGGTGGAGAGGGTTGCGGCGTCCGCCGGCGCCATCCTGGCAACGATCGTCTCGCCGATCGCGTCGAGCCTTGCATGGACAATGACCTCGGAGCCGAGGAATTCGGTGCGCTCGATGCGGGCCCTGAGGATGCCGTCCGTCCTCGGCCTGAGACGGACGAATTCCGGCCGCACGCCGATCAGGACCCGCCTCTCGCCTGGCGGTGCGGTCTCGACGGCGAGCGTCAAGGCGCCGAAGCGCACGATGCCGGTGGCGTCCATTCGCGTTTCCAGCACGTTGATGCGCGGCTGGCCGAGAAAGCGGGCGACCTCGATATGGGCGGGATCGTCATAGATCTCCTGCGGCGGAGCGAGCTGCAGCAGCGTGCCGCCGATCATCACCGCGACACGATCGGCCATCGACAGGGCCTCGGATTGGTCATGGGTGACGTAGAGCGTCGGCACGCCGGCACGGCGGTGTAATTCAACGATCTCGCCGCGGGCATGGACGCGGAGATTCGCATCGAGATTGGAGAGTGGCTCGTCCATCAGAAAGACGCTAGGGCGGCGGACCATGGCACGGGCAAGCGCCACGCGCTGGCGCTGGCCGCCGGACATCTGCCCCGGCTTACGGTCGAGCAGATGGTCGATCTTGAGCGACGCGGCCATTTCGCGGACCTGGCGCTGGATGTCCGCGCGGATCTGACGCTGGCCGGGCAGGAAATCGCCGATGAAGGGCAGGCGCTGGGCTGCCGTCAGGCGGCGCATGGCGAGCGGGACGGCGATGTTCTGGCCGGCAGTCAAGTGCGGATAGAGGGCATAGGACTGGAACACCATGGCGATGTTGCGATCGGCAGCTGCCAGCGGCGAGACATTGCGGCCGCCAATGACGATCTCACCGTTGTCGGCGTGATCCAGCCCCGCGACGATGCGCAACAGCGTGCTCTTGCCGCAGCCGGACGGGCCGACGAGAGCAATGAATTCGCCTTGCCCGGCTTCCAGGCTCACGCCGTTCAGGATCGCGTTTCCGGCAAAAGACTTGGTGATGTTGTCGAGCGAAAGAACGCTCATTGCGCTGCCTCCACGGGCTTCCTGGCGGCGCGCGGATAAACCTCTTCGATCACGTGATCGATGACGTGGGGGTCAATCCGGGTACCGCGACAATCTCGCTGTCGATGCGTTCTGCGCCGAGGTGATGCAGAACGGCGCCGACGAGCCGCTCCCCAGGCATTTCCCGCTCAAGCGTATCGATGACGAAAGATGTCGGGGGTGCCCAGAGGAGGTCGGTGCCGGCGTGATGGCCCTGCCAGGCCCAGTGCAGATGGCCACTGGCATGAAGCGCGACATCGTTTCCGGCCATAAGCTCGTAGAGACGCTGTCGCTGGCGCGGCCGCACGCCCCAATAGCCGGTATCGCCTTCCGCCGGATCGTCGACGAACAGCGGCTTGTGAGCAAAGATGGCGACCCGCCGACCGTCACGCGCGGAGAGCGTCCGCTCCAGCCAATCAAACTGCTTCTCCTCTTCCGTGTCGTCGAAGCCGAGAAGCAGGCTGTTAAGACCGATGAGCCGCCAATCACCATGGTCGCACAGCCAGTAGTCGGGCCCGACGTGCTTGCGCCAGCGGGCCAGCCGGGCAGCATCGACCGGCTGGTCCGAGCCGGGCAGGTGACCGACGTCGTGGTTGCCGGGTACGATCAGTACCGGCACCGGCAGCTTTCGCATGAGGTCCATCGCAAAGGTCATGTCCTCCTCGCGGTCCGCGCCGTCGATCGTCAGGTCGCCGGTATGGACGACGAGGTCGGCGCCGGCCGTCTCGATCCAGCGGGCGACGGGCTCCCAATTGTCGTTGAAATGCGTCTTTGAGGGGCTGAGATGGGTGTCGCTGATCTGGACGATCTTCATCAGGGCCGGTCTCCCGCTTGCTCGAATGCGACATGAAAGAGGGGCCGTCCGCCTCGCTCAGCGCCGCTTGGCGGACTGTTTAGGCGGCTGCGATGTCAGTTTGGTAACAGGCGTTCTCAGTTGTTTTTCAGTTTCTCCATCAAAGCTTCACTTTCGGGGCGGCCGGATCCTTTTCCAAAACCGCTTGACGCGAATCAGAGGATGAATCATTCCTCTAACGGAATAGATCGCATATTCCGCATTTCAGCGTAGGTCGGCGATTGCTCTGTTAAGAGTTGTGGCGGGCGCAGTTGCGTGGCCGGCGAAGAGGTTTTGCCGTCCTTGCCTGGATGTGCCAAGCACGGGGGATTGGACGATGGACATGATGGGATCGGCCATGGCGGCTAGCGCGATCGGAGCGGCTGCCGGCGCAGATGATCGCAGGCCAGCGGATGAGGCGATCGCGGCGGATGCGCGCGCGCTTTCGGAGCAGCTGAAGGCGATGCGCGATCGGCTGTTCCCGCCACTGGCAATGAAGACGCTCAGAAGCTTTACATCCGGCGAGGCTGCGAAGCTCATCGGCGTTTCCGACGGCTATCTCCGGCAGCTTTCGCTTGCGGGCGAGGGGCCGCAGCCCGATACCGGGGCCGGCGGGCGGCGCTCCTATTCGCTCTTCGACATCAACGCGCTTCGCCGCCATCTTTCCGAACAGGCGCTTGCCAAGGGTAATGGCGCCAAGGCGCGGGGCTATCTCAAATGGCGTGATGCTGCTCGCGGCGAGCATCTGCAGGTCATCTCCGTCACCAATTTCAAGGGCGGCTCCGGCAAGACAACCTCTTCGGTCCATCTGGCGCAATATCTCGCCTTGACGGGGCATCGCGTTCTGGCGGTCGACCTCGATCCGCAGGCCTCGCTCTCGGCACTGTTCGGCTACCAGCCGGAATTGGACCTGACCGGCAACGACACGCTTTATGGCGCGATCCGCTACGATGCCGAGGCGCGGCCGCTGAAGGAGATCATCCGCAAGACCTATTTCGACGGGCTTGACCTGGTACCGGGCAATCTCGAACTGCAGGAATTCGAGCACACCACGCCGCAGGCCCTGAGCGCCCGGCAGAGCGGCGCGGATGCCGGCCCCCTGTTCTTCGCCCGCGTGCAGACGGCGCTGGCGAGCGTTGCCGATGACTACGATGTGGTCGTGATCGACTGCCCGCCGCAGCTCGGTTATTTGACGCTTTCGGCGCTCTGCGCCTCGACCTCGGTCATTGTCACCGTGCATCCGCAGATGCTCGACGTCGCCTCGATGAACCAGTTCCTCTACATGACCTCGGATCTGCTCAGCGTCGTGCGCGAGGCCGGCGGCGAGCTCAATTTCGATTTCCTGCGCTACCTCGTCACGCGTTTCGAGCCGAATGACGGACCGCAGGCGCAGATCGTCGGCTTCATGCGCTCGCTCTTCGGCGATCGGGTGCTGACCTCGGCCATGGTGAAGTCGACGGCGATCTCGGATGCGGGCCTCACCAAGCAGACGCTCTACGAGGTCGGGCGCGAGAACTTCACCCGCGCCACCTACGACCGGGCGATCGAGTCGCTCAATGCCGTCAACGGCGAGATCGAGGCTCTCATTCACGCGGCCTGGGGGCGCTAAGACATGGCTGGCAACAACCGGAAGAACGAATTGCGGGCGCTGTTCATGGGCAGTGCGCCGGCTGCCAGCTCTCAGGCCCCGGCGGAGCAGTCGGGCGAGTTGACACCTGTCAACCAACCGGCGGCGCCGCGCGCCGCCTCCGGCGCCGTCAAGGCGATGGGGCTCTCGCTCGGCAGCATCACCCGCGAGGCGGAAGAGGCGCGTGCGCTTCGCGAAGCGCTGACGATGGGCGAGCGCGTCGTCGCTCTCGACCCGACCCTCGTCGAAGCCTCCTTCATCGAAGACCGGCTGACCGACGGCGAAGTCGACGACCCGGACTTCCTCGCGCTCGTCGAGAGCATTCGCGAGAATGGCCAGCAATCGCCGATCCTCGTCCGCCCGCACCCGGAAAGGCAGGGCCACTACCAGACTGCCTACGGGCATCGTCGCCTGAAGGCCGTGCGCCGGCTCGAACTGCAGGTGAGGGCGATCGTCCGGCCGCTCTCCGACGACGAACTGGTGCTGGCCCAAGGCAAAGAGAATGCCGAGCGGCGTAACCTCTCCTTCATCGAGCGGGCGCTTTTCGCCGCGGCGCTCGCCGCCCGCGGCTTCGACCGCAAGGTGATCGGCGACGCGCTCGCGGTGCAGAAGAGCGAGCTGTCGCGTCTCCTGCAGGTCGCCGACAGCATACCGCATCAACTCGCTCGCGCGATCGGCCCGGCGCCCAAGGCCGGCCGCGCCCGCTGGATGGCGATCGGCGCACTGCTTGAAAGGGAGGACGCGCGCGCCAAGGCGGAGGAGGAAATCGCTTCCTCGGAATTCCGCGCCGCCGACACCGACCAGCGCTTCCAACTGGTCTTCGATCGGCTGTCCCATGGGGAAAGGCCGAAGCCGGAAACGCCGGAGGAGTTGAGGGACGGAGCCGGACGAGTCTACGCGCGCCTGAGGCGCAACGGGAAGTCGCCAACAATCGAGTTCGTACCCGAAACGCATCCTGTCTTCGTCAAGGAGGCGGTAGACATGCTGGCGAAACACCATGCGAGCTTCATGGATCGTCAGAAGTCGCTGCTCCGTCGCTGAGTCTACACGTAGTCCACCCAGACGCCGCCCTGATCGGCCGATCGGACGCAGTTTTCCACCCAGCGGACGCCCTCCAGCCCGGCGTCGATGCCGGGAAAGACCAGGCTCTCGATGCCTTCCGGCGCCAGTCGGCGACTGCCGTTGATGGCAAGGCCGAAGCGGCGGTAGAGGTTCGCCCAGGCCTCGAACAGCCCTTCTGGATGGCCGCCGCCGATGCGGTCGTCGAGCCGGGCTTGCGGATAGAGATAGTCCATGCCGCGTTCGAGGATGCGGACCGGCTCGCCCTGGATCTCGTAGGAGAGCTGGTTCGGCCGCTCGTCCCACCATTCGATGCTCGCCTTCGAGCCGACGATGCGGATCTTCTGGCCGTGCATCGAGCCGGCGTTGACGGCGCTCGACCAGATATTGGCGATGGCGCCGTTGTCGTATTCCATCAGGGTCACGGCATTGTCCTCGAGCGGCGCCCGGCTTTTGACGAAGCTCTGGCGCACGCACATCAGCCGCTTGATCTTCAAATGCGGCAGGATGACCTCGGAGATGTAGAGCGGATGGGTTCCGACGTCGCCGAGCACGTAGCTCGGGCCTGCAAATTTCGGGTCGACGCGCCAGCGGGTCGAGGGGTTCTGCTCCTCGACGGGGGCACTGTGGAAGCCGTGCGCGAATTGCAGGTTGACGATGCGGATCTCGCCGAGATCGCCGTTCTTAACCATGGCGCGCGCCTGCTCAATCATCTGGTGGCCGGCATAGCCGTAGGTGACCCCGACGATGAGGCCGCGCGCTTCTGCCAGCGCCTTCAGTTCCAGTGCTTCCGCGACGGTGAAGCAGAGCGGCTTTTCGCAGACGACGTGCAGCCCGTGTTCGAGCGCTGCCTTGCAGATCTCGAAATGCGTGTTGTTTGGCGTGGCGATCGACACCGCCTCGATGCCGTCGGCGCCCCTCGACTCCGCGGCGAACATTGCCCGGTAGTCCGGGTAGCTGCGCCTCTCGTCGAGCCCGAGATCGACGCCGAAGCCGCGGCCGCGTTCCGGATCGATGTCGAAGGCACCGGCGACGAGTTCGAAGGTGTTGTCCCTGAGCGCCGCCGAGCGATGGATATAGCCGATCTGGCTACCGCGCCCGCCGCCAACCATCCCCCAGCGGATCGGTTTCGTTTTCTTCTCTGACATGCGGTGTTCCTAACTGGTGATTTTCAGAACCCGACCGAGCGCAGATAGTCGCGGCTTTCCTTCACGTCCGCGAGGCTCCCCGCCACACTCAAGGGGTCGCGCTCCTGCTCGACCGTAATGAAGCCGTGATAGCCGATCTCCTCAAGCGCGCGCTTGACGGCCGGGTAGTCGATGACGCCGCGGCCGATCGGGCACATGACGCCTTGGGCGCAGGCCTCGAAGAAGCGGATCTTCTCGCCGAGCACACGGCGGAGGACCCTTTCGTCGATGTCCTTGAAATGCACGTAGTCGAGACGGTTAGCAAATTTCTTCAGCGTCTCGACCGGATCCATGCCGGCATAGTAGGTGTGGCCGGTGTCGATGCAGAAGCCCGCAAGCTCCGCCGGCACGTCGTTCGCGATTCGCTCGGTCTCGTCGGCGAACTCGATATAGCCGCCGGCATGCGGATGAATGACGGCGCGCACGCCGTATTTGTCGCGGGCAAGAGCAGCGATCGCCTTGATATTGGCAACCATGCCTGCCCAGGCCTCGTCGGAGAGCCGCGGCGCACGCTCGGAATGGCCGGCGGCGTAATCCCGCTCCTCATGGCCCCAATCCATGACGGTCAGATAGGGTGTCCCGAAGCGCTGCCCCGGCACCTGCTCCGGCTGCGGCAGCCTGGTGACGACTGCGCAGATTTCGTCCGTCTGGCGCAGAAGGTTGGCCTGGTTCTCCGGCGAGACGAGATCGTCGAAGATCGTGCCGGCGACGATGAAGAGCTTGCGTTCGTCAAGCGCCCTGGCGACGCGTTCGGACCCGAGCGGCACGTAGCCATAGGGCCCGAGTTCCAATCCGCCATAGCCGGCGGCGGCAGCCTCGTCGAAGACGCGCTCCCAGGAGGGTAGGTTCGGGTTCCTGACGTCGTCAACACCCCAGCAGCAAGGGGCCGTCGTAATGGTGATGGTCACGGGGGTCGTCCTGTCGATGTCGGGTTGTTGGTAAGTCTCTACTTACGTTCAGGCCAGTACTTGTCGACATACTTCTGGATTTCCGAACCCATGAAGCGACCGGACTCGTCGGCGCGATCCTCCCAGCCGAACACGCAAGCCGTGACGATGCCGTCGAAGCCGACCTCGGCGAGCGAAGAGAAGAAGACGTCCCAGTTGATCTCGCCCTGGTACATATCCATGTGCTGATGGATCGTCACCTTCGCGCCCGGCGGGTTGATGATGTAGCGCAGCCCGGACGAGGCCTTGTGGTTATAGGTGTCGGCCACGTGAACATGCGCGATCATCGACCCCGCATCACGGATCATCTTCGCCATATCGTCGCCGAAATAGAATGTATGCGGCGCGCAATAGAGGAACTTGACGTTCTTCGAGCCGATCGTCTTCAGCATATCGATCGCCGGATGCAGCGTCTCGCACCAGTCCTCCGGGTGCGGCTCCATGTTGAGCGTCACGCCTTCCTTCTCGAACACCGGCACGAGCTCCTCCATCGAGCGCCACCAAGCCGCTTCGCTGTGCTCATGGGTATGCATTCCGCCGCAGCAATTGGAGCGGTGGCTGCGGTCGGGCGAGGGGCCGCGGCCGAATTCGGAGTTCATCGTGTCGCAGCCCATTTCGACGGCGACCCGGATCGCCTCCTTCCAATAGCGCACCGCCGCCTGGCGCTCGTCCTCATGCGGGCTAGCCCAGCGATACATCGGCAGGATCGAGGCGAGCTGGACGCCATGGTCCCTCAGCGCCGACTTGAACTCGGCGATTCGCTCCTTGTGCGCGCGCGGGCGCACCCACCAGGGGAGAAAATCGTCGCGCGGGGAGAGCTCGATATGGTCATAGCCGAGCTCCGCCGCCTTCCGGCACAGGTCATGCAAGCCGAGGTGGCGATGCATATAGGGGTCGAGTGCAATCTTCATGGGGCTCCTCCGTCGTTCCGGCGCGCCGGGTGTCTGTTGCTACGGTTCGGTCTCGTGGCTCCTCCCGAACTGCAGATAGATTAGCGTCAGCCGCTATTGCGTCCTAAATCTCCCTTGATCAAATTTGATCATTGACGCGTTTCACCGATCCTGGTCTGGGTAGACTCTCGGAGGAGGAGGAGGATTGCTTCGGTGGCGAAGGTGACGCTGAAGGATGTTGCGCGTGAGGCCAGCGTCGGCACGGCGACCGTCGAACGTGTCCTCAACGGCCGCGGCGGCGTCCGCCTCGAGACGGTGGAGAAGGTTCTTCATGCCGCCCGCAAGCTTGACTATCGCAATCGCCTGCCGGAGGCGCACCGGGCGCTGATCCGCATCGAGGTGATCCTGGTCAGGCCGGAGACGAGCTTCTACTCGCGCATGAACCAGGCCTTCGAGCGGATCGCTGCGCTTCTCGACAAGAGCATCGTCGTCCACCGCACCTTCGTGCGCGAGAACGATCCGGTCGACTTCGCCCGTTACATCGCCAATCCGGCCGCGCGCCGCTCGGCGCTGATCGTCGTCGCGCCGGACCATCCGGATGTGGTGGAGAGCTTGAGGACGGTTGCAAGACAAGGCACGCCGGTCGTGCAGATCATGACGAGACCCGCCCCGGAGCTCCCTTATGTCGGCATCGACAATTACGCCGCCGGGCGGACTGCCGCCTTTTACATGTCGCGAATGCTCGCCGGGCGAAAGGGTTCCTTCGTCGCACTCTGCCATAGCGGCGCCTATGAGAACCACAAGGAGCGTATCCGCGGCTTTTCCGCATATCTCGCCGAGAAGGGGGGTGGTCACCTCTTCAGCCAGGTAATGTTCGACTATGACGACGACATCAACTCCATGGAACTCCTCAGCGAGGCGCTCGATGGCGACCCCGGCATCATCGGCCTCTACACTGCCGGCGGCGACAACCGATCCGTTGCCGCCGTTCTGAATGAGCACGCGGCGCGAAATATCTTCTGGGTTGGGCATGAGCTTTCCGAGCAATCGCGCCGCGCCCTCCGCGAGGGCGTCATGTCGATCGTGCTCGACCAGGCGCCGGAGATCCAGGCAAGGCGATCGATCGATCTGACGTTGCGCTCCCTGCACCTTATCGATGTCGACGCCAGCCCGGAGCCGGTCCGCTTCCTGACCGTCACGCCGGAGAATGCCTGAGCAGGCGCTCAAGCTCGTGCTTCGTCGGATAGAGAAGCTGCGCCAGCTCTGGCCAGCCGCCTAGCCATAGATAGACATTTCAGGCGAACGGCCTAGAATCTTGGAACTGCGTACCGAGAAAGCGCAACATGGCTGAAGAACGCGCTCAGCGGCGCCTTGCCGCCATCATGGCTGCCGATGTGGTCGGATATAGTCGCCTCGTCGAACTGGACGAAAGCGGTACGCTGGCAGCCCTGAAAGAGCGTCGGAGACGCATTCTGGATCCCCTCGTCCACGAGCATGACGGGCGCGTTGTCAAGACGATGGGCGACGGGGTTCTGGTCGAATTCGCCAGTGCCGTGAATGCCGTGACCTGTGCGATCGAATTCCAGAGGCGAATGTCGGCGGCGAACCATGGGCTCCCAGACGACCGGCAGATCCTTCTAAGAATAGGTATAAATCTGGGCGATGTCGTCGTCGAGGGCGGCGACCTGTACGGCGATGGCGTCATCATAGCGGTGCGGCTCCAGACTCTGGCCGGTCCAGGAGAGATCTACGTCTCCGGCAGCATATACGATCAGGTCAGGCGACGGCTTTATTGCGAATTCGACGAGCTTGGACCGCACCTGATCAAGAATGTCGCCGAGCCGGTTTCCGTCTATCGAATCGAGACTTCGACCTGGGGGCAGCATGACGCAGCCGCCAAGGCACCGCTGCCGCTGCCGATCAAGCCTTCCATTGCAGTGCTGCCGTTCACGAACATGAGCAACGACCCGGAGCAGGAGGTTTTCGTCGACGGCTTGACGGAAGACCTGATCACCGATCTGTCGAGGGCCAGCGGTCTGTTCGTGATCGCGAGCAATTCTGTCTTCGCCTACAAGGGGAGGCACGCGGACGTGCGGCGCATTGCCCGCGAGCTCGGGGTCCGCTACGTCCTTGAGGGCAGCGCCCGTCGTGCCGCCGGGCGAGTGCGCATCAACGCCCAGCTGATCGATGCGATCCAGGGCGATCACCTGTGGGCCGAGAGGTTCGACCGAAGTCTCGAAGATATTTTTGCGGTCCAGGACGAGGTAACAAGCAAGATCGTTGAAGCCTTGGTCGGGCGATTGACGACCGCGCCGGCGCGAAACAGGCCAACGGACCTGGAAGCCTATGATCTGTGCGTCCGCGCGCGATCTCTCGGCCTGCAGACAGCCGGTGCCGCGAGGGAGGCGATCTTCCTCTTGCAGCGGGCAATCGCACGCGATCCCGACTATGCGGAGGCACATCGGCTGCTGGCGCTCAACTTGTGGCTGAGCTGGGAGTTCTGGGACCAGCCGGCTGACCCCAACAGAGCGAGAGCCGTTGCCGAAGCACAAAGGGCCGTTGCGCTCGATCCCGTTGACGCCGGGAACCGCTGGGTCCTCGGCGTCATTCTGGGCCATGAACGCCGCTGGGAGGAGTCCGACACGGAATTCGATCTCGCCTTGAAGCTGGATCCCAACCATGCCGACGCCTGGGCCATGCGGGCGGACCTGATTGTGCTGAGCGGCCGACCCGCCGATGCCATCGAGCATGTCCGAAAGGCGCTCCGGCTTAATCCTCACCCGCCGGGTTGGTATTATTGGATGCTGGGCCAGGCCCAGTATGCGATCCGTGATTATGGGTCGGCGGTCCAAACCTTGCGCCGTCCCGAGACCTACCGAGCGACTTCGCGTCGTCTGCTTGCAGCCAGCCTGGCGCGACTCGGACGCTTGGACGAGGCACGGACGGAAGCGCAGTTGTTCATGATGAGCAATCCAAATTTCACGATCCGACAGTGGTCCGATTCTCAACCGTTCCGCGACGAGGACCTGCGCCGGCACTTCCTCGAGGGCTACCGCATGGCTGGGTTGCCAGAGTGATGGCTGCCGCTTCTCCTTGGCGCAGGGTTTCAGCTCAGGCGTGGCCCGCCCGTGCGTCCAGGCTGAAGCCACCGGCACCGAACGCCACCACCTGCAGCAAGCCGCCCGTGATCGCGAGGTTCTTCATGAAGTGGATCATCTGGTTCTGATCGGCGAAATCCGTATGGAAGCCGATGGCCGACGCCAAAGTGAACACCGCCAGGACAAGCGCCGCTATGCGTGTCTGGTAGCCGAGGACGAGAAGGAGGCCGCCGCCGACCTCCGCCAGCAGAGCTATGGCATAGGCTACCCAGGGCAAGGGCAGATCGGCCGCCGCTATGTAATCGACCGTGCCGGTGGGATCGGCCAGTTTTTCCACGCCGGAGGATATGAAGATGATGGCGAGCAGCAGGCGGCCTAGGAAGGCTAGGGAAGTCTGAAGTGCTACATTGGTCCCCATGTCAGCCTGACCTCTTTCAGCGACGGTGAGCAAGCAATCGGCACGAGTGATTGCAATGCCGGAGTGTCGAAGCCCTCGCGAATTTATACGTGTTTCCTCGATAAAATGGAAATCGGCCAGCCTTTGCAATGACCGCTTCGCGGATCCTGTTCCGGCCGAAGGCTGCTCTCTCGTGAAGCGTCGCCACCTGACCGTCCCAGTGATATCATGAACCAGCACGGTCGCGGTGTCGGGCAGCCGGATGGTGCATGTCGCGTCAATCGCCTGGGCTTCATCCGGCGGATCTCCTGAGGGAGAGACAGCCATGGCAACTGCAAGAGCGGAGCGGCGGCTGGCCGCGATCCTGGCCGCTGACGTCGTCGGCTATTCCCGCCTCGTTGAACATGACGAGGCTGGGACGTTGTCGGCCCTGAAGGTTCTGCGCCGGGAGGTGATCGATCCGCTGCTGGCCGAGCATCAGGGCCGTATTGTCAAGCTGATGGGCGACGGTGCGCTCGTGGAGTTCGGCTCGGTCGTCGATGCTGTCGCGTGCGCGGTCGCCATCCAAAAGGGCGTTGCCGAGAACGAGGTTGATATCCCAACGGAGCGACGCATCATCTTCCGGATCGGCGTCAACCTCGGTGATGTGATCCACGAGGCTGATGGGGATCTCTACGGCGATGGCGTCAACATCGCCGCCCGCCTCCAGACCCTGGCGGATCCAGGCGGCATTTGCATTTCCGGCACGGCGTACGATCACCTCCAGGGCAAGCTTGACTGCGACTATGAGTACCTCGGCGAACGCGCGCTCAAGAACATGGAGCGGCCGGTGCGACTTTACCGCCCTCTTCTGGAAGGGACGACCGCACGAACGGCATCGCCCAGGCCCACACTTCCGGACCGACCATCCATTGCCGTGCTGCCGTTCAACGCCATGAGCGCCGACCCGGAGCAGGACTTCTTCAGCGATGGGCTCACCGAGGACATCACCACCGCGCTATCCAAGCTCAAGGGCTTCTTCGTGATCGCCCGCAACACGATGTTCACCTACAAGGGAAAGCCCGTGGATGTGCGCGCCATCGGGCGCGAACTCGGGATCCGCTATGTTCTCGAAGGGAGTGTCCGCAAGTCCGGCAACCGCGTGAGGGTGACCGCGCAGCTGATCGATGCGGCCTCCGAAGCCCATCTCTGGGCCGAGAGGTACGACGGCGACCTCGGCGATATCTTCGTGATTCAGGACGAAATCACCGCGAGCGTCGTCGGCCGCATCGGGCCGGAACTCCTGGCGGCAGAGCATGCCCGCGAAAGCCCCAAGCCGCATCATGGCCTTGATGCCTGGGAATGTGTCGTGCGGGCGGTGTTCCTGTGTTCCCAGTTGTCTGAGGAGAGCAGCCGGAAGATGCTCCCCCTGCTCGATCGGGCAATCGGACTGGCTCCCGGTTATGCCCAGGCGCTCGCCATGAAAGGTTGGATTACGGTATGGCGCGCGTTCCAGGGGTGGGAGGACATGGAATCCGCCCTGGCCCTTGCCAGGGATACCGTCCAAAAAGCCATTGCCGCGGACGATAAAGAACCGTGGGCTTACCTCGCGCAGGCGATGATAGCCTTTGCCACGCGTGACAATGTCCTGGCGATGGCAGCGATCAGCCAGGCTGTCGCGATCAACCCCAACTCCGCGTTTGCACAAGGCCAGTTGGGACTTGCGCATGCCAACGGGGGCCGCGCGGCGGACGCCATTCCTTGCATCGACTACGCCCTCAGACTGAGCCCGCGCGAGGCTTTTCTCGGCGATTTTCAGTTCTACTACGCCATGGCTTACTTCCAGGGCGCGAATTACGAGCTTGGATTGAGTTATGCACGGGAGGCGAATCGCTTGCGGTCCGGCCACGCGGTTCCGCTCATCATCGGCACGGCCTGTGCCGGACTTCTGGACAACCAGGAGGCTGCCGCGGATTTGCTCGGACGGCTCAAGTCGCTCGTCCCTGACATCTCACTGGACGCGGTCGGAGCGACATCTTCTTTCGTCCGCGCCGAGGATCGGGCGCGCCTGATCGAGGGACTTGCCCGTGCCGGCCTGAATTGACGGGTTGGATTGACCTCGAGAACCGATCGCTTACCGATGAGGAGCGTTCCCGGCAGCATGTCGCGACGACTTTCGGAGCTGTCCTGCGTGGAAGCCTATCTCACGGCTGCCGCAACAAAGCTGCCAACACGAAGAAAGTTGCTTCAGCTATCGCCGAAACGCTCCCCGTGATTGCCCCGCGCGTTGCTCTGGCGACCGGCCGCTCCCCACCCTTAGCCGTCGTCCATCAGATCTGTCGGGCGACCATACCGGGTGGGTTCCAGCCGATAAATTCCTCCGGCGGGAAGTGACTGTGCCACCAATGACCGGACGTTGCTTGAGATCCACCGCGGAGCACGTCATACAGGCTCTGAAACAAGTGGGCGCCGCTTTGGCTGGTGGCGATCCAAACTGGGCTTGGGGCTGCCGCGGCCAAACCGCTCACGGTAGACCGTGGGCGGGATGCCGAGGCGGCGCACGAAGGCTCGGCGCATGCGCTCCTCGTCACCGAATCCACAGAGATCGGCTATCCGCTTGATCTCGCTGTAAGCCTCCTCAAGATGCCGGCAGGCCGCCTCTATGCGCAGTTCCCGAACCAGCTTTGCCGGTGTGCCCCCATACCACCGGGCGAAGTTGCGGGCAAAGGTCCGCGGACTCATGCCAACCGCCTTTGCCAGGCCCTCGACCGTGAGATCGGCATTCAAATTGTTCGCGATCCATACTGGAAGTTCCGCCAGCCTTGCCGCCGGTGGCGTGGTGCCCGGTCGCGTCTGAGCGGCGAGGGCACTGCTGAATTGCGCCTGTCCGCCGGGCCTGTGAAGGAAGACGACCAGTTCTTTCGCCACCGACAGGCTGGTACGCCGGCCGTAGTCGTCTTCGATAAGGGCGAGCGCGAGATCGATTCCGGCGCTCATCCCCGCCGAGGTCCAGATCGCGCCGTCCCTGAGATGGATCGGATCGAGCTCGATCTGCACCTGCGGATACATGGCTTTCAGGCGCTCGACCTCGCACCAGTGCGTCACCGCACGGCGCCCGTCGAGCAGCCCTGCTGCCGCGAGCAGAAAGGCGCCGTTGCAGATGCTGCATATCCGCCGCACCGCCTTGGAGGCCTGTGCGATCCATCGAACAAGCGGCGTGTCGGGCGTGAAGGTCCAGGACTCCAGACCGCCGACGACGATCAGCGTGTCGAGCGCGGCAAGATCGACCGAATCTAGGGCTTTGGTCTCGACCGCAAGGCCACAACTCGTCCGCACCAGACCTCCGGCCCCCGACAGGAACAGGAGATCATATCCGGCACTTTCGCGGGCAAGCAGATGGCTTGCCACGCTGAAGGCCTCGGCCGGGCCGTTGAGGTTCAGCGCCAAGGCTTGGTCGAACAGGACGAAAGCGATCGTGCGGCGGTCGCTCATGGATGCACCTCTTTGGCAGAAAACGAGGGATAAATGTCATATCGGACAGCACCGCCGCTGGCTAGTTTCCACGATGACATCCGAAAGAGGCTAAGAATGGATACCCACACCGTAGAAACCGCCGATGACCGGCGCGAGCCGTCGACACCGCTGTCAATCCCGACGCTTAGCCTTTGCGCCTTCGCGGTTACCACGGCCGAATTCGTCATCGCCGGCATCCTGCCTCAGGTTGCGGCGGGCCTATTGGTTTCGATCCCCTCGGCAGGCCATCTGGTGACAGCCTATGCAGTGGGCATGATCGTCGGCGGACCGATGCTCACGTTGCTCACCGTCGGCATCCCGCGCAAGCCACTGATCGTGACGCTCCTCGCTGTCTTCATCATCGGAAATCTCGTCGCAGCGGCGGCCCCGAACTATTTTACACTGCTCGCGGCGCGATTTGTCAGCGGACTCGTCGTCTCGACTTTCTTCGCGATGGCCGTGGTGGTCGCCGCTTCACTCGTCGCACCCGGCAAGCAGGCTTCAGCCGTGGCGAAGGTGGCGCTCGGCTTCAATCTGGCGATGATCCTCGGCGCGCCGCTCGGCACCTTGATCGGCCAGCAATTCGGGTGGCGCGCTACATTCCTGGCCATTGCCGTTCTTGCCACCGTCGCGCTCGCCTTTCTGGTGAAGCTCGTCCCGGTCCGCGGCGTGTCTACCACAGGCTCGGTAGCCGGGGAGCTCCGCGTCCTGAAGAGCTGTGATTTGCTGCTTGCCCTTGGCATGACCGCAGTCGGCAATGCCGGTGTTCTGATGGTCTTCGTCTATCTCGCGCCGCTCTTGACCGCGATTGGTGGCTTCGCCGCCGAGACCGTGCCGGTGCTGATTCTGCTCTACGGCGTCGGTGCCACCTTCGGAAACCTTGCCGGCGGATGGCTGTCGGACCGGGCGCTGATGCCCTCCATCATCGGCCTTCTCGCGAGCCTGGCCGCTGCGCTGGCGCTGTTCTGGTTCGCCGGGCAACTGCAACCTGCCGCTGCTGTCATGATGTTCGTGATCGGCGCCCTTGCCTTCTCGGTGATCCCCGGCATGCAAACAAGGGTTCTGGTCACCGCCAAGGCGGCGCCAACACTCGGCATCGCCCTGAACGCCTCCGGGTTCCAGATCGCCGCCGCCTTCGCGGCGTGGACCGGCGGTCAGGTCATCGACAGTGGTCCAGGCCTCGCTTCACTCCCTCTCGTCGGCGCGTGCGTGACACTCGTCGGCACGCTGTTGGCGCTCGTCGTGTCTATTCGAGACGCCCGCTAAAGTCGTGACCACTTGCAAACCGCTTCCTGTCTTGCGGTCGTATCGAAAGACGACTGCAAAGGTCGAAGCAGATCCCCCGTCCTATGTCCGCTTCGTCCGCGAGATGGCAAGGGAGTGTCGCCCGCCAACATCCCGCTCGACCCGTTGCGGTCTTTGACGTTCGCAGCGACGAGTGGCTCGATTAAGCCCAAACCGATCAAGACGTTGGCCGCACTTCAGGCTCTACCCAAAGAGCCGCTATTCGTGGTGAATATTGGAGGCGATCATCGAGATCACTTTCGATTGGCAACACTGAGCCGAGATACTTGCCTTCCTGTGGGCGACAAGAGCGAGAGGGATGTCGTCGCCTTCGACCATCGCGACATCCTGATGCTTCCCACAATTATCTAGACTCTGGCAGAATAGGTGACACATTATGGCAACATGGTCGGCGAGAACGAAAGCGGGAATGGGGGCGACGCAAGGCAGCGCTTCGGTTTGGAGGGGCTTGCCGAAATGATCGTCGAGACGCTTGATCAGCCGCTGCTGATTCTCACGTCCAATCTCACCGTCGCGGAAGTCAACTCCGCATACTGCGAAACCTTCGGCGTCGCCGCCGAGGAGACGCGCGGCCAGCCAATATACCGGCTGGGCAATGGCCAATGGGACATACCCGAGTTGCGTGGGCTCCTGGAGCAGGTCCTGCCCGAGCGCACGACCGTGAAAGGCTACAGGATCGAGCACAAGTTTCCCGATATAGGGAGGCGAGTGATGATCCTGAACGCTCGAAGGATAACGGCCGACGATGGCCGGCCGGAACTGATCCTGCTCACGGTCTCCGATCGAACGGAAACCGAGCAAGCCCGCTTCGAACTCGAGGGCCATCGGGAGTTCCTGGAGAAGCTGATCGACAGCGTTCGCGAAGGTCTCCTGGTGCTTGGCTGGGATCTGCGTGTCATCAGGGGGAACCAGACCTTCTATGACCTGTTTCAGGTCTCCCCCGCCGACACCATAGGCCGGCTTGTGTACGAACTCGGAAACCGGCAATGGGACATTCCTAGATTGAGGGAGCTTCTGGAAGACGTTCTTCCCGACAACAATGCGTTTGATGATGTCGAGGTAGAGCACGAATTCGAAACGATCGGACCGCGCATCATGCTCCTCAATGGCCGCCGTCTCGACCATCTCGACCTGATCCTGCTTGCGATACGCGACGTCACCGAACAACGGCGAATGGAGGCGCAGCAGCGGACAATGATGGGCGAGCTGCACCACCGGGTGAAGAACGTCCTGGCGAGCGTGAACGCGCTGGCAAATCGCAGCCTGCACGAAAGCCAATCGCTGGATGAGTTTCGCGCCAGATTTGCAACTCGCCTGGGGGCCCTCTCCAGGACCCAGGACCTGCTGATGCGCGCACCTGCGCATGATGTGCTCATGGCCGAGGTTCTGCGCTTGGAATTGGAGGCCCAGGGCGGGCATGAGGGTGAGAACTATCAACTCGACGGTCCAGACGTCACCCTGTCGCGTGAATCCACGCAAGCATTCGCCATGGCGATCCATGAACTTGCCACCAACGCCGTAAAACACGGCGCCTGGGCATCGCCCGGAGGCCGGCTGAGGGTCACTTGGACAGCGGACCGCCGAAAAGGCAAGGGAACACACATCAGTTTTCGCTGGCGAGAGAACGGCCGCCTGATCGACGCCGCCCCCGCTCGCAAGGGCTACGGCACGCAAGTGTTGGAGGCAGTGTTCAGCCATTCCCTGGACGGCACGTCCGAATTGACGCTCCATCCCGACGGCGCCGAATTCGCCGCCGAATTCAAGCTGCAGAATTAGCTCTCGCTTGCTGCTCCCTTCCACCGACGACACGATCGGGACGGCTTATCAGCGGACGTATCGGCGCCAACTGCCGCGCTGATGTTGCCTGCGGAATCGAACCCGCAAAGCGTTTCCTCTTCGTGCTAATCAGATCTATCTTTTCTTGATGCTCAAAGGTTTGAGCCAAGGCTTGCCGCTGACCGCCGGACCGCGTTTCGTGGCCGGTAAGGCCGGGTCCGAAGAATCGATGTCGTGCTCGAAGATGCGACGTTCGAAGGTCTCGGTTGCGAACCGCACCCGATACTGCGCTTCCCCGTGTTCGGCCGCGGGCAGGATACCCGTGATGCGGCAGGTCCTGTCGGCGGCCAATATCCGAAAAAGGTCGGCCTTCAGGAGAACCGTATCCCCGACACAGTACGCGTTCCGACTCATCGCCATCTCGTTCATCCGTTCGCTGCAATTGGCACAAGCAAAAAGGTCGGGCGTTACCCCGACCTCCTCGTGAGCGCCGCGCGTCCTTTTCAGACGCGCAGAGGCGCTCTGTCATTCAAACGCTCCCTGCCAGTACATCCGTGGTCAGCGGAGGCGAATGACGAATTATGCTGAGCGCAGATTCTCGGCCGCGTTCTTGCCGGACCTGTTGTCGCGGACGACGTCGTAGGTAACCTTCTGGCCTTCGACGAGTGAGCGCAATCCGGCTCGTTCAACGGCGGAGACATGGACGAACACGTCCGTCGAGCCGTCGTCCGGCTGGATGAAACCGAAGCCCTTGGTGCTGTTGAAAAACTTTACGGTACCCGAGTTCATGATCATTTCCTTTCAATGATAGAGATTACGGACGAGTATTCGCCCAATTTGATCGATATTTGAAAGGAGATCTGGCGAAGCGCTTCGGCGCGTGGACAAAGGTCACAAACAATGTTCGACGGACTATATATAGATGCTGCTTCGATATATGCAATGGACAGGCCCAATATAATTCCGAAGCGGATCTCTAAATTGGAACGCGAGGGAATAATCTTCGAAAGCTGATCCGATTCCCGGGCATTATCTCACTCACGTTGCCCCTCGCGATCACTGTAACCGCTGAAGCTCGTATCAATTGTTGGCTAGCTCGCAATGATCGGCGACGCTGCGGAGACCGTTGAGGTGCGTCTCGCCCAAGTGCAGAAGATCGCAGCCCGCGATTTCACGGCCCAGAGCTCCAGCTGCCACCGAAGACTGCACACCAACTGGGCTTCGGCATCGACCGTCGAGTGACTGACGAAAACGCCCGTCCGCTCCCGCTCAATGCTGCCGCTTGACAGCAGCGTTTGCAGAGGTCTTGGAAACGCCGGCGGCATTTGCATCGCAAAGTGCCAAGGAGGCCTCGGCGCACGCGGCGGCGAACGAGGCTCTTGAAATCTCAGCTGCGACGACCCCTGAAAGGGCGGCACGGCAGTCGCGAATGGCCCGGTGGTGCCACTCGCCGTGACTCGGCCACTCGTGCTCCAGAAAATCGAGAGCGTCGTAGGGTCCGCGGAATAGGCGAGGCATGCCGTTCTGCAGGCTTACCCGCAGAGGTGCCCGCCAAAGAGTTTCCTTCATTGGGACCTCCTTCATCATTCCATGCCAATAAACCGTCGGAAGCTTGTCTCGTTCCGTTCCCGCGCCACTTTATCCGGAAGCCTAGATCCCGCGTTACACGGCCGGCACCAGCTTTAATGAACCGCCTGAGATGAGGCGCCAGAAGGCAAAGGGGCGCGCGCACCTGATGGTCGGGTCGTTGCGCCCGAGAAGGGAGCACGTTAAGACTTGTTAAGTCGTTCATTCCACAAATGGTGACCGACGTAACGGGTGCGATTATCGCTGGCAACCCTCGAGAGAAACGTCTCGAACGGCTGCACGAGTTCTGGTTACTTGCCAGCCGTTGTGGAGGTGCATGGACACCAGTATGCATCCACTCGCGCCACAAGCTGCCGTCCGGCGCCTTAGAGCTGGATCGCCCGAGCAGCGGAATTTTTTCCCCGTTGAAACAGAAATTGATGAACGGACCCGACCGCCGACCGACGTGGCGCGAAACCCGTAAATTCGGGCCGCGCATGACGCGTCGGGCGCCAGAGGAGAGGTCCTGGGGTCGCCGGCCCACCCGCTTGGCGAGCCTCCCGGAAGTAAGTTGTTAACCTTCATTTTCTATTCGCTAGGGACAGCCCCTTCGATAATGAATTTCGAGTTTTCAGGCCATGCGTATACCCCGGACAAACTTTTCGACGGCAGCTTTGCATGAGGCAAATCAGGCGGACGACTTCGACAATCCGCATCCGGAGACGCCAGGCCAGCTGGACTCTCATCCGGCTGCGGCCACCCACGATCACCTGTTCGAGGCGCCCGAAGCACCGGGCCGGGCAGGCGGCGGCGACGCCGACGACGTGGGTTACGTGGGCCGGGCGGCACGCCTTTACGGGCACGGCTCCGCCTATGCGCCGGCGCAGGTGACCGCCTCCACGCGCGATCCGCTGCCGACCCTTGCCGACATCACCGGCCAGGCAGAAGGGCCGAGCTGGGAGAGCCATTTCTTCCTCTCGCCCAATGTCCGTTTTACCCGCACGCCGGAGCGCGAATTCATGAAGCGCCGGGCGCCGGCCGAGGAAAGCGCGGTCGAAGAGCGCGAGGACGAACCTCGGGACATGGGCGTGGCCGCCAATGATGCTCCCGATACCCCGGCGGCCGAGTCGACCCTGGTTGCTGGCGCGCATCACGAAGCGCGAGTCGGAAGCGAGACGGAAGCGCCGGCTCATAGCCCGTCCGAACTCCTGCGTGTTCTGATGAAACAACTCCCTCATTGGTCGTCCATGCAGTCGCCGCCTGAGGACGCGGTGGCTCCCGGCCCGCAAATCGCGATCACCCCGGGGGAGCCGGCCGTCGGCAAGACCGAAGAGACTGCAGCATCCGCGCCTGACTCGATCGAGCCGGGCATCGCCGCGGACTCGGCGGCGGATGCGGATCTTGGACTCGCCCCTGCGCCGGGAAGTGGCGCGCGTCTCTCCAACCTCTCCGATTTTGCCTTTTTCGAGTTCATGCCTTTGGAAATGGTGCCGGAGCCGGCGGAAAGCACCACGGAAGCGGTGCGCCCAGTGATCGCCGAACCAGCGGCGGTCGCCGCAGAGCCGCGCCCCGTCGCCGTGCAGCCGGCGGAAGCCGGCCCGCCGCCAAGGGCGATCACCTCGCTTTTCCGTGTCGTTGAGTGCCACCGTCCGATACAGATCCCGGTGCCTTCGCCTAAGGGCGCGGCCCCTCTCACGCAGACCGCTGAAGCGGCGGCTCAGATTGTGCCGGCGGCCGGCCAGGCGCAGACCGTGCGGCAGGAACCCGTCGCCGAACCGATCGAGCAAGCGCAGCCGCTGACCGTCAAGGCGGCGGTTACCATGCCGGCCGTCGTGCAGCGTGCCGCTTCGGGCCCCATCGGTCGCGTCGATCGGGTCGAGGTGGAAGATGCCTACGAGTTTCCGTCCGAAGACCTGTTACAGGAGCCGCCGGAAGGCCAGGGCTTCTTCATGACCCAGGAGCAGCTCGAGCAGAATGCCGGGCTCCTTGAAAGCGTGCTCGAGGATTTCGGTATCAAAGGCGAGATCATCCATGTGCGGCCCGGCCCGGTGGTCACGCTCTACGAATTCGAGCCGGCACCGGGCGTCAAGTCCTCGCGCGTCATCAATCTCGCCGACGACATAGCCCGCTCGATGTCGGCGCTCTCGGCGCGCGTCGCGGTCGTTCCCGGCCGCAACGTCATCGGCATCGAGCTGCCGAATGCGACGCGCGAGACCGTCTATTTCCGCGAGCTGATCGAATCCGTCGACTTCCGCAAGACCGGCTGCAAGCTGGCGCTCTGCCTCGGCAAGACGATCGGCGGCGAGCCGGTGATCGCCGAGCTCGCCAAGATGCCGCACCTGCTCGTTGCCGGCACCACCGGCTCGGGCAAGTCGGTGGCGATCAACACCATGATCCTGTCGCTGCTTTACCGGCTGAAGCCCGAGGAATGCCGGCTGATCATGGTCGACCCGAAGATGCTGGAACTCTCGGTCTATGACGGCATCCCGCACCTTCTGACGCCCGTCGTCACCGATCCGAAGAAGGCCGTTATGGCACTCAAATGGGCGGTGCGCGAAATGGAGGACCGTTATCGCAAGATGTCGCGGTTGGGCGTTCGCAATATCGACGGCTACAATCAGCGGGCGGCGGCCGCGCGCGACATGGGCGAGGCGATCATGGCCACCGTCCAGACCGGCTTCGAGAAGGGCACCGGCGAGCCGCTCTTTGAGCAGCAGGAGATGGATCTCGCGCCGATGCCCTATATCGTCGTCATCGTCGACGAGATGGCCGATCTGATGATGGTCGCCGGCAAGGAAATCGAAGGCGCGATCCAGCGCCTCGCGCAGATGGCGCGTGCCGCCGGCATCCACCTGATCATGGCGACGCAGCGTCCCTCCGTCGACGTCATCACCGGTACGATCAAGGCGAATTTCCCGACGCGCATCTCCTTCCAGGTCACCTCGAAGATCGACAGCCGCACGATTCTCGGCGAGCAGGGCGCCGAACAGCTCCTCGGCCAGGGCGACATGCTGCACATGGCCGGTGGTGGCCGTATCGCCCGCGTCCACGGCCCCTTCGTCTCCGATCGGGAAGTCGAGCATGTGGTCGCGCATCTGAAGACGCAGGGGCGGCCGGAATATCTCGAGACCGTGACCGCCGACGAGGAGGAAGAGGAGGCCGAGGAGGACCAGGGGGCCGTCTTCGACAAGAGCGCGATCGCCGCGGAAGACGGCAACGAGCTTTACGAGCAGGCGGTCAAGGTCGTCCTGCGGGACAAGAAGTGCTCCACCTCCTATATCCAGCGCCGTCTCGGCATCGGCTACAACCGCGCCGCCTCGCTCGTCGAACGCATGGAAAAGGACGGCCTCGTCGGCCCGGCAAACCATGTCGGCAAGCGCGAGATCATCTATGGAAATCGCGACCATGCGAGCGGTGACGACATGGATTGAGGGGCGGTTGGCTTCGGGCACACGCTCAACGTTGACAGCGACACAGAGCTTGCGGCAACCGCCACCCCCCTGATTGTTCTTACGGCAACATGGCTGCCTTGCCGCCATACCTTCGTTTCTGATGAAAAAATGGGCAATTGTGCAAATCCATTGCCGATGACGGCCATGGCAGAGCGCAAGTCCTTGATAAAGATCAACTGACGACATTGGCACGCGGCTTGCTTACCCATCTTGTATGCAAGATTTGTCGTCACCAGAGTCCGCTCAGGTCAGCATCGACGAGGCCGTCGTTTCCGGCATCCTTTCTGCGCGCATCCGCCCTGGCACGCGGCTGAGCGAGAATGAGGTCGCAAGCCTCTTCAACGTTTCCCGCACGCGGGTGCGAGAGGCGATGATGCGGCTCGAGCAGCGCGGTATCGTCAAGGTCAGCCCGCGGCGCGGCTGGTTCGTGGTGGAGCCATCGGCCGAGGAGGCGATTGGCGTCTACGCGGCGCGCCGGGTGATCGAGTCGGGTTTGCTCGCCAGTATGACCCATCTCTCTGAGAGCGGCCGTGAGACGCTTCATGCGCATCTCGCCGAGGAAAAGGCGGCGATCGCTGCCGGCGACCGTCAGCGCCTCACTTGCCTGATGGGCGATTTCCACATCCGCATCGCCGAACTCTCCGGCAATCCGATTCTCGTCGAGATATTGCGCGACCTCACGGCGCGCACGATCCTGATCTCGCTGATCTACCAGTCCGATTTCCACGCCATGCAATCGCATATCGGCCATTGCCGCATCGTTACGGCGATGGAGGAGGGCGATTTCGAGAAGGCGGCGGCGCTTGCCGTCGAGCACCTGGACGAGGTGGAGACCGGGCTCGACCTGACGCGGCGCCCGGATCCGCTTGCTGATCTGAGGCGCTCGCTGTCCCTGCCGCCGCAGGTCCCGAATGCACCCCGCAAACCAAACCATGAAACCAACAGAGGAGAATGACCCGATGCTTTCCAGAAGACTTTTCGTCGCCGTGGCGACCATCGCCACCACGATCGGCTTCGGCTCCGTCGCCAACGCCGATGCGCTCGGCGACATCGAGGCGCGCGGCACGGTGCGGGTTGCCGTGCCGCAGGACTTCCCGCCCTTCGGCAGCGTCGGCCCTGACATGGCGCCGGTCGGGTACGACATCGACATGGCGAACCTGATCGCCGAGAAGATGGGCGTGAAGGTAGAGCTCGTGCCGGTCACCAGCGCCAATCGCATTCCCTATCTGCAGACGAACAAGGTCGACCTCGTCATTTCGAGCCTCGGCAAGAATCCAGATCGCGAAAAGGTCATCGACTTCTCGACGGCTTACGCACCTTTCTACAACGGCGTCTTCGCGCCGGCCGAAGTCGCGCTCGCCAAGCCCGAGGAACTCACCGGCAAGACCGTCGGCGTCACCCGCGGCGCCGTCGAGGACCTGGAACTGACGAAGATCGCGCCGGCCGACGCCGTCATCAAACGCTACGAGGACAATAACGGCACGATCTCAGCCTTCCTCTCGGGCCAGGTGGAGGCGGTCGCGACCGGCAATGTCGTCGCCGCGGCGATCCTTGCCAAGAACCCGCCGAAGCGGCCGGAGCTCAAGTTCCTGATCAAGAACTCGCCCTGCTACATCGGACTATCCAAGCAGCAGCCGGCGCTGCTTGACAAGGTCAACGGCATCATCTCCGCCGCCAAGGCGGACGGCAGCCTGAACGCCATCGCGCAGAAGTGGCTCGGCACGGACCTGCCTGCCGATCTCTGATTCATCCAACATGGGCGCCATCCGGCTCTCCCGGATGGCGCGCTCGCCCGTCGCAACAGGAGTGCGCCTTTGAATTACCAATTCGAATTCGGCTGGCTCTTCGAATATTACCCGCAGATCGGCAAGGGCATTGCGATCACGATCGAGCTGATCGCCGTCGGCGGCGTCGCCGGCATCTTGCTCGGCATCGTCTGCGCCTGGGTGCGCGCGCTCGGCCCGGCCTGGCTGAAGCCCGTTGTCGCCGCCTATGTCGAGCTGATCCGTAACACGCCCTTCCTGATCCAGCTCTTCTTTATCTTCTTCGGCCTGCCGTCGCTGGGGCTGCAGCTCGGCGAGCTCCAGGCGGCCAACCTTGCCATGGTCGTCAATCTCGGCGCCTACAGCTCGGAAATCATTCGGGCTGGCATCCAGGCGACGCCGAGGGGACAGTTCGAAGCGGGCGCAAGCCTCGCCATGAGCCCCTTCGAGACATTCCGCCACGTGGTGCTCGTGCCGTCGCTCGAGCGCATCTGGCCGGCGCTCTCCTCGCAGGTGGTCATCGTCATGCTCGGCTCGGCCGTGGTCTCGCAGATCGCCGCCGAAGACCTGACCTTTGCCGCCAACTTCATCCAGTCGCGGACCTTCCGCGCCTTCGAGGCCTATATCGTCTCGACCGCCGTCTACCTGTTGTTGGCGATCCTGCTCCGCCAGCTGCTGGCGATGGTCGGCTGGACCATCTTTCCAAAGAGGACGGCGCGATGATCGAGTTCACCACCTGGGACATTCTGCGCAACCTGTTGCTCGCCGCGCGCTGGACGGTCGTCCTGTCGCTCGTCTCCTTCGTCGGTGGCGGCATCGTCGGGTTGGTCCTGCTTTTCCTGCGGATCAGCAAACGGAAATCGGCGCGGGCTTTCGCGAAGTACTACATCGAGCTCTTCCAGGGCACGCCGCTCCTGATGCAGCTCTTCATCGCCTTCTTCGGCCTCGGGCTCTTCGGCATCGACGTGCCGGCCTGGCTGGCGGCCGGGCTGGCGCTCATTCTCTGGACGGCTGCCTTCCTGGGCGAGATCTGGCGCGGCTGCGTCGAGGCGATCGGCAAGGGCCAGTGGGAGGCCTCCGCCAGCCTCGGCATGGGCCGGCTGCAACAGATGCGCTTCGTCATCCTGCCCCAGGCCATGCGCATCGCCGTGCCGCCGACGGTCGGCTTCTCCGTGCAGGTGATCAAGGGCACGGCGCTGACCTCGATCATCGGCTTCGTCGAACTGTCGAAGGCTGGCACCGTCGTCACCAACGCCACTTTCCAGCCCTTCACCGTCTATGGCCTGGTTGCGCTCATCTATTTCGCGCTTTGCTGGCCGCTCTCCAAGAGCAGCCAGGTCCTCGAAAGGAAGCTCAATGTCGCTCATCGAAATCACTGACGTCCGCAAGAGCTTTGGGTCGAACGAGGTCCTGAAGGGCATCGATCTCGATGTCGAACCCGGCGAGGTGATCGCCATCATCGGCAAAAGCGGCTCGGGCAAGTCAACGCTCTTACGCTGCATCAATGGGCTGGAGACGATCAGCAAGGGCTCAATCTCGGTCGCCGGCGCCCAGCTCATGGATGACGAGGTGCATCTGAAGGCGCTGAGGCTGAAGGTCGGGATGATCTTCCAGCAATTCAACCTCTTCCCGCATCTGACGGTTGGCGGCAATGTCATGCTGTCGCAGATGGTCGTCAAGAAGACGCCGAAGGCCGAGGCCGAGGCGATGGCGCGCAAGATGCTGGAGCGCGTCGGCCTCAGCCAGAAGTTCGAGGCCTATCCGGACGAGCTCTCCGGCGGCCAACAGCAGCGTGTTGCGATCGCCCGGGCGCTTGCCATGCAACCGATCGCGCTGCTTTGCGACGAGATCACCTCGGCGCTCGACCCGGAACTGGTTGCCGAGGTGCTGGCAGTCGTGCGCGAGCTTGCCGCCGAGGGGATGACGCTTCTGATGGTGACGCACGAGATGAAATTCGCCCGCGACGTCTGCTCGCGCGTCGTCTTCATGCATCAGGGCCGTGTGCACGAGGCCGGCCCGCCCGGCGAGGTCTTCACCAATCCGCAGACGCCGGAACTGAAGCAGTTCCTCGGGCTTCATTGAGCGGTTTCGTGTGCAGCCGGCCGGCGAGAAGTCCGGCCGGCGGCGGATCAGGGCCGCACGTTGATGTGGCCCTTCATGTTCGGATGATAGCGGCAGATATAGTCGAAGCTGCCCGCTTCCTGCAGCAGGAGGCGCCCCGATTGTTCGGCCGGCAGTTCCACATCCGCACCCCCTTTGATGGTTGCGGTGTGAACGAGCGGATCCTTGTTGACCCACTCGATCTCGTCGCCCACCTTCGCCTCGATATCGGCGGGTGTGTAGACGAGCCGGTCGACCGTCACCCGAACGGTTTTCGCCTCTGCCGGAGCGGCGGCGGCCGCTCCCAGCAGCAGAGTGGCAAGAGCTGCCTGGTAGAAGGGCGTGCTCATTTCAGTTCCGTCGCGACATGCTCTGCGTGTTGCTGATGGCCCTGAAACAGCTTCAGCCCGGTTTCGAGTAGCGATTTGAGCTCGCCGTTCTGCGCAGACGGGATCAAGAGCGTTTCGAGCGCGTCATTGACTTGGCTGTGATAGGCGACCTCGTTCTCGACATAGGCCTTGTCGAACGCCGCACCGGAAAGCTTCGCCAGTTCCTGGCGCTTCTCTTCCGCCGCTTGCGACAATGCCTTGCTCGTCTCGTTATCTTCGGGCGTGACGTTCAGCTTCTTGACCAGATCGAGCGCCTGCTTGTTGACCGCCTCGTGGTCGCGTACCATGCCCTCGGCGAATTCGACGACGGCCTTGTTCTTCGACGTCGCAATCGCCTGTTTCGCCGCTTCGATGTCGAGCACGCCAGCGGTATAGGCGATATGGGCGATCTGCGGATCCGTCAGCTTGTCTGCGGCGAGCGCGCCATTGGCCGCGAAAAGAAGCGCGGTTGCGGCTGCGGCCGCCGTCATTCTCATGGTCATGGGATGTTCCTTTCCCCAAAGATCGAAGCGTGATGTTGAATTGACGCGCTTTTGATGCTTCCAAGGTCGAAACGTTCCCCAAAATCTAGTGGCTGCCGCTTTCTGCCGACAGATGGGTCAGGCGGGCGAGAACGGCCGCTGTCAGCCGTTCACAGCGCTTGCCTGCGAAGGGAAAGGCATCGAGCAGAACCGGGCCGATCTGTCGCTCTAGATTCTCCTTCAGGAGATACCGCGCCCGATGCAGCCTTGTGCGCACGGTTTCCGGGCGCAGGTCGAGCAAGCCGGCGGTTTCCTCGTTGCTCAGTCCCTCGATGACCCGTAGGACGAAGACGGTCCGATAGGCATCCGGAAGCTCGTCGGTCAGCCTTTCGACAAGGTCGAGGATCTGTCGCTGTGCCATCATCTTTTCCGGGGTGGTTGCATTGAGGGGGAAGGCAATGATTTCCGCCCGGTGCGAATGCCGCATTTCATCGGCGAGCTTCGCCTGGCGCCGGCCTTTGCGCAGGCGCCCCAGGGCTTCGTTGATGACGATGCGCGAAAGCCAGGTTGCGACCGTGGATTCGCCCCGGAAATCCGCAAGACGCGTGAAGGCGCGGACATAGGCCTCCTGCAGCACGTCTTCTGCGTCGTCGTTGTTGCGCAGGATGCTCCGAGCGATGCGGTAGAGCTTGCGATTATGCGCCTGCATGATCGCACGGAAGCTTTCAATATCCTCCGCCGACGGCGGGTGTTTCGGGGAATGATGGGTTTCAGCGATCGGCATGATGGGCTCCTTATCGCGGATTGGATGCCCGATCTCCGGAAATGTTCCCAAATTTGCTGTGGAACGCAATGGCCGGAAAAGAGAAAGCCCGGCGTGGGAGGAGGTACGCCGGGCTTTCGATCCTGATCGGCAACTTGGGAGGAGGAGGGTTGCCGACCCTACGACAAAGCTTGGGAGGAGGAGTGCCTTATCGTTAAGTCATACAATAATGTTGCGCCGCAGCAATTGCAAGCCCTGAAACACGAAAATTTATCTGGCCGGTAAAAAACGATGAGGTGTCGCGAGGACGGCAGGACAGGTTACCCGACAGGTGCGAGCGCGCTGACGCGCTTGCTTTCGCCGCCAGCTGCGCCAGATTCGAAAAGGCAGGCCATCAGGGAGGCGGCCATGGCGCAGGATCGCAAAGCGGCTTTGGTGCGAATAACCGGCAGGGTGCAGGGCGTGTGCTTCCGGGTCTGGACGCGCGACGAGGCGAAGAGGCTCGGCCTAGCCGGCTGGGTCCGCAATGAAAGGGACGGGTCCGTCACGGCGCTGATCGCCGGGCCGGGGGCCGCCATCGAAACGATGCTGCAGCGGTTCTGGGAAGGACCGCCGGGTGCATCCGTTTCCACCGTCTCGAGCGAAGACGCGTCCTCGATCGAGGCGCCGAGGGATTTCTGCATTATCGGATAGAATGGGTGGCAACGCCCCTCCCCAACCCCTCCCGACAAGGGGGAGGGCTTTGGCGCTCGCGGCGCTCGCCTGCCGATTTTCGCCCTTTGCGCCTGGTGAAGGGATTGAGGCAGAGGTCGAGAGGGCGCGGCTCGGAAGCCCCTTCCCCTTATGGGGAGGGGTTACTGCAGGCGCAGAAAAAAGTGCGGCGACCTCCGGCTGAGACTGCGCTACACCCGCTCCAATGCAACCGCGATGCCCTGGCCGACGCCGATGCACATCGTCGAGAGCGAACGGCGCCCGCCCGTTTCGCCCAGTTCCAGCGCTGCCGTGCCGGTGATGCGGGCGCCCGACATGCCGAGCGGATGGCCGAGGGCGATCGCGCCGCCATTGCGGTTGACGCGGGGATCGTCGTCGGCGATGCCGAGTTCGCGCAGCACCGCGAGGCCCTGGCTGGCGAAAGCCTCGTTCAACTCGATGACGTCGAACTGGTCCTCTGTCATATCGAGCCGCGCCATCAGCTTCTGAGAAGCGGGGGCCGGGCCGATGCCCATGAGGCGCGGCGGCACACCGGCCGTCGCCCCACCGAGAATGCGGGCGATCGGCGTCAGGCCATGCCTTTTTGCAGCTTCTTCCGAAGCGATGACGAGTGCCGCCGCCCCGTCATTGACGCCAGAGGCATTACCGGCGGTCACCGTGCCGCCTGCGCGGAACGGCGCCTTCAATCTGGCGAGCGCCTCCATCGTCGTGGCGCGCGGATGCTCGTCCTTCTCGACCACGACCGGCTCGCCCTTTCTCTGCGGGATCGTCACGGCGACGATTTCCCGGGCGAGACGGCCGTTCTCCTGCGCGGCGGCGGCTTTCGCCTGGCTCCTGAGCGCGAAAGCGTCCTGGTCCTCGCGGGCGACGTGATAATCCTCGGCGACGTTTTCGCCGGTCTCCGGCATCGAGTCGACGCCGTATTGCGCCTTCATCAAAGGATTGATGAAGCGCCAGCCGATTGTCGTGTCATGGATTTCCGCATGGCGCGAAAAGGGGCTCTCAGCCTTCGGCAGCACGAAGGGTGCCCGCGACATGGATTCGACGCCGCCGGCGATCATCAATTCCGCCTCGCCGGATTTGATGGCGCGGGCGGCGGCGATCACCGCGTCCATGCCGGAGCCGCAAAGCCGGTTGATCGTCGTGCCGGAAACGGAAACGGGAAGCCCGGCCAGCAGCAGCGACATGCGCGCGACATTGCGGTTGTCCTCGCCCGCCTGGTTGGCGCAGCCGAAGATGACGTCGTCGACCGCCTCCCAGTCGACTGCGCCATTCCGTTCGATCAGCGCCTTCAGCGGGACGGCCCCCAGATCGTCGGCGCGCACCGAGGCGAGCGCACCTCCGAAGCGGCCGATCGGCGTACGGATGTAGTCGCAGATATAAGCCTCGCGCATCACGCGGCCTCCTTTCCCGTGCCGACGCCTTCATGGGCCTTCCTGGTGCGGGTGTTGATGTCACGCAGCACCGAAAGTTCGGTTTCCGTCGGCGCCGGCGTCTCGATGACCTTTTCGGCGAATTTGACCGCCCAGCCGCAGTTCTCGACGATCTGCTCGCGGCTAGTGCCGGGATGGATGGAGACGACGGTCAGTTCCTTCGTTTTCGGGTCGGGCTCGAGGATGCAGAGATCGGTGATCACGCGGGTCGGCCCTTTCGTCGTAAGTCCCAGCCGTTCGCGGTGATTGCCGCCTTCACCGTGGCCCATGGAGGTGACGAAGGGCAGTTTTTCGACGAAGCCGCGCTTCGTCAGCGCCATGGTGATGAAGATCCGCCCGCAATTGGACGCGATCTCCGGCGCGCCGCCGCCGCCCGGCAGGCGGACCTTCGGACGGTCGTAAGCACCGACCACGGTTGTGTTGAGGTTGGCGAATTTGTCGATCTGCGCGCCGCCGAGGAAGCCGGTGGTAATGCGGCCTCCCTGCAGCCAAAAGCGGAACATCTCCGGCACCGAAACGGTGAACAGCGCCGTATCGCAGAGCTCGCCGTCGCCGATCGACAGCGGCAGCACGTCGGGCCTGGTACCGACGGTGCCGCTTTCATAGATCAGGGTGATCTCCGGCGCATGCGTCAACCGCGCAACGTTGCAGGCGGCCGAAGGCGCGCCGATGCCGACGAAGCAGACGTCGTCGTTGGAGAGCTCGCGCGCGGCGGCGATCGTCATCATTTCATTGGGGGTGAAATCCGTCATGCTAGCCTCCTATGCAGCCTTTGCCGAGTTCCCTGCGGCGTGGCGGGCGAAGTCTTCCGGCTTCGCGTCGAGCACATTCTCCCTGATCCAGGCGGTGAAGCTTTCCCGATCGCGGGCTATCTCGTCCCAGCGGATGTAGAAGGCGTTGTTCCGCGCATAATAACCGTGCGCGTAGGAGGGGAAGGCGCCGCCCGGCACATGGGCTATCGCAGTCACCACCCAACTTGGCAGCACCACGGAATTTCGGGAGGGCGGGGCGAGTTCCTCGACGATCTCCTCGACGGTGACGATCGAGCGCTTGGCGGCCAGCACCGCCTCCTTCTGCACGCCGACGATGCCTTCGATCAGCACGTTGCCCTTACGATCGGCGCGCTGCGCATGAATGATCGTGACGTCTGGCCGGATCGCCGGCACGGCGGCGAGGGTCTCGCCGGTAAAGGGGCAGGTGACGCTTTTGATGTTCGGGTTCACCTTGGGCAGGTCGGCGCCGATATAGCCGCGCAGCATGGCAAAGGGCAGGTTTGCCGCGCCCGCTTCATAGGCGTTCGCCATTGCCGCGTGCGAATGTTCCTCGATCTCAAGCGGCCGCGGCCACTGGTTCTCGACCGCGTCACGGAAGCGGTGAAGCGAGCCGACGCCGGGATTGCCGCCCCAGGAGAACTTCATGGCCCGGGCGGCACCGACGCCGATCAGCTGGTCGTAAAGGATATCCGGCGTCATGCGGATGAGGAACAGGTCCTTCCTGCCCTGGCGGATGACCTCGTGGCCCGCCGCATAGGGGATCAGGTGGGTGAAGCCTTCCATGGCCACGGTGTCGCCGTCGCGGACGTTGTCCGCCACGGCTTCGGCAAGCGGTTGGATGCGAGCCATTATCTCCTCCAATGATTTGCCGGACCTGTCGAGGGCAGGTGCCACCCGCGTCAGCGGCAACTGCCGCAAATAAGCGCGCATTTCTTCCGCCGGTCAATTTTTTTGTGCGATATTTGACATTTGTTTGTATATCGCACAAAATCGCAAGGAAAGAGGAAGCGCGGACCATGCGAGAAACGGATTTCGTCAGTGGATTTGCACGCGGCCTGAAGGTCATCGAGGCTTTTGGCGAGACACGGCCGCGGCTATCGATCGCCGAAGCCGCTAAGATCACCGGGCTCGACCGCGCGACAGTGCGGCGTTCGCTGTTGACGCTGGCGGAGCTTGGCTACGCCGATTACGACGGCAAGTTCTTCACGCTAACGCCGAAAATTCTAAGGCTTGGCCATGCCTATCTCTCGGCAACGCCCCTGCCGACGATCGTCCAGCCCCATCTCGACCAGCTCTCGGATAAGGCCGGCCAGAGCGCCTCAGTCTCGGTGCTCGACGGCACCGAGGTGGTCTATGTGGCGCGCGCCTCGCAGCGGCGGGTGATGTCGATCAATCTGATGCCGGGTTCCCGCCTTCCCGCCTATTGCGCCTCGATGGGTCGGGTGCTGCTCGCCGCGCTTCCCGAAACGCAAGCGCGCGAAATCCTTTCCCGTACGGAGTTGAAGGCCAATACGCCGCGGACGAAGACCGATCCGGAGGAGCTGATGGCGGAGCTTCGCCGCGTCCGCGAAGAAGGCCATGCGGTGATAGATCAGGAACTCGAACTTGGCCTATGCTCGATCGCGGTGCCGTTGATGAACGCCCGCGGCCAGGTGGTGGCGGCACTCAATATAGGCGCACCAGCCGCCCATGTCGCGGCATTCGAATTGGTTGAACGATACCTGCCGTTGCTCCAGGAGACGCAAGCGGCACTGCGGCCGCTACTCCGATAGCCAGAAAGCTTTGGATCGTGGCGCGACGCCTGACGCTGGCACCGCCTGCCGGCCGGTGCCGAGCAAGGATCTGATGTCAGGATGCGACTTGGGCCGCTGCCGAAATCAATTCTTCGGGGTTCAGCGCGCGGCACATATTCCTGCCTTCCCCCTCCACTTCGGTGAAGCTCCAGCGCACCACACCGTCGCGATCGAGGAGGAACTGACCGACAAGCTGCAAATGGCCGGGTACTCTCACCTGCTGATCGGCTTCCATGATCTCGTAGCCATCCTTCTCGTTGAGCAGGTCGCCCGCGGCGGCTGGATTCATCGGTTCAGGCAGTTCCCCCGGCTGCTCGACCCTCATTGTCGTGACTACATCCATTCCGACTTTGCTTGGCCAATCGGTCTCATTCTCCGTTATTTCGAGGAGGGGCAGACCGAAGGCACGGTGCGAAACTCGCTCCGGATCGGATGCAGCAAGAAGATCGGATATCGGATGGTAGCGAAAATAAAGTCTCGCTCTTTCAACCGGGGTGTTGACCACCGCCAGAGAGTGGATGCCTTTTTCCCGGAGGGCCGGGTTCAGCTGTGCCATTGCAGCGACGTGGCGCCTGCAGAACGGACACAGCAGGCCTCGAAACAGACCAATCAACAAGGGGCTACGGCCGCGAAACTCATCAAGTGCGATCGTCCCGTCACGTGAGACCGCGTCAAGCACGATGTTAGGGGGCCGATCGCCGGGTTGTAATGGATGGAAAGCATAGCGCATAGACATACCGACCTCCTCGCCGCAAGAACTATCAGCAAGGCAGCACGACAAGCATTTCGAGGTCGGGTCGCGCGAGGCGATGTCCTGCCGCAACGTCGGAACAACCCGCCATACCGGCGAGGTCGAAATCAAGCGTTGCAGACTTGGCCTCTGTTTGGCGTACCGCCGGGTCCACGCTCAGCATGGCCCCACATTGGCGCACGAGCAAGCGGTAAACGAGGAATCGTGCCGATGCATTAGGAGCTTTGGCAAGCCTCAACCCCGGACGGGGGCGCTTTCATATCGTCAGAATCTTGGCAAGGCACGGCCATGAATTCACCAAAACTTCACGACAGAACGCATTGCTGGTTGTTCTTCGAAGGTGGAACAAGGCCTGCAAGTCGCAAATCAGCCGGCGCTACCTCCTTATCTTCAATGGCTTTTCACACGGGGATGACGAAGCATGAAAGTTGTAGTCGAAAACACCGTCTGCCTGAACACGGGCGATGCGGCGATCCTTCTCGCGATCCGGCATATCCTGAAAACGATCCTCGGCGACAGTGCCGAATTTCTCGTGTTCGACAGCCAGCCGGAGATTGCGGCGCGTCTGTATCCGAAGGAGGATTATCCCGACATCGAACTTCGAAAGCTCCCGTCGGAATCCTTCTTCAAGTACAAATACGACGAAAACACCGTCAAGAACGCGCTGAAGCAGGTTTATAACCAGGCGGTGTTCCACGCCCTTCGCCACGTGGGCAGCGGCAATTATCTCGACCGGCGTTTCTTCAGCGACGACGATCGAAAGAGCCTGGCGCTCTACAGGGACGCCGACCTGGTGATCACCACCGGCGGTACCTACCTCGTCGAGAACTACTCGCTCGAGCGACGCATCAATGAGTTCAAGGTCGGCGAGATGCTCGGCAAGAGACCGATCTTCTTCACCCAGTCACTGGGTCCGTTCGACAAGCCCTATAACCGCAGAATGCTGCAGCCGGTATTCGCGCGGAGCCCGCTGATCCTCCTGCGCGACGAGCGCTCGCGCGAGCACATACGCGACCTCGTAGACAATCCCGAAAAGTGCCATGTCGTCGCCGATGCCGTCTTCGCGCTCGCCGATGTGGAGCGTGTCAAGGCGCTTACGATCGTCGGGCGCCCGGCACCGACCGGCCGGGTCGGCATTTCGGTGCGTCACTGGCATTACGTGAAGGACGGCGAGGGCGGCATGGGCCGCTATATTGATTCCATCCGAGAGATAGCGACGCGGCTCGTACGCGATCACGGCAAGCAGGTCACCTTCATTTCCACCTGCCAGGGCGTGCCGGAATATGCGCATGACGATTCGAAGACGGCAACGGCGATTGTTGAGGGGCTCGCGCCCGAGATCGCGAACCACGTCACGGTCGACGCGTCCTTCCACACGCCGGAACGGTTGATGGCGGCGGTCAAGGAATTCGATTTCGTGGTGGCGACGCGCATGCACATGATGATCATGTCGCTTTGCGTCGGAACGCCGGTCTTGCCGATTGCCTACGAGTTCAAGACCAAGGAGCTCGCCAAGCGCATCGGCGTTTCCGACGTGCTGCTCGACATCGATGCGGTGACGCCGGACGAGGCATGCGGAAAGCTCGACCGCTTCGTGAGCGCGCTGGATCACTATCGCGCCGTCAGCCTCAGGGCGGTGCTCGAGGAGCACGCCTCGGCCATGTCGGCGGCGGATCTCATCCGCCCGCTGCTCGACCGCTCAGCGGCGAAGGGCGCTCAGCCCCCGCTTGAGGACGTCGATGAGGACCTGGCGCGGCTGGCGTAGGGCGAACGCGAAGACAAGCGCCACAGCATAGTTGAGGCAGATGGCAGAGCCGAGCGCTAGCGTGTCGGAGGCTCCGGTCAGCGATTCCGGCAGCTGGCGGTAGCCGAGCCAGGCGACAAGCGCCGATCCAATAAAGAGGCCTTGCACCAGCAGGAAGTCGCCCGCCGATACCGGCCCGAGCCGCTGCAGGAGCAACGCCAGCACGGGGAGGCGCAGGATATAGCCGCTCACCGCATAAGCGGCGGCAACCCCGACGGCGCCCCATTGCAGGCCGACCACGAAGGCGGCCACGGTCGTGAACGACGAGTAGATGCCCCAGCGGAACATCGTCTTCGTCTCACCCTGGCAGATGAAGATCCAGCCGGTGGTGCTCGAAACCGGCTGCATCAGGCTGGCGACCCCGAGCCAGGTGAAGATCGGCGCGACCGGCAGCCATTTATCGCCGAAGAGGATTCTGACGGTTGGCGCGGCCGCCATGGTGAGCGCCGCGATGCCGGGCATCGTGATCATGGCGAGCAGCCAGTTGGTGCGCAGATAGATGTCGCGAAAGCGCGCCTTTTCCTCCTGGATGCGGCTCATCAGCGGGATCATCACGCGGGAAAGCGGTTGCGTGATGTTCTGCAACGGGAACAGCAAAAGTTTGTAGGCGCGGTCGTAATAGCCGAGTTCGACCGGCCCTGAGAACTTGCCGATCAGGATATTGTCGAGATTGCGGGAGAGGAAATTGACGAGATTGAAGCCCGTGAGATTGGCTCCGAAGGAGATGATGTCGCGGTCGACCCTGAATTCCGGCCGGCCGGGCATCCATCGTGTCGAAAGCCAAGCGGCTATCAGCGCGAGCGAGGCGGAGGCGGCGGGGCCGATCACCAACGACCAATAACCCATGCCGAACCAGGCTGCCGTGGCGGTGACGAGAAGGCCCGCGATTGCCGCACAGACGTCGTTCAGGGCCAGTTGACCGAAGTTCAGATGCCGGTTCATCAGCGCGAGCGGCAACGCCGCGAGGCTGCCGAGAAGCAGAGGCAGAGCCGCGGCGATGGCGATCGCCGTCATCCGCGGATCACCGTAAAAGGCGGCCACGGCCGGCGAGAGCGCGACAACGACGGCAGTGCAGACGAGGCCGACGAGGGTGCTGATCCAGAACACCTGATTGAGTTGGCGCTCCGTAATCTCCTTGCGCTGGATGACCGCCTGCTGCAGCCCCAGATTCTGGAACAACCCGACGAAGGCGACGATCGGGCTGACGGAGGCGACGAGACCGAAATCCTCCGGTGCCAGCAGACGGGCGAGCACGACGACCGAGACGAACTGGATCGCCATGCGAACCGCTTGCGCGCCGCCGGTGACCAGTCCGCCGTGAAGTGCGAGACGGCCGAATTGCAGGTTTTCCTTGTTCAAGCGGCTCGCCTCGCCTTGCCGAACCGGCTGAGGATACCGGCGAATTCGTCGTCGAGACGCTCCATGTTGAACTCCGCCTCGACCTTCTTCCTTGCTTCCCGACTGATCGCCTCGCAGCGCTCCGGATGCTCAGCGATAAAATGGAGGCGGTTTGCAAGCATCTCGAAATCACGTTCGGGCGCCAGGAAGCCCGTTTTCCCGTCGTCAATCAGTTCGGGAATGCCGGAGTGGTCGGAACTGACGACCGTCAGCCCCGCGGCCATCGCCTCCATCAGCGCCACCGGAATGCCTTCGACATCGCCGTTCCTGGCGGTGACGCTCGGCAGGACGAAGGCGTGCGAACGCCGCAGCCATCCCTTGACCTCCTTGTGGGCGAGGCTGCCAAGGAAAGTGACCCGCCCGGCGATACCGAGCCCAGATGCAAGCGCTTCGAGGCTCTTGCGCAATGGGCCGTCGCCGATGATCGTATAGTGCCAGGCAAGCTCCGGCGCCCTCGCCGCCAGTTGGCCAAGCGCGCGAAGCGCGAACTCCACGCCCTTCTTCTCGGCGAGCCGGCACACCGAGATCAATTGCAGCGCCGTGCCGCGCCAGGACTGCCAGCAATAAGGAATCTTCTCAAGGTCGATACCCATGTGGTGCACCGCAACCTTGTCCTTGGGCGCCCCAGCCCCGACCAGGGCGCGACGGAAGAGATCGTTCACGGTCAGGTTCAGCGTGCCGTACCGGAAGAGGTCGCGATAACGGCCGAGATCTCCCGCATGCATCGGGACGCCGACATCGTAGCCATGAAAGATGGTGACGATCGGGGGCTTCAGCCGCTTCCATTTCTTCAGCCGTGCGGCGCGGGCGCCATTGTGGCCGAAATGGGCAACGACGACGTCGCAGCCATTCAGTCTCGCCACCGATGTGAGATCGAGGGCGGTGGACAACTTGTCGTGAAGCTTCGGCGGCAAGCGCCGCAAGACGGGGCGAGCGCGCGCCGCCACGCCCCACCAGTCACGGGTTCGCTTGAGGAGCCTTGCGACGGGCTCCTGGCCGCGATGGGCGGGGTGACTGTCCGAAATGCCGTTGCAGACGACTTCGATCTCGAAGCCGCGGTTAAGAAGGCCGGCCATTTGGCCGACGACGAAGGTCTCCGACAATTGCGGAAACTGCCCGACGACAAAACCGATGCGCATGCCTGCTCGCCTCAGGACGCTTTGCGCTCAGGGGGGCGGCCTGCGGAGGCGCGCTCGAGAACCTCGAGAAAGGCCGCGAACTGCCGCTCGGGCTGCATCTGCGGGCGCTCGGAGAATCGCGTCGCGGCCGCCGACAACCGCTCATACTCGGGCCTGTCGCTCCAGAGGCGCCGGATGGCCCCCGTCCATTCGTCGATCGGCGCGTCGTAGTCGAGCACGATACCGCCTTCGCCGATCGCTTCGGGCAGTCCGCCGCGACGCGAACCGACCACTGGAATGCCGCTACAATGGGCTTCGGAGGCCACCCGGCCCCAGGCCTCTTCCCATTTGCTCGGCGCAAGCAGGATCCGCGTGCGGCCGTAAACGGTCTTCATGTCGCTGGTGCGGCTTTCAAGCCGCACGTTCTTGAGCGGCGCGATGATCTTTTCGATCTCCGCGCGATGATCATCGGCAAGCTTCCAGCTTTCGACGAAGAGGAAAGGGATGTCGGGGCAATGGGCGGCGATCTGGACCGCCAGCTCAAAGCCCTTCTCCTGGTAGGGATTGATGAATGTAACATACTGCCCGCTGGTCGCGGTCCTGTAGGTCGCGGGATTGATCGTCGGCGGGATGACGACCGAATCGATGCCGAACTTCTGCTTGTAGGTCCGGGCGGTGAATTCCGAATTGGCAATGTAGAGAGCGGCGGTCAGTTCGCGCAGGTCGCCGGCGAGCTCTTGAAACTCGACATTTCTCAAATAGACGACCAGGGGCACCCCGTATGCCTCGAGCGCCTTGCCGATCGGCACGGACTTGTGGCACTGCACCACGGCAACGTCCGGCTGGAGCTTTTTAACGGCAACGCCCGCCGCTTCCCAGGGAAACCAGCCGCGAATGACCGGGTAGCCGGGAAAGTGGTCCATGACGCCGCGCTCGCCGGACAACTTAAGCTTGAGTCGCGCCCTCAGGCCGAAAAGGCCGTCTCCGAAGAGCGCAGCGAGGACCCCGGCCTCGTGACCGCGGTCGCGCAGTTGCTGGACAAGATGATGCGTGCTCGACTGGACGCCGCCGCTGAACTCGGGATAGTAGCCATTTCCGCCGGCAAACAGAACTTTCATACGGTTATTTCTCCTTCATAGAGGCGCCTTGCCGTGCCCGCCTGTGCCCTCCCGATAAGCGAAGCGACATGCACAAACGGCACAATGACGGCAATTGTTGGGTCGCTCAAAGAGGGACGGGTGCAACTTGCGATTTTCTGGCATGCAATTGGCCGACTGTGCCTGAAGCTCGGCGGCATCATCCGGCCGCATGTGCGCGATCCTCCAGTTAGCGGGGGTGACCATACGAAACAGAGGTGCCGCATTGCTGCGCATCGGCAGAGTGTCACGGCGGGTCTATATCGTCAATCGACCTCGCCCGTTCGAGTTAGCCCGAAAGTATTACTAACGCGAAGAATCACTATTCCGGCGTTAGGACGGAACATTCGCTCTTTTGGCTGCGCGCTTTAGTGCTACAGTCCATGGTTGAAGCTTGGTTCCGAAGAGTTGCAGCGCGGCATGAGCGCGCATAGGCCGGAGGTTTGCATGAGGATTTCCAGTCTGAAAAGTCTGCCCTTCACGCTTCTGCTGGCGCTCTCCGCCGTGTCGCCGTACCCGGGCTGGGCGGCCTCGCCGGCGCCCGTCAAAGCCGAGCACGGCATGGTGGTCACTGCCCAGCATCTCGCCTCCGACATCGGCCTGGAGGTGCTGAAGAAGGGTGGCAATGCCGTCGATGCGGCGGTCGCGGTCGGCTACGCCCTTGCGGTGGTCTACCCGACCGCCGGCAATATCGGCGGCGGGGGCTTCATGACGATCCGCTTCAAGGACGGCAAAACCACCTTTCTCGATTTCCGCGAACGCGCGCCGCTTGCCGCGACAAAGGCAATGTATCTCGACGAGCAGGGCAACCTCGTCAAAGGCCTGAGCACCGAAGGTTACCTCGCCGTCGGCGTTCCCGGGCCGGTGGCGGGCTTCGAGTTCGCGCGAAGCCGCTACGGAACGCGGCCGCTGAAGGAGTTGATCGAACCGGCGATCAAGCTGGCGCGCGAGGGCTTCGTGCTGCAGCAGGGCGATGCCGATGTTTTCGAGCGCGCGGCCGAGCGGCTGGCGAAGGATCCGGCTGCCGCGGCAATCTTCCTGACACCCGAGGGCAAGCCGCGGGCTGTCGGCGATCGCCTGGTCCAGATCGATCTTGCCGCCTCGCTGTCAAAGATCGCCGAGGAGGGGCCGGATGCGTTCTACAAGGGCGCGATCGCCGACCTCATCGTCAAGGCCAGTGGTGAAAAGGGCGGCATTCTTTCCAAGCAGGATTTCGAGCAATATCGGGTGCGCGAGCTCGAGCCCGTCAAATGCAATTATCGTGGCTACGATGTCGTCTCGTCGCCACCGCCCTCCTCGGGGGGCGTGATCATCTGTGAGATCCTGAACATTCTCGAAGGCTACCCGCTTTCCTATCTCGGCTACGGCTCCGCCGAGACCGTGCATGCAATGATCGAGGCCATGCGCCACGCCTATGTCGATCGCAATACGGCACTCGGTGATCCGGACTTCGTCGAGAACCCGGTCGCCAAGTTCACGGATAAAGCCTACGCAGAGGAGATCCGCAAGAAGATCGACCCGTTCAAGGCCGGCGTATCCGAGTTGCTGAGGCCGGCGGGCTTCGGTGAGAGCAGCGAGACGACGCATTATTCGATCGTCGACGACGAGGGGAACGCCGTTGCCGTCACCTATACGCTGAACGGCTCCTTCGGTGCTGGAGTCGTGGCGCCCGGGACGGGCATCCTGCTCAACAACGAAATGGACGATTTCACGGCCAAGCCCGGGGCACCCAATCTTTACGGGCTGGTGCAGGGCGAGGCGAATGCGATCGCCCCGGGCAAGACGCCGCTTTCCTCGATGAGCCCGACGATCATCTCCAAGAACGGCGAACCCTTCATGGTGATCGGCAGCCCGGGCGGGGCCCGCATCATCACCATCACGCTGGAGGCAGTCCTCAACGTCATCGATCACGGCATGAATATTCAGGAGGCAGTCGACGCGCCGCGAATCCACCATCAATGGCTGCCGGACAAGGTATTCATGGAGCCCTATGCGCTCTCGCCCGATACGTTGAAGCTGCTCTCGGCGATGGGTCACGACGTCGAGATCGACGAGAACTGGACGATCTGGGGACAGGCGACCGGCATTCTCGTCGGTGGAGAAAGCGTGAGCGAGATCCAAGCGGGTGGCGGCGCACGCTACAACGGCGCCGTCGACAGTCGCATCGGCGCCGGCGCGGCGCGAGGTCATTAGGTCCTGAGACCAGGTCGTTGCAGCGGAAAGGCGGCAAGCCCAGTCCGTCAGGCTCAACTGAACGTTCCGCTTGCAGATGCGTTTCGCTTGCAGGCCGATCTGGCTGCGGCGCTGTGGGCGCCCTTGGCGATAGAGGAAATCTGCTATGCAGTTCGCCCGAATCAACGATATCACCATCCACTATCGCTTGGTCGGCGCCGTCACGGAAAGGCCGGTTCTCGTCTTCATCAACGCGCTCGGCACGGACTTCCGGATCTGGCGTGATGTCGTCCTCAATCTCGCCGGCTATTACGCCATGGTGCTCTACGACAAGCGCGGCCACGGCCTTTCCGATATCGGCCAAGTCCCCTATTCGATCGAGGATCACGCGAGTGACCTGGCTGGGCTGCTCGAGCGTCTCGCCGTCAGGCATGCGATCATCTGCGGACTGTCGGTCGGCGGACTGATCGCGCAGTCGCTTTACCGGCTGCGCCCCGATCTGGTGCGCGCGCTCGTGCTTTCGGGCACTGCGCCCAAGATCGGCACGGCCGAGATGTGGGACGCCCGCATTGCCGCGGTCGAAGCGCACGGAATCGACGCGATCGCCGATGGGGTGCTTGAGCGCTGGTTCACGCCGGCGTACCGCCGCCCGGAGAATGTCGCTTTCGTCGGCTATCGCAACATGCTGGTTCGCCAGCCTCTCCAAGGCTATCTCGGCAGTTGCGCCGCGATCCGCGATGCCGATTATACGGAAGCCGCAAAGAAGATCATCGTGCCGGTGCTCTGCGTCGTCGGCGATCAGGACGGCTCGACGCCGCCGGATCTCGTGCAGGAGATGGCCAGGCTCATTCCCGGCGCCCGCTATGAGGTCATTCGCGATGCCGGGCATATTCCCGCGATCGAGCAACCCGGGGCGCTGGTGGCAGCGATGCGCGGCTTTCTTGCCGCCGCCGTGCGAACGAGCAAAGCCCGCTCAGGACATGCGCCGTAAAGGGCTCGGCGAGCTTGTCGCGGCCGCCGCGGAGCCTACTTATCTTTCCATTACATCTCCAGGGAGAGACGCAAACGATCCTCCTGGACCACGCCATTCTCAGCCGTTCAGAACCTGGAGATGCGGAATGACCTATTCGGCCTTTGACCACCCTTATCTATCGGGACTGCTTGGCGACGAAGCGGTGGCGGCTGAGTTCTCCGTCGCCGCCGATATCCGTGCCATGCTGTCCTTCGAGGCGGCGCTCGCACGCGCCGAAGCGCAGCATGGCGTCATCCCGCATGCGGCCGCCGATCGCATAACGGAGGCCTGCCGAGGGTTTTCGCCGGACGTCGCCGCCTTGCGCCGGACGGCGGCGATCGACGGCGTCGTCGTGCCGGAACTCGTTCGCCAATTGCGCCTCGCCGTCGGCGAGGAGGCGGCGACGCATGTGCATTTCGGCGCCTCCAGCCAGGACGTCATCGACACCAGCCTGATGCTGCGGTTGAAGGCGATCGCCGAGCTGTTCTCCGCCCGGCTGGGGACCGTCGTCTCAGCACTTGAGGACTGCGACCGGCAATGGGGGCAGCGGCCGTTGACCGGCCACACGCGCATGCAGCCGGCCATTCCGATCACGGTCGCCGACCGCCTGCGTAGCTGGGTCGAGCCGTTGCTCGACCATCAGGACAGGCTCGATGCCATGGAGGGTGACCTGTTCGCTGTGCAGTTCGGGGGCGCAGCCGGAACGCTCGAGAAGCTTAAGGACAAGGCGGACGCCGTGCGCGAAACCTTGGCCGAGGAACTGTCGCTCATCGACTGGCCGCAATGGCACAGCCAGCGTTCGGCGATCGCCGATTTCGTCCACCAGCTTTCGCTGATCACCGGCAGCCTTGGCAAGTTCGGCCAGGATGTTGCCCTGATGGCGCAGGTGGGCGACGAGATCGTACTTTCAGGCGGCGGCGGTTCCTCGGCGATGGCGCACAAGCAGAACCCGGTCGCAGCCGAGGTGCTGGTGGCGCTGGCGCGGTTCAACGCGACGCAGGTCTCCGGGATCCACCAGGCACTGGTGCACGAGCAGGAACGTTCCGGCGCCGCCTGGACGCTCGAATGGCTGCTCCTGCCGCAGGTGGTCGGGGCAACGGCCGCCTCGCTGAGGCTCGCCGCCGATCTCGCGGGCAATATCCGGCGGCTGGGAGGGCTGTGATCCATGTGGCGGGGCGATTGATCAAGGCGGGCTCCGCCTCTACTGGACCAGCCGTTCCCGTTCGCGCTCATAGTATCGTTCGAGCGCGGGCAGCTCCGCCTTGAGTTCGTCGAAGATGCCGCCGTCGACGGTGATTTCGCCGCGATATCTCGCCTCGAGAAAGGCACGGTGACGCACAAGTGCCGTCGCCGTGGCGCCCTCGGCCACCGTGAAGACCGGGGAGACAGCGCTCCGCCCTTTGACATTGATCCGGTCGAGCTCGGCGATTGGAAACTTGGCGGCTGCGAGCGCCGCGGTGCGCTCGCCAAGGAGCAGCGGGATCGCATAATCCTTCGACGCCCCTTCCAGGCGCGAGGCGAGGTTGACCGCATCCCCGAGCGCCGAATAATCGAAGCGACGGGTCGAACCCATATTGCCGACGATGCATTCGCCGGTGTTGATGCCGATCCCGATGCGAAGCGTCCTCGGCACGCGTCCGGCCGCCTTGGCTTCGGCCTCGAGTTCGCCGTTAACCCGGGCGAGTGCGGCAAGCATGTTGCGTGCCGCCGCCACGGCGTGGATCGCATGATCGGGATCCTCGAGCGGCGCGTTCCAGAAAGCCATCAGGCAATCGCCGATATATTTGTCGATCGTGCCGCCCTGGGCGAGAACGGCGTCCGACAGAGGCGTCAGGAGCCGGTTGACCAGGGCAGTCAAACCTTCCGGATCGTCCTTCATATCCTCCGCGATCGTGGTGAAGCCGCGGATATCGCAAAAGAGGATGGTGAGTGTCCGCCGCTCGCCGCCGAGCTTCAATTGCGACGGGTCCTGCGCCAACCGTTCGACCAGCGCCGGCGAGAGATATTGCGAAAAGGCGCGGGTGATTTCTCGGCGGCGGCGGCGCTCCTCGGCATAGTCGAGCCCCGCCTGGCCGACAGCGACGCCGAGAAAGGCGAGGCTGGGACCGATCGGCGAGACGAACAGGCGGCCGAACAAGAGGAGGGCGTAGCTCGCAAGCAAGATGAACGTCAGCGCCAATGCCCCGTAGCCGAGCGTCCGCCAGCTGGTGGACTTGAAAACGCTGAACGCCGCGGCAAGCGCCGCGAGCAGCACGGCCGAAATGGCAATCCCGGCATCCGCGCGTTCGACGAACAGCCGATGCACGAGATTGTCGTAGATGGTCGCCTGGATTTCCGCGCCGGCGACGAGACTGCGCGAATGGACCGTGTCGGAGGTGGCGAAGGCGTCGACTCCCCCACCGGCGATCGAGGGCGAATTCTGCAGGCTCAAGCCGACGATGACGACTCGATCGCGGAAGATCCCTTCGGGCAGGAAATTGGGTGGGTCGAGCGCCTGGTAATAGGAGACGGTCGGATAGGTCCGTGCCGGACCGAATGTCTGGATCAGGGCCCCCTTCGGGGGCGTTGCCGGTCGCGCGCCGGCAACGGTCGCGAGCGTTGCGGCGAAGCCGTCCGCATAGGCGGGAACTTGCCGGAGCGTCCCGTCCTCGCTGAGATTGACCGAGGCGATGCCGACCTTTGCGCCCCGGTCGATAAAGAGCGGCAAGGGTTCGGTGCGAACGAGTTGTTCGGCCTGTGGCGTCTCGATCAGCGACTGGTCGCCGGCCAATACGATGTCCGGCCCGAGTGCTGCGGCAAGCGCCACATCGTTTTCGGGTGCTGCGGCCGGTTCCGCGAAGACGATGTCGAGCGCGATAGTCCGCGCCCCGGCCCTCCGGAGCGCCTCGATCAGACGGGCATGCAGCGCACGCGGCCAGGGCCATTGGCTGCCGATCTCGGCCATCGAGGGCTCGTCGATCGCGACGATGATGGGCCCATCCGCGGGCAGCGCCGGTCGGCCGAAGGTCGAAAGATAGTCGTAGGCTCTAAGATCGGCGAGTGACCAGGCGCTGGTGAGGGCGGCGAGCGAGACGAGAATGGCAACGAAGCCGGTCAGGACGGCGAGCTTCGCCTGCCGGGGCGAAGGATGTCTGGCTCGCATTGCCTTGACTGCGCCTCGAGCCTCAAGTGGCGAACGGGAGTCGTGCATCAGAACCGCACTTTGACCGTGCCTTTGACGGTGGGTCCCCAGCCGGGAAGGTCCTCGCTCAGCTCGAACTCCTCATCGAGCAGATTATAGCCTGCCATCTCGACCTCGATCCACTTATCGAAAGGCTCCCACTGCAGCGAGGCATCGAGAGTCCAGAAGTCGTCGAGCGCGGCGGTGCCGTCGGTCCGTTCGCCGATATAGTTTGCCGCCACCGTTGTCTTGATGTTCGCGGCATTGACCCAGGTCAGCGCAACCTGCCCGGTATTTTCGGGTAGGAATGGAAGGTCGCGCCCGGGATTGTTGGGAATTGGCGAATCGTCATGGCTTTCTGTGTGGGCGATCGAGGCTGTGAGACCGAGGCCATGACCGAGCACCAGATTAGCAGTCAGCGAGACATGGTCGAGCCGTCCCCTCTCGAAGTCGTATTCCGCGGCAACCAACGGAAGATCGATTGAACCGTTGCGGATTTCCTGGTGCTGGTAGTCGAGAGCGGTAAAGAGCCAGTCGCTCCACTCGGCATCCCACCGGAAAGCTAACGTATCTGCATAGCCGTCTCCACCGATAAGGAACTGGTTCGGCTGCAGTCCGACAATGCCCACAGGCGCGAGGGTAGCAGCATTGAAATTGTAACCTTCGCGCTGCACTGCTGCCCGCAGCCAGTGGCCTTCAGTGGGTGCCCAGGCGACTCCGAGTTTTGGTTCGATTCGGACGTCGTTATCATTGACATCCTCGATATACCGGGCGACCAAAGCACCTTCGAGCTTGAGATCTGGCGTGACTTCGTAGAGGCCGTCGACATATGCCTTTGCTACCGCTCGCCTTGCAGATTGGGAAACGGTCCCGATCAACGGCGGAAACGGCGGTACGTCAATGCTCGTAAATGTTCTGGTCTCGGTCCGCACCGCACCGCCTTCAACACCATAGCGCCAAGTCAGGTCCCCCATTCCGTAAAGATGGCTTAGAGCAGCGACATAGGTTCTCTCTTTCGTTTCTTCGTCGGACGTAAACTCAAGCGTGGGATCCAAAAAGTTAAAGTAGTTGCCAATATCGTTGGCCGTAAAGAAGACAGCAGCGTTGCCGACATTTCGGTGGCCGAATGTATGGCTCCAGGCGACCCCGGAGAAAAGCAGCGACGAGTCGTCGTCGAGCGTCACGGGCGATGGTGCAGGGAACACCTGACGGAGATCGGTGAGGTCGGAATAGGTCGCGTAGGCTACGATGCGATCATCGGGTGCAGGGGTGGCAGTAATGTAACCGCTGCCTCGAAGAATGCGGAGGTCTCGCTCCAATCGCTGGCCAAACTCGTCCAACCACGTGTCACGTGGCTCCTCCCAAGAGAAATCGCCGAAGAAACTGATGGGGTAAGGCGAGACCGTATAGCCACGGATCTCCGCTTCACCCGTCAACGTGGTGTGATGCTCATTTGTGGTCAGTCCACCGCCGAGTTCTGCTTCAAAGAACGGTGACTGCAGCAGATTGGTCGTGCGTTCTCGGCTGGCCAGCATATGCGGCTCAAGGAGCAGGCCCTGCATAAAGGCCGAAAAGCTCGAGGGGTTGGCCGTATTGACTATCGGGCTGCCAGCAAGGTCATAGCTGTTGAACAGCGGGTCGACGCTGCCGCGGATTGCCTGGTCGATATAGCTCGCGCCAATGAAAGGATCGAAGACGGCGTCGCCGTAATATTGCCCCCAAGCATCCAGCCCTTGCAGGCGAAAGGCATCGTTGAGCGTCGAACCGGCCGTCTGGTTGGCGCCGAGCGCTGCCGTGTCGCCGCCTTTCGCCCGATTGCGCCGCATGAATTCCTGGGCGTTTCGGATCGCTGCATCCGCGTCATAGGCATCGATGGCGATTGCCGTGCGTACCTGCGAGAGGACGGGATCGTTCGGATCGAGCCTGTCGGCATTGTCGAGCGCCTGGGCCGCCGCAATCCGGTCTCCCTTCTCGTAATGCGCCGCCGCGAGCAGGATCTGCGCACCGGCATAGCCTGGATTGGCCGTCGAGCCGGCGAGCAGGTCTTCGACCGCCTTGTCAACATCGCCGTTTTGCAGGTGGTAACGGCCGCGTGCCACGAGCATGACGTCGAAGGACGGATCGATGGCGAGTGCTGCATCGATCTCGCGTTTGGCCTCGGTGATTCGCGACTCGTCCAGATACTGTATCGCGAGATTGGCGTGATAGAGGGGGTCCGTAGGGTCGAGCTCGATCGCCTTCTTGAAAGCTCTTTCCGCGGCGCGGTTGTCGCCACGGTCGCCCTGGAGGAGGCCGATCGCGTTCCAGAGCGAGGGCGAGCCCGGTGCCGTCTTCAAGGCTCGTTCGAGGTCGGCGAGCGCGCCTTCCTTGTCGTTGTCCAGGTGGAAGCGGTAGTTGGCGCGCGCCTCCAGCGCCGTTGGGTCATCGGGGTCGATCGCCAATGACCGTCCCACGCCGTCGCGCATCTCATCGCGGTCGTCGAGCAGCAATGCGAACTGCGCGCGGGCGGCAGGCAGTGTCGAATCGTCCGGATGCTGCCTTTCCGCTTTCTTGAGCACTTCGATGGCGGCCCGGATGTCGGTGCGGAAACCTGCGGTCCACGCCTCGGCAAGCGCGCCGTAAGCGCCGCCCGCCTGGCCGGGCGGGATTTCGATACGATCGGGATTGGCGAGTGCGCGGGCGAAATAGCCGCCATAGGCCGCGATGGTGCGGCGTTTCGGATCGAGCCCGCGGGCGGCCTCTGCGAATAGCTTTGCCGCCTCAGCGTTGCGGTTCTCGGAACCGGCGATGAGTGCCTCGATGAGGGTAGCGCGCGCGGTCTTCCCCCGATCGAGTCCGAGCTGCCGCGCTTGCTCCAGCGCCGCCTGTGCCTTCTGCCGCCCGTCGAGCGTCAGGTAGATTTCCGCAAGCGTCAGCCAATCCTCTGCCGAGCGCGCGCCTTGCGGCTGCGCTTCGATTCGCCCGCGCTCCCGCCGCATGTCGGAGACTTTGAGCGGCGACGGCGGCATCCAGACGAAGGCGTCGCGTAGCGACAGATGGAAAAGCATCTGCTCGCGGTCCTTCGGCGTGACGATGACGATCTTTGTGGGTGCGCTTCCGATCGAGGCAACGGCGCCTTCGCCTTGCTTTACGGTCACGCTGCCATAGGCATTCTGAAGCTCGACCACACCTTCGAGCACGATCAGCGACGTCTTGCCGTCTGCACCGACCGTCAGAGTCCAGTCCGTGCCGCGAATGGCAGCCGTCGCGGCGGGCGTATCGATCGCCAGACCTTCGCCGCCGCGTTCGGCGCGGGCCCAGATCGTGCCGGACTGCAGCTCGAGCTTGGAGTCGCCCGCGCCGATTTCCTTGACGCGCAAGGCCGTGTTTCGCCCGAGCCGAATCTGCGTGTGATCTCTGAAGAGAACAGCGAGCGCGCCCGTGGCGTTGGTGCGCAAGACGTCGCCGGGAAGAAGGTCCTGGGCGAGATCGACTACCTGCCAGTTCGAAACGTCGACGAACCGCACCTCCTCGCCGGACTTTCGGGCAATGATGGAGCCGGCGGCCGGAGCAGGGCGCGGCACCGGCTCGGCAATTGCTGGCAGTGGCAAGTGCAGCGCCATTGCCACCAGCAATGCTCTCTTAAGTATCGCCCCCATTAGCGACTGTTCCCCTCGTTGCATCGAATCCAGTGGATTTCGGCGGATAAAAAGTCAAGTCGGCCCGGGGAGTCCGCTTGTTTTATTGGGGCGGTGTAATAAACGGGAAACAGTGGACTGGGAGTTTTCGAGAATGAGTGCCGACGGAAATCTTCAAAAACTTGAATTCGCGAGTGAATGTCCAGCAGATGGCGATGTATCGTCCGCTTATTATGACCATATTCGCAAGATAAACGACATTTTCCACGATCAGATCAAGATGTCAGACCAGAAGGCTGCCTATATCTTCACCTTCATGTTCGCCTTCCTGATTACGTCGCAAGAAGGAAGGAGCGTGTTTACCTGGCAGCGATATGTCGAGGGCGAGTTGTTGCCAATGGTCTTCTCGGGCGCGCTTGCCATTGCCTCGATCGTTTCGGTCGTTTCCGCGATTCTCGTCGTCCTGCCGCGGAAGAGCGCCACCTCGACGTCGCTCTTCTGGGGTGCCTGGCCAGCCCATCGACCCGCCTTTTTCGAAGCGGCACGCAGCGGCGACCGGTCCTACCTCCTTCGTCAATATGCCGAAAATGCCGATGTGCTCTCGGCGATCGCCTGCAGCAAGTACCGTTGCGTCGCCTTCGCATTTCGAGGAATGCTTGTGACGGTGCTTTCGTATGTCTGCCTGTTGTCGGTGAAATAGCGAACTGCCGTCTGATCCGCCCTCAAGCGCTTTTCGCCGGCTTCTTCTTACCCATGCCGTATTAGGAATTCCTCGGCCGAGAGATGCCGGAAATCGTCAAGCGCCCGGCGCAGCTTGTCGTGCTCCCAGTCCCACCAGGCGATCCGGTCCATGCTTGCGCCGATCTCGGCCGTGAAGCGCTGGCGGATGAGCTTGGCGGGAATGCCGCCGACGATCGTGTAGGGGGCGACATCCTTCGAGACGACGGCGCCGGCACCGATCACCGCGCCATTGCCGACGGTTACGCCGGGCAGGATCGTGGCGCCGTGGCCGATCCAGACGTCGTGGCCGATCGTCACACGGTGCTGACGCCTCCAGGCGAAGAGGTCGTGGTCGGGCTCCACGTCATCCCAGTACATCGGCGCGCGATAGGTGAAATGATGCAGCGTCGCCCGCCAGGTCGGATGGTTGGTGGCGTTGATGCGGACGGCGGCGGCGATGTTGACGAACTTGCCGATCGTCGCGCACCAGACCGAGCCGTCCTGCATGATGTAGGAATAGTCTCCGAACTCGACCTCTTCGAGCCGCGAGCGTTCGCGGATTTCGGTGTAGCGGCCAAGCGTCGAGTTTTCGACGCTTGCGGTGGGGTGGATGAGGGGCTCGAGACCAAGCTTCGTGTTCATGCGGCGTGTTTCCTCGGCGAGAATTGCGAGACGTCGACGATGCGGTCGGCGACCGCTTCGCGCACTTCCTCGTCGTGGAAGATGCCGACCAATGCCGTGCCTGCTGCCTTCTTTTCGGCGATCATGTCGACGACGACGGTACGGTTCCTGGCGTCGAGAGAGGCGGTCGGCTCGTCGAGCAGCAGGATCTTATGGCCGGTGATGAAGCCGCGGGCGATGTTGACGCGCTGCTGCTCGCCGCCGGAAAAGGTCGCAGGCGGCAGGGCCCAGAGTTCCTTCGGCAGGTTGAGCCTTTCTAATAGCTCCGCCGCCCGCTCACGAGCCTCCTCGGTCCCGACCCCGCGCGCCTGCAGGGGCTCGGCGACGATTTCGAGGGCGGAAACGCGCGGCACCACGCGCAGGAATTGGCTGACATAGCCGAGCGTCTTACGGCGGACTTCGAGCACGAGACGCGGTTCGGCAGCGGCCAGGTTCACGAGCCGACCGTCATGCTCCGTCAGGATCTGGCCTTCGTCGACGCCGTAATTGCCGTAGAGCATTTTCAGGATCGAGCTCTTGCCGACCCCGGAGGGGCCGCCGAGCACGACGCATTCGCCGGCCTTGACCGAGAAGGAGACATCGGCGACCACCGGCAGGCGGATGCCGTCCCGTAAGTGCATCGTGAAGCTCTTGGCGACTTCTGAGACAACAAGCGGAGTAGGCATGATTTTTACTTTCCTTTGCGCGTGATCTTGTCCGAAAGTCGGGGTCCGCTGTTCGGGATCATGCGTCACACCTGCAGGATCGAGGAAACGAGAAGCTGCGTGTAGGGTTCGCGCGGGTCGTCGAGCACCCGATCGGTCAGCCCCTGTTCGATGACGGCGCCGTCCTTCATCACCATCATCCGGTGCGACAGGAGCCGCGCCACGGCGAGGTCGTGCGTGACGATGATCGCCGAGAGCCCGAGATCGTGGACAAGCCCGCGCAGGAGGTCGAGCAGGCGCGCCTGCACGGAGACGTCGAGACCGCCGGTCGGCTCATCCATGAAGACGAGGCGCGGCGAGGTCACGAGATTGCGGGCGATCTGCAGGCGCTGGCGCATGCCGCCGGAAAAGGCGCGCGGCTGGTCGTCGATCCGGTCGTCGTCGATCTCGACGCGAGCGAGCCAATCCTTGGCGGCTGCCCGGATGTTGCCGTAGTGGCGGTCGCCGATCGCCATCAGCCGTTCGCCGACATTGGCGCCGGCCGAAACCGTCATCCTGAGCCCGTCGGCCGGGTTCTGGTGGACGAACCCCCAATCGGTGCGCATCAGGAAACGACGTTCCGCCTCGGCCATCCGCGCAAGATCGCGATATTGCCCGTCGCGCATGTGATATTCGACGATGCCGGAGGTCGGCATCAGCCGCGTCGACAGGCAGGATAGCAGCGTCGTCTTGCCGGAGCCGGATTCGCCGACGATCGCAAGCACCTCGCCGGGATAGAGCTCGAATGAGACGTTGCGGCAGCCAATTCGGCTTCCGTAGAACTTCGAGACGTCATTGACCTTGAGAAGCGGAACGGCGCTCATTCGGCGGCCTCCTCTATGGCGAGCATCGGGCCGGCATGGCCATGCGCACGCCGGTCTTCGCAATGGTCGGTATCGGAGCAGACGAACATGCGGCCACCCTTGTCGTCGAGCACCACCTCGTCGAGATAGACGTTCTCGGCGCCGCAGAGCGCGCAGGGCCTGTCGAATTTCTGGATCTCGAAGGGATGGTCCTCGAAATCGAGGCTGACGACCTGCGTATAAGGCGGCACCGCATAGATTCGCTTCTCGCGGCCGGCGCCGAAGAGCTGCAGGGCTTCCGACCTGTGCATCTTCGGATTGTCGAATTTCGGCGTTGGCGAGGGATCCATGACATAACGCCCCTCGACCTTCACCGGATAGGCATAGGTCGTGGCGATATGGCCGTTGCGGGCGATGTCCTCGTAGAGCTTTACATGCATGAGGCCGTATTCCTTGAGCGCATGCATCTTGCGTGTCTCGGTCTCGCGCGGCTCGAGGAAGCGCAGGGGCTCCGGAATTGGCACTTGATAGACGAGCGTCTGGCCCTCTCTAAGCGGCTCCTCGGGGATGCGGTGGCGTGTCTGGATGATCGTCGCCTCCTTCGTCTTCGTGGTGACGGCGACATTGGCGACCTTCTGGAAGAAGGCGCGGATCGAGACGGCATTGGTGGTATCGTCGGCTCCCTGGTCGATGACCTTCAAGACATCATCAGGCCCGAGGATCGAAGCCGTCACCTGCACGCCCCCAGTGCCCCAGCCGTAGGGCATCGGCATTTCGCGCGAAGCGAAGGGCACCTGATAGCCGGGAATGGCGATCGCCTTGAGGATCGCTCGGCGGATCATCCGCTTCGTCTGCTCGTCGAGATAGGCGAAGTTGTAGGTGGCAAGGTCGTTCATTCGGCGGCCTCCTTCATGTCGCCTTCGCCGTCGCGGGCGGCCTCATAATCGCGGCGCATGCGCCGAACCAGGTCGAGTTCGGCCTGGAAGTCGACGTAGTGCGGCAGCTTCAGGTGCTCGACGAAGCCCGTCGCCTGGACGTTGTCCGCGTGCGAAATCACGAATTCCTGGTCCTGGGCCGGCGCGACGATGTCCTCGCCGAATTCCTCGGTCCTGAGCGCCCGGTCGACGAGCGACATGGACATCGCCTTGCGCTCGCTCTGGCCGAAGACGAGGCCATAGCCACGGGTGAATTGCGGCGGCTCGTTGGCGGAGCCTTTGAACTGGTTGATCATCTGGCATTCGGTGACGCGGATGACCCCGAGCGAGACGGCGAAGCCGAGCTCCGGCAAGTCGAGCTCGACCTCGACCTCGCCGATCCGGATCTCGCCGACAAAGGGATGGGTGCGGCCATAGCCACGCTGGGTCGAGTAGGCGAGCGCCAGCAGGAAGCCTTCGTCGCCGCGGGCGAGCGCCTGAAGGCGGAGGTCGCGCGGCATCGGGAATTCCATCGGCTCGCGGGTGAGGTCGCCCGGCACATTGCCCTCCGGCATCGTCCCGTCGCCCTCGATCAGACCGTCGCTGTCGAGAATGTCGGAAACGCGCATCACCGCTTCTCCCGGCTCCTTTCGGGCCGGCTCGGCGACAGCTCCGTCGCCGATGAGCGATGGGTCGAGCAGGCGGTGCGTATAGTCGAAGGTCGGGCCGAGAAGCTGCCCGCCGGGCAAGTCCTTGTAGGTCGCCGAGATGCGCCGCTCGATCTTCATCCCGGCCGTGTCGATCGGCTCGGAAGAGCCAAAGCGGGGCAGGGTGGTGCGATAGGCACGCAGGATGAAGATCGCCTCGATCATGTCGCCGCGCGCCTGGCGCACGGCAAGCGCGGCAAGCGAGCGATCGTAGAGGGAGGCTTCCGCCATCACCCGGTCGACGGCGAGGCCGAGCTGTTCGACGACCTGCTCGATGGTGATCGCTGGCAGCGACCGGTCGCCGCGCCGGCGATCGGCAAGGAGGCGATGTGCATTCTGGATGGCGGTTTCCCCGCCCTTGACGGCAACGTACATGCTTTCACCCCTTGATCGACAATCTAGTGGTGCGCGGAAGGCAGAGAACGCTCTCTTCGGCCGTCAGCACCAGATCGATGCCGCGCGGGAAGAGAGCGCGGTTTGCGGCCCAGAGGTCGAGGAAGAGATCGGGCAATCCCTTCGGCGCGATGACGACTTCGTCCTTGATGCCCGGGCCGCGGCCGATGAAGGGTCGGCCGCCCGTCAAGGCGTCCACCTCGACGACCAGCGTCGTCGAGCGGTCGGGATATTCCGCAGTGCCGAGGGCGAACTGGTCGAACCCCGGCACGGCGCCGTCCCTCTCGACAAAGGCAAAGCGGGCCTCGTCCTTGAGTTCGATAACGGGAGCGCCGGTGTGGAAGGCGATCCAATTCGGCGCGGCGGATTTGACGAGGGCAGAGGAGAGCCAGACAGGCGTGTCGTGATCGCAAAGCGTCAGGGCAACGGCACCGCTCGCCATGCCGAGCGGCGAGGGCGGCGTCGCAAGGGCCGTCAGGCGCCCGATCCTGCCCGGCCGGGCAAAGCAGTCCATCAGCGTGCGGAAGACGGATTGCGCCTCGAATTCCGGATCGGCAAAGCCGCCGGCATAGATTTGCGATTGGGCGGTCATCAATCCTCTCCGCGGACCATGGTGAAGAAGTCGACGCGAGTCGCGGCCGTTTCCTCGGCTTTGCGGCGTTCCTCGGCCAGAAGCCGGGCGGCGATCTGCCTCTGCAGGGCCTTCACGGCCGGCCGATGCGCCGGGCTCTGGAACAGCGCATCGAAGATCGCGGCGTAGCGGGCGCGTTCCTTGTCAGTGCCAAGCAATTGCCCGTGGCCGATCTCGCCGCCTGAAAGCCGGACGGTGGCACGAGTAACCGTCGCCTCGCCGAGATTGAAGGGATCGCCGCCACCACCGATGCGTCCGCGCACCATTACGAGCCCCGTTTCCGGACCGCGCACCGGTGCCACCTCGGGCTTATCGGCGATCGCCTCCCAGGCGGCGGAAAGCTCGGCAAGGGTGGCGCGTGCGAGATGCCGTATGGCATCGCGCCGTTCCGCGGCAGGCTCCGAAGGATCGGCACGCTTTTCCGTAGCGCTCATGATCATACTCCTAAATGTCTATTGATCTAGACAATCGTACATCTTATAGGGTTATCTAGCCTTCGCAAATGACAGGCCTGTGACATCGGTGAAGAAAAATGGTGGCTAGAAGGACGGTCGAGCGGCAGACGGGGGTGGCACTCTGGCGCCAGATCGCCGACCGCATACGGCTCGCGATTGGCAATGGCGACTATGACGAGACCGGGATGGTACCGCCGGAAACGGTGCTGGCGGCCGAGTTCGGAGTGAACCGTCATACGGTGCGCAGCGCGCTTGCGGCGCTCGCGGAGGAAGGGCTGGTGCGCGCCGTGCAGGGACGTGGCACGTTGATTGAACGTAAGGAGCGGGTGACCTATCCGATCTCCCGCCGCACCCGTTTCTCCCAGGGACTTGGGGGACAGGTGCAGGAGATCGGCTCGAAGCTGCTCGGTCACAAGGAGGTGCAGGCGAGCGGCGAGGTTGCTGCGGCGCTCGGGCTCCCGCTGAATGCGCCGGTTGTCGAGTTGTGCACGGTCAGCAGCGGGGATGGCCGGCCGCTCTCGGCGACCATCGCCTATTTTCCCGGCGAGCGGTTTCCGGAGATGGCGCAGCAATATGCGCGCCTCGGCTCCGTCACGAAGGCCTTCGCCGCGCAAGGGCTCGAGGATTATGTTCGCGTCTCGACGGAGATCGTGGCCCGGCACGCCGATGCGGAGGAACTCGAGCTCCTCAAGCTCTCACCCGGTGCGATCGTGATCGAGGCGCTCGCGGTCAATGCCGATCTGGACGGGCGCCCGGTCGAATATTCGCTTACACGCTTCGCCGCCGATCGGATGAAGCTCAGGATCGAAACTTAGAAATTCTCGTCGTCAAAGATGCCCCTCCTCTCGCTGATCGCGACCCTCTCCCGGCGAGCGCGAAAGGGTTAGGGCGAGGGGCAGTTAAGAAGGCCGGCTTGACCCGAGTCGACCGGATTCAAGCACGATCCAGCGTCAGCGCGATCTTGACGGTCTGGCCGGCGGTCAACTTCTCTTTCCGCCGCACCTCGGCCTTGACCGGCAAGAGAAACGAGCCGGAGCCCTTGTCGGGAAAGATCGAGGTCGTCCATTCGGTCTTGCCCGTTCGCGCGACCACGGCTTCGCTGCCCCAGCCGCGCTTCTTCCGCTCGGCCGTGAACCTGATCTCACCGGCAATGTCGGTCGGCAGCGTGACGAAATGCCAGCCGCCCTTGCCTGGATAGAGCCAAAGCTCCGCATCGAATTCGAATTGTGCCACCCGACCCTCACTTCGTTCGCCATGCAAAATAAGGCAAGGACGCCGCATTTCCGACGAGTTGTTGCCGCATCTCTTAATTCTTGCACCAGGATCCACATTGTCTTCTTTTTTGGGGGATGAGAAATGGCGACGTGGCGACCCGATCCTTCCTTCTATCCGTCACCGCGAATGGCTGCAAAGGCTCCAAAGGAAACCCTTGCTTATGTCGCTGCCTTCGACCCGGACCGGCAGCGACCCGACGCGATCGCGGTTGTCGACGTCGATCCAGCGTCCCAGACCTATTCTCAGATCGTCGGCCAGGTCGACATGCCTAATGTCGGCGACGAGCTCCATCATTTCGGCTGGAATGCCTGCTCCTCGTGCCTCTGCCCCAATGCGCCGCATCCGCATGTGGAGCGGCGCTATCTGGTCGTGCCCGGCTTGAGGTCGTCCCGGCTTCACATCATCGATACCAAGTCGGACCCGAGAAAGCCTCAGATCGTCCGCGTCATCGAGCCGTCGGAGATTGCTGAGAAGGCGAATTATTCGAGGCTTCACACGACTCATTGCGGCCCGGAAGGGATTTACGTCAACGCGCTCGCCGACCGGGACGGCAATGCGCCGGGCGGGATCTTCCTCATCGACCACGACAGCTTCGACGTGCTCGGCCAATGGGAGATGGATCGCGGACCGCAAAAGCTCGCCTATGATTTCTGGTGGCATCTCGGCCACGATACGATGATCACCAGTGAGTGGGGCACGCCGGACACGTTCGAGAACGGCCTCGTTCCGGAAGTGCTGCTCGGTTCGAAATATGGCCGCCGGCTGCACTTCTGGGATCTCACCAAGCGCAAGCACGTGCAGGAGATCGATTTCGGCGAGGAGCATCAGCTCGTCTTCGAGCTGCGCCCGGCCCATGACCCGACCAAGGCCTACGGCTTCGTCGGCTGCGTGATCAGCATCAAAGACCTCTCTGCTTCGATCTGGACCTGGTATCGCGAAGGCAACAAGTGGGCGGTGAAAAAGGTGATCGAGATCCCGGCCGAGCCCGCCGATCCGGATCTGCTGCCGCCTGTGCTTCAGGGGTTCAAGGCGGTGGCGCCGCTCGTCACCGATATCGACCTCTCGATGGATGACCGCTTCCTCTACGTCTCGTGCTGGGGAACCGGCGACATGATCCAGTACGACGTCTCCGATCCGCTCGCTCCCAAGGAGACGGGGCGGGTACGGATCGGCGGTATCGTGGCACGTGCGACACACCCGAAAGCCTCGAACGGCGCTCTCAACGGCGGTCCGCAAATGGTCGAGATTAGCCGCGACGGCAAGCGTGTCTATTTTACCAATTCGCTTTATGGGGCAATCGATCCGCAATTCTATCCGGAGGGTATCGACGGCTGGATGGTGAAGCTCGACGTCGGCGACAATGGCGGCATTGCCTTCGACGAGAATTTCTTCATCGATTGGCCGAAGGGGCATCGCCCGCATCAGGTTCGATTGGAAGGCGGCGATTGCTCCTCGGATTCCTACTGCTATCCATGAGGAGAATGGGGGTCCCGTGAGGTGGCCCCTCATCCCCCTGCCGGGACCTTCTCCCCGCTTGCGGGGAGAAGGGTATGGCGCGCCGTCTCGCTCCCCTCTCCCCCCGTGCGGGGAAAGGGTCAGGGTGAGGGGCCGTGCCGGGTCCCACCGATTTAACGGTGGATTTGGGTATGAGGGAGAGCGGACCATGCGGCCGCACCAGAGCAAATGACGAGCCCCTGGCCTTGGCTTGCGCTTGTGGGCCTCGGTGCGTTCCACGGGGTAAACCCGGCGATGGGCTGGCTCTTCGCCGTGGCGCTTGGGCTTCATCAACAGAGTGCGCGGACCGTCTGGCTGTCTCTCGTTCCGATCGCCCTTGGCCATGCCGCGTCCATCGCGATGGTCGTGGCCCTCGTGACCGTGTTCGGGACGGTCCTGGATTTGCGGAACCTGCAGCTTGCCACCGCCTGCCTTATTCTCGGCCTTGCAGGCTATTACGGACTATACGGGCATCGCCACCGCGTGCGGATCGGCATGCGCACCGGCATGGCCGGGCTTGCGCTCTGGTCTTTCCTGATGGCGACGAGCCATGGCGCCGGGCTGATGCTGGTGCCTGCGGTCCTGAGCCTTTGCCTGACAAATCAAGCCGGGTTTGCCATGAGCAGCTCGCTTCCGATTTCGCTTGCTGCGGTTGCCGTCCACACCGGTGCAATGCTAGCCGTGATCGCGGCGATCGCGCTCGTCGTCTTCGGCTGGTTGGGCCTTGCAGCGCTGCGCCCGGCCTGGATCAATTTCGACCGTCTCTGGACATTGGCGCTCGGCGCGACCGGCACCATCCTCCTGGTCTCATAGAACGTTCAGGCGGTTCCCGTGAGCTCCTCGTCCCGCTGCGCCTTCACATAGGCGATGTAACCGCGCACGTCCGCCGCGGGTTCGGAGTAGGCCGTCCCGAGCGTTTTCTCCATTGCTTCCATATAGGTCGTCGCCCAGGCCGGCAGGGGATAGTCGATCGCCTCGAGGAATTCGAGCGTGGCGGCGAGTCTGATGTCCGCGATCGACGGCCTGTCGCCGCCGATGAAAGCCTGTCCGGCAAGATAGAACCTGTGGAAGACCTCGAGCGGCTCGGCGAGCGCTTCCGCGGCCGCCTTGCGGGCCTGCTCCTTGGTGTCGTGGTCGGCGTCGCTATAGCCGACTTCGCCCGGATATTGCGGGAAATGGAGAGCCGGATAGGTGGCCCGCGCCAGATAGGGGTAGAAGGTGCCGATCAGGTAGAACATGGCGCTGTCGATCATCGCGCGCCTCTCGGGGTCCTTCGAGTAGAATTGGTCGAGCCCGTGCTTGTTGCAGAGATATTGCATGATCGCGCAGCTTTCCCAGAGCGCGCCCTTGGGCAGGTCCGCCGTCTCGATCATCGGCGTCAGATGCGACGGTGCCTTCGCCAGGTATTCGGGGGTGCGCGTCTGCCCGTAGACGTCGTGCTCGGTGAAGTCGAGGCCTGCCGCCCTCACGAACACGCGCACTGTCATATTGTTGACGCTGGGCTTGATCACGTTGAGTGTTAGCTTCGCCATGACTGAACCTCCCTTTTTTCAGTAAGGATTCTTCGGCGCGCGATCGGCCGACAGCGACGGTCGCGCGCGTTCCGTGAGCGTTTCGATCGCATCGGCGAGATGCACCTCGGCAATCGCGTAGTCGCCGCGCGCGACGCGGATCCTGTGGGCCTCCATCAGCACCTCGGCATGGCTATGGCCGGCCGGCGGCTCGAAGCGATAGGAGGCGAGTTCGATAAGGAGGCCGAGCGGGTCCTCGAAATAGATCGAATCCATGAAGCCGCGATCCTTGACGCCGCTGTTTCTGATCTCCCGCTCGTTCAGCCGCTCGACAGCCTGCTGGAAGGTGGCGCGCGAAACGGCAAAGGCGATGTGGTGCACGCAGCCGATGTCGGTCGGCGTGCGTCTGGGGTCGGGCTTGCGGTTCTCGTCGGTGAAGACCGTGATCAGCCGACCATCGCCCGGGTCGAAATAGAGGTGGCTTTCCGACGCGCGGTCGAGGTTCGGCTGTTCGAAGATGAAGGGCATCCCGAGGATGCCCTCCCAGAAGTCGATCGATGTCTGCCGGTCGGCGCCGACGAGCGTGATGTGATGGACCCCTTGCGATTGCAGCTTGCGCATTGCCGGCCTCCCTTGATGATCCGGTGGAATCGTCGGAGTCGCGCGTCGCCCTTTCTTGCATGTTTCCTTGAAACCTAGCTCATCTAAGGAAAAAACATGCAGCAATTCTACGTGCTACAGCGACCTTGCGCGCCTGCCATGGACGCGCGGCATCAGCCAATTCTCTCCTCCGGACGGGGAAAGGCAAGGGAATTCATATGTTGCGCCGCTTGCCCTCGATCAGATCGAGCACTGCTCGGGCGGCATCGAGCACATGAGTGCCGGGGCCGAAGACCGCCGAGACGCCGTTCTCCATCAGATACTCGTAGTCCTGCCGCGGGATGACGCCGCCGCAGACGACGATGATGTCCCCGCCGCCGCGTTTCTTCAGCTCCTCTGTCAACTGCGGCAGCAGCGTCTTGTGCCCGGCCGCAAGCGAGGAGACGCCAAGGACGGTGACCTCCTCCGCAAGCGCCAGATCGGCCGCTTCCTCCGGCGTCTGGAACAATGGCCCGGCGACGACGTCGAAGCCGATATCGCCGAAGGCAGAGGCGATGACCTTGGCACCGCGGTCGTGACCGTCCTGGCCGAGTTTGGCGACCATGATCTTCGGCTTGTGGCCTAGCCGCTCGGTGACTTCGCCGAGCCGGCCGGCAAGCACGCCGAGTTCCGGGTCACCATCATAAGCCTTGCCGTAGACGTCGGTGACGACTTCCGGGATCGCGGTGTAGTCGCCGAAGGCCTGCCGCATCGCTTCGGAGATTTCTCCGACCGTGGCGCGCGCCCGGGCCGCCTCGACTGCGGCGGCGAGCAGATTGCCCTTGCCGCTCCTTGCCACTTCGGCCAGCGCTTCCAGCGTCTCCTTCAGCTTCTGCGTGTCGCGGCGGCGTTTGGTTTCTTCGATCCTTCTGATCTGTGCCGCGCGGACTGCGGCGTTGTCGATCTGCAGGATGTCGATCGGATGTTCGTTTTCGAGCCGGTATTTGTTCACGCCGACGATAACCTCCTCGCCCCGATCGACGGCCGCCTGCCGGCGGGTCGCAGCCTCCTCGATCAGCCGCTTCGGCAGTCCGGCATTGACCGCCTTGGTCATGCCGCCAAGCGTCTCCACCTCCGCGATCAGCGTCCAGGCCTTCTCGGCGAGTTCGTTCGTCAGGCTCTCGACGTAATAGGAGCCGGCAAGCGGATCGACGACCCTTGTGACGCCGGTCTCGTGCTGCAGGATCAGTTGCGTGTTGCGGGCGATGCGGGCGGAAAATTCGGTCGGAAGCGCGATCGCCTCGTCGAAGGAGTTGGTGTGCAGTGATTGCGTGCCGCCGAGCACCGCCGACATCGCCTCGAAGGCGGTCCGGATGATGTTGTTATAGGGGTCTTGCTCGGCAAGCGAGACGCCCGAAGTCTGGCAGTGGGTCCTGAGCATCAGCGAGGAGGGTTTCTGCGGGTTGAACTCCTTCATGATGCGGCTCCAGAGCAGGCGCGCGGCGCGCAGCTTCGCCGCCTCCATGAAGAAATTCATGCCGATTGCAAAGAAGAAGGAGAGCCGGCCGGCGAAATCGTCGACGTTGAGGCCCTTGGCAAGCGCCGCCCGCACATATTCGCGTCCGTCGGCAAGGGTGAAGGCGAGCTCCTGCACGAGCGTGGCACCCGCCTCCTGCATGTGGTAGCCGGAGATCGAGATCGAATTGAACTTCGGCATCTCCCTCGCCGTATATTCGATGATGTCTGCGACGATCCGCATCGAGGGCTCGGGCGGATAAATATAGGTGTTGCGGACCATGAACTCCTTCAGGATGTCGTTCTGGATGGTCCCGGAGAGTTTTTCGCGCGAGACCCCCTGTTCTTCGCCGGTAACGATGAAGCTGGCGAGGATCGGGATCACCGCGCCGTTCATGGTCATCGAAACGGAGATTTTTTCGAGCGGGATGCCGTCGAAGAGGATCTTCATGTCCTCGACCGAGTCGATCGCGACGCCTGCCTTGCCGACGTCGCCGATGACACGCGGATGGTCGCTGTCATAGCCTCGATGCGTGGCGAGGTCGAAGGCGACCGAGACGCCCTGCTGCCCGCCAGCAAGCGCCTTGCGGTAGAATGCATTGGACTCCTCTGCGGTGGAGAAGCCGGCATATTGCCGGATGGTCCACGGCCGCCCGGCATACATGGTGGCGCGCGGCCCGCGCAGGAAGGGTTCGAAGCCGGGAAGCGAGTCGATGTGACCGATCTCGGCGAGGTCGTCGCGCGTGTAGAGCGGCTTGACCGCAATTCCTTCGGGCGTGTGCCAGAGGAGATTTTCAGGCGAGGCCTTGAGCTCCTTCTCCGCGAGGGCTTCCCAGTCCTTGGTGGTCTTCTCGGTCATCGCATTCGCTCCGAATAAATTGTCGGCATCTGTCGCTGCTTGTCAGGGCGGGCAGCCCCTCATCCCCCCTGCCGGAACCATCTCCCCGCAGGCGGGGAGAAGGGACGTACCGCGGCGCCTCAGTCCCCTCTCCTCGCGTGCGGGGAGAGGGAGAGGGTTAGGGTGAGGGGCAGGGGCAGGGAGCGACCGCCGCCTCGCTCCATCGCCGCCATCACTCGAACTCCATAATCAACTCATCCACTGCCAGGCTCGCACCCGCAGCGATCGCGATACGCTTCACCGTGGCGCGTTTCTCCGCTCTGAGGATGTTCTCCATCTTCATTGCCTCGACGACGGCGATCGCCTGGCCCGCCTCGACGGTTTCGCCTTCCTTCACGGTAATCGAGGTCACGATGCCCGGCATCGGGCAGAGCAGCATCTTCGAGGTGTCCGGCGGCGTCTTCTTCGGCATCAGCCGCGCGAGCTCGGCGACGCGCGGGCTGCGGACGCGTGCGACCACGTCGATGCCGCGCCAGCGCAGGCGGATGCCGGCTCCGGCGAGATCGACCTTCACGGCGATGGGGCGATTATCGATGTTGAAGGTGGCGAGCGTGCGGCCCGGCACCCAGTCGGAGGCGACCGAAATGATTTCGTCGTCCGAGAAGCGGACATAGGCGCCATCCGGCGAGGTGCCCCAGGTTGCCTGGAAATCCTGTCCGGCGAGGCTTGCCACCCATTCATGGCCGACGATGCGGCGATGATTGCCGATCGTGCCGGAAATCTGGCTGGCTCGTTCCTGCAGGGCCTGATTGATTGTCATCGCGACGGCCGCGAGGGTCCGAGCCGATGTCGCGTCGGGCGCGACGCCCTGAAAGCCGTCCTTGAATTCCTCTGCGATATAGGCGGTTGTCAGCCGCCCCTTACGAAAGCGCTCCTGCTGCATGACGGCCGAGAGAAAGGGCAGGTTGTGCCCGATGCCTTCGACTTCGAAAGCATCGAGCGCATCTGCCATCGCTTCGATGGCCGTCGGCCGGTCCGGTCCCCAAGTGCAGAGCTTGGCGATCATCGGATCGTAATACATCGAGATCTCGCCGCCTTCGAAGACGCCGGTGTCGTTGCGGATGATCGTGCCGTCGTCCTGCCTGCCCTCGTCCGGCGGGCGGTAGCGTGTCAGCCGCCCGATCGATGGCAGGAAATCGCGATAGGGGTCTTCCGCATAAAGCCGGCTCTCGATCGCCCAGCCCTCGAGCCTCACCTCTTTCTGGCCGAAGGACAATTTCTCGCCCGACGCGACCCGGATCATCTGCTCGACAAGATCGAGGCCGGTCACGAGTTCCGTCACCGGATGCTCGACCTGAAGGCGCGTGTTCATCTCGAGGAAGTAGAAGTTGCGATCGGCGTCGACAATGAATTCTACGGTGCCGGCCGAGTGGTAGCCGACGGCCTTTGCGAGCGCGACCGCCTGCTCGCCCATGGTGCGGCGCGTCTTCTCGTCGAGGAAGGGAGAGGGGGCCTCCTCGATCACCTTCTGGTTCCGCCGCTGGATCGAGCATTCGCGCTCGCCGAGATAGACAATGTTGCCGTGCCGGTCGCCGAGCACCTGGATCTCGATGTGACGGGGCTCGGTCACGAATTTCTCGATAAAGATGCGATCGTCGCCGAAGGAACTCTTCGCCTCGTTCTTCGAAGAGCGGAAGCCCTCGCGCGCTTCCCGTTCGTTCCAGGCAATCCGCATGCCTTTGCCGCCACCGCCGGCCGAAGCCTTGATCATCACCGGAAAGCCGATCGATGAGGCGATCCGAACGGCCTCGTCGGCGTTCTCGATCAGGCCCAAATGACCGGGAACGGTCGAGACGCCGGCTTTCGCCGCGAGCTTCTTCGAGGTGATCTTGTCTCCCATCGCCTCGATCGCGCGCACAGGCGGGCCGATGAAGGTGACGCCTTCCTCCTCCAGCACCTCGGCGAAGGCGGCGTTCTCCGACAGGAAACCGTAGCCCGGATGGACCGCGTCGGCGCCGGTCTTGCGGATCGCCTCGAGAATTTTTTCGATGACGATATAGGACTGGCTGGAAGGCGACGGACCGACATGGACGGCCTCGTCAGCCAGGCGCGTATGCATGGCATCACGGTCGGCGTCGGAATAGACGGCGACGGTCGCAATTCCGAGGTTCTTGGCGGTGCGGATGACACGGCAGGCGATTTCGCCGCGATTGGCGATGAGGATCTTCTTGAACATGCGTTTTTCTTTGTATCCTTTGTGTCGCATCAGCGCCTGAGTATCCTTTGTGTCGCGTCAGCGCCTGAATTTTCGCCGGTAGGGTAGAAGCGCAATGGAAGAGGCGGCTGCCGCTCCGCCGAAGAGAAGGGCAAAAGGGATGACCACCAGGGCCGTCGCCAACAAGGGGCTGGTCGAACGGGCGATGTGGGTACCGACCGCGCCGACATTGATCCAGATCAGAGCGCCCGCGACGGCGGCGCCGACCAGCGCGCCGTAAAGGGCATTGACGGCCATGTAGCGCAGCATCTGCCAATGGTCCCGGCGGGCGGCTTCGGGCGTCATTTCCGGCTTCGGTTCCGGCCTCATCACATGCTCCGTCAGAGCGGGATCGTGTCGTGCTTGCGCCAGCGTGTCTCCACCTGCTTGTTGCGCAAGGAGGCAAAGGCGCGGGCGATACGGCGGCGCGAGGAGTGCGGCATGATCACCTCGTCGATGAAGCCGCGCTCGGCGGCGACGAAGGGATTGGCGAAGCATTCTTCGTATTCCTTCGTGCGTGCGGCAATCTTCTCCGCATCTCCGAGCTCGGAGCGATAAAGAATTTCGGTCGCGCCCTTGGCGCCCATCACCGCGATCTCGGCCGTCGGCCAGGCATAGTTGACGTCGGCGCCGATGTGCTTGGATGCCATGACGTCATAGGCGCCGCCATAGGCCTTGCGGGTAATCAGCGTCACCATCGGCACCGTCGCCTGGCTGTAGGCGAAGAGCAGCTTGGCGCCGTGCTTGATGACGCCGCCATATTCCTGGCTCGTGCCGGGCAGGAAGCCTGGCACGTCGACGAGCGTCAGGATCGGGATCGAGAAGGCGTCGCAGAAGCGCACGAAGCGGGCGGCTTTCCGAGAGGAATCGATATCCAGACAGCCGGCAAGCACCATCGGCTGATTGGCGACGACGCCGACCGTCTGGCCTTCGAGCCGAACGAAGCCGGTGATGATGTTGCGAGCAAAATCCGGCTGCAGTTCGAAGAAGTCGCCCTCGTCGGCTACGGCGTAGATCAGCTCCTTCATGTCATAGGGCTTGGTGGCGCTCTCCGGAATGAGGCTGTCGAGGCGCATCTCGATACGCGACGGGTCATCGTGGAAGGGGCGGACCGGCGGCTTCTCGCGGTTGTTGAGCGGCAGGAAATCGAAGAGCCGGCGCACCTCTTCGAGCGCCACGACGTCGTTCTCATAGGCGCAGTCGGCGACGGAGGACCTGGTCGTATGGGTGCGGGCGCCGCCGAGCTCCTCGGCGGTGACGATCTCGTTCGTCACCGTCTTCACCACATCCGGGCCGGTCACGAACATGTAGGACGAATCGCGCACCATGAAGATGAAATCGGTCATGGCCGGCGAGTAGACCGCGCCGCCGGCACACGGTCCCATGATCACCGAGATCTGCGGAATGACGCCGGAGACCTCGGCATTGCGGCGGAAGACTTCGGCATAGCCGGCAAGCGAGGCGACACCCTCCTGAATGCGGGCGCCGCCGGAATCATTGAGGCCGATCACCGGCGCACCGTTGCGCGCCGCCATATCCATGATCTTGCAGATCTTCTGCGCATGCGTCTCTGAAAGCGAGCCGCCGAGCACGGTGAAATCCTGGGAGAAGACATAGACCTGCCGGCCATTGATGGTGCCCCAGCCGGTGACGACGCCGTCGCCGGCGACCTTCTGGTTCGCCATGCCGAAGTCGACGCAGCGATGGGTGACATACATGTCGTATTCTTCGAAGGAGCCCTCGTCGAGCAGCACCTCGATGCGTTCGCGGGCCGTCAGCTTGCCCTTGCCGTGCTGAGCGGCGATGCGGCGCTCCCCTCCGCCGGCCCGCGCCTGAGCCCGGCGAACCTCGACCTGTTCCAGTATCGCGCGCATCGCTCTCCTCCCATTTTTTGCTGATTGTGCAGAGGCTTCGCAAGGATCGCAATAGCCTCGAACGCGTGCTGGTAAACGGCCGATCATGTTCGAATGTGGAACATAGAACTTTTTAAACGTAAATCTCCAGTGCCGACTCCTTTGTCTATGTGACGACAAGAACGCCGGCAATTGTGGCGCCGCTCAAGCATAGCTGATTGTCGATCATGACATGCGCGGCGCTCTGCCGTATCGTTTTAGCGAGAACTGCGCCTCGCTCACGCGAATACCTGTTCGGTTTCGTTGAACAGTAGGATTTGCATCTGTGGCTGTACGGAATTTGGTGTAACTACACGACACAGTATCAATATGCGGGTCAGGGAGGACATGCATATGGATTTTCGCCTGTCGGAGGAGCAGGAGGCCATCCGCGCGATGGCGCTCGATTTTGCGCGGGACGAACTCGCGCCGCACGCGATCGACTGGGATCAGCAGAAGCATTTTCCGGTGGAGACATTGCGCGCCGCCGCCGCACTCGGCATGGCCGGAATCTACGTGCGCGACGATATCGGCGGGACGGGGCTGACGCGCCTCGATGCGGCGATGATCATCGAGGCGCTGGCGACGGGTTGCCCGTCGATCGCTTCTTTCGTTTCCATCCACAACATGTGCGCCGGCATGGTCGATCGCTACGGCACGGAGGAGCAGCGCCAGCGCTTCCTGCCGCGGCTTCTCACCATGGAGACGCTGGCGAGCTATTGCCTGACGGAGCCTGGCTCCGGCTCGGACGCGGCGGCGCTGAAGACCAGGGCTGAGCGCGACGGCGACGCCTATCTCCTGACGGGGCAGAAGCAGTTCATTTCCGGCGCCGGTGAATCCGGCCTCTATATCGTCATGGCCCGCACTGGCGAGGAGGGGCCGAAAGGCATTTCCGCATTCATCGTCGAAAAGGACGCGGAGGGCCTCAGCTTCGGCGCCAATGAAAAGAAGATGGGCTGGCACGTCCAGCCGACGCGGGCGGTCATGCTCGACAATGTTCGCGTGCCGGCGGAGAACCGGCTGGGCGCCGAAGGCGAGGGCTTCAAGATCGCCATGGCCGGACTGGACGGCGGTCGGCTGAACATCGCCGCCGCCTCGCTCGGCGGCGCCCAGGCCGCTCTCGACAAGGCGCTCGCCTATGTGCAGGAGCGGCGTGCCTTTGGGCGTGCTATTGGCGAGTTCCAGGCGCTGCAGTTCCGCCTCGCCGACATGGCGACGGACCTGGAGATCGCCCGCACCTTCCTCTGGCGGGCGGCGGCCGCGCTCGATGCGGCGGACCCGGAGGCGACAAAACTCTGCGCCATGGCCAAACGCTTTGTCACAGATCGCTGCTTTGCTGTCGCCAACGAGGCGCTGCAACTGCACGGCGGTTACGGCTATCTTGCTGATTACGGCGTCGAGAAGATTGTCAGGGACCTCAGGGTGCACCAGATACTCGAGGGCACCAACGAGATCATGCGGCTCATCGTGTCGCGGGCGATCATGGGCCGGAAATAGGAAGGACACTCCATGGAGATGCAGACCGCTCAACCGGAGGTCATCGTCGAGCGCGACGGCGCCATCGGCAGGCTCCGGCTCAACCGGCCGCGCGCGCTGAACAGCCTGAACGCCGTCATGATCCGTGCCATCGACGAGGCGCTGACCGAGTTCGAGCGCGACCCCTCGATCGCCGCCGTGCTCGTTACTGGTGAAGGCGAGCGCGGGCTCTGCGCCGGCGGCGACATCCGTATGATCTACGAGAGCGGCCGCGAACGCCCGGAAGAAGGGACGCAATTCTGGCGAGAGGAGTTCGTCGTCAATAGCCGTATCTCCGCCTATCCCAAGCCGTATATTGCAGTCATGGACGGTATCGTCATGGGCGGTGGGGTCGGTATCTCCGCTCATGGCAGCCACCGGATCGTGACCGAGAGGACCCGGCTCGCCATGCCGGAGACCGGCATCGGCTATTTCACCGACGTCGGCGCAACCTGGCTGCTGTCGCGGGCACCGGGAGAATTCGGCACCTATCTTGGCCTGACGGGACGCGACATCGGTGCGGCGGCGGCAATCCACGCGCGGCTTGCCGACAGCTTGGTTTTCTCGGAAAGAATCGGCGCGCTTGTCGCTTCCCTCGGCAGGCTCCCCGCGACGGCCGAGGCAGACGATTTCTCCGCGGCAATCGGCGCACTCTCCAGCGCACCGCCGGCTTCTGCCCTTCTCGACCATACAGCGCTCATCGACCGCTGCTTCGCCTTCGATACAGTCGAGGAGATCCTGAACGCGCTCGAGACAGACGGCTCGGATTTCGCGCGCGAGACGCTGCAACTGCTGAAGAGCAGGTCGGGTATCAGCCTCAAGCTGACGCTCAAGCTGCTCAGAGCCGGGCGTGCCAGCACGACGCTGAACGAATGCCTGGAGCGGGAATACGCCGCCTGCGCCGCGATGCTCTCGAATCCGGACTTCTACGAGGGGGTCAGGGCCGCGGTTATCGACAAGGATCGCAACCCCAAATGGTCGGTGGGGCTTGAGCAAGTGACGCCGCAACTGCTGGCCCGTTTCGAGGGCCATGAGGGCGCGGGGCTCTTTACCGGCGGATGAATGACAAGAGCGCGGTACCGGGGCGGAATATGGGAGTGGAGGAGGAGACGCAAATGACGAAGATCGCCTTTATCGGGCTTGGCAATATGGGCGGGCCGATGGCCGCGAATCTGGTGAAGGCGGGCCACGCCGTTACGGGTTTCGACCTGTCGGAGGCCTCGCGCAACGCGGCGGCGAAGTCGGGCGTTTCCATTGTCGGATCGATTTCCCAGGCGGTGCGCGAGACCGAATGCGTGATCACCATGTTGCCGGCAAGTTCGCATGTTCTCTATGTCTGGGATGAACTGCTCGGCTTCGTCGATCCCGGCACCCTCTTGATCGACAGCTCGACGATCGATGTCGAGAGCGCGCGCAAGGTCCATGGGTTCGCCGACACGGCCGGCTGCCTCTCCCTAGATGCACCTGTCTCGGGAGGCACGGCCGGTGCCGCTGCGGGGACGCTCACCTTCATGGTCGGCGGCAGCGACGGTGCCTTCTCCCGCGGCAAGCACATCCTCGAAGCGATGGGCAAGAAGATCGTCCATTGCGGCGAAGCGGGCGCCGGCCAGGCGGCGAAGATCTGCAACAACATGATCCTCGGTGTTTCAATGGCGGCGGTCTGCGAAGCCTTTGTGCTTGCCGAACGTTTGGGCCTGTCGCATCAGGCGCTGTTCGAGGTCGCCTCCACCTCCTCCGGCCAATGCTGGTCGCTCACGAGCTATTGCCCGGTGCCCGGCCTCGTGCCGACCTCTCCGGCCAACAACGATTACCAGCCCGGCTTCATGGCGAGCCTTATGCTCAAGGACCTGAAGCTGGCGCAGCAGGCGGCAAGCGCCAGCGGTGCGGCGACGCCGATGGGGGCGCAGGCGGCACAGCTCTACAGCCTTTTCGAGAAGCTCGGCCATGGCGGCGAGGATTTCTCCGCGCTGATCCGTATGTTGCGCGGAGCAGGGGATGCGGCCGCGGGCTAGAGCCTTCCCGGGTTAAATGGAAACAATTCTGTTGGCTCAAGCGGAGCGGAATGTTTGCCCGGCTGGCGCGCGGCGTAGCCAAAGCATACGGCCAAGCCAGCCGGGCAAACAGGCCGCCCGCTTCAGGGCCGGGCATCTTTCCGCCAGGATCAGAGGCGATCGCCTCGGCCGTACCTCCGGGTACGACCTGCGGCAATCGCCTCTGCCCTGACGAAAACCTGCTCCGGTAGAATGTTTCCATTTAACCCGGAAAGGCTCTAACTCACATCTGCACGGTCATGCCGCCATCGACCGTAAGCGTGATGCCGTTGACGAAGCTCGCTTCCGAAGAGGCGAGGAAGAGAGCCGCCGGGGCGATCTCCTCCGGCCGTCCCCAGCGCTTCAGCGGAATGCGGACTTCGACGAAAGCCTGGAGCGCCGGGTCGGCCGCGAGATGGGCGTTCGTCTCCGTTGCGAACCAGCCCGGCGCGATGGCATTGACGGTGAGATTGTCCGAGCCGAGTTCGACCGCGAGCGAGCGCGTCAGCGCCGAAAGTCCGCCCTTTGCCGCCGTATAGGCGGGGTCGCCGGCCCGTGCCGCGAAAGCGGCGATCGAGGTCACGAAAATCAGTCTGCCGGCGGCGGAACGCAGCAGAAACGGCAGTGCAGCTCTTGCGACGGAATAGGCTGCGGTCAGATCGGTATTCAGAAGTTCCGCGAACTCGTGCGGCTCCATCTCTCGCGTGCCGCGTCGATCGCGCTCGCCGACGGAATGGATCAGGATGTCGAGCTGACCGGTCCTTTCGGTCGCCTGGGTGAGGATGCCGCCAATCTCGCGCGTAATATCGCCGGCCGCGATACCGACCAATATTCCCTCGCCGGCAAGACGCTCGCGCACCTCCTCGAGGCTTTGTCGGTTGCGACCGTTGATCACCGTCCAGGCACCAGCCTTTGCAAGCGCCTTCGCCATTTCTAAACCGAGTCCGCGTCCGCCGCCGGTAACCGGGCGGTTTTGCCGGTAAGATCGAACATCGCTTGCCTCGCCGCTCGTTTCGTCGGTGCAGACATTTGCAGCGACGGACGATTGACGCAAGCCTTGTGGAACCTCGGGGCCGGCGACGCTACCACCCGAACCAGTCAATGCCTTGCCGGGGCGGTTCTCTCAAGCGTTGCGTGCGCCTCGCGCGGGGTGCGGGCGGAAAGCGCGCGCCCATCCCGGGCCAAGATCTTGCGATCAGTTGGAGCTTAGAACGTAGCGACGGTTTGCGGAGAGCGCCGGGCGCGCATTCATCGAATAGAGTGCGGTGAATTTCTCGATGTCGGCGGCAGCCACTTCGATCGGCTCCATCGCTACCATCCAGTCGACGATCTCGCTGCAGGGCGGGGTGGTGAGCGACCCTTCATAGGCCCAATACTTCAGCGAGCGCGGCAGCAGGCCGGCCGGCTCGACGGCGTCGAGCGCCAGTTCCTCGCCGGCCTTTTGCGGAAACTTCGCGGCGAGCTCAGCAAAGGTCCGGTTCGTCGCTCCGGGCGTCATAAACACGCCGAACACCCCGAGCGCGCCGCTTTCGGCGTGCTTATGGACGAAATGCACCTCCATGGCGAAGTTCTTGCCGTCGACCAGATGCTCGCTTGGCGCATGGAAATGGTACTGCACGAGATCGTAGGTCGTGTCGCCGCGCTTCAGCGTACCGCCGGGAGCCGCCTTCACCTGGATCGTATGGCCGTTATTGACGATGCTGCCGCCGCTCTTCCAGTCAAGTCCGAGATCCGGCAGGTCGGCCTTGATTGCGCCGCGGATGTCAATGGGCGACTGCTGCGAGCCGGCGGAGCACGCACTGTTCTCCTTGCTCAACGAACCCCAATGCTCTGGTCCCTCCTGACCTTCATAGCTCCAGTGGACGCCTTCCGCGGCATATGCCGTCTTGACGCAGAGGGGGCAGGCTGCAAGCAACGCCAGGCTCCTGAGGAAATCACGCCTTTCCATTCTTCCTTCTTCCTTTTCGATTGAGCGCGAGCAGACATGGCCCGCGGCGACGGGATGGTGTGCTTTCGAACCTGTCCAACAACTGTCGGCATGACGAAAGTCAAGCAGATGATGCGCGAAACGGATAGGCTCGTGCGGAGGTATGCTGCCGCAGAACCAGCCCTCGCATTTGTAATACGTTTCGCCATTTACTTGTGCCGGAACTGCGCAGAGAATAGCGCAAGGGAGGAAGCGTTCGGCGCCCTCTCGACGATCGCGCTCGAACGACTTCGCCCGCTGACAACTGGAGCGGGAGGGGCAAAGTGTCCGCGGTTTTCCGCCCGTATCCCACTCCAGATCGCGATGATTTCAGGTCGGACCCAAAAACCTGGTGCCGCGCTAGCCGATGGGAAGCGATCACGCGGGTTCCGCTGCTGGAGGCCGGCGCCACTCCGAGGGAGGAAAGCAATGAACCGGATTCTGTTCTCCGCGGTCTCGGCCGCGGCTTTATCACTTGGCATGTCATCCGCATTCGCGCAGTCGGGCGCAGTCGAAAGGGCCGTCGGCGGGTATGATTTCGACGAGGCGGCCAAGGAGGCCCCGGAGACAAAGAATTTTCACTCGGCCGACGGTCATTTGACCTTCGCGATCGTCACCCATACGGCGGGCAACGGCTTCTTCGATCCGGTCTATGTGGGCGCGAAAGTGGCCGCCAACATGATCGGCGCCGAGGTCCTGCTGCTCGGCTCGGAATCGCCGGTCGACGACCCGGCACGCGAGATCGAAATCCTCAACCAGATCGTCCGTGATCCGAAGATCGACGGCATCATCATGACGACACCGCAGGTCGGCGCCTATAACGACATCGTCAAGGCGGCGGAAGAGGCAGGCATTCCGGTGGCGACGACCAACTCATTCGACGGCACGCTGATGAACCGCAGCAGCATCAGCCATACAGGTCAGGATGCCTCGGCGGCGGCGATCGGCGGCGAAGCCCTTGCCAAATGCGTGCTCGACAGCGGTAAAACGAGCGGGTCGATCCTGCTGCCGTCATCGACCGCTATGGGCAATATCGAGGTCAACAACCGCGTGACCGCCGCCTTCAACGCGATCGTCAAGACCTTGAAGGATGCGGGCAAGCTCGAGTCCTTCAGGGTCGACGCCGGTCCGGAGAATGTCGGCATCGATACCAATCCGAACGACCCGGTCAACGCGCTCGTGTCGCTGTTCGAATCGCGGGGCGATGTGGTCGGCGCGTTTACCGCGAACAACGTCTTCACGCCGCCGCTCGTCAAGGCGGTCGAGCAGATGGGCTGGACAGGCAAGTTCTGCGCCTTCGGCTTCGACCTCGGTCCGGCGCAGCAGGAAGGCATTGCCGCGGGCAATCTCACCGGTTCGCTTGGGCAGCAGCCTTTCCTGCAGGGCTTCTGGCCGGTCATGCAGCTTTACCTGCAGATCGACCGCGGCATCTCTGCCGCCAATCTCGACACGCGCGCCCAACTCGTGACGAAGGAGAACGTGGAGAAGGTCGGCAAGCGCTTCGAGAACTGAGCTGGAATGATGGCGCCAAGCTCTGCCCCCTATGGCCTGTCCATAAGCGACCACAACGGGGAAAATCCGCATCACCCCTCCCCACAAGGGGGAGGGGTGATGCCGTGGCGCCTTGCCTTGCTCGACGAATCCGCGAGTAATCGGAGCAAAGGCAGCGTGGGGAGAGCGCGGAAATGCAGCCCCTCCCCCTGTGGGTTGGGGAGGGGTCTTGTCCTTCCCCCCGAAAACGCTTGGTCCACCCTCAGCAGAGGGGTGGGGCGATCATCTAGGCGAGGGGCAAACCGGATGACGTCCACATGACACCGATGACGACATCGCCCGGCCGGGCCCCGCCTCAACTCGCCGGTGGCTGGGAAGCTGGGCTGCTGATCTTTCTCGTCCTGCTCTATTTAGCCGGGGCGGTGGTCAACCCGACCTTTTTCGGCTCGACGGAAGCGCTTCACGCGCTGCTCCGCGATACCTCGCGCGTCGGCATCATTGCAGTCGGCATGACCTTCGTCATTGCCAACAAGGATCTCGATCTTTCGGTAGGCTCCACTTACGGGCTGATCGCGGTCGTCTTTGCGCGGCTCTTCGCGTCGAATGTCCTTGACCTCGGCGTCGTCAGCACGGTGCTCCTCTGCCTGACCTTGGGCGCCGCGATCGGGCTCGTCAACGGCGTGCTCGTGACGCTGCTGAAAGTCCCCGCCTTCATCGCGACGCTGACGATGCTCTTCATCGGCCGCGGCTTCGTGCTCGCGCTGACGCACGGTCAAGCGGTCTATTATTCCGGCAAGGCCAGGGATTACCCGCTGTTCTTCTACCTCGGCGAGACGAATGCCTTCGGGTTCAACAATCAGATCGCCGTCTTCGCCCTCGTCGCCCTCGTCGGCGCTCTCGTTCTTGCCAAGACGCGCTGGGGCTACGAGACCTTCGCAACCGGAGGCAACGAGCAGGCGGCCGTCTATGCGGGCATTCCGACGAACTGGGTGCGCGTGCGCGCCTATCTCATCTCGTCGCTTGCGGCAACAGTTTCCGCGCTGTTGGCGGCCGCACAGGACAAGGGGGCAACTCCGCTTTACGGGGTGAGCTGGGAACTGACGGTCATCGCCTCCGTCATCATCGGCGGCGCGTCCATCCTCGGCGGCCGCGGGCGGGTGATCGGCTCCTGCCTCGGCGCGGCGCTCGTCGTGCTGATCGACAAGGTCCTGCGCCAGGGCTGGCCGATCACGCGCACCGTCGTCATCGATGGTGAGAGCATCGAAGTCAGCGCCAGATATACGCTGCCGGCCGGAGCGGTCCTCGTCTTTCTCGGCCTGCTACTCGTCGTTGCGGTCCTTATCGAGCCCTATCTCATTCGCCGCCAGGTCGCCGCCCGCTTCTGGGCCTGGCTTCGCGGCCGGGCGCCGCCGCCGGCGCTCGAGGTCGGCGGCGTCGCTCTCGAAGGCGTCCAGACCAAGGGCGCGATGGCGAGCGACGCGATGCTGTCGGCCAAGGGCCTCGGCAGGTTCCTTGCCCGGCGGGATGCGCTCGCGATCATGCTGGCCGTTGCCCTCTGGCTGACGGGAATTGCGCTGAGGCCGGATTACTGGTGGAACCTCTCCAACACCTTCGCCATCCTTCTCAACTATACGGAGCTGGCGCTGATCACCATCGGCCTCACCTATGTGATCGCGGCTGGCGACATCGATCTTTCGGTCGGTGCGGTGCTGGCGCTGGCGGGCAGTACGGCCGCCTATTTTCTCAAGGTGTTGGGCGCCGACCCGATGACGGCGATCGCAATGGGGCTCGTCGCGGGCATGGCCGCCGGGCTCGTGAACGCCACGCTCACGGTCGGCTTCAAGCTGCCTGCCTTTATCGCCACTCTCGGGATGTTCTATATCGCGCGGGGCCTTGCCGCCTGGTTCGTTGCCGGGCAGCAACTGACCGGCTGGAGTGAAACCTACAATCTCCTCGGTCGCAAGGTGAATGACGTGCTCCTCTATTTCGGACTGGCGCTGCCGCCGGGCCTGCTGCGCAGCGTGGCGGAGGTCGTCAGCATCCAGACGCTCTGGATGTTCTTCGTCGCGGTGCTCGCCGGTATCGTGCTCGCCTACACGCCGTTCGGGCTGAAGGTCTGCGCCACTGGCGGAAACTTGCGAGCCGCAGCCTATGCCGGCATCAATACCAATCGCGTTCGCTTCCTTTCGCTCATGCTCGCGGCGCTCTGCGCGACGATGGCAGGCCTCATCAACATCGCCTATTTCCGCAGTTTCAATCCTGTCGCGGGACAGTTCCGCGAACTCGACGCCATTGCCTCGGTGATCATCGGTGGCGGCTCGATCTTCGGCGGCCACGGCACCATGATCGGCGCGCTTGCCGGCGCCGCGGTGATCACGCTGGTCAGGGCGCTCCTGCAACTGAACGTGCAGGGCTTCACCATGCCGCAGCACTGGATCAACGTCTTCATCGGCGCCATCCTCATCATTGCCGTGCTGATCGACATTTGGGTGCGCCAGGCCAACATTCTCGGCCGCCTGCGAGCCCATATTGCGGGCGGTGCCAAGAACAGGAGGAGCAACTCATGACCGACGCGCCATCGCCTCGGCCGATCGTCGAGATGCGGGGCATCGACAAGGCTTTCGGAGCCGTGCAGGCGCTCCGCGGCGTCGATCTCGTTCTTTATCCCGGCGAGATTCTTGGCCTCGTCGGCGACAACTCGGCGGGCAAATCGACGCTGATGAAAATCCTGACCGGCGCCTATCAGCGCGACGGCGGCGAAATCCTGGTGGCGGGTGAGCCGGTGCAATTCAAGAGCCCGCACGAGAGCCGCGATGCCGGTATCGAGATGATCTACCAGGACTTCGCCCTCTGCGGAAACATGGATGTCGGCCAGAACATTTTCCTCGGCCGGTGGCCGCTCAAGGGGCCCTTCGTCGATCGCGGAAAGATGTATGCGGAGGCGAACCGCGTGCTGAAGCGGCTCAAGGTCGACGTGAACTCTGTCTATCAGAAGGTCGAAAGCCTTTCGGGCGGCCGCCAGCAATCGGTGGCGATCGCCCGCGCCATCTCCTTCGAGCCGCGTGTCGTCATTCTCGACGAGCCGACCGCCAACCTTTCTGCAATGGCGACCGAACGCCTGCTCGAAACCATGCTGGAACTGAAGAGGCAGGGAGTAGCCCAGATCATCATCTCGCACCGGCTCGTCGACATTTTCGCCGTCGGCGACCGCGTCATGGTGCTGAAGCGCGGCGAATATGTCGGTGACCGCTACATCAGGAACACCGACGAGCACGAAGTCCTGGAGATCATCGTTTCCGGCACTCGCGAGAGGGCGCTGACCGCGGACGAGGCAGGTACGCGCCGGCCGCAATGAAACAGCAACCTTTGCCTGCGCCGCTGAAGGACATGCTATCGCCATAATAGTTGAAGAGGCTCCCGATCGTCAGATCGAGCACGATCTTGGCCGCCCGCCTTGCCCTGGAGGCCAATTGCATCCGCAGACTATCTGCGGATTCGGCGCGGGCAAAATCCCCCTACAGGCCGCACGTCTTATCAGACGCGCAAAGGTCGCTGTAGCACTTTGAATCGCTGCATGTCTTTCTCGTCAAATCGAGGTCGATCCAAGGAGACATGCAGAAAAACCTGGTGAGAAGGTTCGCCGCGACCAAAGCAGATCTGCGAGGTTCAATGCGATGCATCCCATCCAAGACCGCCCCTTTGTCTCCATCATCATCGCCAACTACAATTATGCGCGCTTCCTGCCACGCGCGATCGAGAGCGCGCTCGACCAACGTTACGGAAATGTCGAGGTGATCGTGGTCGACGACGCGTCGATCGATCATTCGGCCGAAGTCATCGCTGCCTATGGCAAGCGGATCAAAGCCTGTATGCGGGAGGCGAATGGCGGCCACGCCGCAGCCTTCAACACCGGATTTGCAGCAAGCCGGGGAGCGATCGTGCTCTTCCTCGATGCCGATGATTATCTCTACCCCAACGCCGTATCCAAGATCCTCGATCGGTGGGATGGCCACACCGCGCAGATGCAGTTCCGACTGCACATCGTCGATGCATGCGAGCATATCAGCGATGTCTTTCCGCCTCCCGAGGTGCCTTTCGACAGCGGCGACGTCACCCCTCAATTGTTGCGCCGCGCGCGCTACCAGACGACGGTGACCAGCGGACTTGCTTTTGCGCGTTCGGCGCTCGACACGATCATGCCGATACCGGAGCGCGATTTCCGGCAGGGCGCCGACGGCTATCTGGTCACGCTCTCGCCGCTTTACGGAGAGGTGAGGTCGATCGACTCCTGCCTGGGCGCCTATCGCTTGCATGGAAACAATCATTCGATATTTGCCGAGAAGCTCGGTCAAAGGGCGCGCTGGCGTGTCGAACACGACTTCAACCGATTGCACGCCCTGACGGATCAGGCGGAGGACATTGGGCTGGCGGTGCCGCCGGACGCCAATCTGCGCGATCCGGTGCATATCGAGGAGCGATTGGCTTCCTTGTGCGTCGATAGGGAGCGGCATCCGGTAGCCGAGGACTCCAGGCTCGCGCTAGGTGCGGCCGGTGCCGTCGCCAGCATGGGAATGAATTTTTCCTTGCGCCGCCGCGCGACGCTTGCCGCCTGGTTTCTCGCCGTAGGGCTCCTTCCTCGGCGGATGGCCAAAGCGGTCCTGTCATGGAAACTCGTCGCCTCTTCCAGGCCGGTGTTTCTCGCGCGCTTATCGAAGTCGATCCGCTATGTAATGGGGTGAGGCGTCGCCTAAGTAATTACGAATACACATCTCTCTAAACATCACATGATGTGCTAGATTTAGCGAGAGCAACGTCGGCTTGTGGAGGAGCCCGATGACGTTCCGACCCGAAGGGTCGGTTTCATCGACGTTGCGTTACTGCATGTCTCGTCGAATCGACCTCGATTTAAGGACAAAGACATGCAGCAATTCAAGGTGCTACAGCGACGTTTGCGCGTCTGACAAGACGCGCGGCGCTGTAGGGTCTCCGCAAGGCCGGATCGGGCGGGAGCACCATGAGAAGTGGCCCCGCAATGCGCTCGGATTGGGAGGTGTCTTATGCTTCGCAAACTGTGTCTCGCTTTGGCTGTCACGGCATCGACGCTGGCAATGGCTGCGTCTGCCTGGGCCGACATTACGATCCTCGTTCCCTCGGGCAGTGAAGGCGACGGGCTGAGGGCCGCCGCCGCCGACTACGCCAAGCTGAAGGGTACGAAGGTGGAGATCGTGCAGGCCCCCTATGCAAATGTCTTCGAACAGGGCGCCAATGCCGGCGCTACCAGGTCCGGCGTCTTCGATATCATTCTGATGGATGATCCGTGGATACCATTCTTTGCCGAAAACGGGCATCTCGAGGAATTGACGACTTATTTCAAGAATGCCGGCCTGGAAGGGCCGGACGACGACTTCCTTTCGAAGTCCCGGGCAATCTGCCGCAACCCCTATAATGAGGGGCCCTATGTCTGCCTTCCCTATGTCGGCAACGCCCAGATGTTCTTCTATGACGCTGCCAAGTTCAAGGAGGTCGGCGTCGAGTCGCCCGAGACCTGGGACGATGTGCTGAAAGCAGCCAAGGCGCTTACCGAGCAGGGTGGCGGCCGCTATTTCGGCTATGTCTTCCGCGGTGGCCAGGGCAATCCCGTGGTCGCGGACTTCATGCCGATCTTCTGGTCCTATGGCGCCGACATGTTCGATGAGGGCCGCACCAAGGTGACGATCGACACACCGGAGGGGGCCGAGGCCATGAAGATGTTCATGGCGCTGCGCGACGTGTCGCCGAAGGGCGTCGAAAGCTACAACGCCAACGAAGTCGGCACCGCCATGGCGGCGGGCACCGCCGCATCCTCGATAAATTGGCCTAACTATGTGGCGACCTTCGAGGATCCCAGCCAGTCGAGGATGGTGGGCAAGATCTCCTACAGCCCCATACCGGACGGCACCAAGCCGGGCAGTTCGGAAATCGGCCACTGGACCATGGGCATCATGTCGGCTGCCAAGAACAAGCAGGAGGCCTTCGACTTCATGCTGTGGGCGACCTCGCCGGAGCAGATCAAGATCTCAGCGGAACGTGGCAATCCGCCGGTCAGGCGTTCGGTCTTCACCGACCCCGAAATGACAAAGCAGGAGAAGTTCCGCCACTATCCGGTGCTGATGGAGGCGATCGAGGCATCGACGCCGCGGCCGCGCCATCCGAAGTGGCCCGAGATCGAGAACGCCTTCGGGATCGAGCTGTCCAAGGCGGTCGCGGGCACGATTACGCCGGAAGAGGCGCTGAAGAACTCGCAGGCCGCGGTCGAACAGATATCCGGTCTCAAATAGCCGAAGCCTCGCGGCGGGCGGCATCAGGCCCTGCTTGTCGCGGCCGCGCTGGAGGTCCCGCGCGCGGCCGTGCCTATACGTTAAGTCTCCGCTGGAGGACCAATGCTGAAGAAAGGCAAATCTGCCGCGCCGTTCGAAATCGGAGGTGGGTTGGAGCATTGGGCGGAGCGCCGGCTGCGCTATCTGATGCTTGCGCCCGCAGTCGTGATCCTCCTGGCGCTGACGATCTTTCCGAGCTTTTACATGTTCTACGCGGCAGTCCACAGGATCAGCCCCAATCCGGAACTGCCCTGGCAGTTCGTCGGCACCGCCAATTTCGCCCGGCTTTTTTCCGACGGCCAGTTCCAAGTGGCTTTGCGCAATACAGTCGTTTTCACGATCATTGCCGTCTCCCTCGAATTCGCTCTCGGCCTCGGCCTGGCGCTACTGCTCGACAAATACATCCGCCGACTCACCTTCCTGAAGACGGTGCTGATGATCCCGATGATGCTGCCGCCGATAGCGGTGGCGATCACCTGGAAGCTCATCTATGAACCGCAGTTCGGCGTCCTCAATGAAATCATGTATCGCCTCGGCCTTCCCACCCAAGCCTGGGCGGGGGACGTCGACCTGGCGATGCTCTCGATTATCGTCGCCGACGTCTGGCAGTGGACGCCGTTCATCTTCCTTCTGATGCTGGCCGGTCTTGCCAGCCTGCCCGTCGAACCTTACGAGGCAGCCGAGCTTGACGGCGCGTCCTCCTGGCGACAATTCTGGGATCTCACGATTCCCTTCCTGAAGCCGGTGATCGCTATCGCGCTCTTGTTGCGCGTCATGGACGCGCTGCGCCTCTTTGACCTCGTCTTCATCCTGACCGGAGGCGGTCCGGCGGATCGCACCAAGGTGTTGAGCCTCTACATCTATCAGGTCGCATACCGCTTCGCCGATCCCGGCTATGCGGCGGCGATATCGCTGTTCGTTCTGTTCGTGACGCTGATCCTCAGCACCTGGTTCATGAAGCGCATGCGATTGGTGGAGTGAGATGGCGACGACGTTGAGAACGCGCAGCCGTAGCCGAGAGACGCTTCTTCGCCTCTCGGCCTATGCGACAATTCTCCTCGCTTTGGTTCTGACGCTCTTTCCCGTCTACTGGATCGCGGCGAATTCGTTCAAGTTCGACATCGACATCTTCGCCGTGCCGCCCGAATGGGTCCCGCGCAACCCAACTCTGAAGCATTACGATCAGGCCTTCATCGAGCGCCCGTTCCTCCGCTACGCACTGAACAGCTTCCTCGTCGCGATCGGCACGACGGCGATAGCCGTGACGTTCGGCACCATGGCTGGCTATGCGCTGGCGCGCTTCAGCTATCCCTGGCAATGGCGCAAGCATGTCTCCTTCTGGATCCTGTCGACGCGCATGATGCCGCCAATCGTCAGCATCATTCCGCTTTACCTGGCCTTCAACTATTTCGACATGCTGAACACCAAGTCGGCGCTGATCATCGCCTATACGGCCTTCAACCTGCCCTTTGCGACCTGGATGATGAAGAGCTATTTCCAGGATCTCCCGGTCGAGCTCGAAGAGGCAGCGATCGTCGACGGCGACACGCGCTGGGGGGCGTTCCTGCATGTCGCCTTGCCGCTTGCCCGCCCGGGCCTTGCGGCAACCGCGATCTTTTGCCTGATCATCTCCTGGAACGAGTTCCTGCTGTCACTCGTCATTACGCTGACGGAGCAGTCGCAAACGCTGCCGATCGGTATTGCCGGTCGCGTGACGCAGTACACTACCTATTGGGGCGAGATCAGCGCCGCCGGCTTCATGGCCTGTATCCCGATCGTCATCTTCGCCTTCATCGTCCAAAAGCATCTCGTCCGAGGCCTCTCCCTCGGCGCTGTCAAGGGTTGAGGCTCATGGCATCCGTCAAGTTCGACAACGTGACCAAGAAGTTCGGCGACTTCGTCGCCGTCGCCAACGTCAACCTGGAAATCAGGGACAAGGAGTTCCTCGTTCTGCTCGGGCCTTCGGGCTGCGGCAAGACGACGACGATGCGCATGGTCGCGGGCCTCGAAGAACCGACGTCCGGCGACATCTACATCGACTCCGATCGTATCAACGACGTCCTGCCGAAATATCGCGATGTGGCGATGGTCTTCCAGTCCTATGCGCTCTATCCGCACCTGACCGTCGAGGACAACATCGGCTATCCATTGAAGATCCGCAAAGTGCCGCCCGACGAATACAAGCGTCGCATCCGCGAGGTGGCGCGGCGCGTCGAGCTCGACACCATGCTGAAGCGCCTGCCCAAGGAGCTTTCGGGCGGCCAGCGCCAGCGGGTGGCGCTCGCCCGCGCCATCGTGCGCACCCCGCGGGTCTTCCTGATGGACGAGCCGCTCTCCAATCTCGACGCGAAGCTCCGGACACAGATGCGGGCGGAGCTGAAGCACCTGCAGCACGAGTTGCAGGTGACGACGATCTATGTGACGCACGACCAGATCGAGGCGATGACGCTCGCCCACCGCGTCGCGGTGATGAACAGGGGCGTGATCGAGCAGCTTGGGACGCCGCGGGAGATCTACAACGACCCGCGCACGCTTTTCGTTGCCGGGTTCATCGGTTCGCCGTCGATGAACCTCATTCCCGGCGAAGCGAAGGACGGGGTGTTCGCCAGCGCAGGTCTGAGGGTCGAGGGTGCCGGCCACGTCAATGTCAGGCGTGCCGTGCTCGGGGTACGCCCCGAAGACGTCCACGTCGCCGGCCCCGAGGATAAAGATATCAATCTGGTGGCGCCGATCTATTCGGTGGAGCTCACCGGCGAGAACACGCTCGTCAATCTGCAACTCGGCGGGCAACTGCTGACGCTGCGCGCCGACAAGAATTTCGCCGGCCAGATGGATCAGCGGGTCGGCGTCCGGATTGCCGAGGATCGCATGTTCCTGTTCGATGCGGAGACCGAACAACGTGTCGATTTCTAGCCCGGGTGCGGCCAGACCCCTCGGCCCTGCCGGGCATCTCCCCCACAAGGAACCCACAAGTGGGAGAATCCGCGCAAACCCCTCCCCAACCCCCCACAAGGGGGAGGGGTTGGGGAGGGGCTTTGTCTTTCGCCGGAAATGCACTTACAGAGGGGCCGCGGCAATCGCTCTCCTCCTCGCGTCGAGCGCGCTCGCAGGCGACACCGGCCCGATCGCCGGCAATCCGCTCATCGAAATCCCCGCCGGTCCCTTCGTCTTCGGCCGCGACGATGGCCCTGAGAACGAGCGCCCCCGTCGTGTCGTCGAAGGCCGCGCCTTTGCCATCAACCGCACCGAGATTACCAATCGGCAATATGCAAGCTTCATCGAGAAGACCGGACACCGGCCCTCCTTTTATGCCGGCCACCCGATCCTTGGCCTTGACGATCGACCGGTCGTCGGCGTCAGCTGGGCCGACGCAGACGCCTTTTGTCGGCATTATGGGCTGACGCTGCCGACGGAGCAGCAATATGAGCGGGCCGCGCGGGGTACGAAGGGCAACGGCTTTCCTTGGGGCGACATGCCGCGCGACGACATGCGTGCCAATGGCGGCGCCGATCGCTGCTGTGCGGGCGATGACCGCGACGGCTATTTGGTGACCGCGCCGGCCGATTCCTTTGCCGCGGGTGCGAGCAAGGAGGGGGTTCTCAACCTCGTCGGCAATGTCTGGGAATGGACGAGCGACGTCTATGCGCCCTATGCGGAAGGATCCGCAACGGGCGGGGACTATCGTGTGCTTCGGGGCGGCTCCTGGAACAGCGACCCGCGCCATCTGACGACGACCTATCGTCTCGCCTATGATCCCGAATTCCGTTTTGCAGCCAATGGCGGCTTTCGATGCGTGCGCTCTTTGCCCTGATCGCTTCCGGCTTCCTGTTCCTGGCACCAGCCGCCGCTGCCGGGCCCTCGGCTGCGGCGGGCTACCGGCTCGAGACGGTTCACGTTCCGGGCGCCGCCTTCTCCGGCCTTGCCCGCGACGGCGACGCATTGCTCGTCACCGATCTTCGAACGGGACGCCTCTACCGGCGCGGTTCAGGGGGCGAACTCCTGGCGTTCGGCCCGGTATTCCCGCATGGACTTGATGTCATCGGCGACCCGACCGGGCCCTATCGCGTGATGCGACTGAACGACGGGTTCGTTGTTGCTCAAGGGTGGACTCCGGTCAAATCGGTCGGGAGCCCTCTCGATCACAGTCTGGTCTCGGTCAGTACCGCCGGTGAGATTCGTGTGATCAGCAATGATTTCTGGAACCCGTTCGACTTCGTCGCGGCAGATCGCGGCTTCTATGTCGTCGACGCGGCGCGAAACAGCGTCGAGCACCTGCAGCCCGACGGCCGCAGGAACACGCTTGCAAAGTTCCGCCGTCTTCCACAGCCGGCGGACGCCATGCAGAGCCTTTCGCCGACGGAGTTCGGAGAGGGCAGCAGCTATGACGTCGATGCCGTACCCACCGGCATTGCCCTTCACAAGGGTCGCCTTTATGTGGCGCTCTTCGGCGGCTTTCCTTTTCTGCCGGGCGCGGGAAAGATCGTGTCCGTGCCGACGACCGGAGGGGAGCCGCGAGTCGAAGTCGACGAACTGAATGCGCCGGTGGCGATCGGCTTCGAGCAGGAGGGCGCGATGCTGGTGCTCGAGCACGGGATTTACGAACAGGGTCAAGGTTTCCGGAAGAAGAGCGGGCGCTTGATGAGAGTTGACCGGCCGTCAGGCGCACAAACCGTCGTTCTCGCCGGCCTGACCCGGCCGGTTTCCGTGATCCTCTGGGATGCTCGCCAGCTGGTGGTCTCCGATCTCGCCGGCAATCTTCATTTTCTGCGCCGCGAATAACAGGATTTCCCTCCTGTTCTTGCGGACACGCTGCCCCATATCTCCACCGGCTCCATTCGAAACGGAGAAGCAGTATGCGGGTTGAAACAGCATTCCTATTCGACCTCGACGGCACGCTCGTTGACAGCGTCTATCAGCATGTCCTTGCGTGGAAGGAGGCGCTCGACGACGAAGGGATCGATCTTTCGGTCTGGCGGATCCATCGAAAGATCGGCATGAGCGGCGGGCTCTTCACCAACCAGCTTTTGCGCGAGACGGCTTTGGAGATCAACGAAGAGCTGGTGGCGCGCCTGCGCCGACGTCACGCCGAGGCCTACAAGCGGCAGGCGGGCCGCATCCGGCCGCTTCCGGGCGCCCGCGAATTGCTGACCTGGCTTACCGATGCGAAGATACCTTTCGCCATCGCGACCAGCGGTCGGCTTGAGACGGCTGCCGTCAACCTCGCCGCGCTCGACGCAGACCCGGCTGTCGTCCCGGTCGTCACGCGCGACCTTGTCAGATATGCCAAACCTGATCCCGATCTTTTCCTCGCCGCTGCCGAGCAGCTGGGCGTTCGGATCGAAGCCGCGGTGGTTGTCGGGGACAGCATCTGGGACATGCTGGCGGCTGTGCGCTGCCGGGCGCTCGCCATCGGCCTCTTGAGTGGAGGCTACGGGCGTGAGGAATTGAGGGATGCAGGCGCCTACCGGATCTTCGAGGATCCCGCCGACATGCTCGCTCATATCGACGAGCTGGGCGGGCGGCGGTGAGGGCGGCGCCGTGTGTGGCGCGGGCCAGAGGGCGTGGCCTGAGGATCGGCCCCTCGCTCAATGCTTGGTGGTTTCCTCCCGCAACGCGTCTTCGTGGTACCAGCAGCCGTCGATCGCGGCGCATACTTCCGACGAAGCGAAGTCCATCGTTCCCTTTGCCTCCGTCCAGCGCTCGTCCGGCTTGCGCGGGATCCTTTTTGGAAACTGCAGGATCGTCGCGGACTTGCCGTGCAAATTCGTCGCCATGCTCAGGTCTCCCGTGAGTTCCTGTCGAAAACATAGTACCTCACGCTGGAAATTGCACATGATTTGCGCGAAATGCCGAAAAAATATTCAAATCGATGCCGGATTCGCGAGCATCGGGCAATCTGTGTAGCCGCGAGCTGCCTGATCGAGTGATTTTTTTAGGCAACAACATCCGCGTGATGCATTTTGGGGCAGTGCTGCCTCCTCCGCTCCTGAAGCAAGCGTCTCCGGATACGCAGCAAAATCAAGCTTGTGGGGAGAATCACAGGGGAGACCGGCAATGAAATTTCGGTTTTCTCCGACCGTTTTCGCCAACGTACGGCCGCCGCGATCCGGCGCGATCGAACCGTCTGCCGAAAAAAGAGTCGAGGCCGCCGGCGAATTGGCACGCTTAATGCTTTCATGGGATCGATCCCTGGCGTTCGAGACGCGCATTTCGTCTCGAAGCCGCTTCAGGATTTGCTCAAACCTCGCAGCACCACGTTAGAGAGATTCGCTAATGACCAAGTATAAGCTCGAGTACATCTGGCTCGATGGCTACACGCCCGTACCAAATCTCCGCGGCAAGACGCAGATCAAGGAATTCGACGCGTTTCCGACGCTCGAACAGCTTCCGCTTTGGGGTTTCGACGGCAGCTCGACGAATCAGGCCGAAGGCCGCAGCTCCGATTGCGTGCTGAAGCCGGTTGCCGTTTACCCGGATCCGGTCCGCACCAACGGCGTGCTGGTCATGTGCGAGGTCATGATGCCGGACGGCAAGACGCCGCATCCGTCGAACAGCCGCGCCACGATCCTCGATGACGAAGGCGCCTGGTTCGGCTTCGAGCAGGAATACTTCTTCTACAAGAATGGTCGCCCGCTCGGCTTCCCGGAGCAGGGCTACCCGGCGCCGCAGGGCCCGTACTATACCGGCGTCGGTTACAAGAACGTCGGCGACGTCGCACGCCAGATCGTCGAAGAGCACCTCGACATCTGCCTGGCTGCCGGCATCAACCATGAAGGCATCAACGCCGAAGTCGCCAAGGGCCAGTGGGAATTCCAGATCTTCGGCAAGGGCTCCAAGAAGGCAGCTGACGAAGTTTGGATGGCGCGCTACCTCTTGCAGCGCCTCACGGAAAAGTACGGCATCGACATCGAGTGGCACTGCAAGCCGCTCGGCGACACCGACTGGAACGGCTCCGGAATGCACTGCAACTTCTCTACCGCCTATATGCGCGAAGTGGGCGGAAAGGACTATTTCGAGGCGCTGATGGCTGCGTTCGACAAGAACCTGCAGGAACACATCGACGTCTACGGCCCGGATAACCACCTCCGCCTGACAGGCAAGCACGAGACGGCGCCGTGGAACAAGTTCAGCTACGGCGTTGCCGACCGCGGCGCTTCGATCCGCGTGCCGCACAGCTTCGTCAATAATGGCTACCGTGGCTATCTCGAAGATCGCCGCCCGAACTCCCAGGGCGACCCCTACCAGATCGCTTCGCGCGTTCTGAAGACGATTACCTCCGTCCCGACGGAAGTTTCCAAAGTAGCTTAAATACTCCCAAGGCCTTCATGGCGTCGACCTCACGGTCGGCGCCATGCTTTTTTCCGGCGGCCTGCAGTTTGAATTGCTGCATGTCTCCTCAAATCGAGGTCGATTTAAGGAGACATGCAGGAGATTCGTTTCGCGAGAATCCACTCCACCGCCGCCGAAATGTCGTTGAGAGTTGCCGTTGGCGCCGGCTCGAAACGAGCCTCGTCCCCCTGCCGATATTTGCCCGTGCGGACCAAGAGGGCGTCACCGATAGTCGCGCTCAATGCCCCGGCGACATCCGTCTCCGCGTCATCCCCAACCATCACCGCGTCGACTGCCGAGCAGGGTACGGTAGCTAGAGCCGAGCGGAAAAAATCACCTGCCGGCTTACCGACGACGATCGCTTTCTTCTGGCTGGCGAACTCCAATGCGGTGACAAATGCTCCGGCATCCAGGCTCAGCTTTCCATCGGCGTCCTTGAAGGTCCGGTTCGGGGCGAGCGCCAGGAATTCCGCGCCGTCGATGAGTTCCCGGAACGCCGCATTCAGCGCACGGTAGTCGAAGGCGTCACCCGCATCGCCGACGACGATCGCCCTGCCGGCCGCGGGCGGAATGTCCTGGAACTCCGCAACGAGATCGGGATGAACGAGCAGGTGCGGCGACCGGCCATGTTGGCGAAGCCAGTTACACGCGGCTTCCGCCGGTGTGAACAGTTCGTCGCCCCCAACTGCAATCCCGAGCCTCGCCAGCCGCTCAGGAATGGCTGCCTTCGTCGCGCGGGTGGTGTTGCTGACAAAGCGGACGGGAAGGCCAGCTTCCCGCAAGCGGTCAACAGCCGCCGTTGCGCCCGGCACCGCTTTCTCGCCGTCATAGACGACCCCGGCAAGATCCAGAAGTACAGCCTTGATCATCCGGACAGGATGCCATGGCGACATGACGGGTCAAGGTCAGGGTGGCCCTGGCGAGCCGTGACGCACACCCCAACTGGGACTGACGTGCGACCGGAAGGTCGCCTCCCATGATTGGTTCTGCCGGCCAAGCCGCAACTCACTAAAGCATTGACATGACCTGGAAATCGGAGAGTGGACACCCCGGAGATCGGGGCGCAAGTGCTGAACTCTCTTCGAGATGGAGAGAGAAATGGCGGGTGAGTGCCGTCGCCCGATCGGACGTCCGCGCCACGATCCGTCCGCGCTTTTAGGACCTTCGCAGATCATTGTGCGCAGAAACGGCCGCAATTTCCGCCTGGGCCATCGCAACGCCGAGTTGGTTCAGTCCCGTGACGACGTCGCCGGCCGCATAGAAGCGTTCCAGGTTGGTGCGCTGATGTAGATCGGTCGGTATGCGTCCCTCTTCGTCGAGTTCGACCCCGGCGGCCCGAGCGATTTCGGATTGCGGTTTGCAGCCGCGCGCGGAATAGACCGCCACGTCCTCCATCCGGGAGCCGCCCACGAACTCCAGCGAAAGGCGATTTTCGGCCGCCGGGCGGTGGGATACAAGGCGATCCGTGACCAGCCGGATGGACTTCTCGAGGTCCGTCTCGCTCACCCCATCGAGTTCGGCCCCCATGGTGGCGATGGTCACCCGATCGCTGAATGACAACAGAAATTCCGCTTCCCTTACTGCGCGTCGGGTATTTCCCAGGACGACGACCGGCGCACCATTGATCTCGTATCCGTCGCAGATCGGGCAAAGCCGTAGATTGCCATTCCGCACGAGCTCCTTCGCGTCCGGCCAGGGGGGAAGAATGTCAAGAAGACCGGTCGCACAGATCACCGAATGGCTGAGCAGGTTGCTCCCCGCGACTGCCGTTTGAAAGCAGTGATCCCTTCGCTCGACTGCATCGGCACGACCAATGACATGCTCTATGGCGAATTTGCTGGCTTGATCACGCATCCGGCGAAGCAAAACTTGCCCCGGGATGCCATCCGGAAACGCCGGATGATTGTAGGATCGCGGAATGAGGCTCGCACGGCTTTCCCCGCCATAGACGATGGCCACCCGGCGATTGAGCCGCGCAAGATAGATGCCGGCCACCAGACCGGCGGGGCCTCCGCCCACAACCACACAATCATACATGAGAATGACGGCGCTCTCTTCGCTCGGGACCGCCGCCCGTCGAGCGGCCGTCCCTTTCAACGAGCCAGTGGCAGCAGTTGTTCCTCTATGCGCGAAGTATAGGGCAGATCAGGTTAGACGGGCGAGATCGATCATCGTCGAACGAACGCCAAATGCCCGCGGGTGGAACATTCCCAAGCCGGACGTTCCATCGACCTCCGTTAGGGGGTGCGCTTTGGATCAATCACCGGTTTGGGCCGCAAGCCGAGGTGCGTCGCGCATCCCATGGGGCCAGGCGGCGCGAATAGCCTAGCGGTGTTGGCCTTGTGCTGCTTTGCTTCTCGCCGTCAAGTCCGGAGAGAGCGCGGGGGACGGCATTGTCTAGCGGATCTCATTGCGGCGGATCAGCGCCAACGGTAATCCGCGCCGATTGCCGCGCCGTGGGTTAGCCGCGGCTGGTATCCGGGAAGTTTGCCGGGTCGATTCCGAGGGTGCGGAGATCCCGTGCCCTTGGGCGGCGGTGGCCTTCGACGGCAGCGGCTGCGGCAGTCGCGGCGCCCAGAACGGCAAAAGCGCGGCCGATGAAGCCCATGCGGTTGTTGCTCGTCATCTCTTTGCTCACTTTCTTTCTCTTCGATGAGCAAAAGATGGGCCTGGGCGGGCATGTTTTGCAATGCACAAAACCTCAGCCCAGCCATGCAATGAAAGCAGGCCCGGATGGCGGTTGACGACCCAGGCCTGCAACAGAGATAGGCGAGATATCAGTCTTCGCTGGCGGCGAGCTGCGTCAGCACTTCGCCGCGGCCGCGCGCCCGCATGATCAGCGGCACGACGAAGGCCAGCGCCGCGATCACCAGCAACACTGCCGCGATCGGCGAGGTGAAGAGCACGGTGACATCACCCTGGCTGATCGACAGTGCTCGACGCAGTTGCTGTTCTGCGAGCGGTCCGAGGATGAGGCCGACGACGACCGGCGCGATCGGATAGCCGAAGACGCGCATGACATAGCCGAGCAGGCCGAAGGCAAGCAGCATGCCGAGCTCGAAGACGGACGGGTTGGCGCCGATGGTGCCGAGCGTGGCGAACAACAGGATGCCGGCGTAGAGCCATGGCCTCGGGATCGTCAGAAGTCTCACCCAGAGGCCGATCAGCGGCAGGTTCAAGACCAGCAGCATGAAGTTGGCGATGAGCAGGCTGGCGATGAGGCCCCAGACGAGCTGCGGGTTGGTGGCAAAGAGCAGCGGTCCCGGCTGAAGCCCGAATTGCTGGAAGCCGGCGAGCATGATCGCGGCGGTCGCCGTGGTCGGCAGGCCAAGCGTGAGGAGCGGTACCAGCGTGCCGGCGGCCGAGGCGTTGTTGGCAGCCTCCGGACCGGCCACGCCTTCGATTGCGCCGTTGCCGAACTCTTCCGGATGCTTGGTCAGGCGCTTCTCTGTGGCATAGGAGAGGAAGGTGCCGATCTCCGCGCCGCCCGCCGGCATCGCGCCGATCGGAAAGCCGATGAAGGTGCCGCGCAGCCACGGCTTCCAGGAGCGCGCCCAGTCCGCGGCATTCATCCATACCGAACCGCGGACCGCCTCGACCTTGTCCGGCCCGCGATCGCCCTGTGCGGCGATGAAGAGGCTCTCGCCGATCGCGAACATGGCAACGGCAACCGTCGTCACTTCGATACCGTCCAGGAGGTCCGGCACGCCGAAGGAGAGGCGCGTCTGTCCGGTCAACTGGTCGATGCCGATCAGGGCGAGGGTGAGGCCGACGAAAAGCGAGGTGAGGCCGCGCAGCGCCGAATCGCCGAAGGCCGAGGACACGGTGACGAAGGCGAGGACCATGAGCGCGAAATATTCGCGGGGGCCGAAAACGAGCGCAAGCTTGACGATGTAGGGAGCAATGAAGGCAAGCCCCATCGTCGCGATCAGGCCGGCGACAAAGGAACCGATCGCCGCTGTTGCGAGCGCCGGTCCACCGCGTCCGGCGCGCGCCATCTTGTTGCCCTCGAGTGCTGTGACGATCGAGGCGCTCTCGCCCGGCGTATTGAGCAGGATCGATGTGGTCGAGCCGCCATACATGCCGCCATAATAAATGCCGGCGAACATGATCAGCGATCCGGCCGGGTCAAGCTGGTAGGTGACGGGTAGCAGCAGCGCGACCGTGAGCGCCGGGCCGATGCCCGGCAGCACGCCGACGGCGGTGCCGAGTGTCACGCCGATGAGCGCGTAGAGCAGGTTCATCGGCTGGGCAGCAACCACCAGCCCCTGCAAGAGGAAATCAAAAGTACCCATGGTCGTCGGGCCCCTCTAGAAGAACAGGCGTTCAAGCGGTCCTGCCGGCAGCGACAATTGCAGGAGCTTGGCGAAGATCACCCAGACGACGAAGCTGAAGGCGATGCCGATCGGCACCGACAGCCAGAGCTTGCGCTTGCCGAAGCCGCGCGCCGTCAGGGCAAAAAGGATTCCGGTGGCGATCGAAAAGCCGAGCGCGTTGAGCAGAAGCATCTGCGCCGCGAGCCCGCCGACGATCCAGGCGACCGGGCCGATCTCCTGATGGTCGCGCTCGGGGAAGTCCCCCCTCAGCGCTTCGGCCGCAGTCCAGACCGCCAGGCCGATGAGACAGCAGGCAATCGCATAAGGCACTGTGGTCGGGCCGACTTGGGAGTAGCCGGCAAGACCGATCAGGCGGGAAACGTCCCAGAAGATGAGGCCCGCTACGACCGCCAGGACGGCGGCGATGGTGAGCGCCGCCCAATCGGGGCGGCGCGTCTGGGTCGAAGGGTGGGTTCCCTTGGTCATTTTACCAGTCCGATGTCCTTAAGCACGGCTTCGGTGGCGGCAATATCCTTAGCGAGCTGTTCTTCGAAGGCATCGCCGGCGAGGTATGTGTCCTGCCAGCCCTTCGTCTTCAGGACTTCCTGCCAGGCGGCGGATTTGGCGACCTTCTCGATGTCGGCTTCGACGGCGGCCTTCTGCTCTTCGGTGAGGCCCGGAGCGGCCGCGACCATGCGCCAATTTTCAACGACGACGTCGACGCCCGATTCCTTGAGAGTCGGAGCTTCGATCCCGGGGATGCGCTCGGCACTGGAGACGGCAAGCAGGCGGAGAGCACCGGCTTTGATCTGGGATTCGAATTCGCCGTAGCCGGAAATGCCGGCGGTCACCTGGCTGCCGAGGATCGCTGCAAGCGCTTCGCCGCCGCCGGAATAGGCGATGTAGTTGATCTTCGTCGGGTCGACACCGGCAGCCTTGGCGATCAGGCCAACCGCGATATGGTCGGTGCCGCCGGCCGAACCGCCTGCCCAGGAGACGGCCCCCGGATCCTTCTTGAGCGCTTCGATCAGGTCAGCCATGGTCTTGATTTCGGAAGCGGCCGGAACGACGATCGCCTCGTACTCGCCGGTCAAACGGGCGATTGGGGTCACGTCCTTGAGTGTGACTGGCGAATTGTTGGTGAGAATGGCGCCGACCATGACGTAGCCGCCGACGAGCAGCGCATTCGGATTGCCCTTCTGCTGGCTCGCGAACTGCGCAAGGCCAATGGTTCCGCCTGCGCCTGGAACGTTCTGCACCTGCACGTTGCCGGAAACGCCCTCCTGCTGCATGACGGTCTGCAACGAACGGGCAGTCTGGTCCCAACCGCCGCCAGGATTTGCCGGCGCGATGATGGTGTAGTCAGCGGCGTGAGCCGGCAGCGCCAATGCGCCGGCGAGAATGGATGCCAGGAAAAAGTGTTTCAAGGTCGGTCCTCCGTGAGCGAGGGTTCATTCCCGCGCGTGTGGTTTCTTTGCCAACGGGAGAACGGACAGCTGACCTCAGAACGGAAGTCTCCGACCGGAATGGCGCCTTCCTCCCGATGCGCCGCCGGCAATCCGCCTCCACGGCTCGCCGACGACGTAAACCCATCATAGAAAGCTGACATTAACCTGACATCAACTTCGCTCGGCGTAAACGCTTTGTTTCGAAGGCTGATTTTTTCACTGCTGCCTGAGCGCTTCGTTCCAGCGAGCGATCAGGCGGGCGCGCTTCACCTGGTCGAGATAGACCATCAGGCCGGGACTGACCGGCACGGGTTTCAACTGCCCTCCGAGCATCTCCCGCATCGTATTGGCCGTGTTCTCGCCGGCGACCTCGGGGCTGACCGCGGGGATCTGCAGTTCACGCGCCATGATCGTCTGGCCCTCCTTGGACATGAAGAACTCGAGATAGCGCCGGCCGAGCTCCGGAGAGGCGGCCGCCTGCGGCACGAGGCCGATGCGCGACATCACGACGGTGTAGTCCTTTGGCAGAACGATGCCGACATCGGGATGGCGGGAGGCCCAGTCGGCGGCATAGGAGCCGAGAATGTTGTAGCCGAGCACGAAGCGCCCGTCGGCAACGCGCTCCAGGATCGCCTGGCTCGTCGAATAGAGCTTGACGCCGGCCGCGCCCATGGCCTGGATCACGCTCCAGATGTCGCCGAACTGTTCCTGGTCGCGCGCCATGAAGAGGAAGCCGACGCCCGATCGCTCGATGTCGTAGGTGCCGACGCGGCCGAAGACGGCGCCGCCCTGTCGCGTCAGATAGTCCACGAATTCCGCGCGTGTGGCCGGCGGCGTCTCGTTGGCGAAGCTCGGCTTGTGGTAGACGAAGACGGCAGGTTCGAAGGTAAGGGCATAGGCCGTGTTGCGCCAGTTCGCCCATGCCGGCCAGCGGCTGCTCATCGGCAGGTCGCTGCGCTGCGCATAGCCGTCATTGCTGAGTTTGACCTGGAGATCCATTGCCGAGGAGAAGGCGAAATCGGCCGTCTTCCTTCCGGCATCCGTCTCGCTGACGATGCGGTCGTAGATCTCGCCCGTCAGCATGTCTTCATAGCGCACCGCCACATCCGGATTGGCCTTCTGGAAGCCGACGATCATCGGTCGCGCCAGCGGTTCGTCGAGCGAGGAATAGACGACGAGAACGGGTGCGGCGGGATCTCCCGAGGCCGCCGGGAAGAGCACCGGCGCAGCAGACGTAAATGGTGCGAGCAGCAACCAAAAAGCGAAAGAAATCAAGTAGCGCATAATTCCACAATGCCTGACGCCGCCGCCGTTCACAAGCAAGCGCGCGGCCGATAGAGTGAAGTGGGGGAGGCGGCGATTTGCGTATCTTGCTCGTTGAAGACAACAGGGTCCTGGCGGAGGGCCTTTCGGCGCTGTTGCGGGGCAGCGGCTATGCCGTTGACATAGTGCGGGACGGCGCTTCCGCGCACGCGGTCGCCGCCGCCGAGAACTTCGATCTCGTGATTCTGGACCTCAATCTGCCGGAAATGGACGGGCTTGACGTGTTGCGCGCGATGCGCGCCCGCCAGAACCGGGCAGCGGTCCTGATCCTGACGGCACGCGGCTCGCCCGAGGAACGGGTGAAGGGACTCGACCTTGGTGCCGACGACTATCTGATCAAGCCCTTTGATATCGGCGAGTTCGAGGCGCGCGTGCGCGTGCTGTTGCGCCGGCAGGCCGGCTTGCGCAGTTCCGTCGTCAGCTACGGCAACGTCTCTCTGGACCTCACCGCCCGCAGCTTTTCGGCTGGCGGCATGCCGATCGAAATTCCCGCGCGCGAGCTGGGATTGCTCGAACTTCTTTTCATGCGCGCCGGCAAGGTGGTCGCCAAGGATGCGATCGTGCAATCGCTCACCGGCTTTGACGACGATTTGAGCGCCAATGCGATCGAGCAATATGTGAGCCGGCTACGCAAGCGTCTGGCACCCTATGGCCTGACCGTGCGCACCGCGCGCGGCATTGGCTATTACCTGGACAAGACGGCCAGCGTTGAATGAGGACCTTGGTCTATTCGCTCAGGCGCAGGCTGCTCGGCTGGCTCCTCTTTTCGACCGCCGTCATCGGCGTCATAGCCCTGATGGACACCTATCGGGAAGCCGTCAAAACGGCGAATGTCGTGTCAGACCGGGTCCTTGCCGGCTCGGCACTGGCGATCGCGGAGCGGGTCGTGGTCGCCGAGGACGGCTCGCTGCAGGTCGATATTCCCTACGTGGCGCTCGAAATGCTGACTTCGGCGGCCCAGGACAGGGTTTTCTACCGGGTGGACGGTCCGCCGGGTGAGTTCATCACCGGCTATCAGACGCTGCCTTCGCTCGCGGAGACGGGGGCGCAGTCATCGACGAGTTTTGCCGATGCGGTTTTCCGCGGCGAACCGATCAGGCTCGCAGTGCTTCGGCGCTCTGCTTCGACCGGGGTCAACTCTGTACCCTTCGTCGTCACCGTAGCCGAGACGACGATCGCCAGGCGCCAGCTCACCCAGACGATCCTGCTGCATTCCGCGTTGCGCCTCGGGCTGATGATCGCGGGCGCCGCAGTGATCGTCTGGATTGCGGTCACCGTCTCGCTGCGGCCGCTCTATCGCCTTGGCGATGCGATCGCCGAGCGCAGCCCGGACGATCTCCACCCGATCGGCGAGCGCGTGCCGAACGAGGTGCAGGGGCTGGTGGACACGGTCAATTCCTTCATGGTGCGCCTGCAGTCGGCGCTGGACGCGCTTCGCAACTTCACCGGCAATGCCAGCCACCAGTTGCGCACCCCGCTTGCGATCATCCGGACGCAGATTGCGCTGGCGCGGCGCGCGGCGACTCTCGAGGAAGCACGCGGCGCGGCGCTCAAGGCGGACGAGGCGGTTGCCAACGCCGAGCGCATTCTCGCGCAATTGCTCCTGATGGCGAAGATCGACGCGGCGGCGAAGGAAAAGGCGGGTGGGACGGAGCGCATCGAACTTGCGGGGCTCGCGCGCGCGGTCACCGCCGAGCATATTCCTGCGGCAGGCGATGCGGACATCGATCTCGGCTTCGCCGGCGAGGGCGAGCATTGCATCCGGGCCGAACCGCTGCTTGTCGGAGAGTTGTTGAAGAATCTCATCGGAAACGCGCTCCTCTATGCCGGTCGCGGCGCGGAGGTGACCGTGCGGGTCGAAGGTCGCGACGGTCTTGTCGCGCTCGAAGTCGAGGACAACGGACCCGGCATCAGGACGGACCTGCGCGAAGCCGTGCTCAAAAGGTTCCGCCGCGGCGGCGGCAACGAGTCACCCGGCACCGGCCTCGGCCTGCCGATCGTCGAGGAGATCGCCGCGCTTTACGGCGGAGCGATGCGGCTGGAAGACGGAGCGGGCGGTCGAGGGTTGAGGGTCGTCGTGACGTTTCCTGCATCATGATGCCGTCGGAGCCGGGCATTGATTCAGCGAAAAAAGCCGGGATGAATTTCTTCACCCCGGCCAGGCACTGCGCTGGGAGAGATTAGCCCTTACGCCTTCTTTCGGCTCTTCTGGCGATAGACGTCTGCGACGACCGCGGCGACGATGATCATGCCCTTGACGATCTCCTGGTAATAGGCGTCGACCCTGAGAAAGGTGAAACCGGAGGTCATCACGCCGAGAATGATCGTACCGATCACCGTGCCGGTGATGCGGCCGACGCCGCCGGTCAGCGAGGTGCCGCCGATGACGGCCGCAGCGATCGCGTCCAGTTCGTACATGACACCCATGCCGGCCTGCGCGGTCTGAGCGCGGGCGGCGGTGACGACGCCTGCAAGACCGGCCAGCATGCCGGCTATCGCATAGACCTTGATCAGATGCGCTTCGACATTGATGCCCGAGACCCGCGCCGCCTGGACATTGGCGCCGATCGCATAGGTGAACTTACCATAGCGGGTGTAGCGGAGCGCGACGTGGAAGATGAGGGCGACGACGAGGAAGACGACGACCGGCCAGATGCCCGTGCCAATGAAGTTGAAGTCTTCGGTAAGCCCTGAGACCGGCTGGCCCTTAGTGTACCACTTCGAAATGCCGCGGGCCGACACCATCATTCCGAGGGTCGCGATGAAGGGCGGAATCTTGGTCCTTGCGATCAGTTGCCCGTTGATGAAGCCGGCAGCGAGGCCGATACCGACGCCGAGGCCGATCGGCACGATGGCCGGCATGTCGGTCAGCGAAGGATAGAGCGCGCGCGGCCAGGTGGATGCCTGAGCCAAGCTCGCCGAGATCATCGCCGTCATGCCGACCACCGATCCCGAGGAGAGGTCGATGCCGCCGGTGATGATCACTTGAGTGACGCCTACCGATATGATGCCGATGACCGACACCTGCAGGATCATGATCGTCAGACGTTGCGAGTTCATCAGAAAGCTCTGGCCGACAAAGAGCCAGCCGAGAATCTCATAGACGAGTGCGATCCCGATCAGCACCAGGAAGATGTTCAGTTCGGGGGGCAGACGCCGTCTCGTCGCTGCCAGGGGTGGGGTCGCGCCGGGTGCGGCAATGTTAGTGTCCATTTTCGTTCCTCCCTGCGGTCGGCATTCGCGCGCCTCAGCGCGCCGCAAGTTCCATGACCTTGATTTGGGTAGCTTCTGCCCTGTCGAGGAAGCCGGTGACGCGGCCTTCGTGCATGACCATGATCCGGTCGCTCATGCCGAGGACTTCCGGCATTTCCGACGAGATCATGATGACCGCGACGCCGTTGCGGGCGAGTTCGGTGACGAGGCGGTGGATTTCAGCCTTCGCGCCGACGTCGATGCCGCGTGTCGGCTCATCGAGGATGAGGATACGCGGATTGGTGAGCAGCCAACGGCCGATCAGCACCTTCTGCTGGTTGCCGCCCGAAAGATTCTCGATGCGCTCGTGCAGGTTGGGCGTCTTGACGCGCAGCTTGCGGCTCATCTCCTCGCAGGCGGCGGTGACTTCCTTTTCAGTGACGAACCCGCTCTTGACGAACTTGTCCTGCAGCACGGCGATCTGCATGTTTTCAAGAATGTCGAGGATCAGCAGACAGCCGGTATCCTTGCGGTCCTCGGTCAGGAAAGCCATGCGGTTGCGGATCGCTGTGTTGGGGCTGTCGATGACGACGTCCTTGCCATCGATCGAGACGGTGCCGGAGCTTGCCGGCGTCACCCCGAACAGGGCTTCGGCGACGTTGGAGCGACCCGAGCCGACGAGGCCCGCGACCCCGAGTATCTCGCCCGCGCGCACATCGAAGGAGACGTCGTGGAAGACGCCGTCGAGCGTCAGGCTCTTGACAGAGAGAACCACGTCGCCGATCGGCACCTCCTCCTTCGGGAACATCTGGGTGATCTCGCGGCCGACCATCATGCGGATGATGTCGTCGCGGGTCACGTCGCTCGAGGCATGCGTGCCGATATATTTGCCGTCGCGGAAGACCGAGAATTCGTCGGCGATCTCGAACAGCTCGTTCATCTTGTGGGTGATGTAGACGATGCCGATGCCCTGGGAGCGCAGATCGCGGATGATCTCGAAGAGATGCGCGACTTCGCGCTCGGTCAGCGCCGAGGTCGGCTCATCCATGATGAGCACGTCGGATTCATAAGAGACCGCCTTGGCGATCTCCACCATCTGCCGGTTGGCGACGGAGAGGTGCCGGACCTCGATCTCCGGGTCGATATGAATTTTCAATCGCTCGAAGAGCTTCGCCGTCATGCGGCGCATCTCGCCGTGATCGACGAAGCCGAAGCGATTCTTCGGTTCGCGGCGGATCCAGATATTCTCGGCAACCGTCATGAAGGGCATCAGGTTCAATTCCTGATGGATCATGGCGATGCCGTTCTCCAAGGCGTCGAGCGGCGACTTCAGCTGGATATCGACGCCCCTGAGCTTCACCACGCCCAGATCGGGGTGATAGATGCCGGCGAGGATCTTCATGAGCGTCGATTTGCCAGCGCCGTTTTCGCCCATCAAGGCATGGACGGTGCCGCGCTTCAGCTTGAACTGGACGTCATCGAGCGCGACGACGCCGGGGAATTCCTTGCGTACGCCTTCTGCGGTCAGCAGATATTCGGCATTGGGTACGGCACCGCTGGCGCGCACGGCTGCCATCGTTGTGGGACTGAGCGTCATTCTCATTGCCTCCCATTTTCCGGAATCGACCGGAACGTCCTCGCGGCGGGCGGAAGATGCCTTCTAGTGGTGCGGCCCAATCAGGGCCTCGAGCGGGACTTGTTTCGTCGGGGAGCGCGGTACTGCCGCGCTCCCCGAAGGAGCGTCAGTTCTTTGCCTGGTACTCGGCGAGATTATCCTTGGTGACGAGCTCGAAGGGGATGTAGACCTTCTTTTCGACCGGTTCGCCCTTGGCGAGCTTGAGCGCGGCGTCGACGGAGCCCTTTCCCTGGCCGGCGGCGTTCTGGAACACCGTCACGTCGAGGTCGCCGGCAGCCATGGCGGCGAGCGCGTCCTGGGTGGCGTCGATCCCGGCGACGACGACTGAGTCCATCGAGCGGCCGGCAGCCTTCAGGGCCTGGATGGCGCCGATCGCCATTTCGTCGTTGTTAGCGATGACCGCATCGAACTCGACGCCGGCGGAGAGCCAGTTGGTCATCAGGTCGGAGCCTTGGGTGCGCGACCAGTTGGCGGTCTGCTCCTCCACGATCTCGATGCCCTTGCAGGCATCGGCGGCGAGGACATCGTGGACGTCCTTGGTGCGCATGCGGGCAGCCTGGTTGGACAATTCGCCCATCATCACGACGGCCTTGCCCTTGCCGCCGAGCAGCTTGCAGACTTCCTGCGTCTCCAACGTGCCGGATTCAACTTCGTTCGAAGCGACGAAGGCCTGCTTCTCCGGCAGCGAGTCGATGTTCACCGGCTCGCGGTTGACATAGACGAGCGGAATCCCGGCATCGGCCGCGATCTTCGACATGGCGGCGGTGGCGTCGGTATCGACCGGGTTGACGATGATCGCGTCGACGCCGGCGGCGATGAAGTTCTGAATCTGGCTCTGTTGCTTGGCGACGTCGTTCTGGGCGTCTTCGACCTGCAGTTCGACGCCGTCGAGCGTCTTGGCGTAGTCCTGCATGCCGTTGCGAAGCACCGTCAGGAAGTTGTCGTCGAAGAGCGCCATCGAAACGCCGATGGTCTCCGCATGCGCCGCCGTCGACATCAGCATGGCCATCGCTGTGCCCAGGATAAATTTCCTCATTTCTTTCTCCTCCACATTCGGTGCCCGGCTACACCCTATTCTCTCTGGCCGGAAATTCGATCCTTGCAGATCAAACTCATCCCACCCGGAACCAAACGTTCCTTTTCACTCCCGATGAAAACGGAACAAACAAACTAGTCGTTTGTCATTACGGAATATGTATTCCATTTTATCCGGGAGACGTCAAGCACATCTTGCGGCGCCCGTACGGATTTCACGCTTTCCTCAGCGCACGCGCTCAAGCCTGCGACTGGAGATAGTCCATGCTCTTGCGGACTGCCTTTTCCGGGTCGCTCAGTGCGTGCACCGAAGGCGCAAAAGGCTCGAATGAGAAGGGGCCGCTGTAGCCTTCAGCGCGAAGGCGGCGGATCTGGCCGGCATTGTCGAGCCGATCGTCAGAGTCGACCAGGACACGGTGCGGATCGCGCATGTCGGCGACGGCAACGCCGGCGTCGCTGACGCCGGAAATATGTACCAGACCGGTCAGATCCGGGAAGTAGGCGTCCTCGCCGACTAGATGATGGTGGAACGTGTCGTGCACCAGCCGGAAGGTCGATCCGCCGATCTCCCGAAGCGCTTCGGCGGCTTCGGTTTTCGAACGCAGCGAGCAGATCTCGAAGCCGAGCGGCTCGACGAGCCCGATGACGCCGGCGGCGTCGAGCAGCGACTTGAGCGCCTTCAGCGCCGTACTCAGATTTGCCTGGCGCTCTCCGTCTGCCTGGCCGCTGCCGTCATTGACGGGCACCAGCACCAGGGCCTTGGCTCCGCAGTCGCGCGCATAGGAAATCAGTTCCTTCGCCTCGGCCTCGCGCGCTTCGTTCCATTCGTTGAAACGCTGCAGCGCATTGATCGATAGGATCGCCAGCCCATGCTTTTCGGCAAGTGCCTTCACCTCGGCAGGGTCCGTTCCATCGAGAATGGCGTTGCCGGCGAGATCGTTGCGGATCTCCACGGCGGAAATGCCGAGCGATTTGGCAAGGGCGAAGAACGCCTCGAGCGGCAGGCCCGGAGCCGTCATATGGTTGAGCGCAAATGGCAGGGCGGTCACGGAATGTCTCCTCCACGAAAGCTTGTAATGACTGGTGTGATCGGAACGTTTGTTCCACTTTCGGGGACACATTCGCCAATTGGCCGGATGCAGTCAAAGCCGTAGAGGGAGGGTGGCCTTGCATTCCTGAGAGATTGCACGGCTGAGATGATGGAATTCTGTCATCCCTGCATCAGCAGGAGCATTCTCTGTAGCATAACGCGCTTTGCCGAACGGCCTGATTGGAGGCACGACCCACGACCGGCAGGGCCCCTCGAAAGCACTGCTCGAAGCTCTACGTCTCCGAGCGCGTTACAGCGCCGCGCGTCTTTTCAGACGCGCAAACGTCGTCGCAGGTCCTTGAAACGGCGCATCGAGCTTTCCGAAATCGGTTCGGTTTTCGGGCCCATGCGCTACCCGATCCCATTCGCCTCTGCGATGAAATCCGAAAGCATCGGCACGTAGTCATCGCCGCGTCCGGCGCCGACGGCTTGAGCGAAGGAATTGCGGACCGCCGCGCCGATCGGGTTGGCTACCCCTGCGGCATTGGCGAAGGCTGCGAGATAATTCATATCCTTGAAGCCGTTGCGGATCGCGAACTTGTGCGCATTCGGATCGCGCTCCAGCACCCAGCGGAAGAAGGTCTGGTAGAACGGGCAATCCATGCGGCCGCCGCGGATGACGCTGTCGAAGACCTGCGGCGTAAGTCCAGCCTTGCCCCCGAGCATCAGCGCCTCGGAATAAAGTGCGGCATAACCCATCGACAGGAAATTGTTGAGCAGTTTCATGGTGTGGCCGGTGCCGGTCGGCCCTGTGTGGATGATGCGGCCGGCGAAGCATTCGAGCACCGGCCAAATGCGGCGCACGTCCTGCTCCGCGCCGCCGACCATGACGTCCAGCGTCCCAGCGGCGGCGTCCGCCGGCGTGCGGCTCAGCGGCGCATCGAGGAGCGTGATGCCCTTCGAGGCTAAATCGGCGGCAAGCTTCGTCGTTACCGAGGGGTCGGAGGTCGAGCAATCGACGATGATTGTCGGCCTCCCTGCAGCCGCGATGCCCTCCGCGCCTTCGACGACCGCGAGCACCTCCGGCGAGCCGGTGACGCAGAGCACGATGATCTCGCACCGCTCGGCCATTTCGCGCGGCGTCTTTGCCTCCTCCGCGCCCTCCGCAACGAGCGCCTCGACCGGCGCCCGGTTACGGTGCGCCATGACTGAAAGCGGCCATTCTTTCTTGAGGATGTTCGCCGCCATGCCCTGGCCCATCAGCCCGAGCCCGATGAAACCCACCTTCGCCTTCGTCATTGCTCGCCTCCATTTTCGCTCGACGCTATCGTGCACCATTGGCGCGGGATCGCCAGACAAAAATGCGGCCCCTACAGCGCCGCGCGTCTTATCAGACGCGCAAAGGTCGCTGTAGAACTTTGAGTTGCTGCATATCTTTGGCCTTAAACCGAGGACGATTTGAGGAGACATGCAGCAGGGCGCAGCTAATCCCTCAAGGCGACCCACACCGGGGCGTGATCGCTGGCATTTTCCTGGCTGCGGACCTCTCGGTCGATGCCGGCGGCGGTCAGACGCCGCACGAGCTTGCGGCTGAGCAGGATATGGTCGAGGCGCAGGCCGGCATTGCGCTCCCACCGGTCGCGGCGATAGTCCCAGAACGTGAAGAGTTCTTCATTCGGATAGCGCTTGCGCAGGGCGTCGGTCCAGCCCTGTTCGAGCAAGTCCCGGAAGGCCGCGCGGCTTTCCGGTTGGACGAGGGCATTGTCGTCGTAGGAGCGGGTCGAATAAATATCGCGAGGCTCGGGAACGACGTTGTAGTCGCCGGCAAGGACGACCGGCAGGCCGCTCTCGAACAGTTCTGCCGCATGTCGGGCGAAGCGCTGATGCCAGGCGAGCTTGTAGGTGAATTTCCGGCTCGGCTGTGGATTTCCGTTGGGGGCATAGAGCGAGGCGATGAGGATGCCGTTCACGGCCGCTTCGATGTAACGGGCCTGCGCGTCGGACGGATCGCCTGGCAACGCGCTGCGTGTCAGAACCGGTTCCGCGTCACGGGCGAGGATCGCGACCCCATTCCACGCCGACTGTCCACGCCATACTGCGCCGTAACCGGCAGCCTCGATCGCCGATCTCGGAAATTGATCGTCCGTGGCTTTCAGCTCCTGCAGGCAGACGACGTCCGGTGCGGCCTCGTAAATCCAGGCAAGGAGGTTATCGAGCCGCTTGTTCACGCCATTGATGTTGAAGGTCGCAAGCTTCATCTGGCTCGCTCAGCGAGCGTGCCGACCCAGCGAGCTACCGTCTCGGCAAGTGTCTTCAGGTGATCGGCGGTCGAGAAACCGGAGACGCGCTTGCGGGGCTTGAGGTCGTGATCGCCGTCCGCGAACCACAGGATTTCGATCCGGTCGGAGAGCGCATACCCCTTAACCTCGTCGGGCGTGCCGAACTCGTCGCGGGTGCCCTGGCAAATCAGCGTCGGTGTGTTGAGTTCGGCAAGGTGCCTGGTGCGAAGCTGTTCGGGCCTGCCGGGCGGGTGGAACGGATAGCCGAGGCACAGGAGCCCGATGATCTTTCCTTCGGCGTAAAGCGCGTCGGCGACCATGCTGGCGACGCGCCCGCCCATCGATTTGCCGCCGATGACGAGCGGGCCCTTTGCACCAAGGTCGGCAATGGCCGACAAATATTCCGGATTCAGCGTCTCGGCGCGCGGCGGCGGCTTGCGATCTGGAGATATCCGCCGCGCCGCCATGTAGCCGAATTCGAAGCGGGCGACGCGGAAGCCGGCGCCGGCAAGCGCCATAGCCGTCGCCGTCATCGAGACCGAGTCCATCGGGGCGCCGGCGCCATGGGCGAGAAGAATGGTGACGGGCGCGTCCTCAGGACCGTCGAAGAGGAAATTTCCGGCCATCTTAGCCGGCCGTCTTGGATAACAGGTGAAGGTTCACGAACTGCATGCCGCGCTCCGCCATGCGGGCCCATTCCGAATCCTTGTCGAGTTCGAGATAGCGCTCCCACAAGCGGCGCGCCTCGATGAGGTTACCGGCATCAAATTCCAGTTTCGCCAGGTTGAATATCGCGTCCGCGAAATCGGCGTCCAGTTCGATTGCCTTCTTGAGGTGACGGCGGGCCGAACTGACGTGCCCCTCTTCGCCGATAAGTCCGCCGAGATTGAACCAGGCTTCGGCGAAGGAGGGATCGAGCTTCAGCGCCCGGACATATTCGTGCACGGCCTCTGCGTCACGGCCGGCCGCTCGCAGGCAGTTGGCGCGGTTGAAAGCCGTGACGGAATCCGTGGGGTCGATTGCAAGATAGCGCTGGTAGAAGGCGGCCGCTGCGTCGTAATCGCCGGTCTCCTCGGCCGCCTCTGCCTCGACGAAAAGCTCCTCGAGTTCTGCGTCACCAGGCAGATCGAGCCCGAGCAGCATTTGCCCGTCGAGCTCGCTCAAGCCCTCAGCGAGGCGCGCATAGATCGTGTCCATGCCTTCGTGGTGCAGCGAGAGCGCCGTCAACGAGGACACGTGGCCGGAGCGATGGACCGAGCGTGCGATCGCTCCCCAGCCGGCGCCGCTTGCGATCAGCCCCGCATATTTGCGGGCGAGGATCAGGTCCCGGAACGAATAGGGTTGGCTGTCATGCTCGAAGGCGTCGAATAGCGAAAGGAGATCGAAAAGGCGCGGTGCAAGCGCGGATTGCTCGATGAGCGACTGGCGCGTCAGCGCGGAAGTTTCCGGTCCGGTCGCCAGACCGAGAGCTCTCAGAAAACCGTTCTCGCTGAGGACACGCCGGCCGTGGCAGATCTCCCGCTCGAAGCGCGCCTCTATCTCCGCCTCTGCCGCGTTTGCAAGCAGCCGCCGGCCGAAGACGACATGGGTGGTCTGCCGCGTGACCCCGCGTCTGAGATTCCCGCCTTGGCGCTCGACCTCCCGCGCGATAAGCCGCCGTGGAAAGACGGAAAGCGCGCCGACGATGCCGAATGTCTTGCCTGCAACCGCCATCAGGCGTTCTTCTTGCCGGCGGGCTTTGCCGCGGCGCGTTTGGAAGTGGCGCCCTTGGCGGCCGGTTTCGCCGCCGGTTCGGCTTTGGGCTTGCTCTTGGCGGGGGGCTTCGCCTGAGAGAGGCTCGCCTTCAGAGCATCCATGAGGTTGATGACATTGCCACGTTCGGGAGCTGCCGCAATGACCGGCTTGTGGCCCTTGAGCTTCTCACGGATCATGTTCATCAGCGCGATCTCGTAACGGTCCTCGTAATTCCTCGGATCGAAGCTCGTCGTCTTCTGCTGGATCAGCGCTTCGGCGAGCTGCAGCATTTCGGGATCGGGATTGCCGACAGGTATGTTGTCGAAATACTCGGCCGTGCCGCGCACCTCGTTGGGGTTCCTCAGGGTACAGACGAACATGCCGGTCTCGCGCGGGCCGATGGCGATCACCCGTTCGCGGCTCGAAAGCACGAGACGCGCGATGGCGAGTTTGCCGGTCCGCCGGAGGGCTTCGCGCAGAACGACGAAAGTTTCTTCCGCCATCGCCCCGTCCGGCGCCAGGTAATAGGGCGTGTCCTGGTAAATGACATCCACCGATCCGTCATCGACGAAGGCTTCGATGTTCATCGTGTGATTGGATTCGATCTTGACGCTCTCGATGTCGGCGTCTTCGATGATGACGTATTTCTTGTCTTCGTATTCGTAACCCTTGACGAGATCGGACCGCTCGACGACGCCCCGCTCCGGATCGACCGGCTTCATGTTGATCCGGTTATGCGTTTCCTTGTGGAGCTGATTGAAGGTGATGCGATCTTTCGTGCTGGTGGCGGGATAGAGCCGAACCGGGCAGCTCACGAGACTCAACCTCAAATAGCCTTTCCAACTTGCCCTGGGTGCCATGTTCGTCTCCGTGCGGTAATGACGTTACTTCCCCGCTTTGGACAGCAGCGGCAAGTCCCTGGCCTGTTCGTCCATGTCGGCCCAGGGATCGCCCGATGTGGCCAGCAGGCCCGGCAGCGAAGAATAGTTCAAATCCGCCGGAGCGTCGATAGTTTCAAGGTCGGCCCAACTGAGCGGGGTAGAAGCCGGCAGGTTTGTCCCGGCACGCAATGAATAGGGAGCTGCGGCAGTATGCCCGCGGGCATTGCGATGGATGTCGATGAAAATCCTCCTGGCGCGCTTGCCCTTGCTCATCGTGGTGATGAAGCTTTCCGGCGCGGTGGCCGCGAGGCGGGTGGCAATGTCGCCGGTTGATTTGTGGACCTTCTTCCAATCCAATCTGGGCTTGATAGGGACGACGATGTGTATGCCCTTGCCGCCGGAGGTCTTGACATAGGGAACCAGGCCGAGCGCCTCGAGCTCGGCCTTGATGTGCACGGCCGCTTCGACCACTTCGCGCCAGCCGATGCCCTCGCCGGGATCGAGATCGAAGACGACGCGGTCAGGTTCTTCGAGCTGCTTCCGTCGCGAGCCCCACGCATGGAACTCGACGACGCCGAATTGCGCCAGCGCGAGATAGCCCTTGGCGTTGTCAACAGAGAGGTAGGTCTTCGGCTCGCCTTCCGAGCTCATCGCCTGGAAGCTTCCGACCGAGCGCGGCATGCCGGTGAAGGGATGCCGCTGAAAAAAGCAGTCCTCGGGCCTGCCGGTCGGGCAGCGGACGAGCGAGACCGGGCGGCCGAGAATGTGCGGCAGCATGAAGTCGCCGATCGCGGCATAGTAGACGGCGACATCGAGCTTGGTCGGCCCGGACCTGCCGAACAGGCGGCGGGTCGGATTGGTGATCGAGATTCCGGCGAGATCGGCGTCGGAGATCAGGCGCTTGCGGCCCGTGGTCGCAGGTGCCGAAAGCTCGACCTCGCGCAGTCCCTTGAAAACGGGGTGGCGCAGTATGTTGTCCGCGGTGCGGTTGCCGTAGTGGATGCGTGCCGCTACCAGGGGTCGCACCCAGATGATCTCCTTTGGTGCCCCTTCGAGTTTTGCCTCGGCTTCGCGTAGTGGCTCTAGTCTCTCCCGCAATTGCTTGAGCATAGCGGCGTCGAAGCCGGTGCCGACCTTACCGCGATATTGCAGCTCGCCGTCCACCCATTCACCCAGCGCCAGCGCGCCGATGCCTTCGGCGGGCTTCGAAAGGGTGAAGCCGGTAATGACGAAATCTTCCGCCTTGAGCGCCTTGGTCTTGGTCCAGGTCTTGGAGCGACCGCTCTGATAGGGCGCCGAAGCACGCTTGGAGATGATCCCTTCGAGGCCCAACTCGGTGGCTTGCGCGTAAAAGGCGCGGCCTTCGCCGGTGACATGGTCGCTGTACTGGATGGCGGAACTTCTCGAGACTTGCGCCTCGAGCAATTGCTTCAGGAGTTCCTTACGCCTTTCGAGCGGGACGTTCATGAGGTTCCAGCCGTCGAGATGGACGATGTCGAAGGCATAGAAGACCAGCCTGTTCTCTGCGCCGTTCGAGAGTGCCTCCTGGAGAAGCGCGAAGTGGCTGATGCCGAGATCGTCGAGCACGACGATCTCGCCGTCGATGATAGTCTCGCGACAAGGCAAGCGGCGGAATGCCTCCGGCAGGTCGCTGTAGCGTTTCGTCCAATCGAGGCCGCTGCGGGTGATCAGGCGCACCTCGTCTCCGGCCTTGTACGCCATGGTGCGATAGCCGTCGAACTTGATTTCATGCAGCCAGATCTCGCGACTCTCGATGCTGTCCGGAGGGGTGGCAGTGGCCGTGGCAAGCTGCGGTTCGATCCTCGCCGGCATCGGCCCTTTGACGGCGCCCGGGAGAGCGCCGGGGTTGAGCTTGGCGGGTTTGGCGGGCGGTTTCGGCTTCTCGACCAATTCCTCGATCCGCCGGCCGGATTTGACGCTTTCCGGCCGGGCGACGAGCATGTCCGTGGACGAGTCGGCGGCCGGGTCGCGTTCCTTGAAGAGAAGCCAGTGGCGCTTTTCTTCTTCGCCGGGCCTGGGCTTCAGCCGTGCCAGCATCCAGCCGCCCTTGAGCTTTTCGCCGGCGAGGCGGAATTTGAAGGCGCCCTTTTCCAAGCTCGTCCCGACGTCCTCCATCGGCGCCCAGATTCCCGTGTCCCAGACGATCATCGGTCCGCCCCCGTATTCGCCCTCGGGGATCACGCCTTCGAAATCGATGTAGTCGAGCGGATGGTCCTCGGTCTCGACGGCGAGCCGCTTGTCTGCGGGGTTGAGCGACGGTCCCTTCGGCACCGCCCAGCTTTTCAGAACGTCGCCGACCTGCAGCCTCAGATCATAGTGGTCGGATGTCGCATGGTGCTTGTGCACGACGAAGCGGTTGCCGTCGCCGGCAAGGCTGCCGGCCGGCTCCGGCGTCTTCGAGAAATCCCGCTTCTTGCGATAGGTCTCAAGCTTGGGTGTCGCCATGCCTCGAAGGCTATGACCGAACCGCACTGGCTGCAATATCCCGGCGTAACGGCGGTGCGCTTTTGGCCCCGCCGTGAGTGACCTCAGGCGAAACGAGCGGGGGTTCCGAGAGCCATGTGGCGGTTAACGTCCTTGTAGAGGAGGTAGCGGAACTTTCCCGGTCCTCCGGCATAGCAGGCCTGCGGGCAGAAGGCCCTGAGCCACATATAGTCGCCGGCTTCGACCTCGACCCAGTCGGAGTTGAGGCGGTAGACCGCCTTGCCCTCGAGCACATAAAGCCCATGCTCCATCACATGGGTTTCCATGAAAGGGATGACACCGCCGGGCTCGAAGGTGACAATCGTCACATGCATGTCGTGGCGCATGTCGGCGGGATCGACGAAGCGGGTGGTCGCCCATCGGCCATCCGTGCCCGGCATCGGCGTCGCCGAGATCTCGCCTTCATTGGTGACGATCGGATCGGGCACGGGAAGTCCCTCGACCTTTTCATAGGCCTTGCGGATCCAATGGAAACGGGTGGCGGTGGTTCCGTCATTGTGCAGGCTCCATTCGCTGCCGGGCGGGATGTAGGCATAGCCGCCGGGCTGCATCCGGTGCGCCTGACCCTTGACCGTCAAGCGGAACTCGCCGTCGACGACGAAGAGCACGCCTTCAGCGCTGGGGTCGGTTTCCGGTCGGTCGCTTCCCCCGGATGGGCCGACCTCCATGACATATTGCGAGAAAGTCTCGGCGAAGCCCGACAACGGCCGCGAGAGCACCCAAAGCCGCGTATTCGTCCAGAATGGCAGATAGCTTGTGACGATGTCGCGCATCACGCCCTTCGGGATGATCGCATAGGCTTCGGTGAACACGGCCCGGTCGGTCAGGAGATTCGTCTGCGGCGGGTGCCCGCCTTCCGGAAAATAGTAGTTGCTCTTCATTTTTATTCGCCTGTCGAAGTCGCTGTTAAGGTCGGAATCTTCCGATCCCGCTGATTGAACATGGGACGAGTATGTTGCCGCCCTTGTGAAGGGCGGCTAGCCCCTCTGGCCTGCCCGTCATCTCCCGCCTTGTCGGGGAGATGTTCTGTTCGCACGGGTCAATCTGCTCTCTTGTATATCGGTTAGCTCTCCTCCGGTCTGTGGCCGCCGATCGCGCACGTCAATTCGTCCGCGGTACGGCGAACGACGGGACCAAGGCTGGCGAGCTTCTCATCGTCGATGCGGACCGTCGGGCCGGACACCGAAATGCCGCCGATCGCCTCGCCATACTCGTTGAAGATTGGAGCGGCGATGCAGCGCATGCCGAGCGTATGCTCCTCGTCATCGATCGACCAGCCGCGATAGCGGATTTCTTTGATGTTGGCCATGAGGGACGACAGCGTGTTGAGCGTGCCATCGGTGAAGCGTGCGAGCGCCCTGCCGCTCAATGCCGCGGCGATCTCTGTATCGGACCAGGTGGAAAGGATCGCCTTGCCGATGCCCGACGCGTGAATCGGCCCGCGCCGGCCGGGCCTAAAGAAGGCGCGCATTGGCGCGTGACTCTCGACCTGCGAGATGAAGACGACCTCACCGCCGTCCTCGATGCCAATATTTGCCGTTTCGCCGCTTTCCTCCATCAGGTCTTGCAGGTAGGGCCGGCTGATCGTGCCAAGCTTGCGAAAGCGCAGGAAGGCATTGCCGATCTCGAATGCCTTGACGCCGATCGACCAACTGCCGGTGTCGCCGTCATGCGTCGTCATCCCGTGGCCGGCAAGCGAGGTCAGCAGCCGGTGTATCGTGGATGGCGCCATGCCTGTGCGTTCCGAGAGCGATGTCAGTGTCGAGCCATCGCCTTCGGCAATGATCGCGAGCAGCGACAGAGCGCGGTCAAGCACCTGGACCGAGGACGGAACCGAGTTTACCGCCGCCTTGCGTCCACGCTTTCCTTTCACCGTCGATTCCATGGCTTACTCCAAACCGCTCCGCTCATCATGGTCTACAGCGATTGCGTTCGATTTTCCCAAATTTCTTGAAAATCCTTATTTCCATATCATGGGAATGATTTCCATAATTGCATTGATTGAGCCGCCGAATGGTTTAGCATCTCACTCGAACAGGAGGAGTTGCCATGACCAAGATGCGCGCCATCGATGCGGCGGTTCACGTTCTGGAGAAGGAAGGAATCGATTGTGCCTTCGGTGTGCCTGGTGCCGCCATCAATCCGCTCTATTCGGCGCTGAAGGCGCGTGGCTCGATCCGCCACATCCTGGCCCGCCATGTCGAGGGCGCCTCGCATATGGCGGAGGGTTATACGAGGGCGAAGCACGGCAATATCGGGGTGTGTATCGGCACCTCGGGGCCGGCCGGCACCGACATGATCACGGGTCTATATTCGGCCTCCGCGGATTCGATCCCGATCCTATGCATTACCGGTCAGGCGCCCAGGGCGCGCCTCGACAAGGAGGATTTTCAGGCCGTCGACATCGCCGCGATTGCCGCTCCGGTGTCCAAATGGGCAGTCACAGTGAAGGAACCGGCGCTCGTACCCTTCGTCTTCCAAAAGGCCTTTCATCTGATGCGTTCGGGCCGGCCCGGTCCGGTGTTGATCGACCTGCCGGTCGACGTCCAGCTTGCGGAGATCGAATTCGATCCGGAGACCTATCAGCCGCTCCAGCCCTATAAGCCCACCGCGACCCGTGCGCAGGCCGAAAAGGCGATTGCGATGTTGAATGCAGCGGAGCGGCCGCTGATTGTCGCCGGCGGGGGCATCATCAATGCGGACGCCTCCGACCTGCTCGTCGAATTTGCCGAGATCACCGGCGTTCCGGTCATCCCGACACTCATGGGCTGGGGCACGATCCCGGACGATCACCCGCTGATGGCCGGCATGTGTGGGCTTCAGACGTCGCATCGCTATGGCAACGCGACGCTGCTTGCCTCCGATTTCGTCTTTGGCATCGGCAATCGCTGGGCCAACCGCCATACCGGCAATATTCCGACCTATACGGAAGGTCGCAAATTCATCCATGTCGATATCGAACCGACGCAGATCGGCCGCGTCTTCGCGCCGGATTTCGGCATTGTCTCGGATGCGGGGGCGGCGCTCAAGCTCTTTCTCGACATTGCGACCGAATGGAAGACCGCCGGCAAGCTCAGGGATTGGTCGTTGTGGGCGGCGGAATGCCGAGAGCGCAAGCGCACCATGCTGCGCAAGACCCATTTCGATCAGACACCGCTGAAACCCCAGCGCGTCTACGAGGAGATGAACAAGGCCTTCGGTCGCGATACCTGCTATGTCACGACGATTGGCCTCAGCCAGATCGCCGGCGCGCAGTTCCTGCATGTCTACCGGCCGCGCAACTGGATCAATTGCGGGCAGGCAGGGCCGCTCGGCTGGACGCTGCCGGCAGCGCTCGGCGTGCGTGCGGCGGATCCCCATCGGCCGATCGTGGCGCTTTCCGGCGATTACGATTTCCAGTTCCTGATCGAGGAACTGGCGGTCGGGGCGCAGCACAAGCTGCCGTACCTGCATGTCGTCGTGAACAATTCCTATCTAGGCCTGATCCGCCAGGCCCAGCGCGGCTTCGACATGGATTTCGAGGTGAGCCTCGCCTTCGACAACATCAACGCGGAGAGCGACGCGGAGAAAGGCTACGGCGTCGACCATGTGACTGTCGCCGAGGGGCTCGGCTGCAAGGCGATCCGGGTGAAGAACCCCAACGAGTTCGCCAGCGCCTTCGAGCGCGCTGAGGCGCTGATGCGGGAACACCGGGTTCCGGTCGTCATCGAATTCATCCTGGAGCGCGTCACCAACATCGCCATGGGTGCGGACATCAACGCCGTCGTCGAATTCGAGGACCTCGCCGAACGCGGCGAGGACGCACCGACAGCGATCGCCGCCGCCCTGCTCGACTGAAAGATTTCAACGGAGGAGTACCCGCATGCCGAGATTTGCGGCGAACCTGACCATGCTCTTCAACGAGGCGCCGTTCCTCGATCGCTTTGCGCTCGCCGCCAAGGCCGGCTTCGAGGGGATAGAATTTCTGTTTCCTTATGAATTCGAGAAGATGGCGCTGCGCGCCGCACTCGATCGCCATGGACTCGTCCAGGTGCTGCATAACCTGCCGGCCGGAGACTGGGCGCGCGGCGAGCGCGGTATCGCCATCCTGCCGGATCGTATCGACGAATTCCGCCGGGGCGTCGCAGTCGCCATCGACTATGCGACGGCGCTCGACTGCAGCCAAGTGAATTGCCTTGTCGGCATCGCGCCCGATGGCGTGCCGGACAGCGTGTTGCGCACGACGCTCGTCGGCAATCTGAAGTTCGCGGCAAGCGCACTCGGCAAACACGGCATCCGGCTGCTGATCGAACCGATCAACCACTTCGACATCCCCGGCTTTTATCTGAATACAGTCGGTGAGGCCGCCTCGATCATCGACGAGGTTGGCGGTAACAACCTGTTCATCCAGTACGACCTCTACCACCAGCAGCGCACGGAAGGCGAGTTGATCGGCACCTATCGCCGCCATGGCGAGCAGATCGCGCATATCCAGCTGGCCGACAATCCCGGCCGCAACGAGCCAGGCACCGGCGAGATCAACTACCCCTTTGTCTTCGATGCGTTGGAGGCCGCCGGCTACGACGGCTGGATCGGCTGCGAATACAAGCCGCTGGCGACCACGGCGGAGGGGCTTGGCTGGCTTAGTGCCGAGCGCAAGCGATGGCCATCCTTAGACATCATCAAGATCAGGAGCTGAAGATAATGGCGACAATCGGTTTCATTGGATTGGGCATCATGGGCACGCCGATGGCGCGTCACTTGCAGGATGCCGGTCACACGCTGATCACCTCCAAATTCGTCATTCCGCCGCGCCAGGAACTGATTGACGGCGGGCTCAGATTCGTCGAGACGCCGCAGGCGCTTGCCGAGACGGTCGACACGATCATCCTCATGCTGCCGGACACGCCGGAAGTGAGGGATGTCCTTTTCGGCGAGAACGGCGTCTATTACGGACTCGGCAAGGGCAAGCTTGTCATCGACATGAGCTCGATCTCGCCGATCGACACGAGGGAATTCGCCAGGAAGGTCCGCGAGACGGGGGCCGACTATATCGATGCCCCGGTGTCCGGCGGCGAGGTCGGCGCGAAGAACGCCTCGCTCAGCATCATGGCAGGCGGGACACCGGAGTCTTTCGAGCGCGCCCTGCCGCTGTTCAAGCTGATGGGCAAGAACATCACGCTTGTCGGCGATTGCGGCGATGGCCAGGTGACGAAGGTCGCCAATCAGATCATCGTTGCGCTGACGATCGAAGCAGTTTCCGAGGCGCTGGTCTTTGCCTCCAAGGCGGGCGCCGATCCGGCGCGGGTCCGTGAGGCGCTGATGGGCGGCTTTGCCTCCTCGCGCATCCTCGAGGTGCACGGCGAACGCATGATCAAGCGCAGCTTCGAGCCGGGGTTCCGTATTTCGCTGCACCAGAAGGACCTGAATCTCGCTCTGCAGGGGGCGAAAAGCCTCGGCATCTCGCTGCCGAATACGGCGGCGACGCAGGAACTCTTCAACAACTGCGCCGCCAATGGCGACAGCGGCCTCGACCATTCCGGGCTGGTCCGTGCGCTCGAGCGGCTGGCAAATCACCAAGTGGCGTGAAGTTCGCCAAAGCGCATGATCGTCGGGCGGGCTTCCCCATCCACCATTGACGATCATGCGTCCGGGCGGCGGAGGAGGAGCCGTCGCCCGGGGCGTTTCTCGAAAGGGAGGGAAAATGGCCGTTTCCGCCAATCCGCGCGCATTCCTGAAGACCTTGTTCACCGCGGCGGTTGCCGCCGCCGACCCGGCGCGCGTCATCGCCGCCAATTTGCCGGAGCCACCGAAGGGGCGAACGATCGTAGTAGGCGCCGGCAAGGGCGCCGCGCAGATGGCGCGTGCCTTTGAGCGCGTGTGGGACGGGCCGCTCAGCGGCGCCGTCGTTACCCGCTACGGGTTCGGCGTCCCCTGCGAGCGGATCGACGTGCTCGAAGCTTCGCATCCCCTGCCGGACGAGAATGGGCTTATGGCTTCGCGCCGAGTTCTTGCCGAAGTCCGTGGCCTGACCGAAGACGATCTCGTCGTGGCGCTCATTTGCGGCGGTGGCTCGGCACTGCTGCCGGCGCCGCCGCCGGGACTTTCGCTTGAGGATGAGGTCGCCGTAAATCGCGCTCTGCTTGGTTCCGGTGCGACGATCCGGGCGATGAATGCTCTGCGCAAACACGTCTCCTTGATCAAGGGCGGTCGGCTTGCGGCTGCCGCCTATCCCGCGCGGGTCGTCTCGCTCGTCGTTTCCGACATCCCCGGCGACGATCCGGCTCTCGTCGCCTCCGGTCCGACGATTGCCGATGAAGCGGGTTGCGCCGACGCCTTGAAGATCATCGAGCGTTATCGGCTGTCGCTGCCGGAAAGCGTCATGCGCTGGCTGGCGTCGGGCTCGGCAGAGGCGCCGAAGCCTTCCGATCCGCGCTTTCTCCGCAACGAAGTGCGGCTGATCGCGTCCGCCGGAGTTTCGCTGGAGGCCGCAGCCGCCAAGGCGCGAGCCGCCGGGATCGAGGCCCTCATTCTGTCGGATTCGATTGAAGGCGAGTCCCGCGACGTCGGGCTGGTCCATGCCGCGATCGCCCGAGAGGTGGCAACGCAAGGGCGGCCCTTTCAAAAGCCTGTCGTCCTGCTGTCCGGCGGCGAGACTACCGTCACCGTTCGGGGTCCAGGCAAAGGTGGTCGCAATAGCGAATTCCTGCTGTCGCTGGCGCTCGGCATCGATGGCGTCCAGGGCATCTCGGCCTTGGCCGCCGATACCGATGGCATCGACGGTTCGGAAGACAATGCCGGCGCCTTCGCCGACGACAACACGATCCCCCGGCTCCTCGAGCGCGGGATCGATGCGGCGGAACTGCTTGAGCGTAACGACAGCTGGTCGGCCTTCGACCTGCTCGGCGATCTCTTCACACCCGGGCCGACGGGCACCAATGTCAATGATTTCAGGGCGATACTGATCCGATGAGCGAAATAGAAGCAAAATTGCCGGAGAGTGGCACGACCCTGCCGGTCCGGCCGCTGACGCGCGCCGCTTTCGCGCCCTTCGGCGACGTGATCGCCATGGACGAGGCAAAGAGTTTTCCGATCAACGGCGGCAAATGCACCCGTCACCATGATCTTGCCAAGGTCGAGACGGCCGGGCCGGACGCGCGCGTGCTGATCAGCCTGCTGCGTGGCGAGCCTTATGACCTGCCGCTGACCCTCGCCATGGTCGAGCGCCATCCGCTCGGCAGCCAGGCCTTCGTGCCCTTGACGAGGAACACATTCCTCGTCGTCGTTGCACCGGACGAAGGCGGCCGGCCGGGTCGACCGATCGCTTTCGAGACCGAGCCCGGCCAGGGCGTCAATATCGCCCGCAATGTCTGGCACGGCATCCTGACGCCGCTCCACGGAGTTTCCGACTTCGTCGTCATCGACCGCGGCGGCGAGGGTTGCAATCTGGAGGAACATTTCTTCGATACGCCCTATCGGGTCGCCAGGTGATTCCACCTGCTGGCAAAATGCTCTAGGTTCCGCGCATACCGTCCGCGGGCTTTGAGCAATGCAACACGTCGTCAGGAAAATGTTGGGGGAAACCGGTTGGGGCATGCCGACCTCGCTCGCCCTGCATCTGGCCTTGGCATTCTTGCTGCTGGTCCGATTGCCAGAGCACGGCCCGCCGGCCAAGGAGCAGAGCTTGAAAGTCGAGCTCGTACCACCGCCGTCGCAAGCGGAGGAGAAGCCGCCGGAACGCAGCAAGCCGAGGCCGGAACCGCCCCGCATGCAGCCACAGGCGTTCGAATCCGCGTCGGCGCAGGCCGACAGGGAGAAACCGTCCCAGCCGCAATTGCCCCCGGCGGCACCGAAGCGGAGCGACAATTTGCGACCGAAGCCGGAGCAGACACCCGCCGCTGCGGCAAAGACGGAGAGCGTTGCAAAGTTCAAGCCGTCGGGAACGAGAGCAGCGCCTGCGCAACTGCGCGTTGAGGCCAAAGACGCGGCCGCCGCGGCCGCCGATACCGCAGCAACGCCGAGCACGCCCGCTCCCAAAGCAAAGCCAGCGCTCCAGGCAAGCACGGCTGGAGACGCGGCGGAACCCGCGCCGGCCGCATCCGAACGCCAGGGCCCGGCGCTCAAAGAAGCGCAGGAACTCTACTCCAAGGACGCGCTGTCCGACCCGCGCGTGAAGCAGGCGATCGGCCGGCTGCCGCCAAAGAGGCGTATCGTCCAGCTTTGCACCATCGAGGCGCTGGAGCAGATCCGCCGGCAGAGACCGGATGCCTTTCCCGACATGCTCGTGCCCTTCGGTCCGTCAGGCGGATTTGTTTCGGCCGACGGCATGAGCGCCAATGGCGGCGCCTTCCGCAGCCGGGCGGAATGGTACACGGTGGACTTCAAATGCGAGGTCGATGTGGAGACGACGTCGGTCGTCTCCTTCAGCTACGCGCTCGGCAAGGTGATCCCGAAAAGCGAGTGGGCAGCACGGCAATTGCCGAGTGAGTAAGGCGTGACATATTCGCTACTGCTGCCGCGGTTTCATTGGAGGGTTTCCTCCCGGCGTTCGCCCCTCATCCGGCCTGCCGGCCACCTTCTCCCCGCAAGCGGGGAGAGGGCTAGGGTGAGCATCTGTGTTTGTTGTCAAGGTGGCGTTGGCTGCCAGAGGCGATCCTGCGCGATGAGGGTGTTGGCGAGGACGACAAGTTTTCGCATGACGGCGACGAGGATGACCTTGGGCGGTTTGCCGGC
>Ga0214542_1000083_pt1 | contig 120676 bp, 52 predicted proteins | sample CNSS1metaG_FD_160096 | JGI IMG/M metagenome (GOLD analysis project Ga0214542, IMG submission 160096) | Root nodule microbial communities from cowpea collected in UCLA plant growth center, Los Angeles, California, USA - CNSS1 | ecosystem: Host-associated > Plants > Roots > Nodule | place: USA... | reverse complement strand
CTGTTGATGAATAGTAAGAGAAAAAAAAAAAAGGAGATAAGTAAATAATTTTATAAAAACTTGTAAAAGTAACCGTTAATTTTTAAAAATTTAATAAATAATTAAATTATAAAGGGTAAAGTTGAAATTATGAAATGTGGACACAAAAGAGGGACCCTTTATATATAGTTATAGATAGTTATAGATCTTTAACATAAACGGTAACAGATAAGCTAATGAATAAAATGTATTTGTTTTATATAAAAACTAAAAAAAATGAAAAGTAACATATGAAGTAATTTATAATATTTTGTTTTTAAAACCACGAGCTAATAATGTTATGTTTATAATTTAATTTTAAACGAACAAGATACATGACAAAAAAAAAAACACAAGATAAAGATTAAAGATTTGTGGGGAATTGTTTAATCATTGATTAGAGCAGCAAAGATCATAATTTTATTATAACAATAATGATTGTTTGATGGAATTTTTTATTCAATTTTATAAAACTATTTTTATATTAATATGTTATCTATAATTAACGTATCATTTATAATATATACTTGAAAAAATTATTATAAAACTATTAAAAATATTCTTAATATTAAGAGAAAAAATAACCGTTAAAACATATAATTGTGGAATAGTAATAAAAAGAAGCAAGTTTTTATAGCAGAAAAAAAAAACGTTAAAGTCAACAACGAAGGCTAGGAAACAGTCAACAACAAACATCTATGGAAATTACACGCTAGCAGTACAAAAGGGGCAAAGTGGTCACCAAATTAATTAATTTGATAACTTCGATCAATTCAAATAAAAAATATTACGATTATTGTACGTTGAATTGAAAAAAAAAAAATCATTCTTCCAAGTCACACACACATGTGCACATCCCATAGTTAAATTCTTATTTTATTTTTTAAACTTTGATTATGGAATTATTAATAATAAACTGGATGAATCGATCATAATATAATCTAGCCATAATGGGATTGATTTAGTTTAGATTAGAGACTCAATTTATTTTAATGCAAGTTGAACTAATTAAAAGTGATTGATCTCGATAAACAAATGACGCTAACGATCAAATAATAAAAAGGGTAAGTTGTGAGATTAATGTAATTTGAATTTTCTTTGAAAGGAGGGTACAAATTTTAATATTCAATAGCGTTTTTAATATAATTGTTTCGGAGAAATATACTTGCGCCAAAGAAAAAACAAATATTAGTATTTTTAACAGAATTGATTATTATTTTTTACCAAAATCTATTTTACACCATAATGAACTTCATAGTGATATGAATAAAAATATCATAATGAATTCTCATTGATATAAATAAAAAATGACATTTATATTTATTTTGGTTGACTAAAAAATATTAGGTTTATTTAATGAAAAGTAAAGATGATTTATAAATATACATTAGGGTTAAATATCTTTTGGTCCTTTTAACTTTCTATAAGGAATTAATCCATTTCGAAACTTTGGACCAATTTAGTGCTTCATCTTTTAAAATATGTGGATTTAGTCCTTTTAATCAAATTTTGTTAAGTTTATTTGACATTTCAAGGGTGTTTCATAATAGTGTTTGACTTAACATTAAAGCAAAAATGTGTCAAATTATATAAACAACTCAAATACAATCCTGAAATGGTACGAAACATCAAATAAACTTAACAAAATTTGATTAAAAAGACTAAATTCACATATTACGGTACGAAACATCAAATAAACCTAACAAAATTTGATTAAAATGACTAAATCCATATGTTTCGAAAGATAAAAGACTAAATTATTTTAAAGTGTTGAAATGAACTAATTCCAAGATTCACTAAGAGTTAAGAAACCAAAAACCTATTTAACCATTTCTATAACTTATCAAACAACATTTAAAGACAAATTAAACCGAAAAATTGAGCCAAAAGAAGAACTAAGTACACAAAAAATGAGACACAAGCACCTTTCATTGAGAAGTTACGATTCTAGTTCAATCATATATATATATATATATATATATATATATATATATATATATAATTGATATGGAAAGTTATGTATTTTTATTTAGAAATTCACGACTAAAAATATTTGATTTTGATACGATATGACCAAATATATGATTGACAAATTTTTTAATTCTGAGTAGCATGCTTCTATGATATACCAAATGTATAAGTGTATCTTCCTAATATTTCTTGCTTATCAAAGTTGTCATTTAATAATATTCTAATTGGGGACTCTTTTTTTCGCACGTTATTTTCAACTTTGTTTATGTTATGATGGGAAAGTGAAATTATTTGATGAACGTAAGTTTATCGTTATAATTGATTAAAAAAAACAAGGGACTTTTCTAGAAACTAGACGAAAGTTATTCAGTGACTGTTTTTTACGTTTATATAAATCAAGATCTTTAAATCAATGATGATCATAAAATTATCTTTTAGTTTATAGTATTGAGGCTATTTACATATAGATATAAGTTATAATTATATTTTTCATTAATATTTGTTATAGTTTTCTTGTTCAATGTTAATGAATTTTTTTATTAAAGTTAACTGGTAATTTCTTTATCAATATATATTAATTTTTTCAACTACTATTATTAGTACTATTTAATGATAACTTTCATATTTATTGCAACTAAATTACTTCGTCTAAATAAAAAAATTAAACTTAAATTAATTTAGATAATTTTATTCGAAAAAAAAACATAATTTTAATATGGATTAACCTTAAATAATTTGTTACAAGGGCAATTATGTAAGGTAAAAATAAATTATAGCCCAATAATTAAAATCGGTATTTAAATAATAAAATCATAATATTTATGATTTTACATCGTATTTACAATTTGAATAACATGTATAATCGGTTATATCAGTTAAATTCTCAAACAAAATTGTAAAATTTTGTAAATTATCGTTTTTTTTTTTGTTGTATCACATGTTCACCTCTTAGGTGAATATATTAAATTCAAATAAAATTTAATACAATCAAAGAGATATTATCACGTATGTATTACTTGTCGCAACACCATTCAATTAAAAATAAATACAATTAAAGTTTAATTTTTTTTTACTTTTAAATTCAAATTCAATTAAAAATAAAGGGGTTACTTTTTATCTGACTTACCTGGTTGAATAAATTTCAATCAATTAAAATAAAACCTAATTAAATAAAAGGAAACTTTTTACGCTTCTTAAATCTTACTGTTATGATCTTATGATAGTAAGGAGTTGATTAATTTTGCAAACTAATTCTGATAAACTATTGACAAAAAAATTGATTTTATTTTTATTAAGGAAATTAAAATCTATGATTTACGATCTTATGAATTCTTATAATTCTAATCATAATCTCGTTTTAATTTTAAGTGTAATTCAATCCTAATTTCAAAACTCATAAATTAATGACTGTTTAGTTTATTCTAACTATCTTAACTTACATTGCTGGCAATAACATTCTGAAAATTTTTATCTAATATATAATATTTTTAGTGGTTAGAGTTTATTAAAATTATAAAGCTATACCGTTATCACTTATAATATTATAGCTTTTAATAAGTTTTAACCTATTATAGAAAATAACTATAAATACTGTATTAAAAAATGTGATATTTACATTTATAATCTCTCGCCACTTTAGGATAATAGTATTAAAAATAATGACATTTTAACTCATTTTTTTTGACATATTTTTAAATTATGATTTCAATTACTCTTAAATTATCACATCATTAAAAAAATTAAAATAAATAATTAAAAAGTGATTGGAGTGGTAAGTTAAAAGTGGGTAAAAAAAAGATTAAAATATCATTATCTATTAATATACTCTATAATATTTTGTTTTAAATAGTATTGTTATTGTATTATAATTTTAATATATTTTATCGGTGAATGAAAAAATGCATTGCAAAAGTGTATTGAAACAATAAAAGTGCATTATTAACATTCTTCTATTCTCTAAATATTTCCCTCCACTTAAAAAAAAGAAATATCATTAATATACTCTTTTAAAAGATATTTTAAATATATTATGATTTTAGTTAAAAGGTTATTGAAATTCATCAAATTTCTTTTTATCAAAAGTGTGTTTGATGAAAGAGTTTTCCAATACGACACGTGGGGCTGCGAAGTGAGGCAAATGAATGTGTCAAGATCGCGAAGAATATTCCATCACTGGCTGCGGAATCACCATTTCAGAAAAAAACAATATTTATTTTTTTGTTAGTGTAAACAGTATATAAGAAAGTGTTAACTGTAAAAGAATTAATTTTAAAATAAATTTCTACAAAAAGAAGATATAAGTTAATTTTCAAACGTTAAATATATTTTTAATCGATATATAAATCAAAATTTATTATTATTCAAAAGATTTATTGTTTTCATAAAACTTAAATTTTGAGATATTCTTAAAGTGTCATTAGAAATATTTTCTTTTTCATTTTAATAGAGACCTTGAAAATTTTAAAATTATTTTTCTATATCAGTATATTATTATTTAAAAATTTAAAAAAATACTTTTATATTTTTAAAATTTATTATATGTATTTATATACTTTAATTAATATATTTAAATATTTCAATTTTTAATATAAAAAAATAATTAATATAAATTAAGGGTTAAATATGTTTTTAGTCCCTCAAGTTTGAGCGAAATTTGGGTTTAGTCCCTCAGCAAAACTTTTGACCAATTTAGTTTTTCATCTTTCAAAATGCGTGAATTTAGTCCTTTTAACCAAATTTTGTTAAGTTTATCTGACATTTCAAGTGCATTTCATGATAGTATTTAAATTATTTATATTGTTTGACACATTTTTGCTTCAATGTTAACTTAAATATTATCGTGAAATGCGTTCGAAACGTCAAATAAACTTAACAAAATTTGGTTAAAAGGACTAAATTAACGCATTTTGAGAGATGAAAGACTAAATTAGTCAAAAGTTTTGATGAGAGACTAATTCCAAATTTCGCTGAAACTTGAGGAACCAAAAACATATTTAATCCATAAATTAATATTCTTAATTTATATTTTTAGACACCTGTTAGCATTCTCCATTTTAAAAATACTCGTAATGACACATACTATCAGATTAGTTGTTAGTTGCTTGTCTCATTAATTATGAACATAGGTGTTAGACGATACATTATCAAGTAGTTGAAAGTAATCAAGTTTCCATAAAGACATGTTTATTTTTTTCTTTAATTGTACGAAAGTGTTATTTAGATAATGTTATCAGATCAAATTGAATAATAGTGTATAGATTTTTTTTTTCCTTCAGGAATAAATATGCAGCGAATCAAATTTAAAAACGTGCCATCAACGTCCATTATTTATTTTACAAAAGAAGTGTATTAGATCAATAATGCGAAAATCATTATTAAATTAAATACAAAGCGTGAAAAGAATTGTTTTATACAAAAACGTGAATAGAGAAAATGAAAACCCGTCAAATTTGACTAAATACATAAAAAAGTTTTTATAATTATATCATTCTGTAAAAACAAAATTGCAAGTATATCTTTAAACTTAGCAAAAAACCTAAATTTATCAGTAAATAATCCACGACTTTAATTAGTGCCCTCAGATGATTAAGAAATGAAAAAAATATTTTTTATTAGATGCAAAAAAAAATATTATTTCTATGATTTTTAATATATTTTTTTCTTTTTGATTGTTTTAGCTAATGTTTAACAACCAAAATAACTTTAGTCAATATTGCAATAAATTGTTTGACTCCAGAGAGTCTTTCCTAATTGTTTATCGTGTCTTAAATTCTAATTTTAACATATTAAACATATTTTTAATACAGTTTTATATAATTTGAAAATTTAGTAGTAAGATAATGCAAAAAAAAAAAACTAATAGAGAATTCAGATTAAAAATAATTTTAATCTTTTTTTAGATGTATTATATCCAAATATTTTGGCTAAAAAAAGAGAGAAAAAAAGTAGTTAGCATAATAAATAAATTAATAGGAAGAAATCAATCTAATAAAATTTTTGCAATAAAATATTTTTGGTGCAAATGGTTTGTGTGCATACCACACAAGTTATCGCAAAAGACAAATATGTATATTGCTTCAATTATAAAATTTGTAAATTTGATAACAAAGCAAAAACGTTTCCAATTTTCAAAACGTTTAATTTGAGCATACGAAAAAAAATCAAATCATAAAAAGTCAGCCGGCTTAAATAATAACTGATTTGACACATGCATAAATATACGAACAAAAATAATAAAATTACAAATAGAGCAACCATTTTCATTTGTGATTAATATCACGAAAATGAAAATTGATTACAGAAGTAATATTAGCTATGATGTACCGATATTTCAATTTAGGTCATGTATTCATTTCTAATACGTGTCGTGTCCAATATTTTAGGATATTTTATCAATACTTATCAATAAAATATTTAATATATAAAGTTGTAGTGCACTACAAGAAAATCTTTGAATAGTGACAAAATATAATTAGTCACTATTTAGTAATCAAATCGACAACTAAAATAGTTCTAAAAAATTATAATTGATCTCTAAATTGATAATTAAGAGTTTCAATTATAAATTGATTTCTAAATTAGTCACCAACATTAGCTATCAAGGTTTTAGCAACTAAAATAATTGGTTTATAAATCAGTCCTTAACATTAGTTACCAGGTTTTGGCTACCAAAATAATTAGTCTCTAAATTGATCTCTAATTACAAAATTGGTCTCTAACGTATTTTTTATTACTAAAATCGGTCATTGTTTAAGAGTTTTCTTGTAATAGTACTTTTATGATGACAATAATTTATATATTTTATGTTGACAACTTTAATACATGTAATTTTAATTTAGATTCGCACAAAAAAAAATCATATATTTACTATATTTTTAAGAATTACTATATAATTTTCAATATTCATATATCGCATATCTATCACGTATTGTATCTTATTATTTTAAGAATAAATGTATCGACATATCGAACACGTATTATATCCGATACACACGTGTCGTATTTGTGCATCATAAGGTTATGTAACAAATGTAGATATATAAAACATTTCCAATTTTTTTTCAAACTAAAAACTAAAAAATTAACCCTAATTTCTTTCATGGGACACAAACAAAACAAGTAAATAAAATGTTTTGAACTTGTAATTTAAGACTATTTATATTCATAATATGAATTTTGAGTATGCTGTTTTTTTTAAAGTTAGTCACACAATTTTTCTATTTTATTTTCAGAAGAATTTCATATATTAAACAAAAAAAGTTTATTATAAATTAAATTAATTTATACATAAAATAATGTATAAAAGTTTTCTTATATGAATTCTTTAAATTATTATTTTTAGCTTGTATAAACTAATTTCAAAAGGTCATTACATTGTCTTTTCTTAATTTTCTCTCTCAAAGTTCTGGTAGAAATGAACATTTACACTGTATTTTGACTTTAGTTTCTGAGTTTTATATCGTGAAATCTTAGCATTTTAAAATTAATTTTATCTCTAAACTTTCTTTATGAATTTTTTTTTATTTTCATTCATTACATTTTTTTTATTAAAGGGAAGATATTTCGTAAAAATATATATAAAAATCAAAATGACATCGTTTTAAAAGTAATTTTATTTTACTTTTAACTTTTTTTTATGATACCTTGTTATTCGTTAAAATCACCAGATATTTAAATGTGAAAATTTTGAAAGTTTAAGATAAAATATAAAAAATAATAAACAAAGTATAATAATAATAATAATAATAATAATAATAATAATAACTACGCAATAAAATGTATAATTAAGTATAAAACATATTTATTTGAGTGACATAACTGCTAACATGAGACTTGTAACTTATAAGCTCTGACCAAGCAATATGGAAGTTACACATCAATTTATGTCACTGTCTATATTGAGCCACCCAGTATCACAAAATCTGAAAATCCTCACAATATAAGTTATTAATTATATTATTCTTACATAGCGTTTACTAATCTTATTGATGATTATATTAATTTTATTTATATCCGCAAGCAATGATTTCACAAATTTAAACAGATTTGTCATTCATTTACAAGTGTTTTGATTTTAAAACTGATGAGTGATAAGAAGATAGTGCATCCATCGTTAACGTAGTATTAAGATCACGTCCTCCGAAATTGAACTCGTTAGAATACTAGGTTTCTAATTAAAGTAATTTTTAAATAAATACTATCTAATAGAATGACAAACATAAAATTATAATAAAAACTTTAATTAAGATAAAATTCTCAGAAGATTGATTTCATATTTTATCCCGTAGAATTTCATTCCTTTCAATTCATGCAAGAAATATAATTATCAACTTGAGTTTATTTAGAATTATTTTATCCCTGATATCTCAATTGTGAAATTGCTCATAGAATAAACAATAGAACCATAAACAAAATACTGAGATAAATCACATTAACCAAATATTAAACATAAAGAGTAGAAATTATAATCAAGAGTAATACATCAATCCTCCAACAAAAAGGGAAAATTAGCTCCGCATAATATAAAAAAGTGCCAAAAAACTAGAAACTACCAAAGAAGAAGAAGAAAAAGATGATGAAGAGAGCTCCGTGTAGTCTCGTTTCTTCCTTTTTATCTCTCTAGGTTTCCTCCTTTTGTTGAGGTGGTTACATCTCTCTCATAACCGCTTCCCCTTTCTTTCCTTTTTGTTTTTTCGTTTTAAATTTTTGTCAATCCACGTAATATTAAAATTGTTTACTAAAAAATTTATAGATTATGACAAAATCCACAAGCCACCTGTGAAACTCACTGGTTTGCATTCTATATTTTGGAGTTAAATCCACAAGTTGTGAAAAAATCTACCAAACACTTGTGGAACTTGCTGTTTTGAGTTTTGCACTCTAGGTCGAATCCACAAGTTATGAAAAAATCCGTCAATCACATGTGGAACTTGTTGTTTTGAATTTCTCACTTTTAACACCAACTCCTTCCAAACTATGATTACACATCTTAAAACATCCGTTTACACAAATAATGTACAAATCCAAATGTATAATGCATGAATGCAAATACATATTTGCTCATCAATGAGGTGGAGGAAGTAAATCCCGTAATAAAGAACATGTATGTTTGGATAAATAAATGTAATTTTGGATGATTAATGACCTCAGTTGGTTATAAGTGATAAAATATGTTCGGTAATAATTGAACTGCATAAATAGGTGTTGATGTCCTATGTGCCGAGTGGGAATCAGTGGTTATGTAAAAGAGTAGAAAAAATGTAAGTTAAACATTAAACATGTATGCGATAATATTCAACAAGTAATCTTTATTTAAATCAAGATGATAAAATAAGTCAATTAAACTTGTTTCAATCTATTTCATCATCAACCTAACCATTGAAAATAAAATGGAGTAATGATAGCTTGGTTTAGAAATATGGTATGGCCAGAATGACAAATTAACTTGTTATTAAAAAAATTGAAATAAAGTTAAAAATTATAAAAGAAGTTTTAGACTTATACAATAAAGCATTTTTTTTTCACCAATCCATCAAATGGATTTTATGTTTATTATTTCATCCCACTCTTGAAATATAATAATAGAGCAAAATATTGTCTGATAGTCAATCATATAATCATATTTACCACCATTGGTTATCTTCTAACGTTAAATGTTAGATCCTAAACATAATTATATTTCATACTAAATAACACAAAACTCCAAAATTTTGTACAACTTTTTAAAATTTTCTATATGGAATTTACAGTTTTATAACACTCTGATTTCTCAGTAGCAAGTGATTCTGTCTTGTATTATACTCTTGCATCTGTTTTCTTTGTAGAATTTACAGTTTCATAGGTTTGCAAGAGAGGAACATTCTCAGTGATTGGTGATTCCTGGCTACCAACATCTTCCTCCTCTTCCTTCTGTTCAGTTGCTTTGCCCCACATCACAGTATAAAACCCAATTGATATTACTGTGCCTCCAATCAAACTGCAAAATGCAAGAACAATGATATGCAACATACTATATATCACTCAAATTGCTTAGTTTATTTTATGTCAAAAATGCATCAGAAGAGTGAAGGATGAACAAGAAAACAAGGTCACATGACTGATATATTTGGACAAGTTTCTCTATAAATAATACTTCTTGGAGAGAAAAATAAGAACAAAAAGTAAAATAAGTTTCTCCATAAACAACATTTCCTTATGCGTAAGTTCAAAATCATAATTTAGAGACAACATAGGAGAAAGTTTTTACAAAGGTTAAATATGTTTGTAGTCCGTAAACTCGGACGCTAAATTAAAGTTTGTTCCTATCTAAAACTTTGATACATTTTTGTCTCTAAACTTTAAAAATGAACGATATAATCCTCTTAACTCAACAACATTAAAGTTTTTCTTTGTTAAACAACATTCTAGGCTGACATTTGAGCTGAATCATGTCAAAAGGCGTAAATAGCTCAAACACCAGCCTGAAACATTATTGACACATTAAAAAAATTGAACACAGTTAGGTTAAGATGACTACATATCTATTCATTTTTAAAGTTTGAGGACCATACTATATCAAAGTTTGGGATACAAACAAATTCCAATTTTACATCAAAGTTTAGGGACTAAAAATATATTTAACCCTTCTACAAATTAGCTTATACATAAACTTATTTTAACTTCTATAAGTAAACTTATTTCATTTTTTCTTCTTAAATTTTTGTCTTAGAAATGTTCATACAGAAGCTTGTACAAGCATACCCCACATATTTTAAAAATTATATGATCTCTCTATTGAAGTACCAGTTTTGGACTAAAGGAGTAGCTTAGTTTCATTGGAAGCTACAAACTTTCCATTAGGGATCATTGTCTAGATAAGTAAGAAACAGAGTGAGTTTTCTGATAGTGAAATAATTTTCTTAGCAATTGCTTTATCCATATGCATTTGCCTAATTACTTCACTGTGTTCTAGAGAAGAATCAAAATGTGAAAGTTGCAACACTAACCTTCCAACATATAGAGTATCACCAAGGAACATAACACCCATGGCAACTGCAATAACAATTGAGAGAGGCTTGAACATTGCTACATATACAGGCCCCTTCAAGTGTATTCCCCAGGCATAGATTGCACTACTCAAGAACTTGTTAAATATTCCCTAATTACAAAATGCATCATCATCAACAAATCATATTAACCACACTGTATTTTAAGGTGAAAGTGCAGGATCATTTTTCAGGGTTGTCTTACAGTGCAAACAATAGATATCAGGGATATGTCTGGTCTTATTTTCCATGCACTTGAATTTTTCTCCGCAATTAAACCTACAATTGAAGCTACAATGGCTGCATACAAGTTGTAAAAGAACACCATAGTTAGTTCATCCGGGAACTCCTTCAAGATTTCAACCTGTAAAATTGAATATCAGAATTTAAAATTATGAGTACTACCATAATGATTATTTCCATACAAGTAAACCCCAATTTCTTCCTTGAACTATTATCCTCTCTTTGTAAATGCTTCCTGAAGTAATAAAACTATTTAATAATGTCTGAACTCTGAAGTATTGAATATTGATTAGTTTAGCTCCTAAGTTACTGTGTTCTGGTACAATTCAGGGACTAGTTTGAATGTTTTTTAGTATGTATGAAACTACTTACAGTGATTTTTAACACTTCTGTTCTGAAACAATTTATGTAATTTGTTTTAGTACAAAACTTATATACAGTAATAGGTATTGTTTTCCAGATAGATTTGGAGTTTCATCTCAATAATACTAAATTAGAGAAACGAAACTCGAGTCCAGATTCTCCGTTGAGTTTTTTGGCATTGTCCTCTACTGAACATTAAAAATACACTAATGTTGGTATGTTTTCAATTTCTTTTAATATATTTTAAAGCATCAAAATCAATGTTCATCGCTATATTTTGAAGACATAACCGTGGAACAACATATAAACACACAACAGAGAATCCAAATTCGCGAAACTCTAATTCTGAGTAGAATAACACCTAAAACACTGCATCTAAGTTTTGTCCTGTTTTACTTTAAGAACCATTTAGATGAGAAAGTAACACTTCAAGGATCAAATGGGTGATTTACTCATTTCCATAATATGCAACAACAAAAATGCATACCTGAAAAACGAACCATATAGTAAGCAATATATTGCAAGCTGTGAGCAGAAGACCACCAAAGGCCCAATTTCTATCTACTGAAGCAAGAATGGCATTTGATTGTGAAAGTTGAATTGAAGGCGAATTATCAGCGAAGATGATCGATTGGCCTTTGCAGAAAGTCACAATAAATGCACCTGATATCGATATAATGCTGCCCCAAATCTTAGCTTGGGTAGTTCTACTTCTTATGGCAATCTTTTCCATCCTTAAATTGTGGTGGTAAATTGACAAGAAAAAACAAAAGAATGTGTCTGTAAGTAAAGTAAAAACTGGTTGCAACCAAAATTTTCCTTTCTTGATTATAAGCTCATAAAACTTGAACACAGGTAGAAAAGTGGCAACCAGAATGGTAGTGGAAATGGGATTTATTTTTGAATCTAGGGTTGGTTTCACAACCATAGACTATTGAAAAGGTATGATTTTTAAACTAAATTACTTTAAAAGTGAACAAATTTATCATCCCTGATGATCCAATTGAATGAAAGTTAATCCAATTGCTTTAAAAACTGTGAAATATACTATTCAAGACATGAAAATGAACCTGCAAATGACAGCAAGTATGAAGGTGAAAGCAGGAGTGAGGTTGCTGATTGCAGAGGAAAGTGTGGGAGAACTATAACTGATCCCAACATACCCCAGAATCTGAGATGAACACCTGCATCAGAATCCAAAAGTTAGCAGCACAACAAAGAGAAAGATAAAAAAACTAAACCTAAAAAGCTGTAACATTTGTGGTGCCCTTTACACACCCTATGAGTCCCAGAAGAGCAATTTTGGATAAGATGGAAAAATTGAGAGGAGGAACCACTCTTGATCTGCAAAGAGACATGAGAAGGAATGATTGAAGTGTGAATTCAGTGTTGGGAGCTGAGAAACATAGTGTGTGTGAGATTTGCATCAAACCTTCTGTAGAGAAAAGTAATAGGAAGAAGAACAAGAAAGGCCAAGGAATAGGCATAGGAAACAAAGACATAGCTACTCATTCCTTGCAGTGTGGCTGCTTTGAAGAGAGTGAACAAAGCTGTGTTATTGCATTCATTGGCAACAAGAACCACCAGAGGAAGCAGATCCTTGTAACAGTACCTTCTATCCATAGTTTCAGTATTTGATTCAGTCTTTGAGACACACACAGACACAATCTATCTACTAATGAGGACAATTTGCACTTTATATGCTATAATTTCTTTCTTCAGAACTTTTTGTGGCATTTGATTAACTTATTCATGAAAATTTTTAAAATTTGATTAATTTAGTTTATGACTTTAATTATCTCTTACATATACTAGTCTTAGAAAACTTGAAAATTGAAATGAATATATCTTGCCAACTGTTTCTTGAATTAAAAGAAATCATTTTAATATTATTTTTAATTTTAATTTGATATGAAAAAGACTTAAAGAAATATATATATATATATATATATATATATATATATATATATATATATATATATCAGTTTGTAATATGTAATTATATTAAATATTTAAAAAAATTAGTAATGATTTATCCTAATCAAATTAGATACTGTCATGAAAATGTGAACAGTTTTCTATGGTTGATTTTTTTTGTTTGGATTTTTATTTTTAATAACAGTTTTTAATTATTGAAATTAGGATCCCTACATATTCTGGTCTTTTAGTTGCCTACCATACACATATTTAGTTTGAAATTAAGTAAAGTTCTTTATCCATTTTCAATGTTCTATAAAAAAATAGATTTAGATTTACCTTCACAACCAGAGCCAAATTTCCATATGAAGTAGAGAGTACTGAACATCTACAGTTTTATATTTTTGAAAGGAGAAGTTTTATATGGATGTTTATTTATTTATGTCATAAAAGAAGTTAAAATATTTTTTATTAGTTTAGTATTTTAAAGAAAAATTTATGAAGTAAAATTAGTTTCTTTTTAAGATTCTTTTGTGTAATTTTTTTTTTTATCTTCGAGGGGAGGTAGTGTTATTGTTTTATTTTTTGAATTAGATAGAACAATATTACAATTTCATTTCTTGTAATAAAATTACATTATTATTTATTGTTATTATTGTTTTTTTTAATCTTTTATTTTGATTGTGAATTATTATGTTTATTTGGTACCCAACATTATTTTTCTAAAATTATAAATAACTATTAAAATTCATATATTGGTATAAGGCTATACAGTTACAGACCTATAATTACATGACAATTATTTATTAGTTTTAATTAAATTATTCATTGTTCCAGTATCTTAGATACTTCATCACAATCCAGTGTGAGTGGTTAGTTTTATTTTTCTTTTTTTGTAGTTTAGTACATAATTAATATTTTTTTACTTTGTGTGCCACTTTCTAAAAGGAGTCCATTAGCAAATAGGACATGGCTCCACAACATCATTAGAAAGTACAAAATGAAGATAAAGTTTCCTTCAATTTCACTGTTCAATAGTTTCTTTATTAACTATTAAATTGGATATAAAATGTGAAATGCTAAAGTAGGTTTATGGGGTCATTTATTTTTGGAATATGAGCGGGAAATATCAACTCACCAAATGGAGACAGCAAGACAGAAAGAAAGAAATGATAAAGTAATATGTTTGGATATTTTTTTTCAACATTAGGTCTACATGAGATTTTTTTGGAAAAATATATTCGAAAGTAGAAATTATGGAAAATATTGAAATAAAAAAATAAATAAAATAAAATAATTATTTACTTAGTGTTTTAAGAAAAATAAAATATTTACTTATTTCATTTTGTAAGAAATTATTTGGTTATTTCATTTTCTAAAGAATTATTTAGTTCAACGTCGAAGAATTTATTTTGGTCGAATCAATCCTCCGACATAGAATTAATAATTAGTTATTTTTCATTTAACATGAAATTTATACTTATTAATTGATTTTGGAAAACTATGATTTTGCATTAGAAAATTAATTATAATCAATTTTATATCACTTTAGAACCAAACTTTATATCACTTTAGAACCAAACTTGCACTAAATTCTATTATATTTTCTTTCTCAAAATGTGAGATCTTCTTTTCTCAAATTTTCCTTCCTCAACCTAATAATCAGTCCTTTTCATCCATTTTCTCTTCCTTTATCTTCAATCTATTCTCACAATATTTATCATTTATTTTTCTTCTTTTCTTTTATATTAATATCTTTTTCTATTTCTTCTCTCTCTACTATTCCCTCCATCGTATCATCAAAGAGTAAAGGTGTTATCCCACTTCACACTCTCACAATTATTTTGATATATGATAGAAAAGACAAAAGAGAAAAAAATGGTGTGGATATAAAAGTAGAAATATATATTATTTTGCAATTTGTTATATTCTTGATAGCAGAAAAGAACAAGGCATAGAGAGGGACCTATACATGCATCCGCCAAAATTCCTTCCTTCCCCATTCTTTTGAAATTCTTTTCTTTCCAATAAAAAAAAAAAAAGAGGAGAAAGTGATAAAGAGATTTTTTTTTCCTTTTTCAAAAAAATTAATGCAATTATTATTAAATTGTGGGTTATGTTTATCCTTCATGTCATAATCATCGAGAATACTCTTGCTTCATATGTAAACAAAAACTATTCTCAGTTCATGTGTCAAAATGTGCACCATTTTAAGTTTAACTTGACATATCCCTCGATCTATTTGAATGAGTTGAGAAAAAGAAAAAAAAAACTAAAGATTTATGTTTTCAGTCTTCTGACAAATTAGACTTTAATGCATCATTAAAGTTATATAGTTTTCACTAAGTATTTATTAATGTTTTGAGTCTTCTATCAAATTATACTTTAATGTATCATTAAAGTTCTCATAAACATTCAAAGTCATATAGTTGTTGTGAACTTTTACTTATAAGATGGTTATTTATTATTATTTTTGGTATATTTTGGATACAATTGTCATATTTTTCTGATTTCAATATAAGGAGTTCGATTATTAAGTACCATTTAAAAACTCTTACTTATACTTTAAACATATATCTAATATTGTTATTTATTTAAGTTTTTTCAAAAAATCTTTTGCAAGTAACTTTTTTCATTTTATGAACTCACCTGTCTTTAAAGGTACTATCGAAATTTTGCCACATATCTTACAGATCCAAAATCCAAACTCGATAAAAACAATTTAAAAAAAAAAAAAAAAAAAAAAACTAACCTCTTAAGAATTTAGAATTTGAAAAAGAAAAATAGTTCAAATTCAGATATTTGAAAAACTACGATCAAATTTACTTTTTACTTAGATTGTTTGCAGAAAGAAAAAAAAAAAACTTCTTCGCAGTTATTATATGGATTTGTCATGATTTTGAGAAAGAACTTGTACATTGATTGTGTATAAATAGTGGTAATATTTAATTTTTAAACTAGGTATGAGAAAAAAATGAACATACATATTTGTATGTTTCCATTCCAACACTCAGTATTTTAAATTATTAAAATATCTCTAGTTTATTGATTAAGTAATTGAAAATTTTACTTCTCTCTAATCCTCAGTTTCCTAACTTACATACAATTTACACATTATTTATATATTTTTTTATAATTATTTGATCTTTACCTAATTATTATTAGATACTTTTATTTAATATTTATATTATTATCATTTTCTAATATGATATTTTACATATTAGAAAATGTATGTCTATTTTACATTCAATACTTACTAATATGATATTTTCAATATTGAGATTTTTATATTTTTATAAAAAAATATTTAATTAATATTTGAACTATTAAAAAAAGGATTGAATATGTTTTTAGTCTTTTAACTTTAAGTGAATTTTAGAATTAGTCTATATCAAAATTTTGGACTAATTTAGTCATTCATCTTTCGAAAAATGTGGATTTAGTCCTTTTAATCAGATTTTGTTAAGTTTATTTGACATTTCAAACATGTTTCATAATAGTAATTAACTTAATATTAAAGCAAAAATGTATTAAACAGTATAAACAACTTAAATAAACATCAAATAAACTTAATAAAACAAAAATATCACGCTCATTAAATATTAAAATAAGTACAAATTATTTTTTATTTTAAGAAATGAATGAAATAGTGTGAGTCACCCACACTACTATCCTATAATTTTTATAAAACAAAGGTGCAAAGAGTAGTTAAATTATGAATAAATGAAGAAGAAAGTGATAGGGACTGGTTTCTAAACTCTTGGCGTCTTGCCAACAAAATATTGGACCATGATACAGATAACAGAAATAAAGAAGGGAGTTGGTTGCAATTTGGAAGGAACATTTCAGAATAGAAAATGCAATTTCAACATAAAGTTATGAGGATACAACTCTACACATTTTCTAACAATGTTTTATATATAACTATAGAAAAATTTTCTGAAGCCAGTCGGTATATTTTAAATTTTCACAAAAGGATTGGGAAATGCGTAATGATATATCTAAAAAGGAAGTAAACACTTAACCACTATGTTAAAGGTGATTGTATTTTTTAAAATAAAATTCAAATGGATCTAATCCAAATCTATCAAAATATATTGAATTTAAAATTTATATATATTCTAATTAGGTTAAATTAAATTATATCTTTTTTCTCAGTTCAATTTAAATTATTAAATCTAATTAGTATAATATTCAAAATCATATTTAAATTCATATTTGACTTGGCTTGACGTGAACTACTGAGTTCAACTTAGACTTAATTGAACTCAGTATGATGTGGATCTAGGTCAACTTGGTTGAACGTAAATCCAGACTAACTTAACTCGACTTGGATTCAAGTTAATTCTACTAGAAGTGGAGTCAAAATGGCTTGACATGAATATGACTTGGGTCGCCTCAACCCAACTAGTTCGAACTGAACCTCGTTGAATTGACCCAACTTCAACCATGTTTGACTTGATCTTACTAGACTTGACAAAACTTTACCTGACGAGACTTAACTTGACGTGAGTCCAATTAGACTCAATAGACCTAAGCCCCTTTCATGTCAATCTTACCTTGGCCTAACTTGACTTGGGCCAATTTAGGTATGACCTAACCGAACACGACTTAGGCTCGATCCGACTTAAGACGGGATGCAACTCAACTTAAGTTCACTTGAGTTTGACCTAACCTAGCTTGACTTTGACCTGGCCTAGTCTAACTTGTCTTGGATTAAACCCAATCCAGCCTTGTATTGCTTGGACCCAACTTGACCTAACCTTGCATGAGATGGGCCAAACTCAACTTCATCTTCTTTTATATGAGTCTAACTCGATTTAACCTTTTATAACTTGACCTGATATATGATTATATTTTATAGGTCAATAAGGACTAATACTAGTAAGGAACACTTTCAAAGAGGACCACCTTGGCACAATTATATTGAGTAAACCATTTGGATACTCAACTCAACTCATTCTTGTGCTAAGTTGCTGTCTTGCTCTTTTTCATTTCTTTGATTCTGCATCAGCCAAACACGGCATTAGACAATTATGCTCGAAGCATATTTAGACACCAAGTAAATAGTCTCAATTCATTAGCCAATTTTACCACTACTACAGTATATTATTGCTTTCAATATTTATCAACCTTTGCAATCTTTTCTGAAGTACTTCCACCAGCCTTTTGATTCACCACACGAAAAACCTGAGATATTGAAAAGGTTTCACAGCAACTCCAGTTCCAGTTATGATCATTTGGAAAAAAACCATTCCTTTTTTATGAAGTTCTTGAAAGATTAAACTCCATTTGAGGATTGATATTTACCAATAGGTTTTTTCCATACACACAAAAATTGATCTAAACTTGACCCATGTGTTTAGGCAGTGTAGTTACCTGTCAATTATACCACACCATGTTTAAATACATTCATGTAGTTATCTGTCAGTTTTTCCAATAAACCACTTGAATAAAAGTTACAACTTCTCTGTGTAAAGAACCGTGTAGGTTCGATTCTATGACAAACCACAGTATCTACATCACACGTAACAGCAACTGTGTTAACACTGAAAATCTTTCATTTACTTCACTTAGAGGGAAACAATAGGTATAAGCATCTCAGAATCATCTTGGGGGACAATGGAACTATGTACTCTTGTTGTTCTATGACAAGAAAATGGTTTTATTTTTTTTTAATGGTTTTTCTGTGATGTTAACTGTGAGAAGAGATTGTATTTTTGTTTTAAACATTCTTTTCTGATGTTTCAGTTCTCTGGTTTTGCAAGAGAGGAACATTCTCTGCAGTTGGTGATTCCAAGCCACCAACAATTTCCTCTATCTCTTTTGTTGCCTTGCCCCACAATACAACATAAAGGCCAATTGATACTATTATTGCTCCAACTACGCTGCAAAATGCAGACAAAAAAAATGTACACAAATGAACATATCAACAAACTGTCATTAAATTGTACTATGTATATGTCAATGTTGTATCAGTATTAAAAAGAACTGATAGTATCTCATAATGAATTTTAATGATAATATCTCATTGAAATGGTCCTCTGTCAGTGTTGGAAGTCCCACATCGATTACAGATAAGGTTAACTTAGAGTCGATTTGATACGATTGAGTTAGATTTAAAGTCCGATTATTAACCATCAATAGAAAATCACAAATCATCAAGAAAATTGCCTAAAAAAGAACCTACCCTGCATTGTTCCATTTTCAGATTGGGATTGTGGAGTGATAAGAGAAGTAACAAAATTGTAGTATCATACCTTCCAATGTACAGAGTATCATTAAGGAACACAACACCCATTGCAACTGCAATCACAATTTGAAGTGGCCTCAAGGATGTTACAAAGACAGCCCCCTTTAAATTCAGTGTCCAGGCATAAATTACATTGCTCATTAACTTTCCAAATAGTCCCTAAATGCACAAAAAAAGAAAAATCATCAATAAACTACACAAGCAAAGGAAGGTGTATCTTTCTGATCAAAGAGAAACAAAAATTTGCATGATACTTACTGAGCTAACAATAGAGATCAGTGAAACATTTAGACCTATTTTCCAAGCACTAGCATTTGGCACAGCAAGTAAACCTACAGTTGCAGTGAATATTGTGGCAGTGACATTGTAAAACAAGACTAGAGTAAGTTCCTCCGGGAACACTCTCAAGATATCCTCCTGCAAAGGAGTTAAAATATGTTAGGACTAAGGATTTCCATATAAAGTAGCAAGAGATGTATTTATATAAAAGGTTAAGTATGTTTTTAGTCCCTAAACCTAAACGTCAAATTGAAATTCGTCTGTTTCAAATTTTAATATATTTTGGTACTCAAACTTTAAAAATTAATAGATATAACGACGTTAACTTTTTTAAATATTAAACGGTGACACATTACAACTCAAATGCTAGCTAAAAACACCGTCTAACACGTAAACAGAAGTTAACTTTGTTGAGCTAAAATGATTATATTTATTCATTTTTAAAATTTGGAAGAAAGATGAATTACAATTTCATCTCTAAGTTTAGGAACTAAAAACATACTTAACCACTTAAAAAATAATGTGGATTCGCTAAAGTTTGCAAATGAACTAAATTCTACCGTTTATGATCTTATAAACCATCATAATTTATCCACTTTAATTTCTAAATTATACCTCTTTGTTCAGAAAACCTTGAACCTACCTCTAAAATGTACCATACTGAAGTCAGAATGTAATCAGCTATGAGCAGAATGCCACCAGTGGCCCAGCTAGCATCCTCTGATTTAAGAAAGTTAATTGGATCTTGAGGTGACAAGGAAACATGTTTGTGAGCATTGAAGATTGATGGTCCTTTGTAGAAAGTCAATACAAATGCACCTGATATTGATATTATGCTTCCCATTACCTTAGCTTGACTACTCCTACTTTTAGCAGCTAACTTTTCCATCCTTAAATGCAGTCATAATAAGAGGAAAACAGAAAACAAAAATAAGTCTACAAAAGAAGACTTAGATATTCATTCCTAGTCGTTAATATCATCAACTTACTATCACTTCACAACCATTTTCTTTAAAGATCACATTCAGCTTAATTCCCACAATAGATTTGATGAAATAAGATCACCTATAATGAACTTTGGTACTAGTTAATGGTGTCAGAAGTAGAAACTTTGGTCACCAAAGAAACGTTAGCTTTGAAAGCAAATAAAATATGTAGTTGTTCGCTTTGAAGACAAAATCTTGAATTTGGATTCTATGCTGGTTTTTTCTGCGTTGTTACTCTGTTATGTCTTAAAAATAAGGGTTAAATATATTTTTGGTCTCTTAATTTTCAGTGAATTTTGGAATTAGTCCATTTTGAAACTTTGGATCAATTTAGTCTTTCATCTTTCGAAATACGTGGATTTAGTCATTTTAATCAAATTTTGTTAAGTTTATTTGATGTTTCATACGCATTTCAGGATTGTATCTGAGTTGTTTATATTGTTTGATACATTTTTGTTTTAATATTAAATCAAATACTATTATGAAACGTGCTTGAAATGTCAAATAAACTTAACAAAATTTGATTAGAAGGACTAAATCCATATATTTCGAAAGATGAAGGACTAAATTGGTCCAAAATTTCGAAATGGACTAATTCCAAAATTCACTAAAAATTAAGGGAACAAAAACATATTTAACCCTAAAAATAATGACGACTATTGATTTTGTATATCAACATAATGATTTTTTTATATTCAACAGAGGACAACACTAAAAAACCAGTAACCAGAAGAAAATCTGGACTCTAAAATCTTGGGTTTCTTTAATCAGTCTTTGTACTAACAGGAGATTGAAACATTGGTTCATAGTCACCAATATGAGAATATTGAATAAATTGGTGGGGTTCTAAGTTGACCATGACACTTTCACACACTAACTAATATGCTTAGCTTTATTTAAGATATGCGTGCAAGAAAAGAAAGCATATGACAGAGACTCTTTTCTTTAATGAAAAAATGACAGACTATGAAATTATTTCTAGTTGTTTACGTTGCATAAAATATAGCAAAATACCCTCAAGTGGGACAAAAGTTAATAAAATAGTTCCAAAAAAAAAAAAATTGCAAAATACAATAATAAAGCAAGGATAGTGAACCTGCACATCACAGCAAGGATGAAGGTGAAAGCAGGCACCAGATTTCCAATTGAAGAAGCAAGAGCTGGAGAACTATAGCTGATTCCTGCATAACCCAGTATCTGAGATGAACTTCTGCAACACATGGCCATCATCATATTACAAAACAAGAACAGAAAAAATCATCATAAAAATCATCAAATGTTTTTCTGACAATCCTTGGACCACAACTAACTAACAGCAACAGTGACAAAACTCATATTAAAAGGCTTTGAAAAGTTGAAAAATTCCAGTGAGGTAAGTTCCTTTACCCTATCACCCCAAGAAGAACTATTTTGGATACTGTGGAGAAACTCAGTGGAGGAACCACTCTTGATCTGCAAAGAGACATAAAAAACAATACTTGTATCCTTCAATAACTGATAAAATGAAATCCTTCAAACATAAGTTCAAGATAAATAATGATCATTGATGATGATGATGATGATGATGATTTGCTACAAACAATTGCATACCTTCTGTGGAAAAAAGTGATTGGAAGAAGCACAGTGGTTGCAACAGTATAAGCATAGGCCACAAAGACATAGCTGTTCAATCCTTGCAGTGAGGCTACTTTGAAGAGTGTGAGTAAACCCATGTCATTGCATTCGGTGCCAAGAAGCACCAAAATTGGCAGAAAATCTCTGTAAAAGGACCATTCTCTTGCCATCCCTTTGGATTCACAAAAGCTCAGACCTTGGTTTTGGTGTTCTTGTTTTGGATTGTGTATGAAGTTATAGGTATGTGTTTCAAAGTCACCATTATTGAAGATGATGATGGCATTAAATTTATTGGGTTTTTGTAATGAATGGCCTGGTTTAGGAATTAAGAACCTACCAATAGGTTTTTCTTTTTTAAATCATGTGATTGTGTATTAAAAAATCATAAATTTTGTTTTATTTCAATTAAAAAAATCATCTTTGAATTCTTTACCCAGTGTGCTTGTGACAAGGATTATCATTTGTAAGATTTATGCTACAAAAAGATAAAGTTATCATCAGTGGATTATATTGTTTTTAATTATGCAAACGTTTTTCATCTCTCTGGACAGAAAAATATAGAAATTAATCTTAAAAAATGGCATCTTAAAAATTCTTTTTTTTTCTTCTTCTTAATAAAATAGTATTCTTTTCTCAAAACAAATTAAGAAATATAATTCTTTGCATTGTAGAACATCATAATTCATATTTCATAACATATTTGTAACAGCAGTATAGAATAGAAATAGAAAAATCAGCGAGAGGTGAAGCACGATATTTATAGGAAAGTGACGAAAGATTCTGAAAAGAGGGGAATGCGACAAGGAAAAGAAAATTCGACTATTTTGGATACAGTTCTTGGGAAAGTACTCCTCTCTTTCTCTTATGTGTCGTTTTTACAAACCAAAAAATTCAACAAATTTTCTTAATCTTAAAATTTATGTTTTAACTATTTGTTATTTTTATAAATATCGTACTATTCTCATAAACAAATTTTATAATTAACTTCTAACTTTTCTTTTATTAATCATTAGCGTAAACAGCGTTATCCTATGTGTGTACGCATTTTTTAAATTATATTAATAATTAATGATATTGGAATGTTTTTAAGTTAATAAATAAAATAAAAGTATATTCATAAAAGATAAAATAAAATGTATGGAGAAAATATAAAAAAAAATAACTGTTGATGAATAGTAGAAGAGAAAAGAAGGAGATAAGTAATTTTTAAAGATTTAATAAATAATTAAATTATAAAGGGTAAAGTTGGAATTATGAAATGTGGACACAAAAGAAGATTTTCCTTTATATATAGTTATAGATAAATTCCGTATTTTTAATTTACTTTATTATTTACTAACGAAAGCACGAGTTTTATTGCATTCGTGTATTCATATTTTTAATTTTCACAAAAATTTAAGTTAAAATTATTAAAAAATATATAATTAATTTTTAAAATAATTATTAAATATAAATTTTAAAAAATAAAATGTACAAAAAAATTAAAATAACTATTAAAAACAAAAAAAAAAATCAGAGTAACAATTAAATATAAAATAAATAATTTGTAAAATAATAATTAAAAATAAAATTGAAAAAAGAAAATATGAACACAAAGAATTATATTTTTTTATATTTGTTATAGATACAATCTTTATGGTTTAAAAGATTATATGACATGTAATATATACTTAAATATTATTTTAATTTCTCCATATATATATATAAAGTTTGGCAATAATTTTTTTCTACAACGGTTGGTCAATGACGGTACCTGAAAATTGTTGAAAATGTAAAATTACACAGTTCTTCATAAATAAATATTTTTTAGTATTACTGAATAAATTTTCCAAAAAGTTTATTGAAACTCTTATTAGAAATGAGTGGAAAAGAACTACTTGCTTGGGGCCTAACCCATACTTAGTGGCCCATCAAGTGTATCCTGGATTTCTTTCCACCACTTCCCTTTTTCTTTCCTGTATCCCATCAAAATTATGATAAATATTCCTTGACTTCCTTTTTTATTTTTTTTTTCGGATTGGCTGTTCTGGAAGATATTTTCATATTTATAAAATAATTTTTAGAACATCCAATTCAAAAATTATAAGAAAATATGTGTTTCAATAGATATTTTCGTAGCTGGAAAGGTGTTTCAAAACACTAAATTCAATTTTTTTTTTTAATTTTGAATTAGGTTTTTCGAAAGTCATTATTTGGATTTGGAAATTCATTCCAGAATATCTAGTTCGAATAATATTTTTCTATTTTAGATTAAATACTCTAAAAGATATTTTAAGATTCAAAAATATCTTCTAAAATATAAAATTTAAAATGTATTATTTTATACTTTTCAGATTAAGTGTTTGGAAGATATTTTCGAATTTAAAAATATTTTATTATAGAATATATTTTTGAAATGGGACTTGAATGATCATTTTTGATAAGGATTGCTTTATTCTCTTTAGGATTGGGTCTCCCTTATCATCGTATTCCTCTAGTTCATGAATTTCTTAGGTACAGTGAACTATGAGTGTGTTTGGATTACAGTTAGAAAAATTAAATTAAGTTTTTTCGAATAAAATTAAAATTTATATTCACCAAAAAAGTTTTATGATTTTACTTATAGTTGTCAAAATGGGTTGGAATCCGTGAGGCAATCCAGTTCATTACGGGTTCGGTTGAAAATTTTTACAAATTTCAATACGGGTTAATTTTTTACCCAACTCATTTAGAATCCGGCTCACCCGGATTGAATCCGTGGTGAGCCGGGTTGGCTCACCAACCCGCAAATAAAAGGGTTATTTTTGGGTCGTATTAGGTTGTTGTTTTTAGCCAACACATAAATAATTTATATTTTTTTATTTTGGCTTGTATTTGGATTGTATTAAAGTTTATTTAGATTTTTATTAGAATTATAATTTAGTTTTGACTGAAAAAAAATAAAAAAATTATATTTTTTTTAATTAAGTGAATCTGTGAGTCAACCCGTTTAACCTGCCAACCCGTGGTGGGCCGGACCAGGTTCAAATTTTTTTTGTTTGTTAAAAAGTGAGTCGGGTTGGGTTGGCTCACTAAATCATCAACCGGTGGTGGATCGAGCCGAGTCGGACCAGATTACCCATTTTGACAGCTCTAATTTTACTTAAAAAGAAATCTATTAAAATTCAATGAAACAGAACAAAAAAATTGTCAAAGATCATTTATAAAATTATATTTACACATACTTATATATATATGTTATAATTTAATTTAACTTATTATTGATGTGGGATATCTATCTTTACAATCAACAACGCACTAGTTTAATTGAAAGAGTTAAATCTTTTTTGTATTATATATTTTCAATGAGAAAACAAACATCATAAAGTTAATAAATAGAAGAAATAAACTTTTGAAGGGTTACTTTATTCTTAGTTTCATAGTGCAAGAAACATAGATAGTTACCCCAACCATGGTTAGTTAACTTGCTTGTGGAATTTAGGTAAGATGGAAGATTTAGTGGAGGGAAACTTAAGGCATTGGTGCACCATGTTGCGTAAAATCCTTATTCTACACACTAAGAATTCTACTCCTATTCATTGATAGTGATCCAATATCAACATTTGTAATTGCCTTAAAAGTCTTAACCCAACTTTTTAAGATTTGAAAGAAGCACTGTTTTATCTTATATGCATGTCCAAATAACATGTTTCTTGTAAGCAACACCATGAGTAGAAACTTTCCATGAAATGTTGATTTTAAGCAAAGGTTAGAGAGGAAAAAGACAATAATCAAACCGGTTAATACTTCCTATACTATAAGATTATCTTATTGGAGGACTTAGATCACATTTGGATTTTCATTTTAGAGAGAAATATAATTTTATAATGTTGAATATCTTTATTTTGATTCGAAATATGATTAAATTTCTTTTTTATTAGTAAATAAAAAATATTTGGGATGATATTATTGGAAGTGTCACATCAACTAAAAATGAAACAATTTCATACTATATAAGTAAGTGCAAATCAGATTATATAAATTGGTTTTATGTGGTTGAATTAGACTTAAAATTCACTTATTAATAACTTTAATAAAATTATGATCATGTTCGATGGAAATTTTATATTATAAATTGATTTTGTAATAGAGTTAGACATAAACCAATTTACTAAAATAATTTTTTTTTTAAATTTATTTTAGTCTAATTTATTTGTAATTATTATGTTGTCATTGTTGAATTCTTGTTAAACCACGTACAAATATTTAATCTTATATTTGAGAATCTTTAGCTATCGATGTAAGGATGTGCTGGATATTCAAAATCAACTAAAATTATAGTTAAATTGTAATATATAAACGTGAGAATCTTATTTTACAAATTAATTTTTGTAAAATTGAATTATGCATCAACGTGCATTAGTTTAATGTTTTGCTTCAAATTAAGGTTAAGAAGATAATTACAAAATAAAATGGTTGAGTATTTTCTTTATCCGAATTTTTCTTTGATTGTTATATTAAAAACTAGTCTAATAAATTTTTAGGTAAAATGAAAATGAAAAATATTAAAATATGAAGTTTGTGGACGCTAATCCAAATATATAATTGAAAGTCATTCCCATTTGCTTTTGCCTAGCCAAATAAGTGTGGCATATCACAATGATAATAACATGTAACCTAATAATGAAAAGGATCTTTAATATGAACCAAATTCAAAACCATTTAGTTGACAATTAGATTTTGGTTGGATGGAGTTAACCACCTTGTCACTTTTGAGATTTTGTTAAAGTCAATCATTAGCCATATAATTCAACTTAGAGTGAGATATTTTTACCTTTAACTTCAACATGAAAAACTAATGGAAGTATAATTATTAAACCAAAAACAAGAACTCTTGTAAAAGTGAAAGTATTAAAGGTTATATAATAAAAAAAAGATTAAATATGTTTTTGGTCTCTCAAGTTTCAGTGAATTTTGAAATTAATCAATCTTCGAAACTTTATACCAATTTAGTCCTTCATCTTTAGAAATGCGTGGATTTAGTCTTTCTTATCAAATTTTGTTAATTTTATTTGACATTTTAAACATATTTAATGATAATATTTGAGTTAACATTGAAATGAAAATGTGTCAAACGGTGTAAACAATTCAAATACTATAATGCGCTTGAAACGTCAGATAAACTTAACAAAATTTGGTTAAAATGACTAAATTCACATATTTTTAAAAATGAATGATCAAAAGTTAAAAAAAAAAAACTAATTCTAAATTTCACTGAAAATTGAAAGACAAAAACATATTTAATCCTTAAAAAAGTTATACGATTCTTTCTCTACAAAGAAACCCCTTAAAACAATTAACAAGCCTCTCCTATAAAAGACTAAAACTATAGTAATTATGAAGTTGATCCCTATATTCATACTTGTTGCATATTGTGAACTTTTTTTTTCTTTTTTCATTTAGATAGAGATAGGTAAGAGTTGGATTGGTTTAGAATTAGAAGAGATTGAAATCTAAATGAATGGATGTTATTTCTTTGGTGTGAAAATTAATATTAAATGTTTATATTGAATTTTAAAATTACAATGTTTTGATCAATTTTACATTTTGAGTGGAGTTATCGAGTCACTCAATTAAATGATAAAAAAGAAAATGAATAATGTCAAAAGAAATATATAGCAAAAATTTATAAAATTACACAGCATTAAGTTATAGAGTAGTGGAATTTCATAACATAAGATTATAAAACTTAAAGAAGTTAAGAAAAGTCTAAAATAATTTAGATTTATGTGCTCAATTGATACATTTAGATATTTGGTGTTGGAAATTCAAATATAAATTTATAAATCCTATATTAAATAAAAATAAAAAGTTGAACTAAAAGAAAAACAGTTATAAATTCATTAATGTAAGGTTTTATATCGGAGTTAGTGTTAGAATTTTTTTATTAATTGTCCAAAGGAACAGGGATTTTTTAATTTAATATAATTATTATTATTATTCTGAAGTATTACATTTAAACAAACTAGTAAATAAGTTAAACAATCAAATTAGATTAATCCCAAATCTACATCCATAACTCTAAAATTAAAACAAAAAACAAAAAAACTCAACCTTGTTTCGATGGTGAACTCATTTCTTGTTCATTAATTTCTTTAATGCATTTTAAAATATTATATTAGTCAAGGTATAGTAATTATTTGTCGTAAATACTATTGAGAGTGATATATAATTTTATATTTTCAAAAACATCTGTTTATTTGTTTAGAAATGTAAAAAAAAAAAAAAGTGAAAGAGAAATCAAAGAGTTGTGTTTAAAATTAATTAAAATGCACGAATAACACAAATGTTTGTTGTATTATGATTTCATCATGTATACATTTTTATGCAAAGGTAGGATTATTGACTTTTATAAAAAGTTATTTTAAAATTTGTATTTATACTTTCACTCCAAAACTCTTCGCTATATATGTATTAAAATATATTTAATTTTTTATACAGACTATGTAAAATCATTTTACATGATTACTTTATCATCTACATATCATATTTGGTAAGTCAACTTTGAAAAAAAAAAATTACAAAGTTATATATTTTTAAGGGTTAAATATATTTTTTGGTCCTCAATTTTTACTGAAGAATTAGTCATTCTTTGAAATTTTAAACCAATTTGGTCCAACTTTTGAAAAATGGGTAAATTTTGTCATGTTAACCAAATTTTGTTAAATGTATTTGACGTTTTAAACGCATTTTTCAATAAATATTGAGGCGAAAATGAGTTAAATGCTGTAAACAACTCAAATATTATCATGAAATGAGATGTGTTTAAAACATAAAAAAAACTTTAAAAAAATTATTAAAAAAACTAAATACATATATTTCCAAAGTTAGAGAACTAAATTAGTCCAAAATTTCAAAAATAAACTATTTCTAATTTTCACTGAAAATTAAAAAACAAAAATATATTTAATCTTATATTTAAATAATAAAATTTTGACTCACTTTTTTATTTATTTTTAAGTCATTATCTCAAACACTTTTGTATTGTTACATTATATCACTAAAAAATATTAAAATAAATCATTAAAAGTAATTAAAATGATAAATTAAAAATAGATAAAAAAAATTCTATATTTTTCATGTGTCTAATTTTGAAATAGACGATTTTTAATTTATTTAATCTGTCTCTCATGATACTGATTTTGCACGCGCGAATTTAGGCAGTGGGATTAGAATTCGCGTGTTTCAATCTATGATCTTTTACCTCGCACTTCGGGAACTGCTGCCACTTTCACCCTTTGGATTCTTTCCTTCTCTCTCACCGCATACCAACTTCTCCAATTTGGATCAAAACACAACACAGAAACAGCCATTTACAAACACCTTCACATTTCACTTTTTCCTCTTCTTCTACCTTCAAAACATCACAAGAAGGTGAAGCTTTCAAGGAACCACCCCTTATGCGAGTTAGGTGAGTCCAGTTCAACACACCGTGTGAAAAAACAAAAGGGGCAAACAAAATCATTCCTTCATCACTATTTTGAATGTGAGAGTGCACTTCTAGATGCATGTACTTCACTTCTTTGTATGTTTGTGTCCCAAGGTTGAGTGCGAACTAAAACATTTGAAGTGTTTAAGGTGTCAAGATGTGACTATGATTGTGTTGGGTGAGGAACATCTTTGTGATCTGTGAGCTTTGATGCGATGAGATGAGATGTCAGAAAGCATGTATGATGTATGATGTATGATGTATCCTAGGTTGTTGGTTTTGGACCATACCCATTTGAAGATGGCATGGGTTAAGCATCAAATCCAGCAGAAAGATGGTTACTTGAGCTACTCACCACCACTTCTCTCTTCATCTTCTTCACCTCCTTACCCTCCCGGTGCTGCTTTCCACAAAGATTCACCACCTTCAACAGCAACAACAGCAACAACAGCATCATCTGGCACTAGAATTAGTCCTGCGGTTCTCTTCATCATAGTGGTTCTTGCTGTTTTGTTTTTCATCTCTGGTGTCCTCCACCTGCTTGTTAGATTTCTCATAAAGTACCCATCTTCTTCTGCATCTGCTCAATCCAACAGACACCCAGAAATCTCCACATCTGATGCACTCCAGCGGCAGCTGCAGCAGCTCTTCCATCTCCACGACTCTGGCTTGGATCAAGCTTTCATCGATGCTCTTCCTGTGTTTCAGTACAAGGAGATTGTTGGGCTGAAAGAGCCCTTTGACTGTGCTGTTTGTTTGTGTGAGTTTTCTGAGAAGGATAAGCTGAGGTTGTTGCCTATGTGCAGCCATGCTTTTCACATCAGTTGCATAGACACATGGCTTCTGTCAAACTCCACATGCCCTCTTTGCAGAGGAACGCTTCTCACTCAGGGGTTTTCCATTGAGAACCCTATATTTGATTTTGATGATCTCAGGGAGGATGAAGGGAATGGGGAGAGTGGATTCAGTAGTACCAGACAGAAAACAGTGGTGGCTGAAGAAAGTGTTGAGAAAGGGGTTTTCCCTGTGAGGCTTGGGAAATTCAAGAAGCTGAGTGTGGAGGGTGGGGAGAGAGAAGTGGGAGAGACAAGTAGCAGTAATTTGGATGCAAGAAGGTGCTACTCAATGGGGTCTTACCAATATGTGGTTGGCAATTCAGAACTCAGGGTGGCCTTAAACCATGAAATTGATAAAGGTCAAAACACAAGGCTTCTCACCAAAGGAATGGACCATGATGATGGCAAGTTTTCAGTGGAGGGGGATGTGGAAGCAAAGAAGATTAGTAGTGTCAGTAAAGGTGACAGCTTTTCTGTGTCAAAAATCTGGTTGTGGCCAAAGAAGGGGAAATTACCTTCTTCTTTGGATGCTCAAATGGCCATGCCAGTACCATCTTTTCTAAACACAGATTTTCAAAGGAGGAGGGAAACAGAAGGGGTTTGAAACTTGAAAGGTATCCACATGTTTTTCTTTTTTTTCTTCTTAGTTCTCTTGAATTCGTTTCAATCCATTGGTTAAAGCTATCTCCCCCCATTTCCAAACATTTTTTTGGTGTGCTAATTTTGACTGTGATGACTGATTGTGCCATACTATTGATGTATTACGATTTCATGGTACATATAAGAAATACTACTTCTCTTTCTTTTCTTTCTTTTCTTTCTTTTCTTTCTTTTATCTAACAGATCTCATGAGTCTTTAGTTTGATGCAACTACTAATTACAGTCACATCCAGAAGAGTTTTGGAGCCTCTGTGATCATAATTTGATCTCATTTATCATCTGTAACTTCATTCAATGTCCATTTAAATCCTTAGATTTGCCATGGTGAATGTTGATCTCAGGTTATGTGATTATGCAAAGTCCAACAAAAAAATTGTATCGTTTTTGTCATAATAATTAACAACGGACAGATCTACAGTAATTGATTATTGAATTTGTTTGTGGATTCTAGCCTGTTTCAAAACCAGACTTGTCTCTTTCTGTGTCATTGTTCACTTGCTATCAATGTGTCTAATTGATCATGACTTGTGGCAAGTGCACTTGCTTTCTTTGCTTTTGAAGGCTTTTGGCTTTGTCTAAGCTATTGTTCTTTATTATCTGGCCTTGCAGTTACCTTGTGTGAGAGAGAGGGTGAAATGTGAGTGAATGTGAATGCAAACTTTTCTTCTTTTTCTTTTCTTATCTTCTTTGAAGATCTTTATGGCAGTTGAGTACTGCTAGTGGGATCCATACAAGCTGGTGTCATAGAATCTTTTTTCCTTTTGATGAGTTTTGATTCAAAAAAATTTGGTGTGGTGTGGTTCAACCGTGTGGGGCCATTTTGCACTTCTCATGTTTCCATTTTGTAATTAAAGTCAGGTTTGTATTATATCAATCATAATCACTATCAATTAGTCCCAAATTAGTTCACTGACAAAATGATATTGGATGGATTTGCAAGTGTGCTCATTGATGCTGCTATCTATTAGTTCCGCTTGTCTAATTTTTTTTTATATTGATGTTCAAGTATTCATTAGTAATTTTTAATTGGGATCTTTCTTTTTAGTCAGTTTTATTTGAACTAATGAACACAGCAGAAAAGATAAAAAATTAGTGGGTGGTCTATTAAGAGCTCGATATCGGTGGAACGGAAATTTTCCTAGGATAGGCTTTTTTAAAAACAATGGTTCTGATATTATGTTAGAAGTAGGTTTAAAGTTTAACTTAAAATCATAAAACTGACTTGTAAAATGAGGTTTGTACTTCACTTATATATTATGAGTTGGTCTTATCTTTAGTCGAGGTAAGAGTTTCAATAATTTTTGAACTAAAATAAATATAATGCAAGAACTTTGATTGATTACAAGTGAGAAGGAAATGGACTATCTTTAGGTGATGGGAAATAATAAAAAAAAATGGAAATATTAAAGAATACTACACTATCAAACTTTGAAAAGAAAAAGGTGTTGGCATAAAGAGAAAAAATAGGTTAAAAAGAAAGGGTGAAATGGACGTAGAAAGCACATCAAAGTGGCACAAACCTAATTAACCCAATTAAGAAGAAACTCACCATTTTCAATAACAATTAATTAGTACCTTTTTATGTCATGTTTGGTTGTGGTGGGTGACATCTTGCTTGAGACTTTAACTTGTTTCCTTAAAAAAAGAATTTAGTTTTGTTATGGGGTTGGAAATAAATAATTGATACAATGTCAACTTTCAAAAGAGTGTACTCTCATGTGAAGTGAAATGTCTTCAATCTCAATGCATTAATTAACCCTTCAAACAAAGAAAATAAATATTAGGGCTCTACACGCTCACCTAGAATAGTATATACTAATATAAAATGCATCCTCATAAATCATATATGCTATTTTAGATTTTCTACAATAATTTATAGTTGATCAACATGACATTTGAATCCACCGATTCATTATGCTACTGAGACAAGAAAAAAAGAATAACTTTATAAATTCAACAATATTAGAAATGGATTTTAAATCTAATTTAATCTCATAAAATTAGTGTGTGAAATGAGGTTTGCATTTTATTCATATATTATAAAATTATCTCGGTCTTTAATAGATGTAGATTTCCAAAAAAAAAGAAAATTAATAACAAGAGATCAAGATTCAAAGAAAACTAACCATAAGAGATTGAGATTCAAAATGAAGTTTAAAATTATAGTTATTATATTTTTTAATTTTTTATCAGCATATTTACTCCATTTCTTGTTTTTTTTTTATTAGGGATGAGTTATAAAATTTGTTGTAGATAAAAGAATTGTGATGGAAGAAGTGAGTGGGGTAGCATAGATAGGTTGGCTCCAAGATTCTGCGGTCAGAGGACAACTGTTCATGCTGTCGATTCATGTTGTCAACCACCCTAGATCAAAATTTTAACTTCACGCACTTGCAGAGCGCGTCCTTTCTACTGTTATTAACTTTTAAGTCACATGTAGATGTAGATGCATAAATGTCAAATTACTATAAAAATGTTAATTATTACTTAGCCAAAGATCGATTAAATTTTATTATCTTATAAATTTTAAAAATATTTAATCAATAATTTATTAAAATAGTTATCTTTAAACTTTTTTTTTTATTTATGGATTAAATAATTTTTTAATCTCTAAATTTTGATTTAAAATTAAAATTCATCATTGTTCAAAATTTTAATACGTTTCGATTTCTAAATTTTAAAAATTGAATGAATATAATCTTTTAACCTAATTATATAAATTTATTTTGAAATATTAAATATATTTTTTAACAAATATTAAAGTAAAAATGTATTAAATAATATAAACAATTTTAATACTAACGCTTAAATTGTGTTCATTTTAATTCTTCTAAGAACTTGGGAGACCATTTGGGTGATATAGACCTCAAAATTGCTGCAACTCGAAAAGAATTACGGTTATACATATAAAACAAGTCGAAACTCTTCAGTGTCTCCTTTGTGAATGTTTAAACAGTTATTTTATTATTATTTATATCTTTATTCTAACAATGTTGTTGCTCTTCTTCATGGGAAGAACCAACAAGAAGAGTTTTCTCAGCAAGATCTCGTACAAAAGTGAGACACATATATAAGGATGTTAAAATATTTAGAGAGACATATATATATATATATATATATATATATATATATATATATATATATATATATATTCTTGTTAGGGTTATTATATGATTGGTTAAAATAATAAAGGATTTTATTAATGTTAAGTCTAACTAAGGGAGTAATTATTATGAAACTTTATTGTGAAGATAACCTAAAATAATATTATGATTAGATGAGAGGTCGAATTGAAATTATCAAAATATGGAATGTGACTGACAATGATCATAAAACATATTGTGGTCCCATTTGTAGAATATATTACATGTGTTATGGGTTTAATAAATATCAATATATGATTTTGTATGCATAATATGATTTTGTATATAATATGTAATTTTTTACACACTATATATGATTTTGTTCATATAACTAAAAGTATACATATATTCATCTTACTTTAACTTTGAAGACACTCATTTGTATCTAATAAAAGTTCACAACTGCACGTTAAAAAAAGAATCAAAATGCAATTAGTAAATATGAAAGAACTAGTTAAATTATAACATCTAAAGTTTCATCCACCAATATAAAATTTGCTTAATAAAACACCAACAACTATTATACCAACATTTTAGACTATTTGAACATTTAAAACCAGTTTGTGCAGTAAAATTACGTGCAATATTTTTTTTTTGTCTTCATTATTTTATTCTAAGTTTTGGTTTTTTAGAGAACTAGCATACTAATTTGTATTGTATGACTTTGATGCAACTTAACAACTCTAATTCGGTGAAATGAAGGTAAGTGGAGGGTGATGAAGAAAGAAATTCAACAAATGTGCAAATTTGAAACAATGTTCAAAATGACTAAAGATGCATAGTTGATCTCTAAGTTGACTTTTTGAGTTTGAGCTCCGGTTCTCAAACTAGCTTTTGGAAACTAATGGAAGTGGTAGTTTTTAATTATACTCTGCTGCAATGCACATTAGGAGCATGGAAATTCATGCAGTAATGAGAAAAATCAGATTTGGTCTATTTTAGTGCTATAAATTTAACTTTAAGTGGACTTTTTTGTTTTCAAGCTTTAATCTTCATTCCATTCCAAAGGAATTCAATAAAAACACTATTCTAACTCGTGTCAAGCCTAATTGTATGATAAAATCTTAATTTTAGTTATTCTTGGCCTAGATGGTTAATTTTTAGTTTTTCTAAGTGTTGGTTAGTTATAGTGTAGATTGTTAGTTTTTATAGATTCTAGTTTTAGATAGGAAAATCCAGCTTAAGTATAGGATTTAGTGTAGGTTTTGGTTTTGAGTTAGTTCTAGATTTGGCCTATTTTGGTGCTACAAAATCGACTTTTTTGTAGATGTAAAAATAAATGGGTTTAGATTTATTAGTTGAGATTAGATAAAGGATGAAAGAAAGTAAGAATACATGAACTATCAAAACCAATCAATGCACTCCATCAACAATCACCAAGACCAAAGCTTCTTAAAAAAGAGAAGAAAACAAACGATGGACTTAGAATATTTAAAAGGAAAAATGTTGTTTGACATCATTTCACGACCATTTGATAATTTGTACAAGGGTAAAATAGTCTTAACAAAAGTTAACTTTTATATTTTTAGAAGAAAGAAAAAGTAAATAATTATGAGGAGTAATATCAAATGGTTGTAAAAAAAATAATGGTGTCAAAATACCATTATCCTATTTAAAATTCATGTGACAAGGATGTTAAATTTTTTATCACATATATACTATTTAATTTTTAAATGTGTTAGAACCATTATTTGATAGGTTCAAATACTAAAGTGTTATGTTAATACTAAGTTTTTGACTAAGGTAATAATTGTCACGAAAATTTAGTATGTAGATATCTTATAGTATTATGAAAATTGAAATTAATCTCTCTTCCAAACTTTGAAATAATTTAGCCATTCAACTTTACAAATGTTTAGATTTAGTCTTTTTAACCAAACATTATTAAGTTTATTTGATATTTCAAACGTGTTTCAAGACAGCTTCTTAGCTAACAATGAAACGAAAATGTGCAAAACGTTGTAAACAACTCAAATGTTATCCTGAAACGCGTTTAGAACGTTAAATAAAATTAATATAATTTGATTAAAAATGACTAAATACAAACTTTTTTTAGAGGTGAAGGACTAAATTAAATCAAAATTTTAAAAATGGACTAATTTCAATTTTCGTTGAAAGTTAAGAGATAAAAACATATTTAATCCAAAAGTATATCATTACCTTACTAAAACTTAATATTATTTATTGTAAGCGAAACTATAAAGTCTTAACATGATAAGAGGTAAAATTTCATTGGTTTAAATCTTAAAAGCCTATTTTTCTATTATATTATTGTCTCTCTCTAATATTCTCTTATACTTTTATAGTGTGTTATATTTTTTATTTTAATTATTTTTCTTTTGTCGGTATTTTTGAATTTGTCAAGTCTATTCGGTTGAAGCCTGACCGTTTATACAAAACAATGTCTATGACCTTCCAGAGAATTCAGGGTAAGATTTTTTAATTTTTTTTTTCTTTTAAAATTATATCTTTTAAACTTATTTATGAAGTTATACGGTTGACTTTTTTATTTATGGATTGTGTTGTTATTAAGAATTTTAATTTGAATATTAATTATTTACTATGATGATAATTTGAAAATTAAATTATAGAACATATTATCTTAAATTTATGTAAGATTTTATTATATATATTTGTTATATTAATTATAAACCGAGTGAATAAGTGATTATCAGTCTCATCATTACAACCAAACCCGTTTTCATAACAATGATTCAATAACATCAAACATATAACATATTCAATGTTGTATTTGTGCGATCTAGATGATTTCTTCGTAACCACATGTAGGAGAGAAAAATAAGAATTTGTAAAAATTAATTCTTATAATTTCTCCGCTTTTTTATTCAAATGCATAAATTAGTTTTAATTTATAAAAAATACCGTTTTATTTTATTTTCTTTCTACTTTTCTTCTCAAACAGACTCATACTAATTAGTTTTAATTTATATAAAAAAAAAACTGTTTTATCTTTTCTCTAAACAAACTACAAATAGATTTGTGACCTTTAATAAAATTTTCTTTCTAAATTTAGTAAACGAATCAAACTTCTACTATATATATTTTAGAGCAAAATTACCTTTTATTCCATTTATGGAAAAAAAAGTTCAATCTTTATATATATATATATATATATATATATATATATATATATATATATATATATATATATATATATATATTAAACATTACACCATCTAACAGAGATATTTGGGGTGTGACTTAGTTTGACTTTTAATTAAAAGATTATTCAATTTAAAAAGTTCAATCAAATCGAATCCAAGTAGATTCATCTTGAACTCTCAGTCCTATTTATTTAGTTGTGAAATGTTTGAGGAAAACATTACAGTCTTGGGTTTCTCGTGGGAGATTCAGTTGAGTTGACTCTGCTGTAGAGAGAAAGAGGAGAGAGAAAAAAAAAAGTGATGACAGGGTTTGAAAAAGAGAAAAGGTGATGGAATATTGAGTGGGAAGATAAAAAGTAACGAGGGAGAAAGAAAATGGGAGAATATAGGAAGAAAGTGAAACTGCGCACGACAAGTTTTTGGGCAGAAAGGGAAATGAATGATGAACTCTCACACTCACACTACCATTGACTGGTTTTGAATGAACAGAACATTCACTTGATTTCACACAAACACATATAGCTTCAAGTGTTAGTGGTCCATGCTGCTGCCACCGAATTTGCTGTATGCATGAATGTTCCCATCACATGATCTCAAGGAATAAAGTCAAAGCAAATTTGGGGCGTTCACATTCCCACATTTTGCTTTGGGCATCGCACCAATTTCAATGGTCAACAATTCCAAAATTTATATATTTGTATAATTCAGAATAATTTTAAATAATCAAAATAAAATGATAATGCGTTCTATCTCAATGGCTGGAAAATTTTTCAATGAAATTTGTAATGAAGAGGTTTTCATATTCCTTAAGATAAACTTGCATACACACTAATTAGCGAAAGAAAATTAATCAAGACAAAATAGAAACAAGTATTATAATCGAAAAAGCAATATAAAATTAAATACAGTTAAAGTTAATTTTGAAAACATATAAACGTATTATTATGATGCTCGTTTTGTTTTCTTCCTAATTTTCTTAATATACAACAAAATAAAACAAAAAATGAAAAGAGAAAAAACCTAACTATTAACAACACGGCGCGTTCGGTCTCAGCGCCGTCAGCGCTGCCTCATTTCTCGAGCTTCAAAACCGGTGGCGCGTGCTCCTCGCTCGAGTACACAGAAGATTTCTCCGGTTGCGGAACGGAGGCGAAGCGCTCGGAGAAGCCTTTGTAGCAGTGACCGTCGTCTTCGGCAGCGGTTCCGTCGTCGAAGTTTAGTGCGTAGCTGAGCGGATCGTAGCGGAAGGAGCCGTGCCGCTTGGAGTGGTTCCTGCTGTAGTAGTTGTTGAAGCGGCGAACGAAGGTTTTCCAGTCCCTCACAGTCCTCCACCGCCGGTACCACCACCGTTCCTTGTTCGCCGGAGACAGCAGATCCTGCCACCACGTCGCCGACGACGTTTCGGAAGGGAAGCACGGCAGGCAGAGGAACATGCAGCGTCGGTTGGCGACCGCGACCGCGACCCGCACAGCGTCTTGGCCGGATTCGGCGGCGGTCGCCGGCGATAATACTGTCATCGTCACCGTAGAGAAATGGTTTGCGTGTTGATTCGGTGGTTTCTCTCCGTGAAATGAGTGAATGAAAGAATAAATAGTGTGACGGTTCTGAGAGTGTAACAGAATCGCGGAATTTCCGCTTTTATCAGTAACGGGTGCGTAGTAACTTACACAGGGAAATGCCGGTTCTCGTCTTCTTATCACTGAAACAGTTTTGATTAATTAATTAACTAATTAGTTAATTAATTAATAGATAATATTTGCTCTGGTTTTTATATTACACATGCTCTGGTTTTTGTATTACACATGTGTATAAAGACATTAGTTCTACCATCCTTCTGTAATTTCAGTTATAAACAATTATTACAGAATATCATAAGATTATTATATTTTGGGATAATTACTTTTTAAAGTGTTAGTAATGTATTGTGTTTACTGGTCAAAGCTTACTAAATGAAGAGAGATAGGTATTAAATAAAATAAATGTACTTTGCGACTTTGCACCAATCTTACTTCACGTTAAAAAGTGCACTGAAAATAGCGTGTTATACATTATATTAATAATTAATTAGATTTTTTACATTAAAAAATGTATTAAGAATGGTTTCTCATTAGTTTTAGGATGATAATGTACATTATTTACTTACCCTATTTTTATTTATAAGTCTTGATTGTTAAATTTATCACGATTAATTGATAATAATAATACTTTGAAAATTATTTGTCATTAATGTTTTTTCATCTCTTATAAATATTTAGGTTAAAATACTTTTTGGTCCTGTATCATCAAATTTTATCAAATCACTTTTAATTTTATTTTTGTATTCAAATAAATTCTAATTTTCGTCAATTTTTATTTAATTTGGTCATTTCTTGCTAAATCGTTATCGGTCATGAACAACAATCACTGTCACGTGTTACTTTGTGATCTTTTAAATTTTTTAAATTTTTTTAAAACTTTTTTTAATTTTTGTTTAAATGTCCATATGTCAACTCAACAACATGCCACGTGTGAAAGTTAATGTTTTATATTTAATTTTGTTCATATATTCGTTATTTTTGTTCAATTTAGTCCCATTTTCTTTTAACATAAACCAATTTTGTCCCTCTGCAAATTGAGACCAAATCCAATTTTTATATTAACATTCTCATTTTTGTTAAATATTTTTATTAAATATATTCAAATTCACATCATTATAATTTGTATATAAAAATTAAATTTGGTCTCAAGTTTGAGAGAGACAAAATTTTCAATTTTAAACAAAATTATGACTAAATTGAACAAAAATAACAAATATAGAAACTAAATTGAATATAAAACATTGATCCTGACACGTGACATGTTGCTGAATTGACATGTATACATTTAAAAAAATAAAAAAAAAATCACGAAGTGATACGTGATTGTCACTATTTAGTATTGTCAATGATTTACATGGTGTTAACAAAAAAATATCAAATTGAACAAAATTGACGAAAATTGGAATCTATTTGCAAAAAAAAATTATGACTAATTTGACAAAACTAGACAAAATTTGGGATAAAAAGGTTTTTAACCAAATATTTATTAATGGTTTCTCTCCTTTGTGAAAAATTAGTAATATCCTCATCTAAAATTAAATAGAATTTATGAATTAAGATTTTATAAAAGAGTCATACTCTATTTTAAATTGAAGTTTATAAATAAGAATAAGTGTTCTTACTCAAGTCGAGTTAAAAATGAGTTAATTAAATGTTATTGACTTAAGAATATTTGTTTATTTTAAGTTTATTTTATATATTTTTTACATTACAATTAAAATGGATTGATTCATTAATTTTTAACAATACAATAAAAAAGTTCACACATTTTATCAAACATTATTATAAGAATAGTAATTAAAAATTAAAGAGTCAATTTATATAATTTGACAAACATAAATTAAACATTTAAAATATTCAAACATCATTGAATAACATTTTAGTATTTAACAATATTAAATTTTCAACCAAGATAATAGAAATTTGTAAATAATTATAATAAAAATTGTGCGAAAAAATGACAAAAAAATTAATAAAAAGTTGTTGATAGGTTATTGATCAATGCATCTTCAACATAACTCAAATCCATTTAACTTGCATACTAAATGAACTATGTCAAACATGATCCATATTTAAAAATTAAATTTTAGTCAATCCAAACTAACTCAAATTTATATTCATAGTAAACCCATTAATGTATGTATCGAAACTCATTTTAATATCTCTACAACTAATTATATAAATGTTTAAAAAAATAATTTTAAACTTTTTAATATGATGAATTTATAATGAATATGATAATAAACAATTTTTTTTTTAATTTCGAGTTTGTTTAATAACAAGGATATAATAAGATTACTTCATAATCAATCATTTAGTATATTCAGAAAATTCTTTCATTATTTGTTTTCTTATTAGCGTGTATTTTTTTGTCTTGAAAGAGCAACTAGGTCAATAATTAACATGATATGACAGATTTCCGTTATACTTTTGGAGAATGGAAAACAATGACCAATAATTAATGCTTATTAATTTTACTCTTTTATATTATATTGAAAGTTAAAATAGTTAAGTCTATTAATTAAAATAATACAAATTTAAAATTGTTCTTTCAAACTTTTGAATAACTTTGATACAAAATAAATATTTTAGAATATTTAAGATCTCTACTAAAAGTTGAGATAATTAATTTTTTTTATATTATTAAATTTATATATTTATAATTAATAATTTCATACATTAAAATATTATTGTTTTATAATACGAGAGATTTTGTCAAATTATCATGACGATGTTGCATAAAGGTTATCAAGTTAGAAAAAAATAATTCAATAAAATTTCAAATTGATACCGTAATTCTTTCTTATTAACTTTTAAGATGTTTAATACAAATTTTTTGCTAATTTTTATTTTTATTTTTATTTTTTATTCTTATTATATTTCAACTTTTAATAACATTAAAATATATTATTTTATTATTTAATTATTTTTTAACTTTTATAATTAAATACTAAATAAATATTAAACACAATCATACAATATATGTCAAGATATTTTTATTTTTTAAATAAAATAAAATTACATTAATAACTATTAAATTAAAATTTATTAAACATTATATAAATTTTTACAAAATTTAATATATATTAATTATCTTTAACCATATATCCTAACAAAGTTACTTTTATATAATTATACTTTTAGTAATCAACTACTCGAGCATAATGATTATTGTTATTAATCTTCTAATCGCTTTACTACTACTGTCATTGATGTGACCATTATCATATATATTGTTTTCACTGCCATCATTACACCATACACCAACTATTTATTATTGTCAAAACTTTTATTATCACTTTTACTATTTTTATAATTATAATATTTTTTATATTATTGTCACTTGTATTGTTTTATTATTACTTTTACAATTATAATTAAATAATATACTAATCATCACATGTGTTCTTGTTATTTTTACTACTGTTATTTATTATTATTATTATTATTATTGCTATTAAAAATATTAATTACGATGTTTCTTTCATCAGTATTTTTGGTACTTATTATAATTATTATTATCACCACACTTATCATAATAACTATTATGATTGATATTATTATCATAATTTTTTATTATTATTGTCATTGTTACCAGTATATTATCACCATTATATTTACAATAACTTTTTATCATAATACTGTACAATAAATTAAAGAAAAACAATGTTTATCTATTTTTATAATATATCATATTTTGTTATGACACCAATTATTTTTTCTATTTTAAGTTTTTTCTACTGTTACATCTAAAGTTTTTCTTTTATAAGTTATAATATATCATATTTTGTTATGACACAATATTTTTTTTTTTATTTTAAGTTTTGTCTCCTGTTACATCTAAAGTTTTTCTTTTAATTTTTTTAAGTTGAAAATTTTTTAGAGCTTTTAAACTTTTTTGTCAATCATTTTCTGTTACATTTGCTAAAACTTATTAAGAGAGAGTGGAAATATTAAAAAACGATATAATTTTAATGTTTTATTTTTTAATTTAAGAGATATATAAAATAATAACAAAAGAGGTTCATCTCATAAGATATAATTAACCATGGAAAAAAGTCAAGAAAATGTGTTCTTGAATTATTAGTTGAAAATAGTATTTGACTTAACATTAAAGTAAAAATGTGTCAAACAGTATAAACAACTCAATTACAATTCTGAAACGCGTACGAAACATTAAATAAATCTAACAAAATTTGACCAAAAGGAATAAATCCACATATTTCGAAAGATAAATGACTAAATTAGTCAAAAGTTTCGAAATGGACTAAATTCAAAATTCTCTGAAAGTTAAGAAACCAAAAATATATTTAACCCTTTTCTTGTCTTTCCCATCTCCTTTTCTTTTTTATTTCCTTTTTCTTTCAAATTTAACTCTATAAAATTGAAAATAATATGCATAGTGATAAAAAATGGTTCCTTCTATGTTGATTAAGTTTATAGACGTACTTTGATAAAAATTATTTAGAGATGTTTTGACCTTTATATAATTGCTTAATGAAGAATTAAATATCTCTTTTCAAAGACAAGAGACTTTCCTTAACAATATTAAGTAACAAATAAATACGCAAATAATACAATAGATCAAAATTAAACTATAATACTATTCACACACATTCATTTCATTGTATAATTTTATTTATTTTAATTATATGATTAATAAATTGTATATATAATTATAAAGCTAATTAATTGTTGCAATACGCATGATTTTTTTTTCTAATTATATTTTATCTTAATTTATAGAAAGAAATTACCATAGTTTTCTTCGTAGGGACCCATGTCTGAAAGGGAATAATGGTATATCTATAATTTTACGTATCAAACAAAAGAATACTCTTCCACTCATGAACAAAATAAAGCACCAAGTATATAATCTTAATTTCCTTATCACGAATATGTTTTAATTTTACAAGGACCTTAAAAAATATTACGTATAATGCGACTAAAGAAGAAGGTTGGTGGAAAAATAAAAAAAACAATGTCACTAATTATTATAATGTCCAAAAAACAAACTTCGATGTTAAGATATTCCTCTTTTTATTTTTAGTTCATTATATTATATGTATGTTTCTACCCTGTTTATTGATTGCTTAATTTTCACTCACACACTCACACATATATAGATATAATTGATGGGTTGATTGGAATCAACGAGCATTTTTTTATATATATAGATCCACGATATAATCAACGAGAGTTAAAATATATTTTGTGAAAAAAGAAACATTTAATTAATTGTTATAATCATAAAGATAGATATTTAAATATTTGTTAACAAAACCCAGTATAGTTTTCAAAGATTCATAGTGTGTATTGATGATTTAGTGAGATTCTTGTGTATTGGGAGTTTGATTGCGCTGCATGTTCTAATTTTATTATGCATATCACAGATTAATCATCAACCTAATTATAATAAAAATATATGTCAAACATTAATCATCAACATAAATTAAGATCATTGAGCAATAATTAAGTACATATTTTAGTACATGCACAGCTGTGATTACAAGAAAATCAGCCAATAATATGAATTCTATTGCCAAATCCAAATCCAAATCTAAATCCAAAACTAATCACTATATAGCTAATATTCAAGTAAGTATATATGATATCATAGTTAGTATTTTACTATAGACTAGTGGAGTATTTTATTATCATTTTCATATATTTTTATCTACAAATCAAAAGTAATCATTATTGAGCTTGGATGTAACTATATATCGTAGTTTCATATTTAATTATCCTATAAATTATTAATATTATATATATATATATATATATATATATATATATATAATAAATTTAAAAATAATATGTTTATTTATCTCAAATATATATTTATGAGTTACATGATGATAACGGATAAGAGTAAAAATTAACATATTATCTTATATCCATATTATTCAATTATGTATATTGTAGGACTGGGTTAATCTTGGTCTGGAACTAGGTGAGTCTTAGTATTTATAGATCAAGTATATTTCGATCTAAGGAGCTAGGTGAGCCTAAGAATGTATAAAGGATTGAGTATATATTGACTTGGGGAGTAAGGTGAGCCTAAGTATTTACCCAAGGTTGAGTATATTTCGACCTATTTACTTTTACGGTGTTGAGTATCTCTCGATCAGCCTGTTGGTAGATATATGATACATTATCTAGCCTTGGCAATAGACTTGTTTAAACATGTGACAATTACGATAAGACATTCATTAGCATTTATGAGGGAATAAAAACGTTCCCAAAGATAATTAATATAAACCTCAAGCTAAGAGGTATATGGAAAAAAACATATACATATCGTATAAATCATGTATTCGACCTTTACTAACTTGAGTGTCAGCGTGTAGGTATCCACGGACTCAATGGGATCTTTATCAAAAGTTTGAATGGACCAAAATAATATACTCAAATTTTATATATTTAATTATTATTACTAATATAACAAAAGTATATATAATTTTGTATTGAAATTCTTGTATGTTTTTTCTTAAAAAAAAGTTATAATTTTGAAATTGTATTTGATATGAAACTTATTTTAAAAAGGTTTTTCTAATTTCATCTCTTTCCCTAGATATTCTCATATTTGAGAACATTTACTTATATAATTAATATGAAACATTTCGCATATAATTCAAAAGAATTAATATGAAATTTTTCACTTATAATTCATTTTTGAATCATAAGAAATGGTTCTCTAATTCAACAATTGAATTCCTATTACCATGCTTGAAATAGGTGAAGAAGTAAATTTGTATTGTTTTTATCTTCAAGGGTATCTTCTCTTTTTTTACTTTTAAAAAAATGAATCTATTATTTTATTTTTCATCAATATACCTATTAAAAAAATTAAGACTAAAAAATAATTTATCAAAATGTAATAAAAGATTAAGAGATGTAATTACTAAAAAAATAATAATAAGGTCACATTTAAGAAATGATTATGAAAAAGCATATATTACATAATTTTTTTTATATTCATAAAAAAATAAATATACAAAAAATTCATAAGATGAAAAAAAACTAAATATCAAACTAATATTTTTCAATTAAGAAAAAGGAAAGAGTTACTTTTTTTTTTATCTTAAAAGAGAATGAATGAGAACTAAGAGTGAGAGAATGAATTTAAGTATAATTTTCTATTTCTTTTTTAAAACAAAAAGTAAAAGAAGAGATACAAGAGTAATAAATGAATAGAATATGTGAAAAATTTAAAGTGAGAGAATAAAAAAAAATATCTCAATAAATTTTATTATTTTTTATTATGTTTAATTTTTAATTTTATTATTTACTAATATTAAATATTATATTTTATAAAAAAAATAAAAATCAATCTAAAAAAATTTTAAAATATTTTTAGAAAAATTTAAAAAATCTTTGGGGGGTCATGGCCTCTACGGACCTTCTAAGGTCCACCGGTGCATGCATTTGATGGTCTCATCAAAATACAATTTGGAGTCATTTTAGACATTTGAGTAAGAGAATATCAAGAGCTCCTAAGACAACTCGATTTTATGTAAGAACAAATTATAACAACTTAATATGAATTAATGGATAAAAAATATTGTATAATTATATAATTAACTAAAATATAATGAATATTTTTTTACAAATAACATATTTATAATAGGAAGATGAATCAATTTGCATTCATTTTTTTGGATTATTTTGTTATTTATTAGAGCATCATGTCGTACCTTTTTACCTTTTTTAAGTAAATAAATAGTGCCTTGTTCTAATTAATGATACTATACTTTTGTTTTTACTGATTTAACACTAAACTATTGATTCAATGACAAATATAAAATATTTATAATTATTTTCATTTATATAAATTTTAATTTTAAAAATTTAGTGTCTTTTTTTAATAAATTTAATGAGTTTCTTATAAAGCCTATATCTTAACATTAAATCTTTGAATATGACCTTCTTACACTCTTTGATCTTAGTGAAATGACTTAATTATTACTTATTAAAAATTGTGCACCTCGTGTTTTTTTCAAATTTACATTATGAATTCTATAATACAAAATGTATTTTACATCATGGATTGTCTTATAAATTTACATTATGAATTGTATAATATGGAATGTAAATTTATTATATGAATTATACAATCTGAAATGCATTTTGTATTCTGGATTATCTTCTGAATTTGCATTAATGATTGTACAATTTATAATGTAAATTTGTATTACAAATTGTACAATTTAAAATGTAATTTACATTTTTGTTTGTTTTTCAAATTTGCAATACAAATTGTACAATCCGGAATATAATTTGTATAATGGATTATCTTCCAAATTTGTATTATGAATTGTTGAATTCAAAATATAAATTTGTATTACGAAATTTACAGTCCAAACTATCTATAGAGTGTAGAATCCAAAATTATAATTAAAACACAAAAAAAAAAAAATCATACTATGTCCTTTTTTATTAATTTCAGTAGGGATATGATTCAAATTTTAGAAAATATAAGATGCAAGAAGAAATTCCCTTCATTAGAGATTGCAAAGCAAATAATTTTGTGTGGACCAATCCCATAAATCATCTATCAGTGGTTTATTCTTCTTGCACCCTCACAATTTCTAATTACACATTTATAATTTATACAATGACCATTTGACCCTTCTTAAAGGTGACTTTCATATTACTGTTTTCGAAATCTTCTCCAGTAAGCTTTTCAAGAATTATTGAAACATGATTTATAGAATAGGATTTCAATAATAGATTTTTAGTTTAATTATTTATTTAACTTTTATTTTCGAAAAAAAACATGCAATTTCATTATTTTTGTTAATTTTTTTTAAAACAAATCAAATACTTTTATTAAATTTAACATTATGAAATGTCAATTACACCAATAAAACAAACCATTCTTAATAACAGTTACAATTTTAATGAAAAATCCTTAATATATTTTAAAAAATTTAACAAAAAAAATCAAATTGCATAAATTTTAAAAAAATTAAGACCAAATTTCATCAATTTTTACAAATTATGATCAAATTAAGACTAAAAAAATACTAAATACCAACTTAATATTTTTAGATGAGAAAAAGAATCAAATAAACAACTAAACCTAATTTTTTCTGAATATATGAACTTTATTCTAAAGCAAGTTTTTCAAATCCGAATTTCTAAAATATATATGATATTTCTTACAACAAATTTTCTGATTTTGAAGTTTTTTTAAAAAATTAACTATCTCTTTTCCTTTTTCATTTGCAATAGAATATGGAGGTTGAACGACGATTGCACAACAACGTGATCATAGAAGCTAATTTCAATGTTTTTCTTACAATATGAGGTGCAGTTAGTAACGATGGATATTCGAGAAGAAAAAACCTCTAATGATTTTAAAGATGTCAAACCCTAATCTCAAATCAAAATCCTAAATTCTAAATTTTAAATTCTTATTAGTGTAAGTTTTTTCTAAATTTGACCACTATGATGATTTTTTGAAATTACACTATGGTTAAAAAATCTCCATGAAAAAGTGTATTCAATTTTACATTGAGGCATCGATACTCATCTCAGTTACAACTTACAACATTCACTCATAAGAAACTTTCGAGGACTAGTGAGTCCTCTCTCTCTCTGTTTCTCTCCCTTGTGATTTTGATTTGTGACTTCATGTTCTTAGAAAAGTCCACGAGTTCAATCACTTTGATGCAATGAAATCATCACTGATATTTTCAATAACCATGGGAGTAACCAACATAGTTTAATCTGGGGCGAATATTGTGGTGACTGAACTTTGGATCCCCATAATCCACAGCCTTTATCACCATGGCTTCACGCCTTCCATCATGCTCTTGAACTGCACCAAACACAATCTCATTCGTCTCACAGTTTTGCTCATAATAGCCTTGAGGGGTGGAAGAATAACGTGTGTGAACTTGGTGCTGGTGTTTGAGTTTGACCTGTTGTTGCTGCTGCTGCTGCTGCTGTTGTTGCAACTTGGGATGATGCTGTTGTTGATGATGTTGAAGATGTTGATGAGGTTGATGAAGTTGTTGTTGATGTTGGAGTTGTTGATGTTGTTGATGATGATGATGTTCTTCATAGTCATCACCACCCTCCCACCTGTTGTTGTTCAAGTAACCTCTACTGGGCTTTAAGTGCTGTGGTTTTTCAAGCTCTTTGGTGATGATAGGGTAGGTTTCCCTAGTTGTTGGTGTTCTGGTTTCTATGGAAGGAGGTTCATCTTCATCAGGAATGACAAAACTCTCTTGCATGGGCCATGTACTAGGATGTCTGTTACCATACTGATACTGCTGCTGATACTGATTGTATTGCAGTGGTTTCCTTTTGGATCCTGTGAACAACCCACCCAAAATTTCACTCATGCATGAGCCAGAGTTCAGAAATAGTCTTCCAAGAGAAACAAAGAAACCCTCATCTTGTTTCTCAAATTCATCTTCATTTGGAATCAAAGGAGGCCTGAATGACTTAGTTGTTGCAGAAGGTGGAGGCCTTTGCATTTGCTGTGCAGAAAATGGCGCTCCTTTGCTCCTTGAAGGGGCCCTTGGATCCTGAAAATGAAATAGATTATGATGTTTCACAGTTTATGATAAAATGATTCACAAAACATGCTGCAGAAGTAAATCACTTACAGCAGGAGAAGAAAACATAGCCCTCACCCTCCATTGCAGCAATGCTAACATGTAGCCAAAGAATCCAGCAGCAACAAGCACAGCAATTCCTGTAATTTTAATGCATAACTTTTGAAGATCAACATGCTCTAAGATTGTAAAAGGATAAAGATAGATAAAGGAGATGATATTACAAGGAATCATACCTAAGTTGAAACTATAGTACTCATGTTCCTCATAAGTAGTACAGTCATCTTGATGGAGTTGAATCTCTCGAATTGCATGGTTTCCTCTATCCACCACCAAAAGAGAGCAGCTACTACCAACATAAACCACATCAAAGTCATTTGAAAACTTTGCATCTTCACTTGGACCATCAACATGGCCTCCTGCATGGCCCCATTTTCCACCTGCAATGGTGGTAACCCCTGCACAAAATGCATGCCATAGAGTTGAGCATATTAAGAACATTCAGTCATATGTTAAAAATTGGACTTCAAACCTAACTCAACTCCACAAAATCGACTTGTAAAATGAAGTTTGCATCTATATATATATACTCTAATTGACTTTATTTTTAGTCAATATGAGACTTTCAACTGTCATAATCACAGTCTTGGACCATACAAAGTCATGAAGAATGCAATAATTTATCGCATCATGACTCTATAGAAAGATGGAATTCATTGGGAGGTTAAGAATGGTATAATTATGTAAACATACATGGTCTTGTATTTTGAGAATTTCAGCATATTGGTTTATTCATTTCATTCTTAAGCAGCATGAGAGTCCAAGGAATTTTGTGTGTATACCTTCATCACTGATTTTTCTGATGGCCATATTCAATGTGTCTGCTATGTAAATATTCCCTCTGTCATCCACTGCAAGCCCTTTAGGGTGGTTCATTCTAGCTTCTCTAGGCCTCCCATCTATGTGTCCAATGTAACCTTCTGAAGATCCAGCAAGCAATTTGGGTCTGCTATCTGTGATTTATCCATTCATTAGGATAGAATCAAACATAATAAAATGCATACACCAAATTAGCTATAATATGTCACCAATAAAGTGAGTAGAATTTCTTTTCAGATTTTCAATCAGCTAGACTTTTTTTACAAGTTTGGCTTATTTTAAAAGAAGCTCAAGTTATAATGGATGTGACATTTAGATGTTATGAAGAAAGAAGAACCAACAAAAAGGTAAAGGACTATAGTGGGGTAAGGAAGCTAGAATAGAGTTGTGTTTCAAGATTTGTACTTTTTTTATTCTGTGCATCTTTTTTATTCATTTGAAAGTAAAAGAATGTGCAGGCATATTATGCTTTGTTTTGGGTGACTAAAGGTACGTTGTACCTTAAAAAAGGAAGCTTCTGCTTAACAAAAGTTCATCAAGAATCCTTATAAACAGCCTAGTAGAATCAAAAGATGTCCCGGGAATGAAGCAAAGTTTATGAACAAGAAAAAACTCAAACAACACACATTCTTAAAGGACAGTGCCTGAATTTTGAATCTAATATTTTGGAATAATGAAGCAACAAAGCTAAAGTACTTCCATCTTCTATAAGCCAACCAAGAAAAACCAAAGAGGAAGGTATTTGAAAAAAAGGGTATAATGAAGCTTAGACGATTTCAGCAAAGAAAACTTACGTCTGGACATTGAACCAGAGATCTTGTAGATGTTGCTGTTCTCAGAATCCAGTACAAGAAATTCACCATTTGGAGACATTTGCACTGAGTGTGGCTCAATTCCAAGCTTACTTCCATCAAATATTGTTTCCACATTGTAGTCACTCTCAAATTTAACCATGGAACGACTATGCTGTACTGAAAAATTTAACCAAGAAAGACCAATATGTTAGCAATTTGAATATACAATAGTTATGCATACACAATGTGAAAAATTTATACACTATCACTAATCATAAGTTGTTATATATGAAATTAACTTCTCTTAACTTATGCATAAGTTAAAAGTAATTTTTGTATAAGAACTAGCTATATATTAAGAAATATTAAGAAGTGAAGTTAAAGTAAGATGTTTACCTCTACCAGGTTTGGTTGTGGACTTTACACTCAGTGACCATAGCCATTTAAGAAGAGCAGAAACCACATTGGAAACAACCCCAGTAACAATTTCTGCATGTCACATGAAATTTAACTCATGAGCAAGAAAACTCAAATGGGAAGAAAATTGAACATGGTTTAGACTGAAGAGCTTGTTGCACTCACTAGCAGGAGGTGGTGTGGCTGAAGTTGGAGAGAAGAGACAAAGCACAAGTACAAAAGCAAAAAGCAGCACAGAACAACTCCTACTCATTCTTCTCTTGCCTCAGTTATTGTGAAATGCTCCCACATGACACATAATGCAATGTCTAATATAACAGGCTATGCATTTTGAGAAGAGAAAACTAACCACAGTGCAATTCTCAATTCTTCTTCACATGAAATGAAATGATTCCCCAGCCTTTTCAGAAAAGAAAGTAAGGATTAGGAAGATAGAGAAACAAACAAGACTTGTAGTGGTGACAGAGACATGTCAGAGAGACACAGGAGACAGAATTTAGAACTGATAGTGAGATGGAATCATATGGATTTCTGTCTTAGATTGTCGTGTCTTTATAACAATACTCGACAAGGTGGTTCCACAAACCTTGCGTTTATTGTATTATAGTGTAAGTTTCCCATTTCCACTTTGGCTCCTCTCCCAAGGGAAACTTCAAATAACTCACCAACATTTTGTTCAAATATTTAACGTGTATATATATTGTTTAGGAGTTGATTTTACTATATTTACTATATTACTCACTGAAACAATAGCTCAAGATTCAAGACTACTGAGGATAGGGCTTCACGAGATTTGATATATCACGATCAGAGTTCAAACTCCAATGTTTGTGAATGTTCCCTCAAAGTGATTTCAAACCATGCACATGACTTATAAAGCATTATTATTGTCTTAAACCAATGCACAAACCGTTACATACTCCTAAATTTGTTTCGTTTCATTGCGTTGCTGTGAAGCTATAATTATTCCTAAACAATAAGTGTAAGTTAACACGAAATAAAGGTCAAGTTATGGATCCAATACTACTGAATACTGTGTGAACTATTAAACTAATCACAAACACCTAAGCAAGAGATAACTTCACTTTTTTTCTTTTCAATTGTGTTGCATGAATACATGTCACCTTGCTATATGCTTCTTTGGTTTAGATTTCATATTGAATACTAAGAACAGGTTGATGCTTTTGAATTATGTGTGTGCTTTCAGTGTAGGAATTTTCTTTTGCAAGTTCTTCGAATCTGATTTTCATTTTTGTTGTCTTTAGTGGTCAAAATAGAAACTCCACTTCTTTTCTCAGTCAAGTATCGTCCAAGTTACGCTTCTTGTAACTATTACCAATCATGAAAGTGAAGCTTTTTGGTGTATCATCATCATCATCATTTTGAATGAATTTAGAGCAGCACATGCAGAATTATAGATTCCATTGCCCAGTGTTGTAACCAAAATATATGTAATCTGAAATATTTAGACAATAAATTATTTCTCACATTTTCTAAAGTTTATAGATTGCCCACAAACTTGGAAGATAATTTATTTGTTTGAAGTAATTTATATTAAATCTTTCTAATGTTTTCTTTGTTTGCCAAGAGAACAAGTAGTAAGAAGAGAGACAGAAAATACAAAGCAAAAGTTTTCAAAGAAATTGAGAAATGATAGATTTGCACACAAAGAAAAAGATAAAGAGAAAAACCTAAGAAACGAAGAACATCATCTTTCTTAAGATTCCCAAATTTCCTTAAGATTCTAAGTGTTCACTATCCTTTCTTTGAAAAAGAAAATGTTAAAAGCCCTATCAAATGTATTTGTATTCGTTACCCGCGTTAGGTACAATATTGTTCTTAAATTACCTTCGGATTATATTTATTGAAAATAATGTTTACACATAAAAAAAAAAAAGAGTACTTTTTAAATAGTAACATAAAATAAGATTTAAGAAATGAAAGTGTCTCTGTATAAATATATTAAATATGACTTGTGTACACAATGCAAAAGTTGCAAAGGGATAAACTTTATTTAATAACAATTTTTTTTTTTAAGATAAAATTCATATGACTTTGATATCAATCTAAAATTATTTGATGATGAACAGTTTGAAATAGTAAAATTTGTCCTTTTAAAATTTGAAATATGAAGACATGAATATAAATCATAAATGTGTTCACACTTCATATATCAAGTGATTGATTCATTCTATTTTCTTTTTACTGGTATACCATTCATCAAGTTTATATATCCCTTTGATTTCTCAGAACAGGGATGTTTAGAAACAGTGTTCATAAACAGACTCTTTATAAGTCATCAATATCAGATAATACATGAGATATCAATTGTCACACACATGTCATGTCGTCATAAACACATGTCACATCATCAGTAATTGGTAATAAGAACTATTATTAAAATTTATAAAAGTTATGGAAAGTAAGACAAAACTGTGTCATATTTGGAGCTACACCCTACCAAACTACCAAAAGATATAAACTCTTTTTTCATGAAGGAGTAGTTACAGTACTATTGAAATCTTGAACATGATCTATACTTGAGATTCATGGTCGAGCAAAAAGACAAAAAAGGAACCAGTCCCTACAGACAGCTTATTTATGTACCAAGAAAATTACAAAACCAGAGGTGAATATAACAGGTCGACAGCACTTGTCAAGAACCTTGCAGAAGGGTGTCACTATACAAAATGCCACCATTTATCATCACTATATGTAAGGTTGAGCTACCATAGAATATATCACTAGTCACAAAACTAAACTATAGCCAAAAACTCATTCATACATGGTAGATCATGCCTACCTCTAAGGTAGATGCATGAGGTATGCTTAAAGCATAAGTTGGTCCTCTAGAGTTTCTCCTTAAGAAATCATATCCATAATTGATGACAACTTTTTTCAACCAGCTTGATCCACTTTTTGCTCTAACATATGAGTGACTCAGAATGAATGCCATTCCAGCTTCTTTTGCTTCCATTAGCTCAAGCAACTCTTCTCTTGTTTCAAAATCAATCTGTGGACTGTCTGGCACAACAAACCTCACTCTCTTCCTCACTTTCTCAGGAGAAGGCTTAACTTCCATCAATTCTGAGGGGCCTTCCATTTGAGAATCTTCTTCAGACATCCTTATTGAACCATCTATGTTTGATGCTGATGTCCCAACAACTGTCATCTTTGTGTCCTCCTCAAAACTTCCAAATCCTAGGCCATATTCTGAGGTGTCTGATCTGATGAATTCTGCTATGCTGCACACAAGATCCTTCTCAAACTCCATGTCATCCTTGTGAATGTCTCGGTAGCCATACCTGGCTATGCACCTGTAAAGCCTATACTCCTTTGGGCCAACTCTACCCACCAAGAACCTTTCTTCTGGTCTGACATGTGGCACTTGGACAGACTTGATGCAGAGGAAGATAACAACTTGGTGGAAGGCTGGGAGATTGGTCACAAAGTGGGAGAAAATGGCTGGGATCCCAGACACAAGCTCAGTGTGTATGAGGCCAATTCCCTTGACTCTGACAATGCCTAGAGTGGGGCCTAAACTGAGGAGCCAGTTGATTGGAACCTTGTTCTGAACATCAAACTCATACTTCTTTATTGTGCCATAGTGCCACACATACATGGAAATGAGAAAGATGAGGGAGAGGGCAATGGGGACCCAAGCCCCCTCAAGGAACTTGATCAAGGATGCTGAAAAATAGAGTGCTTCAATGGAGCCAAAGAACACTATGAAGCAAATTGCCAGCAAAATGTTTTTGTGCCAACATAAGACTATAACTAGAGACATTAAGCAAGTAGTCACCAGCATGACAGTTATGACAGCCAAGCCTGTTAAAGCAAAGAAAACAAAATACTTAAAAACACAGTTTAACAATGTAAAGATCAGCACATATATTATTTACTCTTCAAACATTTCAAATTTAACAATGATCATTTAGAAACAGTTCTGTCAATGTTGAAATTTAAGTTATCATACTAATAAGCATCATGAAGATAATCATGGAGAGGTAGAGTACCTGCTGCATTTCCCATGCGTTTAGTATCTCTAAATCCAACTGTAATAGCCAGGCAAAGTAGCATCAAACTCCAGTTGATCTCAGGAATGTAAATCTGGCCATGAGTCTTGGATGATGTGTGGATGATTTTGACTTTGGGGAAACATCCCAAAGCAGAACATTGTTTGATTATTGAGAAAGTTCCTGTGATGACAGCTTGACTTCCAACCACAGCTTGAAGTATGGCTATTGCAAGAACAGGCCATCTAAGTTTTACTGAAAAGGGAGAAAAGAAAAGTAAGCTAAGCAGCAAAGTAAACACTAGTTTTGTTTTGGATATGTGTTTCTTAGAGAAGATCAAAAGAACTTACCAGGTACTGATACATAGAACCCAATTCGATAGTCAGTTTCAAGGGAATGATGCTTTGAAAGATATGCAGCTTGTCCCATATATGCTAGGATCAAGGAAGGGTACACCAAAAAGGTGAATGCAATCTGCAGGTTAATGAATTTTTGTTAAAATTATTAAGTAACCATCTACCAAAAACATGATATCCATGAACGATGCATCTATATGCATTGAAACTCAATTATCAATTGTTAAAAAGAAAGTCCAATTTAATTTAGTTGTCCATAATGCAGAGGAATTCCTCTATGTATGAAATAAAAATGAAAATGAAAACTAGTAGAAAGGTTATCATAAGGTTCAAGCGTGTTTAGTATTGGATGGTGTTAACAATAAACATAACCCAGGATGAATAAGCTGTGTGGAGCAAGCACACACAGCTCAATGAAGGTAAAGAGTCCTTTTCAGAAGATAAATCTTTGCTTCTTTGAAATCTTGTTGATGCTGCATTTTTAACTTCTGACCTTAAATTAAAGAAGTTGGTTCTGTCTCACTCAATATACCAAAATGTTATGAGTAAATGTATAATTATTGTGTTTGAAACATTAGATGTCATTAAGATCAAATAAACAATGAAACACTCCTTGCACTCTTTCTACATTTCTGCAACCATAGTTTCGTTTTGGAGAGGATACAATCAAATTCAAAAAGTGAAAACTCTGATCACAGCTCTTCACATAAATCAAATTTACCTAATAATAGAGTAAAACTACAATAATGCAACATTCGTGTACCTTAATTGACAATTGTGAAAAGTGTCCTAAGTCGGCATACATGGCTTCTGAACCTGGAACACAGAGAGTATAATATCAGAAAGATATACATAATATATCAAGCACACAACAGTTTAGTAAACAAATTTGCTCCATACCAGTTATACAAAGTAGAATTCCACCCAAAGACATCCATCCTCCCTTTTGAGTCTTTTTCAGAAATTTGAACATGTAATATGGGGAGAGAGCTTCATAGACATGTGGATTCCAATGGAAGATGTTATAAATACCAATAGCACTGATGCAAAGTAGCCAGGTCAGGACAACAGGTGCAAAGAGACTTCCCACACGGTGAGTGCCATAATGTTGAAGAGCAAACAAAAACACCAGTATTACACAAGCAACTGGAACCTCCACATCTGCATAACCATTAACCAATAATTAGCTCCAGTGTAATACTGGAAGAGGAAAAATACAGCACATTGAAATTTTCTAGTTTTAATGCTTGTTGAAGATTATGTATCTATGAACACTAGGAACTCAGTATGATGAATACAGTGACAAGGGATTTTAGTAGTTTTATGAGGTTCTGTGCTTAAAAAAATAACACCAGCCATCAAATTACTATAAGTGTATGTGATTTCTTAGAATCTGAGACTGATTAGTGTTTTAAAATGCATATTAATTAACTTTCAAGTGGTAATTTCCTGGTAAATAATTCATCAAGTGGGTCTATCAAGCCAGGTGTTATTATTAGACTGTAGCAAAATTACTTCTGGTAAGAGAAGCTAATAAACATTTGATGACAATTAATAGTTACTAAAGTTGTTGTCACAGTGATTCAAAAGATTTTTTTACTGAATACTAGAATATGATACAGATGTCAAATTATCCAAGGAGACAAAAGTGAGGTCAAGATTAAAGAGTAAGATTGGGTGACTTCACTCTGGTATTTCAACAGCTTCAACTCTTTGAAGTTGACAGAATTAGGTTTAATTGGGATGCCATAGATAACCATTATTTATTACTAATAGTGGAATTGCAGACACTGTTCATGACCAGTCAAATAGTGGCCACTGGCCATACCTAATTTTGTATCCAATCAGACACCATCAACCAACTATTCTAGATTATTCTACAGGGATTTGTTGAAGTCTCATCCAAACCATAATGCTTCATATCATAACCTCTTGAGAGTCCAACTTTACCAGGGAACTACTATTTTATACATAAAACCTATGACTAGTGGGGTTAGGCTTTGCATTTCTTAACCATGCTTTTCATGTGTACTTTTTATCATTTTAGTAACAGTTACGTATTCAAATAGAAGTTTACCAAGACAGTGACTTGGCTTTGATCAAGGCGAAGAAATTTCCTCTGATCTTTATTTATGAGGACCTACAATTGTGCATGCACTTGTCTTTTGGTTCTCCATTTTTTGTCCACTAATTGGAGGTGCTGTGATGGTTCAAATCAGATCTTATTCACTCATTAAACAAATCTGTGTGATGCCCAACTAGAATCCTTTCACTATTAACTAATATCTTTATAGCATATATGCCATTGAGGGGGCAAAATTCCTACCATTCCAACGTAATGCACAGCCAGCTAAGATAACTGCAGTATCAAATATTTCAAAATGGAACACAAAACGAGAATTATTCTAAATTTCTAGATTGTTGTGGGAACATATTCCCGAGATTGATTTGTTCAGGATACCAACCGATTTCAGACCTACTACTCATCAAAGAAAAATTCCGGGGAACAAATTCAAAACGTTTTACCATAGTGTTATCTGCAATTGTAAGCTAGATATATAGTATCTGCAATAAAAAAATTGGTAACTGAATAAAGAATCTTTACTGCATATTAAAAAAATGAGAACAAGAAAAAAGGACAACTTTCTCCAATAGAATTCAATTATCCCCAAAGACTTGTTGCTTAGCTGTAAATAACCCTTCCTCAGAGCACAAAGTATGGATTACTAAAACTGCATTAAAAGTTGAGAAATTCTAAATTTTAAGGATTTTGATACTGTTGTTCAAAAACTCTTTCTCTCCCTCTCTTCTTTTGGTGTATACACTCATTTAACTATTGACCCAGAAAACGTTTGTATGAAATCTTGAGATTTTTGTGAGTGCCGTACTCCCTTAAAAGTTCATGGAGAAGAAGATAGAAGAGAAACAAAAGGGCAACAAGAGAATCTGTGAACGGAAATCAGTTTTTTGTGTTCATAAAGAAACTTACATTTGTGCTGTTCTTTAGACATGGAAAGCTCCAACCCTGACACAGCAGAAAAAACTGCAGAATGACCAAAAATCACACAAAAGTTAGTGACCAAGATTCGTATGTACACCACTCACAACCAAGGTTTTAAAAAACTGCAATTTCAGCCAATAATGTCAAAATTTTTGCACTATTGTGACTGCCCTTAATTCAAGTATATGCCCTTAATTCAAAACCTTGTTTGCAGCCAAATTCACAGAGTATCATGATCAGAAATACCAGAAATTGCTGGTGTGAGCACACCATCCCCAATAACCATGCAGGTTCCTATCAGGGCCAGAACAAGCAGCACCCTTTGCAGCACCCTGTGTTTCTCCAACAAGCTCTTCAACCCCAAACCAACATTTTTCTTGTTGATGGGAACAGTTCCATTGTCTATGGTGTACTCGGTTAAGTCCTCATCTGCAAGCTGAGTGTTAGGCAACAAGCTAACACGGGCGTGGCGGCAGAGCAAGGAGTAGAGAGCAAACGTGCCTCCCTCACCATTGTCATCAGCTCTCAGCACAATGAACACATACTTGAGCAGAGGAATCAGTGTGAGCGTCCAGAAAACAAAAGACAACACCCCATAGATTTCTTCATTGGTATCTGAATGCTGAATATCCTCAGCAAAAGTGCTTTTGTAAACGTAAAGTGGGGAAGTGCTCAAGTCTCCATACACAACCCCCAAGCTCTGATAAGCCAAAGTTAGCACTGTCTTCCATGATTCTTCCTGCATATATCACATCACCATGACCATGATGAAACCAAACATTATGAAACATATTTCTTATCCAACAACAGTATTTTACCTTAATTTTGTTCCTATGGATAACAGACTCAAGATCCATGATGGGATGGGATTTTGTGAGAACTAACTACACAGCAACCATGATGATTTCTTGAGCTTGATAAAGGATGAAGAAAACCCCTCTTGAATCAACAAGTCAATGAAAAAGGAAAAGGAAAAGCTTTACAAAAAAAAATTCAAGAGACAAAAAGTGGCTTTGGTAATGGTACAGTGTAATAATCCTCGCCACTTTTCTTCTCCCACCACCCTCTTTTTGTTGGTATTTTAATATTGTTATTTATGAAAAAGGGTGTGTTGTGGCTCAAATCAAGAGGGACAAATGCAGACAAAAGAAGAACAAACACGAAACACAAGCAACAAAGGAGTTTTTAGTTTAGAAGCGGTGGTGTGACTAGGAAGAAGGTGTGTTGGTGTTGGTGTTGGTGGAGTGAAGGATTAGTTCAGAAAAAGTAGATTAGAATAATGCGTGAGTGGTGGAGTGTGTTTTTATGTGTAGGAGAAACAGAGAAAGAGAAGGAAGGTGTTTTTTGTTTGCTTCTTTGTTGTGTGGTAGTGAAGGTTAGTGGAGAAGGTGAGTTTATGGTTTCTGTGTAAATAAGGTACCATTATGTTTTTTGTTTTTCTTATCTAATCTCTTGTTGTTGAGATTCTATACGTAGGAGAATATTTTGGGTGTTGTTGAACGAAATCTGAAGTCGACAACTACTTCTATTATTGAGACACAAAGAGAGATTATACTTATCAGTGTTTCAAAGATTACTCATACTTTTCAAAACTCAAACAACTATTATCATAAAATTATATCTAACTTTTTTTATATTACAAATAACACTTTAAACTTTGTTTGAATCTTATAAAAATTAACGAAATTTGTATTATTTAACTAGAATGCTATACAATTGTTCACATGAGAGAGATTCTTTAACAGGGGATAGCAGCATTAACAATCTTCACCAATATGCAGTAAATGTGACAGTTTTCAACATCGGACAAAAATGGCTTACTCATTCATACTCATAAAAAAAAATAAAAAATCATTGCATGTTTTTTACAAAATAACCCTAACATTTATAACTTTTTATTATCATTTACTCTTGTCCCTGTTTGGTGAAACCAGAACAGCCTGAATGATCCAAAAAGTAAAAAATATATATATATATATATATATTTTCTTTCTTGAACTTGAATTTTAGAATTAGTCTATTTCAAAACTTTGAATCAATATAGTGTTTTATCTTTTGAAATACGTGAATTTAGTCCTTTTAATCAAATTTTGTTAAGTTTATTTGACATTTCAAGTGCATTTCATAATAGTATTTGACTTAACATTCAAACAAAAATGTGTCAAACAATATAAATAACTCGAATACAATTCTTAGATGGGACGAAACATCAAATAAACTAACAAAATTTGATTAAAATGACTAAATTCACATATTTAAAAAAAATGAAGGACTAAATTGATCCAAAATTTTAAAATAAACTAATTTCAAAATTAACCGAAAGTTAAGGAACTAAAAACATATTTAATCTACAAAAACCTAGTATATACACCAACACCATGTTGCTAAGTTAATATTGAATTTCATTATATTAATTAATTTTGAGTTTGGATTTTATTAATGAAATAATGTTATTGAAAATATAAACTCCATTGATTTATTTAAATTTCAAAGGTGTTAATTAAATTTTATTTTTAAAATTATTTTATATAAATTAAAAGCATAATTAACATTTTTCCATAGCTGCCGATAAAAAGAAAAAACATTTTTCCATAGCTTCTTGGTTTTCTTTTGTCTACTGCTTTTAATAAATATTGTCTTTCTACTCTCTTATTTTAACATTTCCTTACCGTTATCTCTCTCAGAATATGTGTTGGAAGTTTAAATAAAATAAATGCAAAAGATAATAACGAAAGAAATTGTGATTATAATAGTTATTGTTATCTTATCGTTCAACTTTTAAAATGATAAACAAATAGAATTTAGCATTTTACAGGTATGAAAATAGAGGAAGTATATTTTTAATGGTTTTAATTATGCACATATAGAAAAATAATAACTTATTTCGGTAAAATAAAAGTACTTATGAATATGAATTTATTACTTCCTTGTTTGCAATACTATCTGATTGGTGTTTGAGCTTATATTAATAATTTTTAGTCTTATACCGTTAATATTTCAATAAAAATTATCATTTATCATGTTTTTTAAATTTTATATTATTTCTTTTAATAATGGCATTATATTTATGCTTTATTTTTAATTAAATATTTTACCTTTGAAAAAAAGATAAAAGACAAAATTAGCTTGGCAAAATAAAAAATGTAATTGTGTAAACTATTGTTTAACAAAAATAACTTTTTATAGTATGCATTGTGTAAACCACTTTTAATCTCGTACGTTTACTAAACCTAAGTCATAGAATTTGTTAAAATTGAGATCTTTTTTCGTTAAACAAAAATACTAATTTTCAATCAATATTTTATTTCTAATAAAACCTTTCCCCCTTTAGTAACAAGTCTGATTGCAAGGAACATGTATTTTTAGTTGAGTGTTTATTTTTAAATGGCAAAAAATCAATTTTAGATATATTAACTTATTTTTTCAATAAATTTAACAAATATTCATTACTTTCTTTTAATACTCTAGAAATTTTAGTATATGTATACAAGTGCCACTAATTTATAGGATCTTTTTACTTTGGTGTAATGATAATGGTACATGATTTTCTTTAAAAAGAAAATTACAAAGTAGGTAAAGTGTATTTTACATTAATTTCATTTAATTACAAAAATAATATTAAAATTATATAAGAACTTATGATAATAGAACATTTATTTCTATCTATTGTTAGGTAGATTTTTTTTTTATTCTCAAGAATCTAAAATTAACAATCAAATTCACTTTTATTTCAATTCCTATCATTTCTTATGATCATTGAGCCTTTTAATTAATTTGTTTTCACCCACATAATTAATCAACATCTTTAACTCAATTTTTTTGTTATTACAATGTAAAGCTATATTGCACCTTATTCCTCTAGATATCTATGGAATCGCATCATAAAATTGTATAGAGATAAGAAGAAAGAAGCTATACCTTATTCTTCAATGGAGCACAAATAAAGATTTTTGTCCTTTTTACCTGTTTGAATTCAAACTTGTTGATACTCAAATAGAAAACTAAGGTAATAATTTCATTATCTTTACGTAGAAAGTAAATAGAAGATTTGGAATCAACCATATATATGAAGATTTGTATGGAGAATTTAATGCCATTTTTGTTCTCATTTGACAAAGTTAGAACTCTAGGAGTTTCAAAAAGAATATGATGCTTCCATATGAAAGTTGAATATCATAAACTTTTAATTGATCCTTCTCAAAATTACTCTCTCATCTCATAATTGAATTTAATATATATATATATAAATAATTATCTTTATTCTTAATAAAAATTTAAATTTATATATAAATTAAATAAGTTAATTACATTAAAATTTACTATTGTAGTAACTAATTATGCAAGTATTTCAACTCATATCGACGGATAAAATTTGTTACGAATAGTTGGTATCTGCGAGTATCTATTACCCGTTGGTAATACCCATCTATAAACGAGTTAGGTGGGAATCATATTATTCGTACTCACATATATATGTTACCCATAAAAAATTAAAATTAAAATTTAATTTATATTTAATTTAATTTATTTTATATTTTATATTGTTTTGTAATTTTATTTAGAAAATTTATAAAGTATCTTTTCTTAAATATCTACCAATATCTATGGATACAGGTATTCTTTAAATGAGTAATTGAGCAGGTAACATGTTGGATTTTTGTCTAGGTCATGTAACGGGTAGGCGCTACTCGTGTTCGAGTGACCTGTTGTCATCCATATTCATATCCATAAATGAAATGAGTTAAATTATCTTTTATCTTGTTTAAAAGTAAAATAATGGAGTGAGACTTTGATATTAATGAGTATTTTGGTCATTTTTAATATGAGAGTCTTATCCTAAGTTTTTTTTTTCTTATCAAATAATATCACCATTTTTAAGTTTTATCACCAATATTATTTTAAGGTTATACCTACCTGATTAGTAAATAGACTTTAATGTGTCATTAAGCTTGACAGTTACTTATAATGATGTTTTTCAGTTATATAGTCGTTGTGTCATTGAATTGGTGATGTGTTTATTTGTCATACCTAGTAAAGAGGCTTTAATGTGTCATTAAGCTCGACAGTTACTCGTAATGATGTTTTTTCAGTTATATAGTTATTGTGTCCTTGCATAGATGATGTATTTATATGTCATTATTTCATAACAGCCTAATATAATAGTCATATGTGGATAGGGATGACAATGGGACGATTTCGGGTCCTATCCCCACCCAGAGAACAAAATTCATCCACATCACTAGACCCAACCATAACGGGTATCAAATATTTGTCTTAAACATTTATTAAATTTACAAACGTTAAAGTTACCTAGTTGATAAAATTTAAAAAAATATATATATAAATATAAAAGGAAAACAATTTAAGTTAAAAAAATATTTTAAATGTATGTTTACTTCAATTTTTAAATTTTAATGAAATATCGTTTTGTGTATATTAATAAAAATTATAATACATCATTTGATCAAAATCACATAAAAAAATAAAGATTAAACTAATAATAATTGAAATTTAACATATATCTTTCATCTTTTGAACTTCAACTATGGTGATAAAAAAATATTCATGACAATTACATTGAATTATTATATTATAGTAAATAAAATTTATTTATATGATTACAGTGATAAATTTACATGTATGATAATAAATTAGAAAATAAAAATAATTATATAAAAAATATCAAAACAATATTCTACATAATCAAAATAAACAACAAATAAAAATATTAAAAAATCATCAAATGAAAACAATTTGATAGATCGTTAAATAATTTTTTAATAAATAAAAGATTTATGCTATTGAACACTTAAATGGATAGTGTTAAACATTCTGATGTGAAAATTAAATATACAATAACTAAAAGTATTAAAAAATTGTAAAAATATTCAAATGTGAGAAATAAAAAATATTTAATTGAGATACATCAATTAAACATAATTGTATAAAGATTATGATAAGAAGAAAAACATCATGGAGATGCAAATGAATTTTATCACAAGCTAAACAATTAGAAGAAATAAAAAATAGATAATGTATATTGTGTGTGTATAATTACTTAATAGGCTATTAGTATTTTAATAATTTAAATGGGATGGCCATAGACAAGGATTAATATTATGGTGGGTATAGGGACAATGACAAAATGGATATGTACATTTTCATTCTCAATTGAAAAAGTTGAATATTACTTATACACATATCCATATTCATACTCATACTCAATCAACGCAAAAAAATTTCTTCAAAACAAAACGAGTTCAGAGAATACCCACAAACAAATTTATTTATCATTTATATATGTAGATATGTCAATTTCATCATGACCTATAAATATATTCTCATGATCTTGCCACGTATCTTGCATATACACAACTCAATTAATCAAGTACGATAAAACTAAAAGCACTTGACTTATATTGTTTATAAATTTTTACTTGTTCTTTAATTTCTTTCAACTCAAAAAAATAATTTGTTATATTTGATTAAGAATGAGAATTAGTTTTTTAATCCTAACACTCAAGGTCTTACATGTAAGACTTTTTTTATGCTATACATCAGTATATTATTCGGTTGACATTTTTTTTTTATATTTAAATTTAAGATTCTGAACATGTATTAAAAATATTTATATTTTCAAATCAAATTAAAAAAAAAAAAACTCAATATCGTTCGTTTAAAAAATTTATAAATTTTTTTCTGGTGAAAATAAATCAGTTGATCTAAAATGGTTTAAAATCAATAATAAATATATGGTTGAATTACAAAAAGATCTTATAAGAAGACAACCATTTTTCTGAAATAATCTCACAAATAAGGACATAGAGCATAATATCTTACAAAGAGCATAATAATTTTCTGCAATAGAATGTGATGAATGAAGAAACCAGGTGTATAAATAAATTTGTATTTTAGCTTCACGTTTTCAAAATTTATTGTGTCTCTTCTCGAAATTTCTGCCATGAACGCGTAAAATCCATTGAGATGTTTTCATGTCTTCAAGAACTGGATTTACTCTAGTATTAAATGTTTTCAGCAATTGCAGCAACAAAAAGTGTTTGTGTTTTGATTTCTTACTTTCATTTTTCACTTCTTAGTTACAAAAATGTACATATTGTCTTTATAATTTTTTATGTCAAAAATCTATACAGAAAATAGATGAATAGGAAATATTTTCGGTGCTTTCTATGCAAATATTTAAAAAAATAGAAATAAAAAATAAAAACACAAGTAAGCCCATTAAAAATACTTCTCTGGTCAAAAAATGAAAACAATAAAATAAAATTTAGGTGTACTTTTATTTTAGAGAAAATCATGAAGAGAATATCTAAATAGATAATATTTATAATGAAATAAATAGTGAATGTATATAATTTTTTTATAAATTTTTTTATCCTTTATAAGTGTGTTTCGTTAGACCGATAAACTAACTATGAACTTATAAGTTAATTTGACTAACATAAAAAATGTTTGATAAGTATCTAATTTATTTTAGGTGTTTTTATTTTACTTGAGCTAAACTTATAGCTTGTGTAACTTGTAGTTTGTTTAATTGTCTTCCCTATCCCTTATATTTTAATATATTTTCTTAATATCTTTAGTTTCTTTTTATTTATTATACTTATATTTTATAAAGGAAATTAATTATTGTACTGTCTTTAGTATTTATTGGATTACCTTTTTTAAAAAAACTAGCTTATCAATTAAAAACTAGTTTTTCAACTAAAAACTAATTTTCAACTAGAAGCTAGTTTATGATGCAAATTTTTCTATCTATTTAAAATTGATTTCATCTCTTAGTAAAGTTTTTTCAAATGATTTCAATCGGAACATAAAACCCATATACAATGTTTTATGTTTTTGGTCTTTTAACTTTCAGTAAATTTTAAAATTAGTCTATTTCAAAATTTTGGACCAATTTAGACATCCATTTTTCAAAATATGTGGATTTAGTTCTTTTAATCAAATTTTGTTAAGTTTATTTGACATTTCAAGCGCGTTTCATAATAATATTTGACTTAATATTAAATAAAAAATGTGTCAAACACTGTAAACAATCCAAATACAATCCTGAAATGTGTACGAAACATCAAATAAATCTAATAAAATTTGATTAAAATGACTAAATTCACGTATTTCGAAAGATAAAAGACTAAATTGGTCTAAAGTTTCGACATTGATTAATTCCAAAATTCACTGAAAGTTAAGAGACCAAAACCGTATTTAACTTTTTTTATATGATAATTTTAAGCATATAATAAATATTATTTAATCAATGCTTTCAATAACACGTCAAACCTTGGTAGTTTTGTTGAACGAGATTTTAACCAGCGTTGAACCAACAATCACGTACAACAAATCAAAGCATTCAAATAATCAGTTTTTCTTACAACTAAAAGTTGAAATGCATAGCACACGGCACACGTACGAATTTTTTCACACTCACACGTAAGAAGCCTCCAGAAGTTTAACCCACAAGCTATTTGTGAAGAAAGCAACGTGCGAGTGTGATGGAACCACACACCCAAAAACCCTATATATAGCTTGTAGTGACTATTTTTTATTGTTTTTTTTTTCTTTTATCTTAACCTATTAATTTAGCTTTTATGTGTTAATAGTTTGTTAGCAATTAACCATGGCTCAATAATTTAATATAGATGTTTGACCACTAAGTTCCTTGGAAATACACTTTAGGTCTTTGACATTGAAATAGAATACAATTTTTATTGTCTATTATGAAACATTAAGAAAGAAGAAAACTTGCACCAGTTATCGAACCATCTACTTCAATTAAAGTATTAGACATGCAATGTTTTTTGATTAGAAAATTATACCATGACTTCTATTTTTTCAACTCTCATTCTTTATTTTCTGACGTGGTTTAGTGTGAGTCATTGATTCTTTCAGAGAAAAAACTTTAATATATTAATCAATGGTCTACACTACACCACGTCAAGAAGTAAAGAACATGAATCAACAAATGGGAGTCATAATATCATTTTCCCTTCCAATTATGTTTGAATGGGGGTTTAATAATTGTGGTTTATTATTATAAGAGACTTTGGAGATGATAATTGATAAGAAAAGTCATGGTTATGAATATTGTGTGATAAAGTGGGAGATAAGTGAAAGTGACCCTAAAGAGCATTCACTCTTATCCTTGAATAGGGGTAACTTGTGAACGTGGAAAGAATTGGGACAAGTGGCTTTATTGTTGGAAAGTGGCCAAAGAGTTTTGTACAAAACAATTACGACAAATGGGCCTCCCCATGGCTTGCTTTTATGTTAGGGTGACCACTTCACTTTCTTTCCCTTTGTCCTTTAAAACTTCTCAATAGTCATGCCCTATCTCAAGTTTTTTTTTTTGGAAGGATTTGATTACGTATGAATTTGGTTTGGTGTTTTGAATTTTCAAATCATTTTAGATTTGTTAGTATTCTAAGTGAGTTTTATTTGGTCTACCCTACCTGCTTGATTATTGGACGACTCAGTTTATGTTAGTATTTACTGTATATAATGGGTGCAAAACTTCATTCTATAAATTGTTTTTATAAGGTTGAAAATCAAGTTAGACATTCCCTTTTAAGGTGGTATCAAAGTTGTTCAAAATCTATCCTAACAATATTTATTTTTTGTTGGATTTATCGTGTCACTTGATAAAGATAAGACATATTTACAATATATAAGTTGGTGTAGACCCCACCTTATAAAACAGTTTTATAAAAGGAGAATAATTTTTCGACAAATATTTTGTTGACAAAATTGCTAAATAGAGTAATTTTTAATTTTTTTTATGGAGTTACAAAAATAAAATAATAAAATTTTAGGATTTTTTTTACCATAAATGGTTGTTTGTCAATGTTTGTTAAAATTTGTCGAAAAAAACTGTCAAATTATCATTTCTCATTTATAAAATAAATTTAAACTTAAAGTTCATTTTTTAATAGTTTACTAAATCATTTAACCACTAAGTTAAATGGGCAAAGAGTCTAAGAATTTAAATGTGAATCTTAAATTTGTATTTAACTTTATTTTCATACAAAACCACATATCTTTCCTCTTATAAAATCTTTTTTTTTTATTTCCATTTATCACTTTCTCTTATCAATTTTCAACTTCAAAAGCAAACCCCCCTTTTCCTTCTTTTTGCTTTCTTTTGACCCTTAAATTCTAATCACTTTTCTTCCCACTTTCCAAATGGATTCCATTTTATATTTATGTGTAAAGCAGAGAACAAGAGACAAGAAAACCAAATACAATTTACACGGTGGGTGCTATCTTAAACAAAACAAGCAAAGAAACCGTATACAAAAAAAAAAAAAGTTTAAAACATTGCTTAATTTGGTATGTTAGAATTTAACAATTTGAATGGAAATAAGTCCTTTTAAGAGTATTCACATACTTAAGTAATTAAAAAAAATATATTAATTGTCTAGAGCATGTAGTCTTAAAGAATTGACACTTAAGAGATCACTCACCAAGTTTTATTATGTGTGATCTATGGTGGGTTGTGTGTCCTTAGTTGGACAAAGTGGATCAATCAAATAAATTTTTTTTTTAAATTATAATAAACTAGATAAAACAATTACTAATTTATTTTGATTCATCAAAAATTTGATCCGATCGGATTCATTTAACAAAACTTCAATCCAATCTTTATCTTAATAATTTATAATAAAGTTTCAACAATCATTTTATGCATGTGCCTGTGTTCTTGCATGCTCTTATGTGCACAAATGTAGTAATACTAATATATTATATTCGCTACTTAGAAAGTTCTATGCAATTAACCTAGGCACTTCTATTTGTGTCATTCATTCGCTCAAAACATTATAATCAAGTTTTTTTTAATTTTAGTTTAACATGTTTGATGTTAAGATTGAACGCATATTACTAAATCAAAAACTATAATTATTAATCAGGGTGTAACTTTTTTCAGTTAATAATGTAACACAAATTCAAACATTACGATTTGATTATGATCCGGTCCATTTGACTTCTATGATGAAATAATTGATGTCACTTACAACACTTAAATCATTCCTAGACCATTTTCAATGAAAAAAAAAATTATACTATAGAGTTTTATTTCCCAATTTTACTGTGTCATTTCAATTTCATCAATTCATTAACCAATCCAATGAACAATGACGCATTCAATTTGATTGATGTTATAATTTGATCTTTGATTTGTTTTGGTGGATGCATAATATGTGGTAATTAATTAAGGTGGCAAGTTATGAACGTTAAGCAAAGAGGGTCACATCGTGAAGAACAGTACAACAGCAGTTGAAAGTGGTTGTTTAGGGCACAAATTAGTAGTGGGGCCCACACGGGCTTTTTTGAGCCCAAAAAGGGTACCATGGCACTGCATTAGACATAGACAGCATTTGGCATGATCATCATTTCACTACGCTAAATTTTTGAATCTCTTTGGGAATCTTATATGGTGCAAGATTGATGCCATCATCATCATCATCTCAAACTACACATTCAATCCCCATAACCAAATTCATGAAACTTTTTCTGGTTTATGCATAATTGCACATGCAAAATTTGGTCATGGTTATCATTGATTCTAAGTGTTAAAATCTACTTCTATTAGAATTAGTTTATTTAGTCTATTTTCAAAATTTTATCATTTTTATCTTTAAATTATATAAATATGTAAATTTAGTCAATTTAATCAAATTTTATTGAATTTATTTGACATTTTAAACGTGTTTTAGTTAATATTGAAGCGGAAATGTGTTAAACGATATAAACAACTCAATGTTATCATGAAACATGTTTGAAACGTCAAATATACTTAACAAAATTTAATATAAATAACTAAATTCATGTATTTCTAAAGTGTAAAAACTAAGATAGTTAAAATTTCAAAAATAAACTAATTTCAGAATTTCTCAAAAAATTCAAAGAACAGAAACATATTTAACTCCTATAACAAACATTCATAAGATGGTTTTGTATAATATATTTGGATCTAAAATCAAATTTCATGAAAAAAATTGTGTATAGTTTTAAATTAAATTATAAGTTATTTTGTTTTTTAATTTTATAAAATATATGTAAAATATTTCAACTTTTTATTAGAAAGATGTTTTTTAATCTAGTTTAAAACAAAATAAAGATACAGAGTCCGTTTGATTATTATATATGAATGCTTTGGTCTTAATTAGTTACATTATTTTTTCTACATATTGTTTCTAATTTGATCTTGCATAAATTACACCAATCTTAATAAAGTGTAAGTACCGCATATTTGTGAATTGATCAATCACGACAATAATCCAAAGATAAAAACAATGAATTTATTGAGAAAATTTGCTATTTTACTAAAGCTATATAATAAAAAAATTATTAATTTCTTTATTTTGACTGGTTATATAATACATGGTCTCTATCTATATGATGTATTCCACTGAAATGAAGGAAGACCTAAAATTCCGGTTTAATATGATAATTAAGATTATGAAGGCAAAGTCAGATTCCACTAATTTATTTAATGAATCATTGATTTCTATAATTGCTATACAAAGAAACTGGTCTCCAGTGAAAGTAACAGTGCAGTGAGTTCTTTTCTTTCCACACTATTTTCCAAATCAAACTATTAATTTCAATCTTAACACCTTGTCGATTTTCTGACACTAAACACGTTCATTTGCTTAGCTTTCTTCACTTCAATTATTATACTTAATTAGTATTAATTAATTATTATAATTCAATTCAACGAATCGTCGGCTATTAATCGTCACATTGTGCCGACTATTTTCATTTAAATATAGCAAGAATATATATATATATATATATATATATATATATATATATATATATATATATATTAATTACAGCTATGGAAACCGTTATTCTGATTTGACCCGGCTCGATCTTTTAGTGAGTCAATTCAACCTGGCTCATTTATTAGCGAGCTAAAAAAATTTAAACTCGATTTGACCCACCGCGGGTTGGTGTGTTAAACGAATTGGCTCACGAACTCACTTAATTAAAAAAAATACAATTTATTTATTTATTTTTTCAGTCAAACTATATTATAATTCTAATTAAAATCTAAATATACTTTAATACAATCCAAATACAAACTAAAATCACAAAAATACAAATTATCTATGTGTTGACTAAAAAAATAACTTAGCATGATCCAATACAAAGCTCAACTTAACAAAAAATACTTGAATAATCCTTTATTTGCGGGTTGGTAAGCCAACCCAGCTCATTGCGAGCTCAACCCGGATGAGCCAGGTTCTAGCTGAGTCTGGTCAAAAATCAACCCATATTAAAATTTGTAAAAAAATTTCAACTCAACCCAATCCAAATCCGTGATAAACCAAATTGACTCGCAGCATGTTCAACCTATTTTCACAGCTTTAATATATATACTATTGTTCAATTATCTCTTTTGAATTTTCTTCTCATGTTGTTCTCAAGTTTTTGTTTCTTCTTGTATTACATTTCAAATTCAGGTTTCAATTTTCAAAAAAAAAAAAATATAATTTTAGTCTAATTCTTTATTATGTATGTGCTTTTGTTGAATTGAAACTGATTTTGTCTATATATACAATGAATTGATTAATTTATTATTATTTAAATGAATCTTAAAAAATTTGTTTGACACTATGACACTTGTCTTTGTATTAATTAAATATGAATGTAACCCGAAATTCAGGATTGTATTCTAATTCTGGCCACATGTTATAGTATAAACAAAATTCTCTCTTTCTCTTTCATGAAATTTGAGTTATTAACTAAGCAGATCCCTGATTTTTGTTTCTTTATTTAATACATAAAAAGGATTTGGAATATCTCATTTAAAGTTTTTTGAACATTAGGTGTCACGTCAAATTTCAAAACATAAACTATTTAGTTACCAACAATTAAAATAAATAAATAAAATGCTTCTTTTTAGATTTTTTTTCTATAAATCTTAAAAACAATTATAGGAATTTCAAAGAAATCATACGACATTAAAAATTCAATGCAATTACAATGTTAATATTGACCTGTTAGGTTTTAGATATTTATAAGCTTCCATGGGACACTGATTGGGAAAATAAGGTGCCCCTATCCTTTAAGTATAGATATGCCAAAGGACAAGGAAACTATACCCTACAAATACGGGTACAATCAACATCAACAAAACAAGATACTTTTCACACATGTTTTTACTCTATCCATAATGCTACACATAAATTATCTCAGATAGAGAAAAACAAATTAACAAAGAACAAAAAATGTAAGAGAAGTTTTAGACTTCCAAAATTCAAAGAAGACAATGCATAAATAAATTTAAGTATGTTAAGAAATAGAATTATATATTAATGAACGATCCCAGGATGAAAAATAATAAATTTAGAAAATAACACATTTTGTTAGAATATATCGGTTTTAATTTATAATTTTAATATAATGTTTAGAAGAGCACTTTAAATCTAATTCAACATTTTAAAATTAACTTATAAGATAAAATGTGTATTTACTTATATATTAAATTGATTTTATTTTTAACTGATACGAGTCCTCTAAAAAAATAAAAAAATATATTATTAATCAATATATCATGCACATATAAAAAAGGTTAAATATATTTTTGTTAATTTTATTTAACATTTTAAATATATTTCACAAGTTGTATATACAGTTTGATATATTTATATTCTAATGTTAATCAAAAAATTATTATAAAACACGAAATGTAAAATAAATTTTAAAAAAATTAGTTAAAAAAAACTTAAATATAAACATTTTTAAAATTTATGAAGTTAGATCAAAATTTAGAATTAGAGAAAAAAATATATTTAATTATGTAAAAAGTTATAAAATATTTGATACTCATGACGATGATGGATTCTCTTGTATTTGTGATGCTTCCTTAAATATTGTGTTTTGTAGATCTATATTTGGAGGTAAATATATAGGATATAGGTTATATTATTGTGTGCATAATGATGGAGATTTGGATTAATTAAGGGCATTTGATAGGGTAGGGATGGAAAAGAGAGACATTGAAGCTTCTTGCACGATCTGACAACCTGCTCATGCTGCTGCTACTGCTCCCTATTCAATTCAAACCTGCATTTCACCTTATCTATGCACTCTCCAAATTTAATTAAACCACTCTATTTTTTTTTTTATATTCTTCTATTTTTCTAGCTCAGGAAAATTAATGAACTTAAAAAAGAAATAAACTTTTTATTTTAAGTGACACAAAAATATTGCACTTATGGATAGATATGCAGTATTCTGTAGAAGTGGAAGGATATTAAATGTCAACGATTTTGTAAAAGTTCATATTTATTTTTGTATTCCAATATATCAAATTTTTGCTTTATCTTATCCCTATTACGATATAAATATATTTTTTATATATATCTACTATATATATATATATATATATATATATATATATATATATTATTTTAAGTATTAATTAAATATTTTTAAAAATTATATTATATTAAAAGATATACACTTTTAATATTAAATATTAAAAAATAAATCATAATTAAGTAAAAGTTAAATAATTATGAAAGAACAATACATTGTTTAAAAATGTGTGGTTTGTAAATAGTAAAATGTGTGGTTTGTAAATAAATTGAAAAAACAATAACAAAAAAATTAATATAATTTGTTTAAAAATTAAAAGTGTTTTAATAATTAAAAAAAAATTAAATAGATGTTAAAATGAGTTAATCGTACTCATTCAAATTGAATCATCATGGATTTACTTAAAAGTGAGTAAGCTCAATTCAACTTATTTTCATAATGTAAAAAGTTAAATTTTATAATAATTTATTATGATAATTATAATAATTCGTCATAACAAGTAATGCATTGGTTGAATTATAGATAGGATAAAATTTTCTAGAACTATCATAATAGGTGAGAACAATGAGAATTTTATAATAAAATAAAAATTTATTATAATATTTTTATTTTAAAATACATATATTATATCGGTTCATCGTAATAATCAGCATAATATGATAAAAGAATTAAAAAATTTATTATTAATAGATTATGAATCAAATTTCTAACCTAGTTCAAATTTTGACCTATATCTAAAAAATAAAAACTGATTTTTTTTTCTATAAATACCTATCTTCATCCTGTTTAAATAATTGATTATTTCACAACCCAACAATACAAGATACAAGGATTTTGGATAAGAAAGGATTAATTTGTCATCCCTAATGAAAGAGTAGTTAGGTGAGCTGAATTTAATGCAATTTGCACAGATTTTGCAATACCCATGAAATTGGTTCTCTGTTACATCAACTACTTTCACACGTTTTTCAAATCAAACTTCCCTCATTTCGATTCCTCCACTTTCTCTAGGTTGCCCCCAATAAGTTAAGAACTCGTTCTTCTCATGTACAATGCAATTTCTCAATTAATTCTCAAATTAAATTTTTTATCCTTAACTCTCAATTATTACATCATAAATGCTAATAATAATAACACTTATAGTCACTCTCATAATTTGTTTGTTGATATTTACCTGAGTCCTACTAAATTGGTAGCACATCCCTCTACTAAAATAATAATTATGATAGAAAAGGATATTCTTAATTTGATTAATTAGTGGTCTCAAATTCAAATTTATGATACAAAACTACATTAAATATTTAATGATATTGTTTTTCCTTCTCTGTTTCAACAAAATTGTCTCTTTCTAGACCTTTGTGGCATGTAATACAAATAGAATGCTGCCAAAACTCAATGAATCAACCCAAATATAAAAAAAAAAAAATTAAAAAAATGAGAAGAATAAGATCACGTGTGCATATTGATATGGAATCATTGAATACATTTTGGAATTTGAATGGCTTGAAAAAAAATATGGTCCTACCTCTAACTTAGTAAATGGATCAATGGCCCAAGTGTGGCCCACATCCTTCATGGCTACTACTTCCTGCACCCTATTTATTTCTTTCTGTACCTCCAAAGTTTTTAAATGTCAATTTTATCTTTTAGTTAAAGGTTATATATGTTTTTATCCCTTAACTTTTAGTGAATTTTGAAATTAGTCTATTTTGAAAATTTTGACTAATTTAGTCATTCATTCTTCGAAATACGTGAATTTAGTCATTTCAATCAAATTTTGCACATTTCAAGCGCGTTTCATAATAGTATTTGACTTAATATTAAAGCAAAAATATGTCAAACAATACAAACAACTTAAATTCAATCCTAAAATGCATACGAAACATTAAATAAACCTAAAAAAATTTGATTAAAATGATTAAATTCACGTAGTTCGAAAGATGAATAACTAAATTGGTTTAAAATTTTAAAATTGATTAATTTCAAAATTCACTTAAAGTTAAGGGAGAAAAAACATATTTAATCGTTTAGTTAATAATATATTTTAACTTTTTTCAGTTTGGTCATATGACACACACTATTAATTGCTCATCATTTTATTTTTCGTAAAAATCAATCTGGAACTTTGTCACATGAAAAATATGTTCCGGAGTAACGAATGGCAATGGCGTGAGAAATGGAGGTGTAGAGGGAGAAGATAGGAGAAACCACGACAGTGCATCTATTAACACCAATTGTTTGCTAAGTTTACACCTCACTTTTTTATCTCATTACAAAAAGAATTCTTTTTTGACCCAAACTACGGCCCAACAACTTAAACTCAAACTATGATAGGTTCTTTTTCATTGTTTCAATTTTTACATATTTGGACTTTGGACTGAAATTTATTTTTGGGTTAAAAATATATAGTCTTTAAACAACCCTTTACCGTTATTATAGGTTGATATTAAATATTTTACTACTTATCGGATGAAAAGTAATCGTGTCATTATTACATTTTTTAAAAAAACATTAAGAAACCTGATTGAAATTTTTATCAACCATAGAACCAAATTAATAAACAAATACTGATACTAAAAAGGTAATTAAACTTATAACTTATTTAACGTTTTCCCTTTTTTCTTAATGTAGAAAAAAATGTAAATTTGATATTAAAACTCTTTCAAACATATTTTACATATTTAAGAAAAAAAAAAACTAAGCTGTCTTCCATTTTTCTATCGGTAGAAAAAACATTTGGGCCTTGAAAACTTGACAGTTTCTTCCTGCACTTCCAAAACTTTCTTCCTGCACCCTGTAACATTTTTTTCCTATTTTATTCTTTCCAATTGTATAATCTGAAACTGATTTTTTTAGAAAAAAATAAATTAAATAAATTTCGAATTGCATAATCGAAAGTCATTTTTAACTAACATGTTTACAATCTGAAAGTCATTAACTGTACAATCCAAAAGCCATTTCCAGATTTGAGATCTACAAAAATAAGAGAACCAAACTTCTGAGATTCAAGAAGAAAATTTGGAGGTGCATGAAGGAACTGCCAAACTTAAATCATATTTACTTCATTTTTTTTCTCTTCTTGATCGAACAATATTATTTGTTTTCTTTTGCTTGTCTCTTACATTTTCTAGCAATAGTAGTTTCACTCTTTTGCAATTTTTCATAACATTACACATTATGATATTATCACATTATTACACTTTCTTTTTGTCTTTCCCTTTTTTGAAGCCAACATGGGGTGGTGATTATCATTTTCCTACATCACATATAAGTAAGGTGAACTATTATGGCTGCTATCATTATTACATTTTGGTTACAATGTCTCTTTCAACTTGTTCCTGATTCACTCATAATTTTGATTCACATGGCTAATAGAACTGATGCACTTTTACATTAATGGTAACAGGATAGTGCTAAGTACTTGTAATTTTTTGTTCTCTCCACCTTCTCTTCCGACACGTCTCATAAATGGTGTGTCCTATGTCTGATATGTATCCAACACTCGTATCGTATCGTACGATATTCGTAGGACACATTATGTGTATTTTGAAAAATATTTTTTTATTTTTGACATGATTTTGACAATTAAAATAAAAAACAAATCTTATACTATCACTATTTTTTGTATATTAGATATTGGATAGATAGATTAAATTCATTTTTATGTTAGTTGACAATATATTAGTTGACAATTATAAACTTAACATGCATATACACGTATACACACCGTATCCCGTATCCTATATTTTTTCAATTTAGACGTATCTTAATCCGTATCCGTATTATATCCGTGGCCATTCCCATATCCGGGCATCATAATCCTTATGAAATGCTTACCGGCAGATACAAACACTTCACTAAGCACTTATAAAAAAAGGTGCTGAGAATTTAGTTTCAGATTTTATGGTGCTAGAAATCTGTGTGCAGGATCACAAAGAAAGGGAAAAAAATCTTCAACATTCAAAGTCTTCATGCAAAGTAGATCATGGCTTCTAGAATTCTTTCCACTCTGCATAATGTGTCTTCTTCTTCTTCTTCTTTTGTCTCAACCACTAAACGTTGCTTAGGTATACTACTATCTCTCCTTTTTATAATGTGCACAAAAAACTGAAATAATGAAAACCACCCTGTGTTCTGTGCTGATATGATATATGGGAAAGGGGTGAATATACTCTTTATAAATTGCATTGGAGAAAACGACTTAAAAAATGAAAGAAAGTTTTGATTTTTGAACTTTTTTTTTTCTCCCTTTTGGTTTTTACACTATTGACTAAATTTGCAGGTCTATGTTGTCTCTGGCATAGAAGTTTAAGTGGAACTGGTGCCTCTGTTGCTGCTGATATAGAGCCTAGCAAGCCACCAGTGCAAATTGAACATAATCAGCTTCTGATTGATGGAATGTTTGTTGATGCAGCTTCTGGTTAATATATCCTACATTTATGTACTTAAAACATTGATATGAAACATTCAATCTATGCTACAAAAACATAATTTTTAGCAACTTTTGTTCTGTCAGGAAAAACTTTTCCAACCAATGATCCTAGGACTGGAGATACAATTGCCAAAGTAGCTGAAGCGGATGTTGAAGATGTAAATCGCGCTGTACGTGCAGCTCGCAAGGCTTTTGATGAGGGACCATGGCCAAAGATGACAGCTTATGTAATACATCATTGTTTAATCCTAATTTGTTCTATAAATTTCAGTATATGGAAGTGTTTTGGTGCTGTAGTTTTTCCTTTGGGCTACAAGAATGCTACATACATGGTTTTTATGTGCGACAATTTTGTCCATCATCTTTGATGAACTCCTCTAGGAAAGATCACGAATAATTTTGCGTTGTGCTGATATATTGGAGAAACACAATGATGAAGTTGCAGCAATTGAAACATGGGATAGTGGGAAGCCTTATGAACAGGCTGCAAATGTTGAAATACCTATGGTGGTACGCTTGTTCCGATATTATGCAGGTAACTGTATTATCTTCGAGTTTTTTTGTCAGAAGTCTCACATTAACTAGAGATAAAACCAATTCACAATATATAAGTGGATGCAAACCTGACCTCATAATATATAAGTAAGTGCAAATCTCACCTTACAAGCCGATTTTATGGGGTTAAGTTTAAAGTCTAAACATTTTTACATCATGTAGTTATAGTATTGTATGACAAGTTGACATTCTTTGGCATCTTTTATGTTTTTTTCAGGTTGGGCGGATAAAATTCATGGTTTAACAGTTCCAGCTGATGGATCATACCATGTTCAAACCTTGCATGAACCTATTGGAGTAGCAGGGCAGATTGTTCCTTGGAATTTCCCACTTCTTATTTTTTCATGGAAGGTTGCACCTGCATTAGCTTGTGGTAATACAGTTGTAATGAAAACTGCAGAACAGACACCACTTTCTGCCATTTATGTGTCAAAGCTATTTCTTGAGGTAGTCTTATAGCATACCTATAAATGTTTCATTATGTTCTTGCTGGGTTGGGTTTGAAATTACACATGGATATGATTAAAAAGTCTTATATCTCAGTTTCCTTTTAGGGAATAGTGAAGTCAAAATCAATAAGATTCTACAAGAAAAGGATTTCTTCAAGAGTATTTATCAGTTCTTATCATTTCACAATACTGCATCAATAACCTCATCTCAGCTAAAATGAAATCAAGAGAACAAAAAGGATAACCTCTTCCGTTTATAGAGAATGTGAACAAGTCTTTAATGTTATGATTGTCACACTTACTAATTAGTCCTCAAGGTTGTTAAGGGATTTTGTGTCCTTGTACGAACGGGTTAACCTTTTCGTAACAATGATATCAGAACCTTGCAACGAACCCAGTGGCTCGAATTCGAACCTTGGAGAGGAACCTACTCCAATAAAGGGGGAGTTTCAAATTCACCGGGCTATCAGGTCCCAACCTCTGAAAGAGGGGCATTTGTTAAGGGATTTGTTAACCCGTTCGTACAAGAACACAAAATCCCTTAACAAAGGTAGTTAATAGCTTCAATGTGAAATGAACCAAATGATGCAATTCCAAAATTGCTAACAACAAAAAGATTGTGATGTTGTTTGTGCCTATGCTTTTTGTAATTGTTCTCACTGATGGATTTGATGCAATAGGCAGGACTTCCTCCTGGAGTTCTGAATGTTATCAGTGGCTTTGGTCCTACTGCTGGTGCAGCTCTGTGTACTCATATGGATGTTGACAAGGTACTTTAGAACATTTAGTGGAATGATTCTCTTGAAACTTCAAAAAAAGGGTATTTAGTGGAATAATTCTGTGTGTTTAAGTATCTTATGATTTGGTTAACATTGTTTACAGTTCCTTTACTTCAAAAATGATAGTTTTGGTCTTTTGTATTTATGAAAGGGTGTTGAACAGAAACACCCCATTTTCTACTCAACACCTACATGTAGAATTTTCTTTATGAAATGTGGTAAATTTGTTTATGGTAAAATCAAAATAAAGTATAGAATTATGGACAAAACCCACTACATTTTAGAATCATGAGAACCAAAACATTGTTTTTAGTAGGAACTAAAACCAATTTTGACCAGATCTTTAGGACTTGTAAAAGTAAAACACATTTTAGTTTATAATTTACTCTGCTAATTGTCTCTATAATACATATATGCATCAATTTATGCCTATATGGCCTAATAGTTAATAGTAAAATAAAAATTGGTTGATTTTGTTTTTGTAGCTTGCTTTCACAGGATCCTCTGAGACAGGTAGAAGGGTATTAGAACTCTCAGCACGCAGTAACCTGAAGCCAGTAACTCTGGAGCTGGGTGGAAAATCTCCATTCATTGTCTGCAAGGATGCTGATATTGATGCAGCTGTTGAAGCGGCACATTCTGCATTATTCTTTAATCAGGTTTGATTATCCTAATTTCATCATTAGGAATCATAACACAATCTACTTCAAATAAAACTTGCAGTTTTTAATAAATGTCAACAAATAGTAAAGAGGGTCTTTAAAATAGTATTTTAAAGAATGTATTGCTACTGTTCCAATATATTTCAAACTATTTTGTTTTGCTTCTGTATAGGGGCAATGTTGTTGTGCTGGTTCTCGCACATTTGTTCATGAAAGCATATATGATGAATTTGTGGAAAAGGCTAAAGCTCGTGCTACTAAACGTGTAGTTGGAGACCCTTTTAAAAGTGGGGTTGAGCAAGGTCCTCAGGTATCTATGAACCTTTCAGAATGAACCATAAATCAAAGACAAAATTTGGTTCAAACAAGAAAAACCACATAACTTTTGCTCATTCATAATCAATTCAACAGAAATCTTCAATTAGTTTTCTTCAACTTATGGCTGGCATCTTAAAGGATGATGATGACATTGATGTTTCAGATTGATTTTGCACAATTCGAGAAGATCCTGAAATACATAAGATCAGGCATTGAAAGTGGTGCTACACTGGAATCTGGTGGTCAAAGAGTTGGCTCAAAAGGCTACTACATCGAACCAACTGTTTTCTCAAATGTTCAGGCATGACAGTTCCAATTAATAATGGTTCAATTTCTAGACAAGTGATAACATAGTTCCAAAAGTAGAAGTAAATGACTCTGTTTCTTAATATATAGGACGACATGTTGATAGCAAAAGATGAGATATTCGGTCCGGTACAATCTATCCTGAAATTCAAGTATGCTAGTAGTCATTGGTTCATGCTAAAAGTGTTATCATGTGTGTAATCAGGGAACGGATTCAGTGACTGTTTGAAGGCACGTAAGAGATGAAAATGAACTAAAGTTACGTAACTTTAAAAAAGTCACTGAATCCGCTCCCGTGTACTTGGCACATTCTTCAGTAGTTACTCATCTTAAACTCTTCTCATTCTGTGTTATGAAATAAACGACAGGGATCTAGAGGAGGTGATAAGAAGGGCCAATGCAACTCATTATGGCCTGGCTGCTGGAGTTTATACTCGGAATATAGACACTGCCAATACCTTGATGAGGGCATTGCGAGTTGGAACAGTATGGATCAACTGCTATGATGTGTTTGATGCAGCAATACCTTTTGGTGGATATAAAATGAGTGGTCAAGGAAAAGTAAGGGGAATCTACAGCCTTAGAAGCTACCTTCAAGTTAAAGCTTCTGTCACTGCTCTTAAGAATCCTGCATGGCTCTAGTTTTCCACTACCTAAGTGTTTTTGTTCATGATGTCTTGTCTAAGAAAAAGAACCACCAATGCTGCATCTTTCATGGAGCATTCCTAAGGCATTGAATTTGCCAAAGTATTCCTAATGCCATTGTTTTTAAACAGTAAATGAAATTAATACATGTACTTTTAAGGTTCAAGTAATCAAAGAATGGTTGTTTGTGCGTACTTTGGTGATAAATGCTTTAAATCAATACTTCAAAGTACTTAACGGATCACCATGATTCTTGTTGAAGCTCCTATCTGGAACTGTTAACTTCAATAGGCTGTGTAGCCCTTCAGGGTCACTTAGTTTGTTTGTTTTCTTTATAAATTATTTATACCTTATAAGTTCTCTCATGTTTTTTTATTATCAAGTGTATTATATTTTTTATTGTTGCCATTCTTATTTAATTAAAGGGTACCAAAAAATAATAGGGCACCTTCCACCAAGTATCATTTCACTACAAAAAGTTCCCTTCCGTTTAGCATCCCTATGTGTGTTTACATATGAAACTTCCATTAAAATCTTTATGCGTATTAGTGTTTGAAAATTTATGGTATGTATAAATCATTTAGTAGAGTTTACTTTTTTATATGCAGACACAGAGACAACCAATACACAATTGATTCAAATTACTGATTACACCCTCCAGTGTTTACATAGCCTACGTGTTCGACTAAATGCTTCAACAAGTTCTGTTGTCACTTATCTCCACTCTTAACATAGCCTAGGTGTTTGACTAAATGCTTCAGTTCAGTGTGCTCCAAATTAGGCTAGACAGAGAAATCAGAACTAAATCGCGCTTCAATTGGCTGGAAGATAGAAACGAGAAACTGAATTGGTTAGATCATCATTTGTCTAATTGAAGTGCATTTGTTGATGAGTTTAGAATTTGCAAACATACATTGAAAGATAATGGATGCAGGACTCTATGGCTTGGAATTTCTTTAGCTTATCTCCCCTCACTACAAAATACCGAAAGGTTACAACTTCTGCAATACCCACATGCTTGGTGCTCAAGTGTGTCAAATATATTTGTTCTTCATCAGCTCTTCATCCTGAACATTCTGTTAACCGTGATCGTAGTGTCAATTCAGACTCTTTTCTTTTTATGCGTCTCTTATTGATAAGAAAAAGAACCAGCATTGAATTTGCCAAAGTATTCCTAATGCCATTGTTTTTAAACATTAAATGAAATTAATACATGTATTTCTAAGGTTCAAGTAATCAAAGAATATAAATAAATAAATAAATGTGTTATAAATCATGTACAGAAAATTCTCTTAAAAATGCAAAACAATGTCCCATAACTCTGATTGTAAAAGGGATCTCATTAATAACACTTTTATGAATTAGAAATATTGTCTGCTGGAGTTTCTGTAAGAAGCCTTCCTCCGTTTTTTGAAAATCTGTGCCATGCATGGACGTTGTTGGTTCAGAGATGTACATGATAGAGCTAGTTTGAGAGTAATATCAAATGCTTCTTCAGAATACTCTCCTTGGAGTAAAATTAGTCAAAACTAATATATAAGTGCCAAAGAAATACAGCCATTATACAAGACCTAAACCTCAGGCCTATAACAGAACTATAGTCTTTTGTAATAGAAACTGTCATCATTGCATGTCAGCTTTTCTGACCCGTAATATGGTGCTTCAAAATTTAGATCCATCATCAACTGGGTAAAATCCAGAGAACACCATAAGTTTGGAGTTTAAAATTATCAAATAATTTGAAAACAAGTCATTTGCGATCAAGAAATGCATTTATAGAAACTAAAAAATAACATTCTCTTACACATGAAGAAATCAAGAACAAAATGTAATAACACGTAAGTTTGATGATTTATTTTTTACAGGAAAGTAATAAATGGTCAAGCAATGAAATGAACTCGTTCTATTTTCATTAATTCCATTATCTAGCACCTACAACTGCTGCAAATGCAAATGAGGTATACACGATTCAAGAGATTCCAAGAACCAAACGAATAATTTAATAGTTTTCTATAAAAATGCTAACAAATCAATGCTTGAAGATGGAAAGTACAAGATAATGGCTATACCTGGAAGAGGCTCTTTGACACTCTGAGAATGGTAAGCAGTATCACTAACACAAGTCTCTTTGGTTTGCTGCATGCCATTTACAACATAGCCAACTTGTTCAGTAAGCATGATTCCAGTAGGTGCAAGTTCAGGATGCATGGTGCCTGTATCTAAAGCTTCATATGACTTCCTATTAGCCTAAATGATGCTACGCTATAACCCTAGAGGTAGAAATACCAGTAGTGTTTCCTCTAGACGGTGGTAAGACACTCTGCAATTTTTTAATCATCTGGTCAAGCTGCTTCAACTTGTCCATGTCACCTGCCTGCAACAAAAACCTCTCCAGCATCAGAAATGATGCACTACTCATATATCTTCCTCTCTCCAACATTTGTTTGGAGCACTCAAAAGCATCATGCACCAAACCCCTTGCACACAACCCAGTGACCAGAAGATCTAAAGCATGAGCATGGGGACAGTAACCTTTCTCCACCAGGTACTTCCATAGACCTACACTTAAATCAAGCTGATAATTTTGACAGAAAAATTTCATCAGCATTACAACTGTCCTTGTTTTTGGAACAAAACCCCTTTGAGTCATCTTCTGGTAAAGCTCACTAACACCTTCAATCCCTCTTGATCTCATCAATCCTAAGAACATTGTATGGTAAGTGACACCATCTAGCTCGATGTGTTTTTCAGCCATCTCATCCACCAAGGACAAAGCAGATTCAATATATCTATTTCTAACCAAAGCAGTAACCAAAGCATTATAAGCACCAGTGTCGGCAACCAAGTTTCTTGAAGGAATCTCATTAAAAAACTGCCATGCCTTGCCTAAATTTCGAACCAACCCTGCTCCATGAATCAAAGTAGTTATAGTTTCAATTGTAGGGACAATATTTCTCCCCTCCATCTCCTCCAGAAGTCTCAAAGCATCAGCAAAACAACCTTTCTTGCAGTAAGAATCAATCCTAACATTAAATGTCACTCCATCCGGACTAAAACCGCGCCTAACCATTTCGTGATAGAAAAGCTCAACAGAAGTAACATCACCTGATTCTTTGAACCCCAGGAGCAGAATATTCATGGACTTGGTATTAGGAGTAAACCGTGGCACAAGCTTCGCAAACACGGACCTGGCTTCCTTCATTTGCCTCTGTGTACAAAATGCTTTAAGAAGCACATTGAACTCTTCAGTGCCAAATTCCCTGCCAACAAACACTTCATCTTCCATCCTTCTAAACCCATCAAGGGTGTCTTCAAAGGACTGGAATTTGGCGATTTTGGAGAGCACAATGTTCATTGACTTAAGGGTGAGCAAAGAAGGGTGACTTCTTGCAATGTCCCGCAATAGGACCCATGTTTTGTCAAAATAACGCATCCGTGCAAGGATGTGGAGGGTCATGTTGAGTGAATCAGGACTTATGAGTGAATGGGAATGGATGAGGCAGTAGTTGAAGAACTCCAAGGCCTTGAGACCATTAGAATGTGAAGCAAACAACCGGCCGAGAACATTTTCCACAAGGGAAGTAGAGAAAGAGGAAGGAGGGAGGAGGTGGAGGAGTGTAGGGTGAAGGGGTTGCAATGGGAAAGGGTGGTCGTTGATGATTCTTGTGAGTGTGTCAACATCAACTTTGATCTCTGAACATGACTCAGGACTGCCAATAGGATTTTCTGAAAATGTAGGTGACTCCTTTCCTACACTACAATCACCACCACTTATGCTACGCTTGTAGAACATTATTGTTGTCTTTGCTTTAACCATGATTCCCCTTACTCTCTCCGCCTAAGCAACACAAGTAAAAAGAAAATCTTAACATAATGTATTTTGAAGAAAAAACTTATCTGTCATAGCTTTTACAAATAAGTTAATCCATAAACTAATTTTGATTTGATTTGTAGGAAAGTTGGTTTCGCTCTATAATCCTTATTTACTTCTCCAAAAGCTAATTATAACAATTTGAATATTACACTAAAATTTTAAATTTCTACATCATAATGAACCCAAGACAACACTTTTTGAACAACAAGCAATTTTGGACAATACCCATTTCATCTAACATAGCAAAAGCCCTTGCCCAAATGAGAAAAATGAAAACTTTCAGCAAGAGTACCTGAGACTCATCAAGATAGTGAGGTTGTCCATGACCTTTCTTTTGGGTGGAGTTGCCATGATGAAAATGTGCAGCCGAGAAGCTTCTAACGAGCTCTGGGGGGTACTGCCTCAAACCTATGGAGTTTTTCCCTCTGGTGCTGTTTAGGCGTGAAAAGCGTTGAGGGGTTAAAGGGTTGAAATTGAATTTGCAGAAGAAGCGTGGATAATTCGATAGCTTCAAGCTCTTGGAAGCCATTTCACAATCATGGAGGAAATGTAACTTCGGGTTACATTTGGATGGATGGTTTCAACCCGGTTCAATGTGACAGATTCTTTGGAAAAAAAAAATTAAAAAAAAAGGTTGTTGGACTTAAAGTGAGGCCCAACCCAATAATTTGTAGTCCTGTCTATGAAACCGGAAGAGAGAGGAAACCAGAGAGCAAAGATCGCAGGGAGAAGGTCGAAACGCAAAACGACCTGAGAAAGACACCAACATAGATCTGTTCCTGCGATAGAAGAACACAACATCAACACCCCAAAAGCACATAGAGTTGCAAGAGAGAACACGTGACCTCGGAATTGTTACCAAGGTGCGTCCTGCATTAATCGTGACCTAGAAACAAACAATTCCACTGTCGTTTTTTGCTTTTTTTGTTGGGTAGTGTCCAACTGAGCTCGCTGAATCCACTCTAAACTCGCGATTTGACAGAGTTTGAGCGAGTTTGCTCGAGTTTACACGACCCAACACAAAAAATATTCTGCTTGCGAATTAACTAGGTTCGAGGGTGTGGAAACTTTTAAGTCGTCGGAGTTTAAGAGTTGTGTTGAAGACTCAAAATTTAAGAATTTGTATTTAGTTAATGTGTTAAATTTATCAGTTTTACCGTTTTTAAGGTAGACTCATCTCGGATTCAGCGGTTATAGCTTTCAACTACAGTTCGTTACTAGGCATGAGAATGGGAGAAAAGGGTTACCTCGGATTCAAAGGTTATAGCTTTTATCCACTTATCAGTATTTATCAAATGATGATAAATATGAGATTTAATTAGAAAAGTATTTATCAGTTGGAAGCATAGTGATAATAATGTTCAGTAAATATTAAAAGAAATAGAGGTTACGAATATTAAACAAATTTTTTACCTTTTTTTGTAGGAATTTGAGGCAAAAATGAGAGTGTTTCAGAAGTTTTTCGTTGCGTCAATGTTCATGTGGGCAATCCCTATTGCAATATTATATGCTTTCAATCACAACATGCTTCCTGGTAAGATTCTAATGTAGTTGAGCTTTTAATGGGTGGTTGTTGTTGTTTTGAGGAGGTGTTTGTTGGTACTGTGGTATGGATGCTTTATATCTTCTATTATTCTATCTATCTTTCAGCTTGACTGGTAGAATTAGTGAATTCATTTGAAGGACAAATGAAAGAGTTTCTTATTATTTCAAACCAACTTTTTGTTAGTTTTTTTTTTATTTGTTCTGCTTTCTTGTTGAAGAGATGATCTTTTACTTCTTTTAGTTTTTTGAGTAAATACTGTATGCACTCACATTGCTCAGCGCCATCCAATCACAAACTGTCATGTATGGTTTTTTTCGTTGGCTTTAACAATAATTATCTCAAAAGTAGTTTCTATCATGATTTTTGTTGATGATGTAAGAAAAAGAGCATTGGGTCTTCCGTAGAAATTAAACACTTCTATTATTGTCAAAAACTGAAAATTAGAGAATTGAGCCTTGTTTGGTTACTATTTTGGAAAGTGGTTTTTGTTTTCTAAAATCTGTTTGTCCCATATTTCATTTGGAAGTGTTTGTCTTTTTAGCACGGTTCTGTTTTCTAAAAGTTTGTCCTCTGACTACTTGAATAGAGCACTTAAAGAAAATAGAAGATGATGAAACAACATCTCCAAGCTGTTTCTGTTTTTATCTTTGAAACAATTGTTTTGGAAATAAATTTTGAAACATAGTAGATTTGGCTGATAAATTGATTGCTGCTGAGTAGTGAGAAGTGTAGATTTTTTTTAAAGGTAATGACTGGCATTAAATTTGCCTTTCTCAAATCATCTGCAAAGTTTTATCTCTATACATATATACCTAGCCTCTAAGGAAATGTGCAGTTTTGCCCATGTATAGTATATGTATATGGTGTTGTACAGGAAGATAATTTGCTGCTTTATGGAGGTTATTTTTCTAACGTTAGTAATATAATATTATAATGGAGATTTACGTTTAATTCAAATCCTTATCTATGGTCTGAAAAGTAAGGGAAATTACTTTTGACTTGGACATGCCACAATTGCCTAACCTCAAGCATTGAGGTACTGGAAAATTTACTGCATTCTGATTCAATTATTTTCATTTCATTCCTTTAATGTTTCCCAACCGGTTGTGAATAAGACCCAATAGAAAAATAGAATGGAAATTGCAGAACTACAACCTTAACTTTACTGTGTTTCCTTGTTTGTAACAGGAGCATCCAATTTGTCCCCTTACTCTGTGACACTAGTGAGTGGATTTCTTGCTGTCATATCTGTCAATGTAGTCATAGCATTTTACATATATTTGGCAATGAGAGAACCTGCTGATAAACACGAGCCTGATCCTAAATTTGTTGCTGAGGCCAAAGCTAGCATTAATCAGCCTACAGGGGATGCTCAGCAATCTTCCCAGGCTGTCAAAAAAGAACAGTAGATGATGATGCTTTAAGACCCCTTTGTTTTCTACTCACAAGTTGTTCATCTTGGAGAGGAGAGGGAAGAACGGGGATGAAGGGAGAAGGTCCTGAATCGTGTGCCAATCATGCTTATGTTAACAAGTTTGCACATTCATGTTTCCATGTGTTAGTTTCTTAGCGTTTTACATATACACATTCAAAGTTCCTTTCAGTTAAGAATGTTATAGACGTTTTTGTATCCATTGGACCATTGTGTTTTCAATTCATTGGAGAAAGTTTTTTTACGTTTGATTTATCTGCAACATAAAGACAAATGAATATACACTTCCCATATTGCATGATGTGCTAAATTGTCATTACTAGAAAATTATAGCGCAGTTGTAAAATAAGTAGTATTTTGGTGAAATGTTGTTAAGAGAGCAGTTAATTTTTGTATAATTTGAGATATGATTTGAGACAAAGGAAGTGTATTTTATCAGAGAAGTGTGAAGTGAAAAACATTAATCAACTAATGTTTTGTGTTTGCTCTCGTCCCAAATTATAATATTATCAATGTTAGTGGCATTATTTTTCAATCAAAGTTAAGTTACCATTCAATCATGGTATTTATGACTATTTTACTTGTTAAAAGAGTTACTAAAATGTATTGTCTCTGAATGGCAGTATCACTTAAAGAGTAGGAACCGAAATTATTTTCATTGAGAAAGTTCTACATCAGTTTAAGTGTTCAATAATCTACCAAGCAATTAACGAAGTACTTGTGATTCAAAAGGGACAATGAAAACAAACTTGATCACAACCAAATGGAGCAAAAATCATAATAACTATGATAATACTAGAAGACTAGTTGTTCATCATTCAAATATCTCAACAATGTTCATTTTTTGAGCTACCCTTCACAAAGTTGCAAATTCTTCAGCATGAAGCAAAATGGTAGCTGATATCTGATTTCAGTTGAATCTGTTCTTGGTCTTCTCTTGATTCTACTCCTCTCTGACCAAGTTATGACTTCCTAATGTTGGATTTTCCATGACAACATTTGTTGACTGAACATTTTCTAGGTTTTCTCTCAGCTGTACCAAAACCACCATGTTGTCATGTTGCTGACTATTTGGTGCTACCAAGTAGTCACTGTTACCTGTAACTTGGTTTCCACTATGAGAATTAGCATTAGACCTGCAAATTGGACAAAAGGGTGTCTTAAGAAGCCATGTGTCCACACATTGAACATGAAAACTGTGCTTGCACATAGGTAACAATCTGCACTTATCTCCAGTGATGAGGCTCTCCAAGCAAACTGCACAATCCACAGGGCTACTTGTGTTGCCTTTGGCAACATAATCATAACATGGAAGCTTCTCCAACTCGTCCATGGACATGCTTCTTCCCCCATTTGCACCCCTCTCAACCATAGATCCTCTCCTAGAGAGTCTCTCCGAAATACAAACATGAAATATGATCAGCACCACAAATCCCACAAATATCAGCACCACTGTTATAATAACTGACATTATTACACTCTAATGCTTAAATGGAAATCCTAGTTTTTTTGCAGAGACTACTAGTATTGTCCACAGAAAACAATCTTGCTGGAACTAGGTAGGATCAGAATGAATGATAAAACTCTCCCACTTAGTATCTGACACTTGCATATTGAAGACTCAAATTCAGAAACAACAGATTAAGTTGGAACAATTCCATGTCAATTGATCCATACGCTTGGTTGTAAAAACTGAAAAATTTTCTGAACATGGATGGATTCATGATGTTATGTATTAGATGCTAGATAACATTGACAACATTCTAGTGAATCCATTTCCTATGTATGCATGTGTGAAACAAATGCTGAGCAAGTTGATGCAGGTACCAAAAAAAAGCCATGAAAAGTAGAATTGTAGCACAAAAAAAAGTGAGGTGGTTTTGTCATAGAAACACAAGTTTCTTTGTTTGATGAAGTTGGGAATTTGGTTTATAAGAACTTAAGGACATAGTTTAACATCATCAATCAGCATGGGTTTTTTTGTTTTTTTCCCTTTTTATTTGTCTTTTGTGTATTAGGTGAGTGTGGAATGTTGATGGAGTGGGTGGGAAAGTAACCAGTTTTTACAAGTGGATACAAAAAATCACGGTTAGCTTGCCCTTTCAGACTTTTCCTCTTTATCTTCTTTCCCTTTTTCTCTTTACTTTCTCTTTTTCTTTCTTTGTAGTTGGCTTTGGCAATATATACCATCTTTTCCTATTACAATGAGATATGGGATAATACTTAAAAAGGAAATTACTTCATCCAAAAAATTATATAAAGAGTTAATTAATTCAACTATTAAATTTTTAAGTTTGAATTAATCAAAGGAAAATACTAACCGGTGTCCGACACCGGTTAAGAAATCATTAATGTGCATTAATATCATTATTTTTACATTGAAAATTAAAATAATTAAATATATTAATTAAAATAATATAAATATATTTACATATTTTTTAAAGACAAAAATATCCTTTTAATTTTTAGATAATAATTTTTTGACACAAAACAAGGACTTTGAAATTTTTAAAGTCTCTATTCAAATTGATACTTTAATTTTTCTTTTTTTATAACTTTAGATATTCAACACTATTTTTTTTTTCCTAATTTTTCTGTTAATTTAAACTTTTTTATGTTTAAATATATTTAATTTTTAACAACATTAAAATATATTTATTTTATTGTTTAATTGTCTTTTAATTTGTATTGATGAGCGTTAAATAAAATATTAAACACACATATACAATATTTATGGACATTTTTATTATTTAATTAAAATAAAATTGCATTAATAGTTGTTATGTCAGATATTAGTTAATATCACACTTAATTATTAACTTTTGTAGAATTTTATATTAACTATCTTTAACCAGTGTCCTTAGAGGACTGGTTAGCACGACCTTTAATTAAATTTGAATTTGTTTTGTTAGATTATTTTGTGTTATCTCTTCTATGAATTTTTCAAATATATTGATTGAAACTGATTTTTATGTTTAAAATATATTTAATATAATATACTCACATCAATGTATTTTATGTGTTCAATGCATGAATAGCATAGTTATTTTTGACTGAGGGATAATAATTAAGGTTCTATTGACTAATGTTGAAATGACTATGTGTTTACATGTGTTAATGAAAAAGAAATTATTGATGTAAATAAAATTATTTTCTGGTTACAAGAGTCAATATAATTTAGCCAGCATTCATATAAATTATGTTTTGGTTGATATTATTGGATTATTTATCTATAAATGTAGGTGAATTTATTTTTTGAATTCAGAGATTTTTCTCAACTAATATCAATAAAACTATTTTTCGATAATATCAATCAGGTTTTTCTTTGAAGTTTTAAGTGGTTTTTTTTTATGTCTACAGTATTAAAGTCATAGTTTTTTGTATTCCATGATAATTGAAATATTTCATTGAAATAAAAAAAATTGAATTATCTTATATAGATAAAACATTAAAAAAATAAAAAATAGAAATTTTTAAAAACTAAATAACTTGGAATGACATAAATTCAAATTTAATGCAAGTTGAAAGATCTTTCCAACTCAAGTTAATTAATACATAAAAAAAAAAAATTTATATAGGTGACTAGCCCTTTTTAGTAGATTTTGCTTATGTGATCTTTCCCAATTTTAGTTTATATTTTAAAATTTTCCCCTAACAAAATACATCTCACATATTTTTTATATGCACAAAAATCCCACTTCCTTTAACAAATAAAAGTAAGAATAGTTTATTGATATTCCTTTTCGTGATCAACAATACACATTTTGTTAATAAGTTCACAATGCTTTTCATGCCTTTTCTTCATGCACACCATAATTTCTAATTATACCCCCATAATTTTCAAAATTACAAAATTAATTTTTATAATAGTGATTTTTGGATTATTTATTATGATAATCTTTAAGAGTAAACTTTTCAGAATTTCGAGGACATGCGGAAATAAATTTTCGTAACACTTTTTAAAATAGGATTTCAAATAGAAATTTTAGAAAAACTTTTTAAAAGCATATGAAATATATTCCGAAACAAGTTTCTGGTACGTAGATAATAACTTTCAAAATCAACTTTTTAGAATAATTTTTCTAAAATGATACGTAATATATTTTGGAATGAGTTTTTACGGAATAAGTTTTTTTTCTCAAAACGAACTTCTCTCGTTTCTTCTTTTTTCTACTCAACGGTAAAAATGGTGTTGTTTAATTTAGTACAGGGGTGCAGGTAGTAAGAGTAGGAAATCAAGAGGAGAAAGCCCAACAACCTAACCAATGTGAGTGGGCGCTTCTCCTGTACCTCCAAAATCTCTTATGCACTCCCAAATTTTACTATTATATCCTTCATTAATATACAGGTGAAAGTGGATAGCCACACAATAAATTTCATTTACTGTGTCGCTAACTTCTCTGCACCCCCAAAGTACGAAACAGCTTCCACATTCCGTTTAAAACAAACAACACGGAATCTTTATGAAACGCATTCTGTCATCCGTTTCACACCATCTTGAAATGAATTACGTAATCCGTTTTAGAAAAAAATTGAAAAAAATTGAGAAACGGAATACGAATTCCATTTCATAAAATTGTAAAATGGATTCTGTAATCAGTTTCAAACGGATTCTGCTAATGACATCACTTACAAGGTAAAAAAAAAAAACATTTTAAATGTCATTAACACCCCTTAATTGTTATTAAAACCATATATTATCTGTCCTCTTTTTTTGTGTCCATATTATTTTCACTTTTACCTTAAACCTATTTTTTTCAAATTTAATCTTTTTTTTTATTTAACTATTTTTTAAATTAAATAAATAAATAACATATAAAAAATAAATAATATTTATCTATAATCAAGTTGTAAAAATTATTTAATATTTATATTTATTTATTTTATAATTAAGTTGTAATCGTTATTTGTTAATATTTTGTTAATAAGGATGTTCAACTTACAATTTAACTTCTTTTTCGGTCTCTTTCAAACTTATTTTATTTATTTTTATATTTATAAGTTTATTATTTTGTGTTATTACAATAAAGAAAAAAAAATCCACTATTTATATAATTTAGATATGTTTTGTTGAAGTATATTTATATTCTAGACTTTTTCCCCTAAATTTTTTTATTTATCTGTGGTCAATGTAAAAGAAATTTAAGTCCTTATTATTGTGATTTTCATCCTTCTAATATATCAATTTATTTTAAGGCGTCGTACAATAAAAATGTTTTTTTTTTATTTGTGCATTTGGACAAAATATACAACAACAACAAAAAACAAGTTTGTGTTATATACAAGAAGTGATGTTATGTAGTTTTAAAATAACATGATTGTGTGATTAAGTACTTATTATGTTTTAAAAAACTTAATGAGTACAATTTTTAAGTTAATAGAATTTTCGTCACGACATAACATTTTCAATAACAAAATACAAAATATAAAACAAAAAAATATATTGAAAAATATAATATAAAAAATTGTTATATCCCTTGTGTATATTGTTTTAAAAGGGGATCTTCATAAATTACCACTATTCATTTTCCTCTTATTAATTAATAATAACACTAAAAATATAATAAAAAAAGTTGACGTTAAAGATTAGTATAATCAATCAAATATTGAATTATTGGAATCTTAATCGTATGCAATCTTTAATAAGATTTTTTTCGAACTTTACTTATTTTTTTAATCAAATAAAAATAGTCCAAAATGACCTGTGTATTTAAGAAAATAATTCTAAAACATAGCTAATGTTTTTAAGCATTATTTTAACAAAATATAGTATTAGAAATATTATTACTAAGAGTTTTCATAATAACTTTTTGTTAATAAAATTATTAATTTAATATAGACTTTAGTCGCAAAAAATGTGAGTTGCTTAAAATGAAAAAGAAAAATATTGAACATCGATAAATTTGTGTTTTTGAGATATATATTAAAATTATGAAGATCTAGAAAATGAATATTTCGGTGCAGATTTTTTAACAAAATGATACTTAAATATTTTATTAAATATTAATTTATAAATTTTTATTTTATTTTTAACTTTATTTTATAAAACTTTATTATTTTTCTAAAAATTATTTCTTTTGATCTTCTACGTTATTTCTGATAGATCTAACTCATTTTTTATCAATTATTCAATTAGAGACTACTAGTATACTCATCGTAAAGAATTCTACTACTCTATCCGATCGTAATCATGAATAGAGTAAGTTTTTTTTTTTACCTTTTTATAGAATAAATATGTCATTTTCCTTGCATGTGAGTGTAATCGGTTGCATGTGGCTAAATTGTACTTAAACTGATTATCTGCGTGTTTATCATTTTGTAATATGTTGAGATCATTGATCTAGAGTTCATTTGTATAAATAAAGTTACCTATGAAGAGAGCTATTGAAGGAGTATTGTGAGAGCTCTAGTAGCATAAGCCAAAATAAGAAAAAATATTTTGTGTAATTGTAATCTTGTATGAATTGTTAACATTGCTTTGTGACGTTATAAATTGCATGCAAATCAAGTTGATAGAGTGGGATTGTAGGATTGATTGATAATTGTGTTGAATTGAATGAGTATATTTGAAATTGAATGATTGAATTGATTAGACAAAATTGGTGAAATTGTGTAATTTGATTTTATATACTGGGATTCTCAAATTGGTCCGTCTAACGATGAAATGTAATCTATAAACTAATAAATAAATGAAAGGAAGAATGAAGATAATCTAGACAATCCAATTTGGTAACTTAGTATAAAAAAAAATCAAAGAATGTGGATCTTTTTGATGTAGTGCTTGATACCCTATTAGTATCGTCGAGTGCTAGATTTAAAATCACAAAGCAGTGAGTTATAGTAGAGGTAGCCCCATTTGCCACTCCAATACTGTCATGCACTCTCTCAATAGTTATAGAAAGTGGTGAATTGGAGCTCCACACAAACAACTACCTAATATCACTATAAATCACATTTTGATAAACCAAACATCAATAACAAAAAAAAAACAATACCTAAACCAGCGTGTAGCCTCCACACGATTTCAGCATGAAGAAATTGTGCACCCCTAACATTTTTCGTTGGTTAACAAGTCAGCGCACATTTCACCCATAAATCGTGTGAGGGGGTAGACAATTTTGTTGGTGTAATCTACTATGAAAAGCTAAGTTGTTGTGTTGGATTTTTGTAATCGATTATACACTTAATGTAATTGATTACCAAAGAGATTTTGACGTTATTTTATTAATTACATTGTCAATCTGATCAAAATAGTGGTAGCAAGCGTGATTAATGTTTTACATATGACGAAAGTTGTAATTAATTAAGTTAGATTATTATGTAATGTATATTTTATTGTTATTAAGTTGTTTATTTTCATAATTAAGTATAAAATGTATATATGTTGAGTAACTTCAAGTCTAACTCAAAATTCGATGTGGCGACTAAGTCAAACTATTTGTGAACATAACAAATATAAAAAGAAGGAGTACATAAACACAAAAGTAATTAATATAACGATAACTGTGAATATGGTCCAAATAAAATGACATTCTGAATTACAAGGTCCATGAAAAGAAAAATTAAAAGCTCGTAATAAACATTTACATAATATGGATTTAAGATGGGGGAAAATGGTGGTGCACATGACCTATGTCTTCCTAAAGTCAACCAATTCGAGAATCTAGATTATCAAATCGGGTACCAACAAAAGCACGAAGATCACATATCTCATGCATAATGTCATTCAACATAACAAAGGAAACATCTTGAATAGCCTAAAGTGGTGGAGATGATGTGTGCTCATCATGAATAGGCTGACCATCAAAGTCACGTTTATGAACCCACTAACCATGAATGTTTTTGACAAAATCAAAAGAGTTAATAATTTCAGCGCCAATTTTGAAAATCCTTTTATTATGCTTCACAAAGGGTTCATCTTCAAGAGGAATATGAAATTGATCAAAGATATCAGTAATCAAGTGAGAATATGGTAAAGGGACATTATCTTTTAAGGCCTTGTTCATGTGATTCTAACAAGATTTGTTCGATTGATTTCCCTTCCAACTACCAATGTCCATATAAAGAGAAAATTTTCTTATGTGGCTTATGCAAGGTTATTACCATGGGACAGCAGATGCGACAAATGATATAGTACAATATACGTGTTTCATAAACCCATCTAGTATTCTACCTTGATGCTGACATTGTCATGACAAATTATTTTAATTACTTTAAAATTAATTTTAATATTCTTTATTTTTTTAATCATTTTATAAAAGTAATAAAATAAAAAATATTTATTTAAAAAATAATGATTTAATGAATCTATTTAATTTTGGTTTTAAAACGTATTATTTTGAAAAAAAATACATCGAAATTGTCGTTGCAGTTAAAAGAGAAAAAAAAACTGGCAACTTATAAAACAACGGCCGTTAAGATAACTGTTAAACAATTATTGTCTACAAACTTTTTAATATAATTATTGTGAAATTAATAAAGTGTCAATAAAAGTAATTAAGTAACCATTTTAAAATTATTTATTCCATTTTCTTTATTAGACCGTTTTCTTTATTTTGTTACGAAGTGATTATTAGTCCCTGTCTGTCAGAAAACGAAACAAAAAAACATAAAAAGAGAAGCATATGAATAAATGGCCACATGGCTGACACGTGTCCTTTCACACATTACCAGAAAACAGTCTCTCACCTTAAATAAAAATGGGGTCTCGTACACAATTTAAAATAAGATTCTTGATAAATTAATAAAAATTACTTTTACACACTATTTTAAAAGATATTATTTTTGATAAATTAATAAGAATCACTTTTACAAAATTCACAATATTATTCACTCATAAAAATATTTATATTTTATTTTTCTTCCTAGAAGTGTTTTTTCATAGGCCCCTAAAAATATTTTTCTTCCTAAATGTTTTACTTTTCTTCCTAAAAATGTTAATGTGAAATTTCCTCAAATAAATTCCTAATTTAATTTACCTCCATTTTTTTCAACTCTTTCTCAAATTTTGAATTTTCACAAAACTAAATTAAGTGTAAACACTTATCCAATAAATGCATTCAGAGATAAAATCAAAACATAACAATTATAATATTTAAAGAATATATTAACACTTATTTATTTGTTTCTATTTTATAATAAAATGATGGAAATATAATTAATGATTCAAAAGTTGATGATAAATTTGATTGACATGAAAAAGAAGTAACTGAATAATATTATAAATTATCAAAATGTTAATACTTTAATTTTAATAAGAAATAGCATTTAAAATTGAAAGGGAATTAATTATTAAATTAATATGTTTACAAAATTAAAAATTATATTAGAATTTTAATTTAATAAATTTAAATAATTAATTACAAAGAGTATACATTTTTCCATATATGGAATAGAAACATTAAAGTTCCGTGAGTTGGTGTTTTCAATAAAAATAAATAAATTATATATCTACCGAACCTCGTGTGAAAGATGAATCCAAATTAAATTTGTTAAGCTTATGGATAATGATACATTATAGTTTAAATATATTTTAAGTTTATCATAAATTTGACTTTTTTCATTTTTGATTATAATATTTTTAGTCCATTGAATATTTAAAATTTTATATTTTCTAATTAATTTTGCTTTTTTTTTATTAATTGGATGATTGTTTCATATTTTTTTATCTTCATATATTAAAATATTGAACATTACTAAAAAAAAATTATATTTTCTCAATTTTGTTTTCAAATTTTTTTCGTAAAAAATATTTATAAATTTTGTTATGAAAAAAAAATGCAGAAAATTGTTTCATTTTTCTTGCAAAATATTTTGTGTAAAACATTTTTTACAACAAATTTTATAGGAAATACTTACGAATTTTATAATGTTGCAAAAAATAATTACTCACGAAAAAATTACTTGTCAATTAAGATTTTTAGAAGAAATAGCAAAAAAAAAAAAGTTCTTGCAATTTTTTTAACAAATTTACAAAAAAAATTTCATGTAATATGAGAATTTTTAGTAGTGAAAGTGTTGTGATCAAGTGCAACATATTATATAAAGCAAAAATAGAAAAGATTACGTGGTTAACTGTACTAATATTTTATATCAATATACAAATTTCTCGATTCTTAGATGAAATAAAATGACAAGATAATATAATAACCATTTTATCTAATTAATGAAAACCTAAATAGCATAAATTTGATTAAAAAGTAAAAAAAAAGAAAGATAAATATGCATTAAGAAAATTTAACACAGGGACTCAATTGAAAACAAAATTTACGAGAGATTTATAATTTAAGTAAGTTAAATGATAAGAGAGAGAAAAAACAATCACAATTAACTTTAATTAACTTTATGTAAAAAATATATAATTGATATCAAACCTTTTTATATTTAGTTATATATAAATGAGTATAATTAATATGATTATTTTCTTAATAATAAATTACATGGTTTCTCTGGATCCCATTAAATTTCATTTGGAAGAAGAACCTTATAAAGATCGTATTGATTCTTATTAAAGAAAAACAGGATTAACTGAGGCTGTTCAAACAGGGACAGGTCAAGTAAATGCTACTTGTTTTCTTCTTCACATAAGCATGTTTATAATAATTGTTACGATATGATTAACTTAATTATAACAAACCGACGATTATATATAAAAACCGTCATAGACCATTATATAAAAAAAAAAAAAGAACATACTCGTTTGAGATTTACTTTGCATGTGCATGCATTGACCATGCAAGTAACAATTCTAAAAATACTCATCATGCATTGATTTATAATAATATGAAAATTTTTAGTAGTGGAAGTGTTGTGATCAAGTGTAGTATATTATATAAAACAACATTTAAAGCAAAAATGGAGAAGAATACGTGATTAACTGTACTAATCTTTTATATCAATATAAAAATTTCTCGCTTCTTAGATGAAATAAAATGACGAGATAATATAATGACCACTTTATCTAATTAATGAAAACCTAAACAACATAAACTTGATTAAAAAGTAAAAAAAAGAAAAGAGAGATAAATATCCATCAAAAAAATCTAATAAGGACTAATTTGAAAATAAAATTTATGAGAGATTTATAACTTAAGTAAGGTAAATGATAAGAGAGAGAAAAAATACAATCACAATTAACTTTATGTAAAAATATATAATTGATATAGATTCTTTTTATATTTAATTATATATAAATGAGTATAATTAATATGATTATTTTTTTAATAATAGATTATTTTTGTTTTCTTCTTCACATAAGCACATTTATAATAATTCATTTATAATAATCGTTACGATACCGATACGATTAACTTAATTATAACAATCCGACAATTATATACAAAAACTGTCACAGACCATTATATACAAAAAAAAAAAAAAATGCTCGTCCGAGATTTACTTTGCATGTGCATGCATTGACCATGCACGTAACGATCCTAAAAGTACTCCTCATGCATTGATTTATAAGATACAAAAAAGATTATACTCGTTTGGGATTTACTTTGCATGTGCATGCATTGATCATGCAAGTAACAGTTCTAACAATACTCATCATACATTGATTTGTAATTGAAGAACAAATGTTATTATATGTTCTTACATATGAAAAACGTTATGCATTTACATAATCTTTTGTCTTCAACCATAATTTTTTGATGGACGTGAACCATTATAAAAACTTATCACTACATGTGAAAAATTTTAAAAAATGTTATAAAATATCACATTTCTTTTTAATATTTTTCATCACATTTACATGAGAAGATGCAAGATGTGATAAAACTCTCGTTTCTTCATGCATTCATGCAACTGTCAACCAAACTAAACAAATAGACAATAAAATCACAATTAAGTTTCTTTCTACTCTAATATATTCAAACACGATATTAATACAACAATAGATAATTGTAAATATACATGATAAAATAATTTTAAATCGATATTTCAATAAAATAATTCATAAAATAAAAACCATATTAATAAATCATGATAGATTAATTTATACTTAACCACTTAATCCCTAACTCAATAAACTTAAATGAGACCACTTCATACGTTAACAATTTATTCTAAAAAATAAATAAATAAATCATAGTATGCATTGAAATAGACATTTAAGCCTTCTTCCTCCCAAAAAAGATTTAATAATTATAACATCCATAATATTCACACACGGTGTAATTTTTTTTTCTTAACAATCCTAACATGCATGGAAATTTTGCAATATCACGTGCTGATCCAAATAATTTTTTCTTGCTGTGAAGTTAAAAACTTGATAGGTATGATATCCATGTTTATTGAAGTAGAATTGGCGTGCTTACAATATTCTTACCATTTCGTACCAAACTAAACATGCAAACAATTTTTTCGATTAATAAAAGGTTTGAAATATGCATTTTTCTTTTTCACTAATGGAAAATATGTGACAACTTATATATCTTTATAAATATTCACTTAATTTTGTGAGATTTGATTTTAACAAGACTCATACTCTTGTATGTTGATCAAAATAACACTCATGATAAAAAAGGTATAAACCCTAAAATGTTTTATGAGATCTGTGCTTTATTTCATTGTTTTTGTCATTTATTATTGATTATTGTAATAAATAAGCACGAGGTTAAGGTTTCGCAGTTGAAGATAGCAAAAAAAAAAGAAAAGGGGAATAGAAACTGAGAAAGAGATTTACGAGTTTACGATACAGATACGGTCCCATCCCTGTCTTTCCCTTTTCTTTTTCTCACGTTTCTCTCTCTTCGCTCTTTCTCTCTCTTCTCGACGCTCCAATCTCACTTCCTGCCTTCGATCTCTTTCCAAGAACGATTTACTCCGAAATCGGAAGCACAATGGTTCAAACTCAAAGCCCTAACTCGCTGCCGTGTGACTCAGCGCCGACTCTCCGATGATCATGGAGCTACCCGATTCCACCGGCGGCGACCGCAACCTTAACGCGCCGCCGCCGCCGCCGCCCCAGCACAACAACCACCACCAGGACGCTCGCGCAGGCCTCGGAATCGACCTGAACGAGATCCCTTCGCCTTCCTCCTTGTTCGCCGAAACCCTACCGGACTCCGTCACCGACGTCGTCCGCACATATCACGAGAACCCCGGGCCGCCGCCGGGAGGCCCCGCTGCTCTCCCCAGTGGAGGCCTCGCTCCTTGCGCTGCCTGCTCCAAGCCCTGCCCCGCCGCCGCCGGGAGCCACCACCACCTCGTCGTGTGCGACGGCTGCGAGCGTGGCTTCCACCTCGCCTGCGCCGGAATTCGCGGCGGAGGGCGCCAGGCCGCGAGCCTCGAGGAGTGGGTCTGTGGCGAGTGCGTCGCCTCTGGAGTGAAGAGCAAGCGCTGGCCGTTGGGAGTGAAGCAGCTTCTTGATATCAACGCTCCGCCACCGAGCGAAGCCGAAGGCGAAGGCGTCGGCGACGGAGACGCGCAGGATTTGAGGTACGGAAAAAACTATCGAGCTCTCTTTCTCTTGTCATTGTTATGTACTGTGAAATGTATGTTTATTGTCTCGTGTTTTCAGCTAGCTGTGCGTGCACTACGGTGTGGTGTGAAGCTAAATCCTCTTGAGGGGTTTTTCAGTGAGGTTGTTGGGAATGAGTTAGTTTGAAAGAAGGAAGAGGTTTTGAGTGTGGTGAGATCAATGTGGGTGGTTTGGCGTCTGGTTGTTGTGCTGAGAACGTGTTTTTATTGTGTTATTAGGTTTTCGAAATTTGGAGAGTGTGTTAGGTTAGGAGTCTTGTTTTTTATTTCTTTACAAAAAATGGTGTCTTTTTTAAAAAGAGTGTAGTGATTTTGGGAAACTGGGCTAGTTAGTTGGCTGGTAATATATGGTAGATGGTAGAATATGTGACTGTGAGTAGTAAGTTAAAAAAATCACTTTTTTCTTTGAAGCTATGTATGTGAATGTATTCTTTTGGTGGTAAACCTCAGATAACTGTTTTATTTTATGTGAGTGGCGACGCACTTTGTTTATGGTATTAAAAAGAAGCAAAAACACGTTCTGCATGGGGAGAATAGGTGACCTAGGGGATTGAACTGCCCACAGTGTTAATAGGTGCGGCATTGCATCTGGTGCCGACTCCAGTTGCTGCTGTATTTTCAACTTTCCGCTTCCAAAAATGATTTGATATCTTCTCAAGAACATTCTAATTAAAACACTACCAAACAAATTTCCAACCCTCCTCCCTCTAAAGAAAGGAAATAGTACCAATGTTGTTAAAGTCACTATTTAGTCTGCAATGTCTTAGAATCCTTATGCCTTGTCTTGTACCTGAAATCGCAAATAGCTAAGATTGTAATTGTTGGATGGAACACTTACCAATAGGTAAAAAACTATACCTGATAATTAGAATACAATTTGTTTGACTTAAGGGTGTATTAGCTCAAACTACACGATTTAATTGTGACTCCACCCATCCAATCTCTGTCACAAAACACTTAATGTACCTCAGGACACTTTATGAGCATAACAATCCGAGTACAATGATTCAATTGAGACTTGATCCACCAAATCTTTGCCACAAGATGATTCTATGTTTTCGGGTTTTTGAAGTTTAGAAAATATTTGTTAAGTTAGTTTAGTTTTTTCACTCCTTCTTGGAAAGCGCTAATGTCTATAAGATGTTTTGTGAAATTCCGAAAATTGAGGTATGATAGGTGGTAGGATATGCAAGTGTGAGCGGTTACATTGAAAATCACCTTTTTCTTCTTTGATTTTCTATGTATTTAATGAATTACCTACACAATGCGAGGAGAATCGAACCCCTTCCTTTGTCGTCGCATCTCCCTAGAGGCGGTGCCAGTTGAGCTATGAGCTTTTGGCTTATATGGTTTTCAACCTTTTGTTATAATTGCATAGTTGCCGCCACCGCCACGTTTTCATTTTTGTGGTTCCAAAAAAACTTCAGGAACAACTAAATTAATACACTACCAAACAAATTTCAAGTATCCCACAGTCTCCCCACTGAATTTTTGAATGCGGTAAATACGTTAATAAAATGCACTTCTTCGTTGTTTTTTTTGGTCATCTTTGGTGTAATATTTGTTGGACAATATGGTGCAAATGTAATCAGAAAGGAATGTCCAATGCTATTATTGTTCCTTTGTTAATTGGAAGAGGCTGTGTTAATACAAAATAGGAATTCAAGTAAGATATTGTGGACATTTAATGGTAAGATTAGTTTGGGTGACGGAATTGAAATTATAGTTCATAATTGTGATTCCAATTTCTTTTTGAGCTTAAATTGGTTTAGAGTAATAAATTCTGCGGTTTTCAATAGTGTGTGATTGGGCTGTTATAGTGGTGCCACAGCACAGCCCCATGCCGTTTCTTTGAGGCCTTGAGGGCAGTAGTTCAGTGTCAGAGTTGTTGTGTGCTGCCAGCTCAGCTGCTATTCTTTCCAAGTATGAAAACCCCTTTTCTGGCCCTTTCAACGATGTCGTTTGGCACTGAAATAATTCCCCATTATATTTTACTAGAGTATAAGCCTATTTTTGTTACTCTCCCCTTCCAAAGGCTTAAATAATACACTTTTCTCGTATTCTCCTCTTTCTGATGCTGACTTAGAATTCTTTGCTGTGTTTCTGGCCAACCCATTGCGGTCCGGTGGAGTTTTTGGCCAACTATGGTGGAACTCTGGCACACTGTTCTGTCGTGTTTACTCTGTTCACATCCTTTGAAATCTTTTATGTTCATGTCAAAGAGGGTTCTATGTTCTGTTCTATTTTTTAGTACGACAATTTTTTGTTTTCTTTCTTTCAGTGTTCTGTTTGGATGGTTACCTTATGTTTCCTTTCTTGCTGTGCTTTTTTCTCTCAATTAATATTCTTTTCTGGTTATTAATGATTTTAATTCCTAGATGTGGTATTGGCAATTTTAGGGTGTTGGTTAATATTAAGAAAATGTTTGGGCTAGTTATTTTGTAATTACATGGAATTTTGAAATGGCTTTATCATTTTATTTAGGGTTTCCAAACTTAAAACTCAGAATTAATCAGTCAAATTCTCATTTCAATTCTCGATGCTATACTGGCATTTAGAAGTTTTGCTTTCACACGGAAAATCTTAATACATGTTTTCATATAGTTTTTCCAAAAACACTGCTAGTTCTTTGAAGGTACCAGAATCGCCATTGCAAAATACAGTTGTCAGTATTGTAGTATGTCAGAGTGGAGTGGCCTTGGGCTGCAGTGAGATTCTGATAGCAGAGTGATTTTCTATAGCTGACATTGTGGTCACAATAGTGGTGCTACCGTGATATAGGCTTGAAAAAACCCATTTTTACACCCCAAACAACATTGTTTAGTTGTTTTTTTGGTTGAAATTGTAATTTCTCAAACTCTTTCTTATGGCTTTTTGCTTCAGAAATGTAATAGGATTTGAAACCCTTCTTTCTTACCATTCCAGAAAAGGTTACCCCTTACCCATGTTTCTTCACACTTTAAAGGACTATTTTTCCTCATTTTTTAAAGCCGGTTTCATATGATTACTTTTTGGGTGTCATGTACTCATGTTTGTTTAAACACTGAATTACTGATATGTTTTTTGAAGCCTGCCTGATGAATATTTAGTGTACATTGTTGTAATCCTTGTACTATTTCCATCTATGTCTTTTTATTTATTGATGCAATACTTTATGCCTCCTGATCCGAGTTGTTTTATCTGGTTACTTTTTTTGTTTATTTTTATCTTAGAAAGCACACTCTTGGTGACAATTATTTTGGTGCCAGTCCATTTGGTGCCCCTCTGACGTATTCAAACTTTTACAATGGAAATGCTACTGGCTTCCAAAAGGCTTCTGGAGGTTTGACACATGCTGATATATTGAATCATACTCAATCAATTACTAGAAAATTTGAGGAGGTATGTACAGATTTCCCTCTTAGAATTCGTAGTAGTAGTAATAATACGGCTATTATAATACCATCTCGGAGTCCAAATGAGATATTTTTGCAGGCTCTTAGAGATTTTATATCTGAAAGACGCGGTGTACTAGAGGAGGGTTGGCGAGTGGAATTTAGACAATCAGTGAGCAGCTCTGAACTATATGCAGTTTACTGTGCACCCGATGGAAAGATATTTGATTCTGTGTATGAAGTAGCTTGTTATTTGGGTCTAATGTCTGGCTTCAATACCGTTGAATCTGAAATAAGAAATGAGAGGTCTCTTGTGTCTTTAAGTGGTTCTCTATCTAGGAAAAAAAAGTCAACAAGATCTCCAGTAGTCAATGGTTTTGTGGAAAAACGGGGAACAATGATGAATAGTAATTGTAAGGATCCTTCTTCTGAAGGTTTAAATGTGGAATGTGCTAGTACTAGGGGGAATGTTGTAAAACCCTATGAAAGTGGAAGAAAAGAGGATGGACACTCCTTCCCTCAGCAATTTGAGGTATGTGAATCTATATTATTTCCACATTTTTTTGTGAAGCTGGTTTCTTACTATTAGTTTTTTCCCAATATAACTCAGAATTTAGGGGCAATTATTATATAGTGAATCTGAAATTTACTATTTCTTCCTAATTTTTCTATTGTTTTATATTTCAGGATGAACTCCCTCTACAGTTCAAGGACTTCTTTGTTCTCTCATTGGGGAAAGTTGATGTGAGACCATCGTATTATGATGTCAATCTTATTTGTCCTGTAGGTTATAAATCTTGTTGGCATGACAAGATTACTGGTTCTCTTTTTACATGTGAAATTTTGGAGGGTGGTGATTCTGGACCTATATTTAGGATCCGAAGGTGTTCCTGTTCAGAATTTCCTGTTCCAGTTGGGTCAACCATCCTTTCATTGTCAAAATGTTGTCAAATTGCAAGTCAAGCCAATGAAGGCGAGGGAAAAACTAATGGTAGTATGGATTTGGATGATGGTGATAATATCCAGATGATGCTTCAAGACCCTTGTGTACCAACTGAAAATGATGTCCTAAGTTGCTCTGCAAACTTCTCAATTAAGGATACTCATACACCAGATGCATTGGGCCCTGCGACTGGTTCAGTTCAAGATAATGCTATGAATTCTTTAGCTGATGAGTTTAATGATGGAATTGGTGAATTTTGTGTGGAAGAGCGGTCATCATGCTCTGCATGGAGAGTTATTTCTCAGAAGTTAGTTAATTCTTGCAAGGATTTCTACAAACAGAAAGGAACTCTCAAGTTCTATTGTAACCATGTTAAGAATGAAACATGCTTAAATCAATGGGATTTAGGGAATGTAAAAAGTGATGCATTGGATAAATTTTGTGGTTCCCTCGGTTCAGTTGGCATCCCAGATGTAATTTATGCAGACAGTGATCTGGAAGGTATCTCTGAGGCTTTGAGAAAATGGTTGGAGCAGGATAGGTTTGGATTGGATGTTGAATTTGTTCAAGAAGTATTAGAACAGCTTCCTGGTGTTGAATCTCTGCAGTATGAACTCTTAAATTGTAGAGATAACAGCTCGTCATTGCCAACAGTAGAAAATGGTTTCTTAGTGGTTGAATGGAGAGATGGGTCAAAATATAAGGAAGAAACAGTTCAAGGTTTATACAGGAGGTCTAAAAAGGCAAGTTTGACTAAAAAAGGCTTTAAGGAAGGTCGTCGTCCACCACTTGGGAAGCCATTATGCTCTAGAGCACCGGGTGAGCTCATTGGTGACATTTTTCAGGTATTTTTGTTTCATGCCACTGTGAATCTGAAATTTTTGTTAGGCTTTTTCATTTGTTGGCTTTATTTTTATTTGCTATGATATAGTCTTTACGTTTTCTGCTTTTGTCTTCCAGGCTTGGGAACTTTTAGAGCGATTTAACGAAGTTCTGGACTTGAAAGAACCATTGCCATTGGATGAGCTTGAGAAAGAACTAATTAACCCTTGGTTTGATGGATTGGATTTTCTTGAGAAATCTGAGAGGGACGTGGACGAAAGTGAAGTTTTAATTTCCCAAGGAACTGATGGTAATTGCACATCATTATTGTCACCAGGAGGTGATACTGGTCCATCAGGTTCCATGGAAAGTTCTCATGCATTTATTCAAATGGAAACTGAAGCAATGAAAGAGGCTGCTCAAGTTAAGCTCGCATCTTTCACTTACGCCAGATGCTTTGGTGTAACTTTGACCAAGGCTCATAATTCACTGCTGAGAGTGCTAATAGGTGAATTGCTATCAAAGGTGGCTGTGCTGGTGGATCCAAATTCTGAACCTGGAGAAACACGAACAAGACGGGGAAGAAAGAAAGATATGGATAGTGGTCTTCCTGCTAAACGAACCAAACTGAATATGCTTCCTATTAATGAATTGACCTGGCCAGAATTAGCTCGCAGATATATCTTGTCTTTTTTAACAATGGACGGCAACCTTGAGTCTGCAGAAATTACTGCCCGGGAAAGTGGTAAAGTATTTCGCTGCTTACGAGGTGATGGTGGTTTGCTGTGTGGCTCTCTTACTGGTGTGGCTGGAATGGAAGCAGATGCACAGGTGAGCATCAGTTATATCTTGGTTCTGGCTAATATTTAGATACTGCTTACCCATTTGCTTCACATTATTAGTATGGGGGACCTTGATGTAATTTTATTTGGCATTTGGGCTAAATTCTGAGTTACAGGATTTCATGGTTTCAAAAACACGGTATTATATTACAAGACAATCACTTTAGATGTAACAATTTCTGGAAGTTTACCTGATTGGTGGTATTTTCAGCCCAGGCGATATTCTTTTTTACCACTCAGAACTTGATACTTTGGATTGGGGTCTAATGGCCACTTTCAAGTTTATTCCTTTACTCGGCCTTTTCATGACATGGATGGAGAATTTGTTTAATCTAGCTAATGGCAATTCAGTTTTCTTTTCAAAGTGTTTTTCTTATGTCATATGTCTTAAGATTTTATATCTTGCTGCTGGTTAAACTTTTCTAGACTACAATTTAAGTTGTCAATCTGAAAAGAATGATAGAAGTAACACTGATTTTTTTTCCTCTTGCTCCAGCTGCTTGCAGAGGCTACAAAGAAAATTTTTGGTTCTTTGAGCAGAGAAAGTGATGTACTAACTATGGAAGAAGAAGAGTCTGATGCAAAGGGTGCTTCTGACAAAAATTTGACAAATGATGGTAATGTTCCTGAATGGGCTCAAATGCTAGAACCTGTCAGAAAGCTACCAACAAATGTAGGCACTCGAATAAGAAAGTGTGTTTATGATGCTCTGGGTAAGGATCCACCAGAATGGGCAAAGAAAAAATTGGAACATTCAATCAGTAAGGAAGTGTACAAGGGCAATGCTTCTGGACCAACAAAGGTGCTTCTCAGTGGCACCTCTCCTTTAGTGTGATATTGACATGTTGCAATGATAAAACTGTTAGTATGAAAGTTTCTTGACCATTAGATCAGATATCTGACCAAAAAATATTTTTCATAGAATTCAATGATCCAGGAACTATCTGCTACTACTTGCACTGGTGTGATAGTTTCACCATAGAGTTTGCTTGAGTTATTGTTGGTGTTTCTAATTTTCCGGTGCATTATCCTCTGTTTTACCATGCAAGCCATCTTATAGTTTATAGTTTCAACCATGTGTAATGTAAAACTGTATTTATTTCAGTTTACCCCCTTGTTAATATTACCTATTACAACATGCAAGACAAACCCACACAGTTTCTTACTCTCAATGTATAATGACAAAACTGAAATGTTATTTTCGATGTTACTATCTGGTATGGTAGATCATCTGGTTAAAATAAACGTTTATTCTTTTTGGTTAAGGAAACATGAATCTTAATTGAACATTATTCTTGTTTAAAAACAGAAAGCAGTTCTTTCAGTGTTGGCTGATGTTGCTGGTGAAGGACTGCAATCAAATCCCAGTAAAGGACAGAAAAGGAAGATTGTTATATCAATTTCTGACATTATAATGAAACGATGTCGCACTGTATTACGGCGTGCTGCTGCTGCAGATGATTCAAAGGTCTTTTGCAATTTGCTGGGAAGAAAATTGATAAATTCTTCAGATAATGATGATGAGGGGCTTCTTGGATCTCCAGCCATGGTGGCTCGCCCTCTTGACTTCCGCACTATTGACCTTAGACTAGCTGCTGGAGCTTATTGTGGATCTCATGAAGCTTTTCTTGAGGATGTTCGGGAGGTCAGTTTGTTATCAAACTCTGATTGCTTGTTGAAGCGCTCTTCTATTTTGTTTTAACTTTAGATTACTACCACCATATAGATCCATTTTGTTTCTCTGTAAAGATTATTGCAAATACACTTTTATGGTTGCGTGTGCACCATTATAGTCTCTGGCTCAAGGGGCATCATGATTGATTTCCTCATGCTCTTCTTCATTTACTGTTCTCTAATATGTTTTCTAGTGGATGCCGAGTCATTCTTACAATGCTCTTTTGTGACTTGTGTGGAGGCACTAAACTGTTGATTTGATGGTGCAGCTGTGGAACAATGTTCGTGTTGCTTTTGGGGATCAACCTGATTTACTCGAATTGGCTGAAAAATTATCCCAAAACTTTGAATCATTATACAATGAGGAGGTTGGTAGCCTGTTTGTGTCTACTTCTGTAAATTTTCTCTTGTGCTTTCTTGTTAATAAAAAATTTAATGTTCTCCTTGGGTACAGGTTGTCATGAATGTCCAAAAACTTATGGAGTATGCTAAACTGGAATGCTTAACTGCAGAAATGAGAAAGGAAGTTGATGATTTTATTGAGTCAATGAAAGAGACTCCAAAGGCCCCTTGGGACGAGGGAGTCTGTAAAGTATGTGGCATTGATAGGGATGATGATAGTGTTTTACTATGTGATACTTGTGATGCTGAGTATCATACATATTGCTTAAACCCTCCCCTCGCAAGGATCCCAGAGGGAAACTGGTATTGTCCTTCCTGTGTTGATGGTAAACATGCAACTCAAGATGTTACAGAACCAACACAGGTTATTGGCAAACGCCGAAGTAAAAAATTCCAGGGTGAAGTTAATTCTCTTTACTTGGAATCCCTTACTCATTTATCAGCTGTAATTGAAGAAAAAGAATACTGGGAGCACAGCCTGGCCGAGGTTAGTTGATGCACATCTACTTGTTACCTTTTGTTTACAATATAGCTAAATCATATAAACATTCTAGGTTGAATGACATAATTGTCTTATTTTTAAACTTCATATTTGTGGTATCTTTCTGGAGTTTTGTTGGTAATTGCAGGGTGCTGGTATTTGCTTCCTATTCTGTTATGATCTGAAAATGAATCTTAATGGGGTTGTATACTGAATGGTAGAATGACATAATTGTCTTATTTTTGAACTTTATATTTGTGCAACCTTTCTGGAAAGAGTTTTGGTTGGTAATTGCAGGGTGCTGGTATGTGCTTCCTATTCTGTTATGATCTGAAAATTAATCTTAATGGGACTCTATCTTGAACTAACGATATCTTATCCTGAGTTATAGTTGCAAGATTTTCATTTGTTACTTGATTACTTTTGGCATTGCTCATTTTCTTGTATGTGTATAAAAGGTTTCCCATCAAAATATTGCTTTTACAGGCAAAGGCTCCATTTTTTTAGCACATTGTCATATGCTTGAAGCATAAATTGCCCCGTGGTTAGCAACTTGAGTTATGATTGATAATGTATTTCTGAAACTGTAGAACTTTTTTCTGTGTTTGTGTTTGATTAGTTTTTATTTTTAAATGGGTGCAGAGAACATTCCTTCTCAAATTTTTATGTGATGAGTTGCTTAACTCTTCCTTGATACGCCAGCACCTTGAGCAATGTGCAGAGTTGTCTGCTGAGTTACATCAAAAATTGCGTGCACATTCTGTAGAGTGGAAAAACCTGAAAACCAGAGAGGACGTTTTGTCCACAAAAGCAGCTAAAATTGATACTTCCTCATTAAATACTGCTGGAGAAGTTGGTCTTAGAGAAGGGGTTACTACTTCGTTGTCAAATACTACTAAATGTCTGGTCCAGCCACATACTGCAGTTGACAATCCTAGTAATTTTGGGGTATTTGTTGATAGTCTGCCTTCAGAAGAGACAACTAAAGAGAAGTATAGGTTTGATAGTGTAGATAAAAGCATATCTGTAACAAACTCAGATTCCGATAGCCAAAATTTGAATTCCTTAGATGTAGAGGGACAATTTAGAAATGTCTCTGGTGCTGTGGAGTCTCAATGTACTGATAAATCTCCCAAATCTTTTCCATCTCCAAATATGTCTCAAGAAATCAATGGTTCTGTTGGAGCAGCTCATGCCCATGGTAACCACCAGAAATGCGAGGGAAGGGACATGTCTACACCTGTGACATGCCAGCAAGGTGGGGTGTCAGTTGATGCTTCACATATGGCTTTGAATGAGTCAGACCCCTATCACCTTGAGCTCAGTGCCATCAAGCGTGATATTTCACTATTGCAGGACTCCATAACTAATGTAGTATCACAGCTGCTGAGGCTCTCTGTTCGCCGGGAATTTTTGGGCATTGATTCCATCGGTCGATTGTATTGGGCTTCAACTTTGCCTGGAGGACATTCACGTATAGTTGTTGATGCAAGTGCTGCACTGCTCCATGGAAAAGGAATGTCATTCAGTAGAGACTACGTGGACAAGTTTTCTGTTCTGCAGAATTGTTCACTAACTGAGAAGGATTCCCCTCCTTTCATGTCTCAGCTTAGAAATGCTTTGGCCAATAGTTCACCATGGATTGCTTATGAAACTGATGCTGAAATTGAAGAGCTCTTAGGTTGGCTGGACGATAATGACCCTAAAGAAAGGGAACTGAAAGATTCCATTATGCAGGGGCCAAGATCAAGATTCCAAGAGTTTCTTAATGCACAGACTGAAGAGCAGGTTGAGGACCAAGGAGCTGTTTCAATTCCCAGAAATAGAGAGAAAACAATATCTAACTCTCTTGTTACAAAGGCGACTTCCTTGCTGGAAAAGAAATACGGTCCCTTCTTTGAATGGGATATTGAGACGTGGAAGAAGCAAAATAAAAAGTCCAGAACAACTAATGATGAAAAGTTGTTTAGGTGTGAGTGCCTAGAACCCATATGGCCCTATAGGAGACACTGCACATATTGTCACAAAACTGTTTTGAGTGATGTTGAATTTGATGGACACAATGATGGCAAGTGTAATGCAGGTCTTCCGGTTGCAGAGAAGAATAGGAACAAAATTGGATCTTCTAAAGGAAAAGGGAACTTAAGATGCGATACCTCAAGAGAGAAATTCAGAGCTGATGCAGAAACAGCTGGAGCCAAAGTTGGTGGTGGTTCTAAGCTTAGCTCAAGATTGATTAAATTTTCAAATGAAGAGTCCACATGCCCATTTAGTTTTGAAGATATATGTTCCAAGTTTGAGACAAGTGATTCCAACAAGGAACTTGTCAAAGAAATCGGTCTTATTGGTTCAGATGGTATCCCATCCTTTGTTCCTTCTGTATCTTCTTTTGTTAGCGAGTATGCACAATTCCCAACTCCAAAGGATGACATTATTGGTGTTTTGTCCAAACCAACGGAAAGCTGGGGTTCTCAGGGAAACACTGATGGAGCTGGTGCATGTCTTGACCATAATTCAAGCATTTCTACCGGTAGGTTAGCTGCCAACGAAATCAATAAATCCATTAAATCATCCTCGGGAGAACAAAGAGATGGGAAATTCTCTTTTTGTGGTCCTGCTTCAGATATGGGAGATGGCTGCTGTGTGGTTCCTTTGTCGTCACTGAAACCATTAGTTGGAAAGGTTTCTCACATTTTGAGGCAACTGAAGATTAATCTGCTTGATATGGATGCTGCACTCCCGGCATTTGCTCTGAGACCATCAAAGGCGGAGTCTGACAGAAGACAGGCTTGGCGTGCATTTGTGAAATCTGCAGAGACTATATACGAGGTTTGTCTTATATCCGTGGCTCTAGAATATACAGTTCTTTATTAACAGGCATTGCCAACTCCATATGTTTCTCATTCGTTTAGTTTCTCTACTGCTATTTACCTGACTGAAATGTCTTTATTATTGATAGAAAATAATTTGTGGACTTACAAATGACACTTTTGCTTTAAATCCGATATCAGTGAAAAAAATGCTGTTAATATATTTTATACTATATTTGTAGTTCAAGCAGGTTAGTGATTATATGAATTCATTTATATCTATGCTATTACCAAAGGGGATTCACCCTTTTGGTGTACACATTTTTTTTCAGTTCTACCCTTTTAGTAACTATTTTTTTGAATTCAAATGATTATTCAAAATAAAAAACCATTTACACAAGAAACAAATTATAAAAAATATTTATAAACTATAAAATAATTTTTATAAATTAAAATAACACTATTTTTTATTTCAATAATTAAAAATCATGTTATAGTTTAATAAAATTTTTGCCATAAAAAAATGGAAACATTCGCATAAAAAAAGTGGAAACATTCCACTGGTGTTTGTTAATTGAGGTTCCTTCCTTTTTCTCAGATGATTCGTGCGACATTTACCCTAGAAAACAATTTGTGGACTTACTAATGCCACTTTGCTTTAGCTCTGAAATCAGTGAAAAAAAGCTGTTAATATTTTTATACTATATTTGTAGTTCAAGCAGGTTAATGATTATATGAATTTATGTTTGTTAATAGAGGTTCCTTCCTTTTTCTCAGATGATTCAGGCGACGTTTACCTTAGAAGATATGATTAAGACGGAGTACTTGAGGAATGACTGGTGGTACTGGTCATCATTCTCAGCTGCTGCGAAATCTTCTACTTTGCCTTCCCTTGCCCTTCGCATATACTCTCTTGATTTAGCCATTATATACGAGAAAACGCCCAATTCTAGTTTTACTGACAGCTCTGAACCTTCTGGCACAGCAGAGATGAGACCACCGATGAATGTGGATGCAGAGAAATCCAAAGGAAGCCGGAAGTCAAACAGGAAAAGGAAGGAATCAGATGGTTGATCTTATATTTCTTGTATTTCAGAAAATCAGATATCTGGTCAGTCTTCTGTGATGTGATGTGATCATCCACTGGTATGACTGGTTCATTGGGCAAACCTAAGGCTGTAAAATGGGGCAGCCACAGCTGCTGGTGTCTCTTGCCTGCTTGTACATATAGGTAAAGCTGACCTGCTAACTCGGATGCCTTTTTTTGGCTAAGCAGAATTTGTAGCATTATCTGCTTTCAGTGAGGGCACCAGTATGAGGGAATTGTAAGGATGCGTCCAATTTTGAAATTGTATTTCTGCTGCACATGTCCAGTCGGCTGCTCCATAGCGAGAAGAACCATTTTTCATTTTTCTAGCAGAGTCTGATCCATATATGTATACAAATGGAATTATTGTAAAGGAATAGGAGGAAAGTAGTAAAAAAAAAGAAAAGGATGGGAAAGAAGTCAGAAAATGTTAAGTTGAGCAGTTGTAGGCAATATTTCATTCTTTATACTTTTTCTCTCACCCCACCCCAGCAAAGGTCCTGCACACGCATGCCCTTGATTTTGTTCCTGGGCATCTGCAGATGTGTTAGAATGCAGGGGGAATTATTGGAATCAAAGCCTTTTTTCCATCTGCTTTGTGCTTGCGTCGTGCGTGATCTTCTTGATTTTTTTTATTTGCGTAATTCCTATAATCTTCTAGTCGTGTGTTGGGGTTAATGTATACACACTAATATTTGACCCCCTCCTTCACTGCTTTAGCATAAAAATAAGTATTTAGTTACAGTTTGGGGGTTACATTGTTATAGCACTGCCGTGGGGTATCTGGTAGTTAATGATTTCTGGTATTACGTCATGTGCATTGCACGTGCCGAGGTAGCACTTGCATGGATTTTTCTATCTATATCCCTCAATTTACTTGTGACACCTTCCTCCTAGTATTCTGATTCATATTTCAGAAACAGAAAGTCCATTCCCTCATTATGGAGGTGTCAGTGACAATTGTGGGGTGGAGGAAGCTGGATACCACTTTCATAGCGTGGTTACTGTGTCCGTTATACCAAATTGTGGAAGCCGATTTAGGTAAGTTACTTGGGTGTGTTCGTGACTGACTTTCAACGTATCTTCCAAACAAATTCGTACTGACTAGTGAGAAATTGAAGTTGATCCATGTAGTTTTTTCTGTTAATTGCAAGTCTCCGGTCTCAACCAGAAGATTGGACTCTGGATGGTGTTGGATTAGATTGTACATTTTATATAAAAGATTTAAGAAAAAAAAATCTCATCCATACCTCGCCACCTTTCTGAACACTTTGTTGTCTATGTTTTGAATACATGAAGTTGCTGTAAAATTAGTAAATATACACATTGGTAATTGGTTACCATGATTATGGTGTGAAAATAATACTATCTGATGAAAAGTTGACAGTTTGTGCTGTTTGCTACTGTTGTGGGCCTCACCCCCGATGTGATTCTGGATTATCTTATCCAAATGGTTTTCGAAAATTGAGGATTCAGGAGGGTAGAGGGTAAAAAGAAGTAAACTTAAAATCTATGTATGGACTTACTAATTAAGTATGTTTTTATACTTGAACATGAAATAAACTTACTGTAGTTTTGGAAGTACAACCATTAACCCAAACTTGACATCATTGACCAAATTACTAGACTTTATTTATTAAACTTGGCTTAAGGACACTCCAACTCCTAGGGTCCAAGCCACCCGGGCGTTTACTTTTTCCTCCTTGCCCACACCATACATCTAATTATTCAATATTATGATTACCTTCTCTTAATTATGCATCTAATTTCATGTCTGCTGCTGCATTATCATTTATCCAACATAATACATATTGGTCCACCAAACCAATCCCTCTCCTTCCTCATGGTTTTGGTTCTCAGTTTCAGATACCACAAACACATCCATGTAACTCCTCCCATCATCACTGCCATCCTCCTCCTCTGACTGAACTCTTTCAACTGGGCCCACACATCCACCAGGGTTGTCGGCTGGAAAGTGTGAATCAACACTGTCAACGACCAGCTGTGGACTACCCTCGTCCACCACTGCACTTCCAACAGACCCACTACTCTGGTGGTCCTCCACCCTTGTGCTGAAAATTGAAGCTATATCTTCTACTGGAAGTGGATCAACTTTCTTGTCATACAATGGTTCCTCAGGCACCTCTTTTGCTTGAACTTGAAGCTTCTCATTTAAGGATACCACCTGCAGAATAGTCAACATGTCATTAAGATATTCAATCGACCACACTTTAAAAAAAGTCCACTTGTTAATTAGTTTATGGCCTTGCTTGCATACTCCTTTTTTTTTTTATTTTTTAAAGTTCATCAGTCCCTTTCACAAAAGGGGGTCTTAAAGCATATTTTGAGAAATCTACAGAGGTATATTCGCATAGTTACTCTGAAAGTGGCTTCTTTGCAAACGAGGTGGGGTTCAGAACAGATGCTACTCTTGGTAGTTTGTGATTATTATAGTGTCGAATCTCATGTGTAGGGCCCTTTCTGGATAGCTACCAATCATCTTCTATGTGAAGTGTCGACTTGTTTCCCTATGCTATGCTATGATGGAGTTCTGATTGTGAAGCCACTAATTCTATACTATGCACCCCCACAACTGTTGACAGACAATTTATATTCTATTCTGCTCTATTCACCCATAGCTGTAAGTAACCATTGCATATACGAGCAACTAAATCTAAATTGAAAAATCTCAACACACCCTTGCCCGGATAACATTGATTTTACCGCTTTTCCAATATTTTATACATGCATAAATGTACCTCAGATTTGAGTTTCTCATTCTCCTTCATAAGTGAATCATAGGATGCAAGTAGGGTATCGTATGAAGACTTGAGAACATCAAAATCCCTTTCAAGCTGTTTGGTCTTCCATCGAGCCCTGCGGTTCTGAAACCACACAGCTACCTGCCTGGGTTGCAATCCCAGCTTCTTGGCCAACTGGGTCTTCCTCTCAGGCTCCAGTTTGTTCTCTTCCTCAAAGCTCTTCTCCAACAGATGGACCTAACCATCAATCACACAAGAGTGTCATAACATTATAATATTTTATGTCACACTTTTGGATGCAACAATATATATATTAATCTCAAAAACCAAGAAAGTAAATTACTGTATTAAATTTACAAGCCAAACTCAAAGCAATTCATTCAAAGTTCAAGCTATTCATTACAATAACTACTTTGAATTTCAAATTGGAAGCCACCGGCCAACCTGTTCAGAACTGAGGCGATGCTTCTTCTCCGGCATCTGCTTCTCATAATACTCCTCATCATACAGTTCATCCGGTGAGGTGAAGAAAGGTCGCCTCTTTGAGGCTTCCTCCAAGCTCATCATCGATCTCCCTGCTTCCATTTCAGTCCCAAAACCAAAACCTCATCAATTAACTCTCTTTCATGTCTCAACACACTATCCATGTCACAACATAATAATTCACACACACAAAATAAAAAATTGAAATTTTATTTCTTTATCTGTCACTCTCACCCCAATTTCGATACACAATGAAGAAACCCAAATCGAATCATGCTTTTTTAAGCTTTAATTTTCTTTAACCAGAACCATCTTTCTGTTCCTAACTCCCCAGCAGCCAAACACATCAATTTTAGAAGCACAAAAACTTGGATGCGGTTTCTTTAGGTGTTTTTTAATACTTTTCTTCAATCAAAATTAAAGTTTGATCAAGATAATTTATACTGAAGATCAACATAAATTACAGAGGTAAAATTCAATTGTGTTGACAATCTTGTCAATAATGAGTCATACTAAAGGTCAACATAAATTGATGAGGCAAGATTCCACTTTCGAAGGAAGAACAACACCAAAGTACTTCAGAACAAAGTAAGCCATAACAAACACAAACAAAAACTACTCCATAACATACCATTCAAATCCAAATTTTCAATACAAAAAAAGGGTATTATCAAGAGAAAACTAAGTAGATCAAAGCAAGGAGAGAAAGAAAATGACCTCGGAAAGCAAGTTCAGTGTTGCCGAGGAAGAGCATGTTGGTGTTCCCGCGTGAAGCACAGGCATCAAAGAAAAGCCGTCCAGACTCCATGGCACTTCGGTCACTCACCACCGCCGGAAACACTTTCCAGCGAGAGAAAGAGATTAGTACTTAAAAAGTGTGTTTTTTTTTTGTGTGTTTGTGTTTGTTCTTTGCGTTTTACTCTGTTTTACTAGAATCTTGTTTGAAAATTTAGAAGGGTCGTTGTTGTTGATGTTGTTGCTGAGTTTTTTCTTTGGTGTGGGAATTATTAGAAGATCATAAGCTTATGACGGAAGAAGCTTGTGGTCCAAAGCAACCTCGCCGGAGTCTCCAACGGGCATATGCAAGATCCCATCATACACCGCCAGATCCTACCCACCACCCAAGTTCGTCCTTTTCTGGCCTCAGTTTCGGGTCCAAGAAAAACCGCAAACACCGTCGTCGGAGTCGCCGGAGAAATATTTGCCGGCGAACCTCTTTTTTGCGTTTGTCTGTGTCGTCAACGCACTGTGTCGTTTTGAGTGTCTTCTGCGACTAAAGTTGTCCGAACCATGGCCACCGCTCTTTATAGTGCTTTCTTCCTTCTTAAAAGACTAAATTACCCTTTATTACAATTTTTTTTTAATAATGCATACATATATATTCACATGTTATAGTTTTTTTTTTCTTAATTACTCATTTAATCTCACAATTTATTTATTTTTGTTTAATTTTGGTAATTTTTTTTAAACATGTCATTGTTTTTAAAAAATACGTGCTAACTTTTTTACACAACTTCAATTGATAGTTTAACTAAATGTGTATTCAAAATGCTAAAAATCTACATTTTAAAATTTTAGTGAAGGGATTGAGTTTTTTTTTTTTCCAAAAGTCACGTAATTTAAACTTTCAACTAGTTTTTTTTTTTTTTTTTTTTTTAATTTAATTTTTTTTTTAATTT
>Ga0214542_1000080_pt1 | contig 122477 bp, 58 predicted proteins | sample CNSS1metaG_FD_160096 | JGI IMG/M metagenome (GOLD analysis project Ga0214542, IMG submission 160096) | Root nodule microbial communities from cowpea collected in UCLA plant growth center, Los Angeles, California, USA - CNSS1 | ecosystem: Host-associated > Plants > Roots > Nodule | place: USA... | reverse complement strand
CCCGGGTCCTTTTGTTACACAGTTTGAAAATGACGAAAAAACTAAACTTTATGACACTTGTCAATAAAAGAAGATGGGTAATGTAGTAATTTTGGTGGTATCTTCTTTTCTTAATATGTAATAGATTAGCATTTCTTATTTGTAAACTAGATAATATTTAATTTTACATTGTATTTTATTTAGTGATTTAACGTGTGTTCACTTATGAGTGATGATGCACTGATACTTTAATTTGGGTCACGTATCCGTGTCCGACACATATCGTATTCGATACTTTAGGATATTTTAACAATACTTAACAATGGAGTATCTAATTTATAAAGTTGTAGTACACTATAATAAAATATTTAAATAATGATCAATTTTATTGACAAAAAATAATTAGTCACTAAATAGTGACCAAATTGACAACTAAAATAGTTCCCAAAAATTATTATTATTCTCTAAATTGATAATTAAATTAGTTTAAATTATGAATTGATTTTAAAATTGGTCACTAACATTAGCTACCAGGCTTCGACTACCAAAATAATTGATCTATAATTAGAAAATTTGGATTCACACATTAACAATCATATATTTATTACGTTTGTAAGAATTATTGTAGACTTTTCAATATTCATATATCATGTATCTATCACGTATCGTATCCTATTATTTTGAAAATAAACGTATCGACATATTGGATACGTGTCGTATTCGATATACGTATCGTATCTGTGTATCATAGCTTATGAGGATTGATCTGAAAAGAGGAAAATGATGAATTTAAGTGAATTAGAGGGTGAAGTTTGTGTTGTTATTTTGAAAGAATTTTGTGATAAAAGTTAATGAATTTAGAAATAAAGTTTGTAAAAATGTTTAAGTGATGTGATAAATTAAAAATTAAGTTTAATTAAAAAAAATTAATAAATTGTCTTTGATGTTGAAAATAATCTAAAATTATATTTAGATGACTTAGATAATGAGTTTTTAAAAAATAATTATTTCAATAAAAAAATAATAAAAATACAATATATTTGTATATTTATTTTTTTTGACAAATTTTAAACATAAATTTTAAAGCTATATTTTTATATTATTATCATAGTTATGCAAGATTATTAGTGATGTTTGATATAATATATATATATATATATATATATATATATATATATATATAAATTGTGAAGATAATAAGCACATTGTAATGTTTATAAAACTCAATGATAAAATAGTCATAACAATATTATGTGTGAAGCGTGTTCGAAGCACATGGATCTATTGATTGGATAACAAATGATAGATTAGAGAACATGATCCGTGATGTTGGAGCACAATCCTTTACTGAAGTGTTGTATGAAAATATGTCTAGTGATGTAGAGACTTTGTTACATTGTATTTCAACTAACTTCACACGATTATCAACAATGTTAAGGTTGATGAATTTGAAAGCATTGAATGGATGGACTAATAAAAATTTCACAAAATTGTTTTAGTTGTTAAAGGAATTGCTTGAAGTAGTAATACTCTACCTAATTGAAATTATGAGATAAAAAATATATTTTGTTTAAGGTTGTTACAACCATAGGGATAAACCCACTATAGATTCCATGGATGTTACTATTTTTGGTAGAAAGAGTGAGCTCCATTGTACATGTATACGTTTGATTTGATGGAGATTGTATCAGGTAATCAAGAGTTAAACATATTTATTGTGTAATTTGGATGATGCAAGATCAATTTTAAAATCATTTTTATTAGTTACCTTATTACACATATGTTATTAATAATGTATCAAATTTATGTCCTTGCATGGTTTGTGATTGGAGGAAGGAAAACAAGACATATATGGATTTATGGACACTCAATTCATAACAAAAAGTCAGAGACACAAATGTACATGAGCAATACCACACTGAAGCGAGGAAAAACAAATTTACTTTACTCCATATATTTATAAGTAGGTCCATCTTTATTAAATAACTTATTATAGTTTGACAATTTAAATATGTTGTAACTAATTTTCAATGTTGGTGTCATTAACAACTCCTAGTTATACCAGTGCAAGATCATAGCAGTATGATTTTGTTTCTTGCATAAAAAACTCCCAATTACTTTAAACAAATAGTAGATCTGTAAGTTTATTTTAACAAACGCCTATTTACTATATTGACCTTGAATATATAATGTCATATTTTCTAACATGAAATGTTTTTATTTTGTATCTTACAATGGATATATCATATTGAGTGGTAGATTAGGTGCACTCAAAAAAGCTCATATGTACTTGATGGTATCTGTATTGTCTCATTTATTTACTTTTGTATTATCATTTAATTGATCTAAACATCTTTAGTATGGGCATAATGTAATAAACAAAAAAGGAAGACTACAAGTGTTGACTACTATACCATGCAATGAAGGTCGACCATTATGCAAGCTGGTATTAAAAGAGGTTAGGATCAAATATATGCTATAATCCACTAATAATCTTATAAATAATTTATTACTTACACATGAACTTATTCTAATTTCATTTCATTTGTTGTAGATTTTTAACGACACACAACCTTTAGACTCAAATGCATTAGTTTATGTTATAAAAATGTGGGCTAAGTACTTAACATATATACACTACTAGAATTTTTCATATTTCATTAAATTTATTTTGCAAATTTGTTATAAAATTTTCCAAAAAACAACTTTTTTTTGCTATTTTTCTTAAGAAATTTAATTGACAGGTAATTCTTTTGTGGATAGTTATTTTTTACAAAATTATAAAATTCACAAATATTTTTCATTTATTACGATTTTTTTTTGTGCAAAATATTTTGTAAAAGAATTGAAAGTAAATTTTTGCAAACCATTATTTATAACAAAATTGGCAAGTGTTTCTTTTTTTAAATTTAAAAAAATAATTGGTAGAAAATATGTTTTTTTAATAGTGACAACTCTTTAGGGTAGTAGGCAATTAGGTCATAAAATTTAAATTTTGTGTTTAAAATATTACTACTTTGTACTATTTGTACTATTGAATTGCTATCTAATTGTAAAATGAATTTACATTTAAAAATTTGTACAAGATTGTCGCTTTCACACAAGTCAATTATCATGATAATAAAATAACTTATCATGACAAATTTGGTAATGAACTATGATCGTATGTGGACTTTAAACAACGGTAATAACCATTGTCATATTTATATTCTTTCTTTTATCCATTTTCGTGTAGTACTTATTCTAATTATCGTTGTTTTTTACTTTTAATAATGGTTCTAAAATCGTTATTAATTATTCAAACACAGAACAGTGATTGGATCGACGACAAATATAAAACTGTCATTAAATATTAATTCAACTGCCATGAAAAGTAAATCTGCTGTAGTGTTCATTATTCATAATAGAAATTAATGTATATTAAGATTGAACCACCTTTAATGCTATAAAAGATCTAGACACAGGTGAAACATAATATATTCTTGTCATGCTTGCATGAGGTCCCATTTGGTGGAAACATGTTTCTGGGTAATGTTGAGTTGGGTTAAGGCTAGGACTAGGGGCTAGGGTGTTCAATTATGGAATGAGTCTCTCACATTGTGGGAACACGATAAAGGAATCAATTCATTGCATTTTTTTTTCTTAAATAAAGCTCAGTATTTCAGCAAAATGATAACAGTACGAAGGAATGTTATTATTAAAAAATATTGTTTTCTTATCTGATTTTTAAATTTGCAGTAGATCACGTTATGAAGGGAATAGGTAAAAAAAAAACTGTAGCATTTTAAATATAAAAGTTAGATACTTAATCAACTAAGAAATAAATTCTATTTAATTTGGTAGCTTTTAGTTTGATAATTTTTAATAAATTAGCAATTTTGATTGACTAAATTTCGACAAGTAAAATGAAAAGTAAACAATTTTTTATAGGAAATAGATGAACTCAAAGCTAGGTTAGGTTAGTGCTTTTTCACATGAATTTATATATTTTAAAACTGAACTTATATATTTTAAAAATTCGCATGAATTTTTGTATACAACTTTTTCACAAATTAAATCAGCATGGAACTGAATGAGAAACACGAATTTCGCCATTTGATTACAAATTCACAAATTCAGAAAGAAAAAAAACCTTGCTTGCGGATTTAAATTTCACAGGAAACTTAACTATGGATATAAAATTGAGATAAACGTTGTAGCTTTCAAACTATACAAAAGTTAATTTGGTAGATTTAATATAACTTTATATATATATATATATATATATATATATAACTTTTAACCTCAATAAAAAATATTAATACATAATAAATAATAAAAAGTGAGATAATGTAGACATAAAGTAGCTTTATATGTGAAACTTGTGTAAACATATTTATAAATAAATGTATATTTTAAAAGATGTTATGTTGAAATGTAAAATTTATAATTTGTATTTGATATTATGCATGAGAAGATGTGTTTTGAATTATTTATATAGATGAACTTATAAGATGCATGTAATGAGATTTACATTTATAGATGTGATAATTTGTGTTACATTTTTATCATTTAACAAATAATGTCATTTAAGAAATAATGGGTGGAATGCATTTGCCTATACGTCTTTCATTCATTCATAATTAAGAGAGTGAATAAAGTATTATATCTAGTATTATGTGTTAATAGAATAAGATAGTTATCATTAAGTATCCATATCTATAACAATATATAAAAAAAATAACCTCTTTTGTACCCACATTTCGATATTTCCATTTTATCCTTAATTATTATTTTTAAAATTAATTATTATTTTAAAACATCTTTTGTCTTTAATCGTTATGTTCAAAATTCTTTTTGTGTACATATTTTATTTTTCAAATTTTACATTTAAAAACTATTTTAATAATTAATTATATATTTTTTATTCACCTTAACTCAAATTTTTTATGAAAATTAAGAAAATGCGAACACCATATATAATACAATGATACAATGATGATCTATGGAGATATACAACATATATCATGGAGACATATAATACATAATTTGAAAACCACTTAATCCACAAAATACAAGTGTAATTGGAGCCACCACCACCACGAAACACCAAACTATCTCGAAAAACCAACAATAATGGGAGACATTATTGAGTTTTAAAAAAAACAAACATGCTTTCCATGTAAACAAAGTGTAAGTTTAGAAAGCTAACCTCAATTCACAAATGTAATTAGACATCATCATTTTTCACTAGAAACCATCCACAAAAAGCTGAAGAAAGGAGCTATTTTGGTCAACGATATGGAGCCTCCACCGTACTCAAGGTTGCCATTAGAAAAGAGAGAAGTTGCGCACATAAGTTTCAGAAAAGAAAAAAATGAGGAAGAAAGGTTGCATGCAAAATTTTAAAAACTCATTTATGTTAGACACTTTAATGTCAGATGTAAAAAGACTCATTTATGTGTGACCTCATAACATATGATGTAAATCTATGTTAGACCTTATAAGACCTCTTGTAAAAGAGACTTTTTATATTAGATCATAAGGGGTCTAACACAAAAAAGTTGCTCTTATTTACATAAATGTAATTATACTTTTTAACGTTTGAATCTTTATGTTAGACTAAAATCAACTCCACTATTGTATGAATAAAATGATTAATAGATTAAATTTTGGATTAAATATGTTTTTAGTACCTGAACTTTGACGTGAAATTAAAGTTCGTCTATGTCTTAAACATTGATGCAGTTTGGTTCCCAAAATATAAAAATGAATAAATATAAGTCTTCTAATCCAATTGTATTAGATTTTTGTGACGTGTCAAAACATGCTTCAGAATGATGTCTGAATTGTTTACGTCGTTTTAACAAGTTTAAGCTCAAATGTGAATTTGAAACGCCGTTTAACAAGTCCAAAAAAATGGCATTGTTACCTTAAAAGGGTTTATCCTTTCACTTTTAAAAATTGAGGACAAAAATCAATCAAAGTTCGAAATGCACTTATTCCAATTTTGCATTCATTCAAATATAAAGACTAAAACCATATTTATCTATCAAAAGTTTTATTATAAATCTAAATTGTCAATATAAAAATTATTTTTATTAACCCAAAAGTACTTAATTACTCTTTATTATGATAATATGATCGTGATAACTAATATAAATTTACTATGTTAATAAGTTTGTAGATTAGTCATAAAGGTCCTTAATATAAATGATTATGTTTAATTCAATCTCACGATTTTAATTTCTAAAACAATATTGATTTCTAAAAGGAGGTTTATGTTTAATTATACTTTTATATCATGTTAAAAGGTGTGCCTGACCTATAGTATGTATGGATCTTTTTCCACTTAATAGAATTTTAGAACGATCAAATGACACGAAAATTCAAAATTGAATAAAGAGAGTCATAGAGCTATCTTTACATAGCATAAATCACTACAGATAAAAAGTGAAGAATATTTTTGGAGAATGATATTTTAATCACTAAATTTTAATAATTTTTTCTTACAATATAAGGTAACATTATAAGTGATTTTGAAATATGAAAAAAAATAGAAAATAAAAAAATGAAAGTCATTTAAAAAATATCACCTCATATCATAAAAAAGTAATCAAAATTTAATTATCAAAATATTATTTTTCAATATGTTTTTTAATCGAATAGAAGGCACTCGTTAAATAACTTAAAGTAAAATTCTTTTTGCATGCACAAAAATCATTTATGCATCATTCTTCCATAATTTACAAAAAAATCATTTTTTTAATTTCTTAACCAGTGCATTTAGCAAGAACTTTTTTTCTAAAGTAAATAAAATTACGAAGGAAATTGAAGTCCATCATGCCTTCAGAATCAAAGGCATGAGAGAGATGGGACTTTTTTTATTTTAGGGTCTCTTTCAATCCAAATTTGTAAAAATGTTTCTGACATTATAAGTGAAATCGTCCTGTCTCTTACCGATTTCTATTTTTTTTTTTAAAACAAAGTCGTCCTTATACAAGATGGTTTCCGTTCATGTAAAAAAGTGAAGTCGTCAGGACACATGATGACTTTACTTTTGAATCAAGTTTATTTTTGTTTTTGTATAATTCTCTCTTTAAAGTCAAAATAGCATATACATGTGTTACTTTTTTTTTATTCAAAATTTTAGGATGCTTTTGACGCAAAACCAATATTAATAATTGAGTGTAGGACTTTGAAAATGGAAATAAATTAGAAGTCAAATCAATCCAACAATTCAGTGATTTAATTAATGTGATTTAATTTGATGTTAAATCAAATAAAAAAGTTTTTAGATAAGATTCGAAAAATTGAAACCATACTTATGATAACAGAAAAATTAGAACCGTAAATAAAAATCAAGAAGTGAAGTCGTCATGTGTCCTGACAACTTCATTTTATATATAAACTGAAACCGTTTGATACAAGGACGACTTTGCTTCTTAAGAATAAAAAAATAGAAACCAGTAGGATACAGACGACTTCAACTTGTCCTTATATTACAAAAAAAGAAAGTCAGAGACCCAATTTTACAAATTTGAATTTAAAGAGACTCGTAACACAAAAGAGCAGTGGCAAATGAGATAACTTAATTAAGAAGAAAATCCTTCCATGTTTCACCTTCTGCAAGAAACTCAGAAGCAATGGAACCAAGTTCTTCATTCCAAAGTTCAAAGGATCCATCTTTTGCACGTGGGAAGCACGTGTCGTCGTTAACTGCAATGTTATCTTCATTCTCATCTAACAGAGTTTCCCACCAATTCTCAGAGGCTGCTGAAACAGCTTCACTAACTCCAACTTTCGAACAACTCATGAATTGCCTTTGCACCAAGGGCGATGCTTTTGGCAAAGCTCGAGGCACAGGCTTTATCACTTGGTGGTGGGGTTTCCAACTTCTTTCGGATTCTTTCACGTTGTTCTTGTTGTTGTTCTCCTCATCTTTGCTGTGAGATTGTACTTTGCGGCGCATGTTGGTGTTCCAGTAATTCTTCACATCGTTCGAAGTTCTTCCCGGAATTCTTCCTGCGATCAGAGACCACCTGCATCCAACAAACTTTTCGTTTCATGATTGCTATTCTGTTGACCTTTGTAATGTCGAATATGTGTACGAAAATTAAACATATTCTATAAATAATACTCATAATATAAAAGTATTCGTTTGTTTTATGTGTTTGAATAAATCTTATACAGCAAATATATAGAAACCTGTTTCCCAAAAGCTTATGCAATCTGATGATCAAATCGACCTCATCTTCACTAAAATCACCTCGCTTGATATTTGGTTTCAAATAGTTCAACCATCTCAGCCTACAACTCTTCCTGCATCTGTTCAACCCTACGTGTACAAAACATAACATCATATGACTCATAAAAATGTTTATGAGAATGTTATGTAAAGAAATGAAGAAAAGGAAAAAGGATAATATAAAGAAAGAGTTGAAAGAAACCTGATCTTTGAGGAACAAGGTGCCATTTTCCTTCCCCATAGAGTTGCACGCATTCTCTGAGACGCTCATCTTCAGTTTGACTCCATGCTCCTTTCCTCAATCCTGATAATCTTCCTTCCATAATCACACAAGCTACTTGCTCACAAGTGATACCCTGATAACGTGATATACTTGGAGAGAAAACGTTTTGCTCGAAGTAAATATATATATATATATATATATATATATATATATATATATATATATATATATATATATATATGATGCAGTTTTGTAGACACGTATTTAACAATTTGTGTTGAGAATGGAAAATATAATGTTAATGTTAATGGAAAATTTAATCGGTTGTCAATGTGGTTACTAAAAAGTCTAGGTTCATTTGTAGAAATATAGTCACCGATTTAATGACTAAATTGTAGCAATTATATGTTAAGATCACTATTTCAGTTGTTAAATAAATTTATGTAAACACAATAATATTTTGTTGCTATATTGATAGCAGATTGCAACAAAAATCATTCAGTGACTAATTCGGTTGCAAATAACAACCTATATTTTTTGGAGTCGTTAATACATTAATTTCTAGTCGTGTAATAAGGAATTTGGATTCTCTGCTTGATTTTTTTGTGTTATTCCTCTACTGTGTCTTCATAATGCATTGATTACTACTCATTTTGACGTTTTAAAATATATTAAAAAGATATTTAAAATATATATTTTTATTGTTCAATGTAATAAGTTACTGAATAATAAGTAATTTTTTGGAATTGAGTGTCCTTTAGAAACGATAGATGCGAATGGACCAATCTTCAAAAATTTTGAGTAACTTCCATGGACAATTGGATGTAGTGAATGTATGAACTTGAGTTACTCTTAAGAGTTTTATACTCGGTACGTAATATATAACTAAAAACACACAGTCTAATTGTTTTAAGATTTTTACTTTTGAAATTATAGTGTTTCATCTTTTACAAGGATTTGTTTATGGCCTTCGACATTAACATATGTAAAAAAATAATGTTATATTTTGATATATCATCTCAAAAAATATTTTTGATGTTGAAAGAAAAATCTAACTAATTTTAGTTATAAAAAATAACACTAGTTTCATGAAATAAAACATTAATAATAAATATTGAAACATAAACAAGTTTAACATATATTAAAAAACCTCGATTAATATTAGTTGAAAAAGAATCCTACTCAATAACACATTAATCTTCACTAAGTTAATAATATCCCAATTAAGTCAAATTTATGATATTCTAACCAAAGTCGAATTGAAGAAAAAAGTAAATAAATTTTAAAAGGAATAGGATGTTAAGTTTTTTAAACCTTATTTATTTTAAATTGAAATTTTATAATATAAAATCATATTAATTTCATGCATTTGAAAATTTTCAATTTCTTTTAATGTTTTTTAAATAATAAATTTTATCAAAAAATATTTTATAAATTAGATGTACCATCTCAATTTAAAACCTTTACATTACAAAGTTAAATTATTACAAGTTAAATATTAAAAAATAAAAAACCATATAAGCATATAATATTTCTTTACAATCCTCCATAAAAATAATAATAAATTTCTTTAGTATATAATTTTTGGCTTAAATACCTTTTTGGTTCCCATTTTTGTAGTGTTTGTTACGGATGATCATCATTTTGGCATGATGTTTAAAATGGTCCTCATTTTTACCGAATGTTTACAATGGTCCTCATTTTCGCAATTTGTGTTTTATTTGGTCCTTTTTTGTAACACCGTTTAAATCATTAACGGAGCATTGTACAGGTGACATGGTTTCTATTAGGGTGTGTTACGTGTACTGTACATATGGCTAATTAACGTTAATCTTTCAATTTATGAGAAATTTTGCAATTAGGGAAATTTCTTCCTCTTCGTCTTTCTTGAGCTCGGATTTGCAGAGGAAACAACTAATACTTGCCATTTCATCATTGGATTGTAGTTGCGCTCTTCATTTCAATTTTCCAGTTAATCATCATTAACGAGGTAAGTGGGTTTAGAGTTTTCTGGGTTCGGTGTTATAGAAAAGGACCAAATAAAACACGAATTGCGAAAATGAGGACCATTTTAAACATTAGGTAAGAATGAGGACCATTTTAAACATTCAGTCAAAATGAGGATCATCCGCAACAAATACTACAAAAATGAGGACAAAAAGATATTTAAGCCATAATTTTTTTAAACAAGTGGACGGATAAATTATTAACAAATAAAAGTAAGTTAGAGTAATTTAAGAACATACTAATATATATATATATATATATATATATATATATATATATTATTGTAATCACACATTAAAATTAATAGTCCAAAATGAAATAATAACATAATTATAAAAGTTATCATAGTTGTTTCAAACATCATCTTATTGAGATGTCTCTTTCGACTTTCACAACTTATCACTAGACATAACATGCATCAAACCCTATATTGAAAATATTAGCCTTTAGGCAGACATCAGACCCTACTAATAATATTAACCTTTGTGCATTTCTTCAAATTCAATAATTCCCTGTAGAAAAATTATGATTCAAACATAGTCCAAGATAACTGATCCAGGGATGGATTCAGGATTATTGATTTGAAGTGACGAAGTGATTTGATGACAAAATGAATGAAAAGTGAGCTATTTGGTTTAAGTGAAATGACACTCGATTTCAGTAAATGTCTATTCCTACATACAATATTGACTTTGATTTAACAAATGAAACTTGAAAGGTTATTTTTTTCAGTGTGATGTTAAAATTGCTTTTAGTTTTAAAAATAATTAGTTAAATAAATGAAAATAAGTTATTCCTTAAAAATATTATTTATTAATTTCCAATAATAATTATAAAAAATAAAGTAGAGTTAAATAAATAAAATTAATATTAAATAGTTTGCAAATTGTGTGTTTCAACGCTAAATTTTCTTTTCAAATATATTTCATATGCAATTAAACTTAATTAGTTTATAATTAGTTACGTCACTCTAACATCAACTTAACGCATTTAAAATTTATTAATTTCCATCTCCAATGATATTTGTCTTTGTCATAGTGAAAAGGATATGAACAACAGACACAACAAAAGTATTAATGCAGTTATCTTTAAATATCACATTGCTTTATTGTGTTTTTTTTTCTATTATCGAATCAAATACATATTCTTTACGCATTTAAGCTGTTTTAAAATTTGTTCTCTCTCTCTCTCTCTCTCTCAATCTTTTCTCTCATTCCATTACATATTCAACATTATTACTTTTCTACTGCTTAAGTATCACTCTAAAAAAATATTTAATTAATAATCAAAAAATTAGTTCTTATAGTGATAAATTTAGATGTAAAATTATAACTTATAAATTATTGGTAACTAAAATAGTTTATAAACACACATTCAACACTATAATAAATTAGTCTCTAAATTAGTTATTACCATTAGTTATCAAAACAATAAGTCACTAAATTTATCCCATTAGTGACCAATTTAGATACAAATATAAAGATAATTTTTTTTGGTAACTAAAGACAGTAATAAATTTAGAAACCAATTCTGACCAATTTAGAAAGTATTTGAGTTACTAATAATATTTATTTAATAAATTAGTCACTATAATAATTAATTATTTTTTGTTACTAAAATTGATCATTAACATTTTCTTGTAATATATATTATTTCACTAAAATTGATCATTAATTAGACATTTTCTTATAATGTATATTATCTCACTTAAATCTTGAATATTTAATTTTTTTTTCTTTTATCACGAATGAGCTTTCTTTAATTGTTCCAACTCCTATATTTAAAAAGAGATAGAAATATTATTAAAGTAGTATCCCAAGAGAGTACATATTGAATTGGAAGGTCAAATTGTTCTTCTCTCTTATTATTCTTGCTTTATGATTTTATATTAATTGAATATAATTGTAACAATTGATTATAGTCTTTTGATATATGTTTGATTATTAGGAGTTTTATTTTGGACATGCGTCTTCATTATTTTATTTTATATATTTAGCGTGTGCTTTTAATTGTAATGAAATAATTTATATATGCTTACCATTGTAGTTAGGAGAAAAAAAGTCAATGATGATAGTTTGATGTATTCAATATGAATTCATATATAATTTGATATTTAACTATTTGTGTATATTAACTGTTCTCGTTCAAGTTTAAGAAGAATCTAATGAAGTTGAACATGTTAAGATTATTTTATTTTTTATACTACTCATAAATATCATGATTTCTGTTATTTATTTGCATGAACGTATTTGACCATTGATGAGCTTAGTTACAAGAAATATAACAAAAATAGTTTTAATTTTATGTTGGTATATATAACTCATTAGTTGAATCGATAAAAAATGCATTTGATATATGAATTATATCCAGTAAACATTCGTTTAAGTTCGCACTCATCTAAGTCCGCATCCCGCCTAAATTCACATTTGGAAAGAAAAATTCTCGATCAATTATTTGGTGACTTTATTTTTAGAGAAAAATCACATAAAGACATTTGACTTTATATTCTAATAAAATATAATAACAAGTTCCTCCTCTTGTGACATATGTCTTATATTTGTCATATATATTTTCACAATTTTAAAAAATTGTAAACACTCATAATATTTTATACTCTAATTATATTATATGACTCCAAATATTTTAAATTTTAATATGATTTTTAAAATTTTATAAGTTTGCATTCCAATTAAGTCCGCATCAAACTCTCAAGATCAAAATACGGACTTAAATGAATGTTTATACAAAGCTATACATGTAGTCTAGATGAAGGGATCATTGAACCTTTAATCTAAGATTGGTCTTGTACTTATATAATAAAATACAATTATGATTATGCTAAATTAAAAGGATTAAATAAGTTATAACTAAATCATATTAGACAATCACGCATCTAAAAGAACATGAACGCATTACAATGTGTGTTAACTAAAGAGTTATTTTATTTTTTTATGGTAAAAACTAGATAGATGATGACAACCTTACTTGATTGTAAACATGTTAGGTCTCATGTCACATTACATTCTTTATTATTCTAACATTCTATTATTAGAGAGAGAAAAAATATTCCTAAAGACAAATTTTCCCACGAAAACATTAGAAAAAAAGCTTGTGTAAAGAAAAAAAAATATGTAGCTTAAAAATTATTTTATTATTTTATTTTTGATTAAATATAATTTTATAATTTTTTTATAAATGTGTTAGAAAATGATGAACTGATATTTAATTTTCGTAGAAAAATATCGATTTGGTCATTTTTTATTTGTCCCAATTTGATCATTATATTTTTATTTTATCTAATTTAGTCGCAGTTTTTGTAAAAATTCAAACATTGATATTTTATTACATTATACTTTAATATTGTTTTTAATTTGAATTTATATTTCAAATAATTGTATATTTTTTAAATTTGCAAAGTTCAATAATTTATATACAAATGTTTTGAGTTAGTGTAAAAATAAAGTTATATAAATTCAAATGTAAAATTTTAAAATATTTTTAAACAATTTATATAAAAATTTAAAACAAACAAATTTAAAATTTGAAAACAATTTTAAATAAAGTTGAATATGAAATATAAATTTAAATAAACTTAGTTTTGTTAAAAATATGTAGTAAAAACACCATTTGAATAAAAAGTTGAAATTTAATAAAAATATTTTTATAACATTTATATAAAAATTAATTTTTGTTTCAATTTGGAGAGGAATGAAATTGCAAAATTTTTACAAAGATTGGAACCCAATTGATACAAAATAAAAATACATGGACCAAATTGAGAATAAAGAAATGACATTTGGCATAACAGTGACACGTGGCTTTGCCACTACCACATAATTGTCACAGTCATGTGGCACGAAATCAGTTTAACATGTGACAAATTTTTAATTTTTTAAAAATTAAAAAAACTAAAAAAAAACTAAAAAAGAATAAAAAGAATCACTAACTGACATGTGATATCTCTTTAACGTTCAATATTAACATAAAGGACTTGATTGCATCAAATTTTGTAATATAGGAATCCAATTGAGATAAATAAAAAAATTAACTAAATCAATATTTTCCTACCAAAATGGACCAAATGCATAATTTAACCATACTAATACAATCACTCATATGAATACAAGAAAACTTATAAATAGTGACCAATTTTAATGACCAATAATGATTAGTAACTATAGTAACTAATTTAGATAATAATTTACAAAACTAAAAATTATTAGTTATTAAAATAGTCACTATTATGAATAAAAAATTATAATTTGTCACTAAATTGGTTTTAAAATTAGCTACCACTGTTTTGGCTACTAAAGGAAAATTAGTCACTAAACATTAGCTACCTAGGTTTTTACTACAAAAAAAGACTTAGTTTCTAAATTGGTCTCTAATTAATTAGTGATAAATTTGGTGATCAATTATAATTTTTTATTTATAATAATGACTATTTTAGTAACTAATAATTTTTAATTTTATAAATTGATATCTAAATTAGTCATTACAGTGACTAACTATTTTTTATTTTTGAAATTAATTTCTAATTAGGATTTTTTATATATTCACTATCTGATTCTAAGAATAAAATAAAAAATAATAATATTAATATTAATCTAACATAAGTATCACATTAAACCCTTTTAAAAAAAATTAACAATCACATCGAATAAAAGCAATAATTAAAAAATATTAAATCATTAATACAAATATGAAAATAGAAAATATTATTAAACTTTATTCCTACAAAACGCCCATTCTAAAAGCCAACTTTGTCCGTTCTTATACGAAATTATCACTTGTGATTGCGATCCAATTATGGCGGATGATGTGTGATTATATATATATCAATCCATTTTCTCAATCATCAATTCTATGAATTGCTTAGAAATAGAACTGCAAAACCCAAAGTATTACCAGTCCCTTACAACAGCCATTACAAATGTAGGTCCATGCAAACTTAACTTTAGTATAAAATGTGGTTGGACAAGTTTATAGAAAAAAAAAAATTAAATAAAATTTTTGACAATTGACTCATGCACAAGTTAAGAAATAAAACTTTAAAAAACATATAACAAACTATTCTCATGGTTGTTAAGGAGTTTTGCAATCATAAATTTCACCATATTTTATAATATGTATATCCAATAATATGTATTTTTTTCCCTTTCAACGTTTGGATGCGTTTTTAAAGACAAAATTGAATTCTAGTTTTAACGTTAATTGTGTGAATAAAAGGATAGGGTATAGATAGTAGCTCTCATGTATCTTATCTGCTGGATAAATATTCGTCTCGTACTCGTATCCGTTTCCATATCCGTTGGGTATCCGTGGGTATCCGTTATGTGGGTATCCACAAAATTTTTTAATATTCACGGATATTTACAAAAAAATAAAAATAAATATTTAACAATTCATTTTGATCGTAAATTCAAATAAAATACAATACATAAATTCATAAATTTTTAAAAAAATTCAAATAACTCATTTAAATAGTGTTGAATGATAGTTTACAAAGAAATGATTTGTTTTTCAAACTAATGGATAAAAAAAACTCATTCAAAATAAATATGTTAATATTGTAATCATGTTTTTTTTAATTTAAATTAGAATATAGAAGATACATGTGTTTATGGGTACGCATAATATGATACTCGTACCCACTCGTTAACTTGTAGGTATTAAAAATATTCGTACCTGTTGTCTGCGGATATTCATTTATAATATTTATTTTTTATTTGGTACAAATTTTTTTCACATCCTTAATAACATTAATAACTTTCAAGTTGTTAAATATTGATTTTCAAACTATATTTTAAAAAATCAATTTTATAGTTTGTTAATTTAAATATCTATTTTAGCTACATTTATGTTATCTTGTTGCATTTGTACGATTCCAATTACTATATTCACACAAATTTCTTCCGGAAGGTGACAACGTACGGCAAATGATATGTTTTGCCGCAGCTTGCAACTAAAAGGTTCATACAAAAGATTCGACTTTTCAATCACCACGTAGAGAGAGACTCGTGATAGAATTTTTTGTCTCTTTCTAATATTTTCTCTCTCTCTAATAATAGAATGTTTAGAATAATAAAGAATGTAATGTGACATGAGACCTAACATGTTTACAATCAAGTAAGGTTGTCCTCATCGATCTAGTTTTTACCATAAAAAAATAAAACAACTCTTTAGTTAACACACATTGTAATGCTTCATGTTCTTTTAGATACATCATTGTCTAATATGATTTAGTTATAACTTATTATTTAATCCTTTTAATTTAGTATAATCATAATTGTACTTTATTATATAATTGCAAGACCAATCTTAGATTAAAGGTTGAGTGATCCCTCCATCTAGACTATGTGTATAGCCTTATAATTATAAAATTTATCAAATGCAGTTTTTTATCGATTCTACCAATGAGTCACATATACCAACATAAAATTAAAACTATTTTTGTTATGTTTCTTGTAACTAAACTCATCAATGGTCAAATATGTTCGTGCAAATTAATAACAGAAATCATGATATTGATGAGTAGTATAAAAAATAAATCAATTTTAACATGGTCAACTTCATTAAATATACACAAATAAAACGTAAATAATAAATAAAAATCTAAGAAAAAATGATATGTAAGTATCATATGGAGGAAGGTTTGTTGGGAGGTGACAACATGAGAGGCCTCTAATAATAATAAGAAAAGGATGTTGAAGCAATTGAATGAAACATGAAGCATCAATAATTTCACAACAAATCTGACAACAGATCTACCTCTATTAATTTCCACTCTCCAATGGTGAATCCCAATGACAGTCCCCCACAAACTATGCATCAAATTAGCACACGTGTGCACTTTATTCATATCAAGAAAACAGGAATACAAATATGGAACCGTTAAGAATAGTTAAGAATTTAAGTGTGAGTTTAAGTCCGAGATCGATTAAAAATGAAAAAAGTGAAGAATTATATAAGGATAAAGATTCATAAATCTATTATTTTAAAATTTTAGGTTTAGAATAATGTCAATGTCTTATGTGATTGAGCTCAAGTCTCATTGATTTTTATTCTCTCTTATGAAACTCATATGTGTACCTAATAAGAACAAATATGGATAGAGAAAACTGCATGTATATGTATATATTAGTTAAAGTTAGGAATACAAATATGAAATAAATTTCTTGAGTTTTTTTTAACTAAGATAGTGCAATTTTGCATGAAATTACCATAATGGACTGATTTAATACAAATATTATTTTTGGCTATGTCGTGTTTTATGCATATAATTTTATACATCGTAAATCATGCATCCAATTAACGATTTCAGTTTCAATTTTAAAAAAAATAAAATCGTAGAAGTATAAGACACTGAAAATTTGTGTCAAGAAAATCATCCGCTTCCTTATTTGTTTATTTTACAATGAAACTTAGCTTCTATTTATACGGCTTATTTTGTTTATTTTAAATTGAAAGTGAAATTGTTAACTAGATACACATCTTTTATTACGAGAAGTTGTACATGTTAAACACAATTTACTTAGAAGTAGTACCTTTATTTTAAATATATCATTCTCGTAATTTTGGAACAAAATTACACAACTTTTAGAAAAAATCCAAAATTAATTAAAAATAATCAAAGTTGTGTAACATTAAGAAATGAGAAATATACAGGGTTAGGATCGAAGGCTAAAAATTATTATCGATGTAACTATTTTTATTTAAGAGCATAACAATCCAAACGTAACATTCGATCATAATTTGATTCATTTAACTGATGTCATGGAACAATTGATACCACATACAATATGATGTTACACTACACAAACACTGACTTTTAAGATTTTGATGAAAACTTATTTTATATTATCTTTATACTTAAAATGATAGTGAATCTCTCATATATCGTAATAATAATTCCAACCTTAAAATGTAAGTGATTTACACAAGGGATAAATAGAGGATATCAAAGATTTATTCTAATCTAATAATGCAATGGATTAATATTTTGCATGATATGCTTGTGTCTAAATTAAATTGTTTTATTAATAAAGTTTAATGTTATTTCGATTCCTTAACTTTGAAGTATAGTATAAAAAAAAGGTTTTGAAGATTTACCATGCAGTATGTAGATAACAAGGAAATCCAAACTGCAAATACTAACCACAGAGTTGGGAAGACGTGTTGTTTAGAATGATTTAATTTATACCACTTTTGCTACAATTTGTTTTGATTTATCAGAGCACAATAAATTAAGTAGGGTCATAACTTCCTACAGGACAAAAGACAAAACTCAAATCACAATAAATATTTACATTTTAATTATTTAATATTTTTTGGGTGACATGTTATCTGATTTCATGTTTCGCTATTTTTTTCTATTTAATATAAGATTTTGTGATTAATATAAAATAAATAAATATATAGAGACAAATAAGATAATGAAACAAAATATCAATCATTACCTAGTTAACGAAAAAATATTAAATAATAAATTTAATTAAAAAATATAAAATTTTGAGTATTTAATAATAAAAAATTTAATAGAAAATAAATTAAATATATATTATTTTGTAAGAGACTTGAAACTTAATTAAAAAAATTAAATAAATAAATAAATATGCTCACTTAGATATCAAATTTTGTTAAGTTAGCATCTTAACAAATATTTATTTTTAATAAAAAAGTAATAACCTTATTAAGCGACCTGAAATTGTTAGGAATAAGATAATAAAATGAAAGAAAAATAAACAAAAAATTATTGTGATTCAACATATAATGTGTATATGCTTAGGTGGTATTAGAGCCTATGATTAATTTTAATAACCAGCTTAGATGAGTACAATATGATTCTTTATATCAAATTTTTTTCTGACAAGGGTTTTATATGAATGTTTTCCGCTAAGAATAATAGTGGTACGAAAAGAGATACTCGTTGTTAAGAATGTTTTGGCTGGAAAGGAAGTGTATCAATATGAAAGGAACTCATCCTTGAGAGATAAATTGTTGAAAATCTAAATGTAAGTCTAAGTCTCACATTGGTTATAAATAAAAAAAAAAAAAATTAAAGCACGAGGATGAAAACCCATAAATTTATTGTCTTAATTTATTGGTTGAGAGTGGTGTTAATCCTATATTCAAGTCTCATTAATATATTGTATCTTTATGGTAAATCTCGTTACTCAAAAGAGAAAATAGTCAAACAATAATAATAGTTTGAGAAACTATAAACAATGCAGAGGAGTTAGATAATTCATTGTTATAGGAGTTAGATCACATGCCTTTATTCTATATGTTTTAAGAAAATTAGAGAAAAAACAGATGACTTGATAAAGGAGATATTGTGTGGTATTATGGGTGAATGTAATTTATGGTTTATCTTCATATTTGATATTGGTAATTTAATAAAATCTCGATGTTTTACTTATGTGTTCAATAATTATAAGAATATTGAACAATTATAATTTCAAATCCCAAAGAGAGGTTATGAGAATACTTTTTAGTATTTTTTTTATCTTTTTGTTTTTTTAAATGATTTGAAATAACCTAATTGCCTTTATTAATAAAATTTATTATTGGTGATAAAAATAATTACAGAAAGAGATTTGAAATATGATTCTTAGAATTGGATGCGATTAAAATTACTAATGTCATAATATTCTAAGGATAAATATATATTAATTATTTATAACATAGTTAATGTAAAATATTTATTAAACATATGAAGAATTGATATTTTATAAGTATTTTTAGTCTTTATTAATAAGAAATTTTTATAGAAAATATTGAAATTATATCATGAAAATATTTGTTGAAAAGTACTTTAAACGAACTTATATAGACAACTAAAAATAAATAAGTTATTTTCAATCTCATGCATCTGTACTCTTAGTTACAGTATATCTTGTTTTTGCTTCAAACATAGTTTATAATTAATAACAAAAACACACAATTAGTTAGAAATTTACAATTAATAAAATTTAATCAAGAATTTTATAATTTTCTGGGGATATGAACTTACCCGTTTTCAAAATTACAATAAAATTCTGGTATATGCTTATGTAATATAAAGATTATTTATATTAAAGTGGTCATCAAATAATATTGAAAGTATAAGTCAGTATGAAATCACAATTTTTATCCCAGTTATGAATTCACCTCAGATTAAGATGCTCCCTTGTTGCATACTTTTTACAAAAAACAACATGCAACAAACCTCATTCTCATTTTAATGAACCTATAAGTCAATAAATTTATGTGTGTGTTTGATTTCAGTTCCAACCATGCAAAATCGATTTTAAAGTATATAAAATTATTTAAATCATGTTTGGTTATTTTCAAATTTAATTTTGAAAAAGAGAGATTCAAGTCCTGAGATAAACCATTCATTTCGGTTTCTCCAACAACAAAATAGATTTGCTCACATAATTTAAAATCAAATATGTTGACGCTAAGTAAACACGTTCTACCATTATGGTGTGTGTCTCATCCAAACATTTTTGTCCCACATATCAAAATCACCAAATACACATAAATATAGAATTTGAACACATTACCAAGAAGAAAATGACGAAATATAATGACATAGGTTTACGAAAAATTAATGTGAAAATAAATTCAATAATATAATTTTAAATACTCAAATATAATGACGAAATCTCATTATATGTTTTAGGGGTGTTAAAATTTTTATAAAGATATAAAAAAAATTGGGAGGCCAAGGCCTCCCAATTTTTTATACAAGAAAAGGAAATGAAAGTTTATAAGAAATAATTTAACTACAATTAAAATTACTAACAAATAAATATTCCAATTATTAAATTACTTTTTAAATTTATAATAAAAAATTAAATTACAACACAAAGTTATTTTAATTGTGACAATTTTTTTAAATACTACAATTTTTATTTAGATATAGATAAAACATTATAAATTAAAGAAATGAATAATAAAATATCAAATACAAAAAAGAACAATAGAAAGTATACTAATTGACTGTCGAAAGATCTTTTTACTTAATTAGTTATGATTGTAACTCGTGAAACATAACTCGAAATAAAACTAGCAAAATTTTAATATAATTCAAATTTATAATAAAAAATAATTACAACAAAATTTATTTTTCACTATTATTTTTTTCTTAAAATTAAAATTTAATTAATGGTAGAGACAAACGAGTTTGAATTGAAAGAGATAAGATATATATGAAGAAGATTATCTTATACAAATAATCATAGAGAAAAGGATACAGGTTGACTTGTTTGAAAGAAATTTTGTTATAGTTAAAATTTATTAAATATAACTTCAAAGAAGAGAGAAATTATTGAAAGTGTCCAATTATGAGAGGGGAAAAGGTTTATTTATAATTTCTAATAGTTTATAAAATAATGTTTTGTGTATGTGTACAATTTAGAGAGGGTTTTGTAATATATGGCATTAGCTGTGAACACGTTAAAAATCAGAGTGGTCGTTGAAACATACGCATCTGATCCTTTTAAGAAGAAAATGAATAATCTTATTTATATATAATTACAGAAACCATGAATCTAAATAAACATATTTTATCTGACGTTATACCGTACACCTTAAATTAAGAGTCGAAATTAAAATCAGAATTCAAAATTACACGTAATTACGAAAATTAAAAATTGAAATTACTGAAAAAAAATTAAGTATCAGAATTATAAAATACATAAAATACAGGATCAAAAAATTACAACTAAATCTAATAATATGATATATGTTAGTTGGGGATATAACATTTGAATGTTTGTTGATGACAATTAGATGTTATGTTGATTATGTAAAAGAAGTCAAAAGATAGATCCTACCTAAACTAATAATATGCTAAGATCAAATGAAATTTATTCAAAATCTATTTTATTAAATTGTGCCAGGATTAGTGTGTGACGTAGGATTATGAATTGTGTTGTGATATAATTTTGTAAAAAAAAATTGTAAAAAATTACTAGAATGAGAAAATTTAGAAATTATGAACTTTAGAGTTGTTTTATCTAGAGGAAACTTGAATTCAATTTTTTTTATACAATCTTGTAGATAGATAATAAAAGGGGAAAAATATTATTGACTATTATGATATAATAAATGGAGAAATTGAAGAAAAGTATGATAATAATAGAACACATCTCTGTTGATAAAATTACATGTATATTTTATATGATATATGTTTATATTTTGAAATACTTGTCTACCATTCTGTTTTGGACGTGTGAAGACCAACCGCAGAAAATATGCACACTAACTAGTCAAAATTGATGAAAGTAATTTCCTGTTTTACAAAGGTTGAAACCAAATCTTTACATTTTCATGGTTCTGTTTCTCTTTTGCTTTTTTTGTTTTTTTTCTTTTTGGTTATAGTTATACGGTGGGTCACTCCGAACCAGGCTCTCCTATCACCGGTGGTTATATATTCTTTCATATTTTTCATATATAGGTTATAGGTTTTATTTTTATATAGTGTTTAATTCTGTCTTTTCTATCCAATATGAGGCTTTGACTCACACTTAGACTATTCCCAACATTTATGTCACAGTAATTTCTTCTTCTTCTTCATAACTAAAAGGCAGGGGTACTGATTTGAATGCTCGGTAGTTGCCAACATTGTTTAAATGTTCATTCTCCAACCTGTTCAGTGTTCACATTAAAACCATCAATCTTATTAGCTAATTAAGTAACAATAACTAATCTTAAATTCCTAATAATCTCTCTTATGTCAGTTTTTTTTAGAGATGTCAGATAAATTTGACACTAGTGAATCATGAACAAGTTCATAACAAAATCTAAAATTTTTTTTTAACCAAATATCTTAAGATAATAAATTTGTGAATTCTTCATTCTTCTGTATCGATCATGTAATTTATTTTTTACATTACACAGAACTCATAGTAACTTTTTAACAAAATCTAATATTTTAAATTTTTAAGGTAAAGGTGATGTCAAGTTATTTATCAGGTCTTATAAGAAAAGATAATCAAGCAATTCAAGTTTGTTTTCTATGTTTTAGAAAACGCTACACTGCATTTGGAGTGTTTTTGAGGTCAAATATTTGAGTGTTTTTTGTGTGTATGGGATGAAAAGGTTGAAAATGTTTTCTATGCGTTATACAAATGTCCACATAGTAATTATAATTTTTTAATTATAATGATAATTATTTAAATAATTAATAAATTTTTATTTTGTAATTAATATTTAAATGAATTATTATTATTAATTTTTTATTATTAAAATTAATTATTATTTAAGAGTGTTCTGAACGTATAAATGTACCCGTGAATTAATACGTCAAGGCAATTGAAAAATCATTGATCACTTCAAAAACTGAATAAGAAAAATTGACTTCGAATCCATCTATCTATTCACATCTGCTGAAATTTTTTCTGTTCTTCCTTTGATGTTTGATTCATCTTTATATCTTTAAATTTACTAGGGTTAAATATGTTTTTGGTCCCTTAAGTCTCAGCGAAATTTGGAATTAGTCCCTCATCAAAACTTTTGACCAATTTAGTCCTTCATCTCTCAAAATGTGTGAATTTAGTCCTTTTAACCAAATTTTGTCAAGTTTATCTGACGTTTCAAGCACATTTCATGATAGTATTTAAGTTAACATTGAAGCAAAAGTGTATCAAAAAATTTAAATAATTTAAATACTACCATGAAATGCGCTTGAAACGTCAGATAAACTTAACAAAATTTGGTTAAAAGGACTAAATTCACACATTTTGAGAGATGAAGGACTAAATTGGTCAAAAATTTTGATGAGGGACTAATTCCAAATTTCGCTGAAACTTAAGAGACCAAAAACATATTTAACCCAATTTACTATATGTGCCCATAATATATGAAACAACCGAAAAAGCTAGATTTAAGGAAAGAAAACAAAATAAAAAAATCTAAAAACGAAAATCTTTAGCTTTTCCTCGACTCGTCAATAGATATTTACGGAAACCGAGAAATCTTTCGTACAAGGATTTCATGGGAGTGTTTCTCATCAAGAATAATAGTAAAAAGAGGTACTCCTTGTTAAGAATATTTTTATTGGAAGAGGAGTATACCAATAGGAAAGCAACTCAGAACTCGTCCTTGAACGTGAAATTATTAAAAATTTAAGTCTGAATCTAAATTTCATATTAGTTATAAATGAGAAATTAAAACACAAAAATAAAAACCAATAAATTTACTAACTTAAGATTTATGAGAAAACTTTTTCGTATTTTTTATCTTTTTGTTTTCTCTAATGATTTGAAATAACCTAATTGCCTTTATTAATAATAAAATTTATTATTGTTGATAAAAATAATTACAGAAAGAGATTTGAAATATGATTATTCTTAGAATTGGATGCGATTAAAATTACTAATGTCACAATATTCTAAGGATAAATATATATTAATTATTTATAACATAGTTAATGTAAAATATTTATTAAACATATGAAGAATTGATATTTTATAAGTATTTTTAGTCTTTATTAATAAGAAATTTTTATAGAAAATATTTGTTGAAAAGTACTTTAAACGAACTTATAAACAACTAAAAATAAATAAGTTATTTTCAGTCTCCTGCATCTGTACTCTTAGTTACAGTATATCTTGTTTTTGCTTCAAATATTGTTTATAATTAATAAAAAAACACACAATTAGTTAGAAATTTACAATTAATAAAATTTAATAAAAAATTTTATAATTTTCTGGGGATATGAACTTACCCGTTTTCAAAATTACAATAAAATTCTGGTATGTGCTTATGTAATATAAAAATTATTTATATTAAAGTGGTCATCAAATAATATTGAAAGTATAAGTCAATGTGAAATCACAATTTTTATCCCAGTTATGAATTCACATCAGATTAAGATGCTCCCTTGTTGCATACTTTTTACAAGAAACAACATGCAACAAACCTCATCCTCATTTTAATGAACCTATAAGTCAATACTATATCACATCAAACCAGATTAGATTATCACATAAGTAATTAATTGTGTGTTTGATTTCACGTTCCAATCATCCAAAATCGATTTTAAAATATATAAAATTATTCAAATCATGTTTGTTTATTTTCAAATTTAATTTTGAAGAAGGGAGATCCACGTCCTGAGAGAAACTATCCATTTCAGTTTTTCCATCAACAAAGATTTGCTTACATCATTTGAAATCAAGTATCTATAGACGCTAATCAAACACGCTCTAACTTCCTTTCACACCATTATGTTGTGTATCTCATCCAAACATTTTTTTCCACATATCGAAATCACCAAATACACATAAATATAGAATTTGAACACATTATCAAGAAGAAAAAAACCAATTTACATTGTTAAATGACGTAGGTTTATGAAAAATTAATGTAAAAATAAATTCAATAATATAATTTTAAATACTCAAATATAATGACGAATTCTCAATAAATGTTTTAGGGGTGTTAAAGCTTTTATAAAAATAAAAAAAAAAAAAAAAAATTGGGATGCCTAGGCCTCACTCTATCGATACTAAGTTCTGTTTTTGTTGAAATATCTCCTCTTACAATATAGGTTGTTTGAGTTGTTAAGATGAACTTTTAACTCTAACAATACTTATGGATTTTAAATGAGACATAAGTCAATTTGATAAAGAAGATTAAAACCACTTCGATTCAAAACCTTAAACAATAAATTTATGACTTGATATTTCTTCTAGACTATCGCGTTTGTGTGTGTATGTATTTTTTAAATATGCATAATATTATATTAGTAGGTGATGATAATATAATGTTATTAAGTTAATATATAAAATAAAATTATTTATTTAAAATAAAGCAAAACATACTAAAAAATATGTGAGAATAACAGTTGATAAATAAAGAAAAAAAAAGAAACAAAGATACATCATTTTATAAAAAAACTTATAAAAGTAATAGTTAATTTTCAAAAATTTAATAAATAATAATATTTTAAAGGATAAAATTGATATTTTGAAATGTAGACAAAAAAAAGAAAATATTCTATATTGTAATAGATATAAGTCTTAAATTTACCCTTAAATTTCCAATAAATAATATAACATAACGGAAGTAAAAGGTGCACTGAACCTTTGCCCTCACTTACATTTTTCATTGTAGCCTCGCACTGCTATTGCGCTCTCATGAACTCAAGAAGTCCTGAAGTGTCGTGAAAAAGAAAAAAAAAAGTTTATCTTCACAAATTGATTATATTGAGAAAATACAATAAATAAATTTCTATGATTCCTATTACAATATCTAACAGCGTCTTAAATATAAAAAAAAAATGGTGGATAAGAAAAGGAAATGAAAGTTTATAAGAAATAATTTAACTACAATTAAAATTACTAACAAATAAATATTCCAATTATTAAATTACTTTTTAAATTTATAATAAAAAATTAAATTACAACACACAAAATTATTTTAATTGTGACAATTTTTTTAAATACTACAATTTTTATTTAGATATAGATAAAATATTATAAATTAAAGAAATAAATAATAAAACATCAAATATACAAAAGAACAATAGAAAGAATACTAATTGACGGTCGAAAGATCTTTTTACTTAATTAGTTATGATTGTAACTCGTGAAACATAACTCGAAATAAAACTAGCAATTCTAATATAACTCAAATTTATAATAAAAAATAATTATAACAAAATTTATTTTTCACTATTAATTTTTTCTTAAAATTAAAATTTAATTAATGGTAGAGACAAACGAGTTTGAATTGAAAGAGATAAGATATATATATATAAAGAAGATTATCTTATACAAATAATCATAGAGAAAAGGATACAGGTTGACTTGTTTGAAAGAAATTTTGTTATAGTTAAAATTTATTAAATATAAATTCAAAGAAGAGAGAAATTATTGAAAGTGTCCAATTATGAGAGGGAAGAATGTTTATTTATAATTTCTAATAGTTTATAAAATAATGTTTTGTGTATGTGTACAATTTAGAGAGGGGTTTGTAATATATGGCATTAGCTATGAACACGTTAAAAATCAGTGTGGTCGTTGAAACATATGCATCTGATCCTTTTAAGAAGAAAATGAATAATCTTATTTATATATAATTACAGAAACCATGAATCTAAATAAACATATTTTATCTGACGTTATACCGTGCACCTTAAATTAAGAGTCGAAATTAAAATCAGAATTCAAAATTACACGTAATTACAAAAATTAAAAATTGAAATTACTGAAAAAAAATTAAGTATCAGTATTATAAAATTCATAAAATACAGGATCAAAAAATTACAACTAAATATAATAATATGATATATGTTAGTTGGGGATATAACATTTGAATGTTTGTTGATGACAATTAGATGTTATGTTGATTATGTAAAAGAAGTCAAAAGATAGATCCTACCTAAACTAATAATATGCTAAGATCAAATGAAAGTTATTCAAAATCTATTTTATTAAATTGTGCGAGAATTAGTGTTATATGTAGGAGTATAAATTGTGTTGTGATATAATTTTGTATAGATTCAAGTTTTTTTCAGAAAGCAGTATAGAGCATTTAACACTGAAGTGAAATTCTAGAAATTAGTTCCTGCACAACAAGAAGTGTAGCATGTTTGGTAAGATAAAAACAGTGGCGGAGGATCACTGGGGCAGGGGTGGCCATGGCTCCTCCCCTCCCCCACAATTTTTAATTTTTTATATTATATATATATATATATATATATATATTAATTATTTTCAATTTTTCAATTTTTTATTATATATAACATATAAAAATTGATAAAAATTAAATGAGATATATTTTTATTTATTTTATAAGACATAATATTTAATGTTAATAAATATTAAAATATAAAATCAAATGTAATAAATAATAAAAATATTTATTAAGATATTTTTTATTTATTTTTATTGTATTTTTCATTTTTTCACAAGTTATATTGATTTCACATTTTCACATGTTTTCTTTTTGTTTTGAGAAAAAAAAAAGTTAAATACAAACTTATTTTTTTTCTCTTTCATTTGTGAAGACAAAAGGTAACTCTCTGACATTACTTGATAGTGAAATATTTGTTTAATAGTTAATATTATTTTTTACCTCATGAGCCTTATATTTATTTTTTATGATTATAGGAAAAAAAATGATTGTACTATGTGTTTTTTCATAATCAGCTTTTAATGGGAATGGATTGTCATTGATTTTTTTCCTTTTAGTAACTTAATTTTTATTTTTTTAATTATATTATGATAAATTATTTTTTAATCTTAAACTTAAAAAAAAAATAGGTATATTGATGAAGAATAAAAGAATAAATTTATTTCTTAAAAGTGATAAAAAGAAAACTATTGGTGAAGATGAAATCAATACAAATTCAATATCTTAACTTTATGTATCCTGAATCATGATACAAATAATCATATTGTTCTATTAGAGAAACGTGTTTTATATTAATATTTTGGAACATGTTTATCTTTACATTGAAAAAGAAATAGTTGAAAATTTTAATTTTGACTCAATTATGGATGAGTTCAAAAATCTGAAAAACAAAGGACAATTCTTTGTATATGTGTGATTTCTTTTGTAAATACACGATTATACTAAATTATTTATACATTTGTATTGTGTTAATGACAATAATTAAATATATAAATTTTAAATTTTGAGTATATTATTTTGGCTTCCCCAATATTATTAGTCAAGATCCACTGGATAAAAATATTAGGAAAATGAACACAAAATAGAAAAAAAAAAAAAACCTATAATAGTCAACTGTGGATCAACCTTTCCTACCGATCAGAGTGATGCACAATGTTGGTGTCAAGAAGAAATTCTAAGACACTGCACTAAAAAAGTTTACAGTTATTTTCATATCTTGCATAGGAACAAATAAGAGGTTGAAAAATGACGAATAAACCACTCCAACCTTCAACTTTGAAAACTTGAAAAAAAGCTAAAACGGATATTTGAAGTTTGTCCAAAAGACCCACGAGGAAGGCAGTTAAAAAATGACGAAAATATTAACAAAGGGAACACGTGTCAAATAAAAAAGATGGACAGTTTGAAAAATAGATAGTTGTAAAAATTTTAAGGATGGACATTTAGGAGTTTTACCTAATACCTTCTTTTTTATATTTATAGTTGATGATTACTTTTATTAACACAAAAATACATAATTACCCTTTAATATAATGTTATGATCGAGATAATTAACATAAAATTACTATATTAATAAGTCAATGAATTAGTCAAATAAATATATATATATATATATATATATATATATATATATATATAAAAGGTCCTTTTAAGAGATCAAATATATATAGGAAAATTAAAAAATAAGTAGAGATTCCACCTATACAGACCATATCAACTATCAATAAAAAGTAAAGAATATTTTATTTAATCGAGTATAAATCACTGGTTAAAGAATTAAAAGTAAAATTCTTTAAAATACATTTACCTTTTGGTAAAGAATTTCAATGATTCTAAAAAATTAAAATATTTAGTAATTAAATTATTTGGAATTGAATCTTTTTTTATTTTTTAAATAATTAGTCTAGATAAAATAATTGAAATATTTTAATTTTTTTTTTTGGATAAAATAAGTTAATTTTTAATTTTACTTAGCTTGATCTTCGATTCTATACAACCCTTTTGACTTTTGGTTCAAGTTGACTCAAACTTTCAATCTCACTTGGTTTAACTTGGATCAATTCAAATCGATTCGACCTTAGCCGATTTAGACCTTCGGCCTAGGTCGCCCAACTTCACATTTGGTCCAGTTTGACCATTTGCACAAACAAACTCGGTTCAACCTAAAATTCGGATTGACCTTCGATCTAACTTGACTTGGCTTGTCTTGATTTTCGTGTCGGTCCGGCTTAACCTACTATCCATGCCAGCTCGACAAATCGGCTTGACTTTCCGAGCTGACTCAACTTGACTTTTTAGATTTGTAGATTTTTTTTTGTCTTAACCAATGAACAATTCTATGACTTGGAGAATTTCAACTTCATCTTTTGAATGAATATAAAATTCTACTATTTTAGTTATTTAATTTTTTTTTTTAAAAATGACATGTTTGAATGAGTAAACTAAAATAAAATTATTTAAATCAATGAACTCTTTTAAATTTGTTTCATTCAAACACAACATTAAATTTCCTATGTAAGTATCGAAAAACAAGAAACATCTGAAAAATAGTGTGACATTTTGTGATAAATTTATAAACAGAAATCCATCAGTAAATTTTTAGAGACACCAACTGCGAATACGAAAATCCAAATTAAATATACATCTACCGACAATATCCACTACAATTAAAAAGCGTAATTTTTTTTTTTCAAATAGAATAAAGCACTGGTTAAATAATTAAAAAAATCTTTTTTATGTTCATAAAAAATGCATTTATGCATCTTTCTTTCATAATTTCCAAAAAATCATTTTTTTTTTAATTTCTTAACCAGTGCGTCTAGCAAGAACTTATTTTCTAAAGTAAATGAAACCTAAGTTTGAACTAATTGAAGTGCCTTCCTATGGAAAGAAAGGGATGAGAGAGATGGCGAATGTGGTAGGTTAATTAAGAAGAAAATCGCTCCATGTTTCACCTTCTGCAAGAAACTCAGAAGCAATGGAACCAAGTTCTTCATTCCAAAGTTCAAAGGATCCATCTTTTGCACGTGGGAAGCACGTGCTGTCGTTAACTGCAATTTTATCTTCATTCTCATCTAACAGAGTTTCCCACCAATTCTCAGAGGCTGCTGAAACAGCTTCACTAACACCAACTTTCGAACAACTCATGAATTGGCTTTGCACCAAGGGTGATGCTTTTGGTAAAGCTCGAGGCACAGGTTTTATCACTTGGTGGGGTTTCCAACTTCTTTCGGATTCTTTCACGTTGTCGTTGTTCTCCTCATCTTTGCTGTGAGATTGTACTTTGCGGCGCATGTTGGTGTTCCAGTAATTCTTCACATCGTTCGAAGTTCTTCCCGGAAGTCTTCCTGCGATCAGAGACCACCTGCATCCAACAAACTTGTCGTTTCATGATTCCTATTCTGTTGACCTTTGTATAATGTCGAATATGTGTACAAAAATTAAACACATTCTATAAATAATACTCATAATATAAAAGTATTTGTTTGTTTTATGTGTTTGAATAAATCTTATACACCAAATATAATATATAGAAACCTGTTCCCCAGAAGCTTATGCAATCTGATGATCAAATCGACCTCATCTTCACTAAAATCACCTCGCTTGATATTTGGTTTCAAATAGTTCAACCATCTCAGCCTACAACTCTTCCTGCATCTGTTCAACCCTACGTGTACAAAACATAACATCATATGACTCATAAAAATGTTTATGAGAATGTTGTGTAAAAGAAATGAAGAAGAGGAAAATGATAACATAAAGAAAGAGATGAAAGAAACCTGCTCTTTGAGGAACAAGGTGCCATTTTCCTTCCCCATAGAGTTGCATGCATTCTCTGAGAAGCTCATCTTCAGTTTGACTCCATGCTCCTTTCCTCAAACCTGATAATCTTCCTTCCATGATCACACAAGTGCTTGCACACATATATTAAAAATAAAGCTATTCTCGTAATGCATAACCCTGTAAAACTAAATAAGGTGTGTAGATGTATATGCATGAGGATATACTAATTATATGACAATATTTATATGCTGAAGATGGATACGTGCTTACCGTCAAAACCACCAATTCTCATTAACCATACTTCACATTTAATGGTACACATAAATTTATTTTGTCAATAATATATGTTACTGAATTTGGAATTCAGCAGGCTGTGTTAGTGTAACTATTCCTGTTTTTTTCTTTTTAAATAAAAATAGCATATAACATTTCTATTTATTTGATTTAATTAAATTATTTAATTGTACTTCAAAATAATAATATTTTATAAAAGTAAAATAAAGTTGGGTTTGTTTATAAACTCAATATGGCAATAAACAAGCTTAGAATTTATGCAATTTTTTTCAAATTACACTTATTTAATTTTTTTACTTTTAAGAGAAACTTTAATTATAAGATATGATATGTGAGGAGCCTAAGAATAGGTCTTAGCTAGACAAGTGAAGATAGGAATATCTATCTCATATATATAGATGCTTTAAGTGTGTTTTAGTAAACACTCACAACAAACATTCTAACATGAGTTTTCGACAGTTATAATCTTATTAGCTATTATATATTGATATATTATATATGTTATCTGATTAAACTATATCCTAAATTGTGTCAATTAGGATTTTAGAATTTAAAATGTTTTAATTGATGAATTAGAATTAATGATTCGTGATTAAGGTATAATAAGACTTTATGTTTACAGTGTTATAGACCGATAAAAGGGTATTTTGATCAATTACTAAAATAATATGCAAATTGATTTATTAATATATTTGAAATATATTGAAGTTGGATTTGGAATTTTAAATTTATTATTGAGATATACATGATAATAATATTAAATTGAAAATAAAGATAAAAAAATTATAATAATAGTTGTTATGTGTGCTACAAAAGTGTGGAGAGAGATTTATTAATGTAAAATTTACATTAAAGGTTCACCTATATTGGAGGAATACCGGAGAGAACAATAAGAAATATTATTTATGTATAAGAAGATCAAAAAAGTATATAAAAAAAATGAGACAACACCCACATAAAAGAGGTCATGGTTATTATTTATGTCTAAGGTTGTGGTTATTGATATGTATAAACCTTGTGTATACTGTATAAAAAAAGGTATGTGAGTTATTGTATTTTGTGTGTGTAATGAGAAGTCTAAGCAATGAACAGTATAAAATCTAAGTTATGCTTACTCATTTTATATATACACTAAGAAATACATTTATCTTTAGATGCTTCATTTCATTTGTATTTATTGAGGTGGATAAGTGAATTTATACAAAAGGGTCTTCATTGTACCTTGGCCCGAGGGATTTTATAGTAGGGAATCTTTCATTTTTTTTTTATCAGCAGTAGGGAATCTTTCATGATTGAGTGAGATGAAATATAGGTGTGGCTATGTTATGGTACCTAGATCAAATATTAGATTTCATTCTAATTGAGAGTGAATGTTTTTTTATATGATTTGGTCCTTGTACTCTTATGTTATTTCGTTGATAAGAAAAAAAAAACACTTATGTTATTTCATATGTGAGCACTTTATGTCATACCACCACATTCATTTAGAGAGAAACGTATAAGCGCATTTGGGTCAATTGTGTGAATTTGGGATTATGAATATGTTGGTGTGTGTGATGTTGTGAGTGTTTAATTCTACCCTAATCTTAAAAAATATGTTCATACATATCTCCAATAAAAACTTTTTACATCATTTATTTTGAATATTCTACGTCAATCAATGAATGAATGAATGTAGAAATGAGTAATATTTCAACACCGGTTAATAACTAATATAAAAAATGGGTTTCTACATCAATTGCATAGTTTAATCAATATAAAACATGTCATTTTATATATTTTATATATGGGGTTATAGTTGTAATCGATCTTATATTCTCTACCTTGATTGTAACATACAAATAATAGAAATTGTGTAAAATCGGGATGCAAATGTTTTTTCAAAAGAATATTAAAAATTTTCTACTAGTCAAAGATACACATAAGAAAACTTAGTATTTAAGTTTGTCAAAATTATAACAACAATCAAACTCTTCATATCTACAAGAAAAATACAATCTCAAAACTTAAAACACAAGATTAAAGTAGATTTTAAAGAAATATGAGTATGTAAGGGAGGAGTTGTGTGTGCAATGGAGGAAGAGGAATGGTAGGTAGAGGGGTGATAGTGCTTGATGGAAAATGCAACATTTGATAGTGTTTGGTAGTAAGATGTTGACATTCAATGACAAAAGTGAGAAGAGAGAAGTATATAAAGATGTAATAAATGAGAAAAGTTTGGACGTAAGTAAGAAATGAGGGAGAGACGCTAGTTGCTGCTCTACTGTAACAAATTCTACATCACTTATATTTGTAATTTCGGTAGAAAGTAAATTATCATCCTATGTATTTTAACACCGGTTTCACCAATATTGTTAGCGGTGGAATTTAAGTCTAACTCAATCTTACAAAATTGACTTATAAGATGAGAATATATCTTTTATATATATATATATATATATATATATATATATATATATATATATTATGAAATTGTCTTATGTCTAATCGATGGAGTACTTACAACAAATAAAAAAAATTTAATAGGAAGGCATAAAACCATAAAATATGAGTTGAGATTTAGATTCAAAATTAAATTTGTAAACACATCAATGTTATATTGGCAATACAAATTCATGATAAAAAATGTGGTTTGGTGAAAAAAAAATAATTTTAAATGACAAAGCTTATTAAATTTGATTTATTTGACTGATTAAGTGATATATATAAGTGATATATATATATATATATATATATATAAATGATTATTCACTTTTTTATCGGTTATTTTAAATTTTATTATTAAAAATTTTGTGCATCATTTAGTGTTTAAAAGTACTTTTTTTTACTGTAACTTTTATTTAAAGTAGTGATATATGTAAATTATTTTATTATGCTATTTTTTGTATAGTATCATTTATTAAAGAAGACTGTTTTAAAATTGAAAGGTGTAGAGGAATTTAAAAGAAACAACTAATCTTCAAAACTTGAGTAAACTTATTATATGATTAATTTGAGCAACTTTCATAGACCATAAGATGTAGTGGACAGTATATTACGAGATGGACAGAGGCGTGGCTAAAGAAGATCCAGATTCCAAAAGCATATACGAACAAGACATAATAGCATAGACAGTGACGAATCTTCAAAAAAAAATTATTGATGTAGTTAAATATATTTTTAATTTTTGAATTTTGACATAAAATAAAAATGTATTATCCAAAATTTTGATATATTTTAATTTTCAAACTTTCAAAAATAATGGATATAGTTTTTTTAATTCAATTACATTAATTTTTTTATATGTCAAATGCGTTTTTGTAGTATATATTGAAACAAAAACATATCAAATTATGTAAACAACTTAAATGTTAACTTGAAACGCATCTACACTTTAAAAAAAATTTAACATAATTAAATTAAAAGAACTAAAAGAAAAAAATTTAATTTCACGTCAACGTTCAAAAATTAAAAACGTATTTAACACAAGAAATATACAAAATTTTTTAAAATATTATATATATATATATATATATATATATATATATATATTACCTATATGAAAAAAAAAAATTGGGAGAAGGGAGGGGGCCATCGCCCCCTGTACCTACACTAAGGTCTGGTCATCGGTGTAAAACTTTGGTCCATATAAACATTACACATATACATGTATAAAGGAAATGAACAATTGGGAAGTAGACAAGCACATTTAAGAAAATGAAAACGTAGGACGACAAAATGTTAAGTTAAAATAGAAAAAAGATGTTGTTAAAAGATACACTTATCTATTTAAATTAAATTCCCATCTCTTCTTTACAGAGGTATACATATATAATTTATAATAGATGCTTTCTTATATAAACTTACATTAATTGTGAAATGCGATTGAGCTGATATTTTTCTGGTGAGAAGTCTTAATTGATGTTGATGTCTGATTATTATTATTATTGTTACGGTGAGAAATACTTTTAAGACTATGTTTCACAGTTCATACAAAAGACAGATTTCTTTTAATTTAACGACACATATAAGTCAAAGGACATACATAAGTCAAATGATAGCTCATCGAAACTAGTCTTCACTAGATATAACGTGCATGAAACCCCACTAAGAATATTACTCTTTGTCAATTACGTAGAAAACACGAGACCCTCAGTACAAACAAATTAAGGTGAATACCACGATTTTAATATGACAGTTATAAAAAATTGTCATAATTTGTTTTATAATACGACAGTTTTATGATTGTCATATTTTGTATGCAAATGATGACATTTATCATTGTTATTATACTATATTATATTATTTTTTTTCTCATTGCACCTATCTTTTGCCTGCACTCATCTTTCTCTCTCATTTTTTTTGAAATCTCTTATTTATTCTGTTTTTTACTAAACAAAGACCTGTGAACCTCTAAAAGAATCAAAATCCTTGATGTTTAAGTCAATTTAACCCTTGTGCTCATTTTTTCAACTCAGTGGACCTTGTCCCTTGCCGTCAGCCAACGACAAATCTTCATGAAGTTAACTAGAACTATTGCAATTGTTGGAGTAGTACTCATCGGAGTCGGGTTGAGTTGAGAAAAATTAAGTTTTTTTAGAAGTGGATTGAATTCAACTTGGCTCCCTTAACACACGGATTAAACGGTTTCGAGCCGGATTGAGGGTGAGTTGACCCACTTAATTCACAAACATTTTTTTACAATTTTTTTTAATAATTAATTACTACTCCTAATTATATAGGTTCACAATTTCATATTTTAAATGTTAAAATGTTGCTCAATAATATTTGAATAGTTTAAATGTTTAATTAATTTGATTGTCAAGTTATATACATTAATACTTTAATATTTAACTATAATCTTTATAGTAAATTGTTCAATCAAACTGTCTTATAAACAAATTTTTCTAAATTAGCATGACAAAAACGTGTAGTTATTTTTATTTATATTTTTTTGAATAGTATGACAGAAAATATGTAATATTAGCTATGTTTTCTTGGACTATATATTGGTAGTGAGCATGATGAAGATATTGGTTCTTGATTTTACTGTAATTGTCATCTCATGGATTGCTTAAAAAATTATTTAAATATATGAATACTTAAAAATAAATACATAAATAATTTTTTTATGTGGGTTGGTGAGCCAACCCACTTAACCCACCAACCTGTGGTGAGTTGAGCCGGGTTACAAAATTTCTAGTTCACCATAAAGTGAGTCGGGTTGGGTTCACTCATTTTCAACCCGACTTCCCAACCCGACTCGTGGTGAGCCAAACCGTGTGAGTCGAATTGACTCACTTTGACATGTCTACTAATTATCATTCTTTGTCCATTTCTTCAAATTCAATAATGCATATGTGCTCACAACAAATATATTTCGCTACAAATTTATTTTTTTAATAATTAATAATTATTAATATTCAAATTTAAATATGAATTTAAGTCTATCATTAAATAAAAATAAAATATTTGAATACAATCAAAACTTATAATTCATAATCTTAAAATTTGGAATCGAAGATAATAGCTATCTATTATATGTGTGAGTTTGAATTATGTGTTATGTTTTTAGTAATATTTTATAAAAGACTCATCAATTAATGATGAAGACTATGAAAGACAAAAAAATCAGTTCACATGATCATGTTTTGAATTATTTTTAGTTAATTTTCAAAAATAATTAAATTTGTTAATATTAGAATAGTACATGTTATGAGTTTTACATTTTTCTAGTTATCAATATTTCTATTTATTCTCTTATAGTTTGTTGTCTCTGGTTGTACAAGAAGGAAGTTGATTATAACTAATAAATTATGAAAAAGAAAAGACAAAAATGTAATCTAAAGAGATTTTCTTTAGAGTCTCGTTGTGTTGTATATTTGGCCCACCTATGGAGATATGGAGCATTAGGGTGTAAATTTTCTTCTCTTCGAGGACATATACATACAAGTTTTCTTTTGTCCTTCGTTTATAATTTGTTTTCATTTTTCCATGTATAAGTTGACTTCATTTAATGAAGTTAGGTGGATTTCTTTGTAATTTATGAATGTGTTTAACGTGTTTTCGAACATAAACCTTATAATCCTTTAAGTTCATATAGTATTACCATTATAGTATTGATATAGCTTTTGTGTTTTCTTTATTTTTATGTTTGCTTTTTTTGTGAAAAATATTTAATAAATGCTTAAATGGAAGTAAGTGCATATACATATCTATTCTTTACCCAATGAGAACAAAAATAAGACACAAATCTCATATCTCTCATGTTATTCACTACCAATCAACATTTTTATAAGTTATGTCATCTCCTATATTATTCTACGTTGCTCACCTGAACAATTTATTTTGTCATTATATATTAATAAATGAATTTTAAGTCTAATTCAACCTTATAAAATTGACTTATAAAGAGAAGTTTGCACTCACTTATACACTATAAACTCGTATTATCTCTAATTAATGTGAGATCTTCAACACACCCATTAAGGTATTTATATTTTGAGCGTAGGACTAGACACTAATAAATGATTGGTAGTGGTTCAATAGCGGATAGAATGATAAGTCTAACAAACAACAAATCTCATTAGGATAGAAGGAGAGAGCTGCAAGGTTGATAGAGAAAAAATTAAGATTCACTTTACTATTGACTCAAGGTATAAATATTTTATAAATTAGGGGGTGCAGAAAGAAAAAACATGAGGTGCAGGAAGTATCAGCTCTCGTTCCGACGTATGTTTGACCTTATATAAAGTCAATATAGACTTCGAACATGTTTGACCAAATGTTGCTACGAAACCTTGGTGCTTTGTTTCTACAGCCAAGGTTAAAGTATTTACCTTTGTAAACCCTGTTAACCAAAGAATTACTGTATGTCACTATTAACCAAAGCTTTGGTGACAACGCTCTTGAAACCAAAGAATATCGAATGATATTTTCCATTGCATTCTTTAAATTCTTAAATTTATTATTATTTTAATCTGTATACATATTAATATTATTATTTAAACAGACGTTGCAGGTTATAGTTGAATTAATTTGATTCACACATTGCAATTTAGAGATTTCAGAGACTAACTTCGTACATTTTGAGGATCAAAATGACCTCTCACAAAAATGGAAAAAGGAAAATTGTGACAGAGGCGGTAGTTAAGTTCGTTGTGCATTTCACCCCCTTTGAGTTGGGCGTGTTCTTGTGGATTGTCGTTTTGATTGCTTCTTCATTTCCATAGAAAAACAAATGCGATTTTCATTACCCTCAAATCCCAAATCGAGAACATTCCATTGCCACAATGTCCAATCTTTATCTTATGGTTTTTGTTCTGGTCCCTGCGTTGATGTGTAGCACTGTGGAATCAATGATGTTCGAGCTGAAACCCTCTCACACGAAGTGCATTTCCGAGGACGTGAAGGCCAACGGCTTCTCCTCCGGCAGTTACAACGTCGTTAATCCCAACAATGTCGGCACCGTTCCTGATCATCACAAAATCTCTGTTAAGGTATGGGATTCGATCCTTTTCGGTCGTAATTTTAATGTTTGATTTTCGTTTCTAAAATAATATGAAATTGTTGCTGTTGTTTGTGTTATTGTGCCTTACTATAATCTGTGTCATTACCTCATTGCATCAAACACTTTTCAAGAAAAACGGATATGCCTGATATATATTATTTATCTATTCTAGAATAAGCATAGAAACTAAGATTTTTGAAAGAAACATAATCAAGAAAATGTTTGAAAAAATGAGTGTTCATCGTGTAAATCATCCCATCACAAATCATTATGGGGCAATGTTTTATTTATTTGTATGGTTTTTTTTTTTTTTTTGTTGGCAGGTGCGTTCGCCTAATGGAAATGGTTATCACTATGGGGATAATGTGCTGTTCGGTGAGTTTGCATTTACTGCAGCTGAGTCTGGTGATTACAGTGCTTGTTTTTCGGTGGCAGGACATACCCCGGATACTGTTACCGTTGAGTTTGTTTGGAAAACTGGGATTGCTGCCAAGGAATGGAATAATGGTGGCGGCAGGAAAAACCACATTGATGTAAGTCTAGTCATTGTAACACCTGAAAGATGTTTCATGAATAAGCTAATTCATTCTAAAACACCGTCAGGTTTATAGATTTAAGTACTAGTGTGTTTTCTAACGTGATATTTCTTGACATCTTAGGTAATGGAAATGGAGTTAAAGAAGTTGAATGATGCTGTCACTTCTATCCACGACGAGATGTTTTATCTTCGCGAAAGGTACAAATTCATATATAGTTTCTGCTTTTACCGCAAATTCATATTGGAGACTCATCTTTTTATTGATTACAAGGATAGAGATTTTGCTCAATTTTGATGGCATTATTATTGGATGAATGATACAGGGAGACAGAGAGGCAATATCTTACGGACGAGACTAGCAGCAAGATGTTCAGCTACAGTTTTCTTTCAATTGTAGTTTGTTTGTCTGTGGCTAGTTTGCAACTATGGCATTTGAAGACATTCTTTGAGAGGAAGAAGCTCCTCTAAAATGGGTTTTTCTCATTTGGATTTCTTCTTTTTGACACGTTATTGAATATATGTTAGAATATGTAAAAAAATGTTATATATTGTACAATAAGTTATTTATCAAAAAATTGTTGATTATACTGATTGAATGTAACACTGGATTAGTAAATTTCAGATCTTTTTAAGGTTTACAAAATGTGTACATTGGTTTAAGTTTATATTTCTACTGCTACTTGTTTTAATTCATTGCTTTGAAAACTGACCGAAACAGTTGGTCGGATACGAAAATCTATTATGATTTTATTGTTCGGTTCAAATAAACTATAGACTAGAACTAGAAAAAGTACTCAAAAAATAGAATAATAATAATAATAATAATAATAATAATAATAATAAAATAACGAAAACAATAACCGAAAACTAATTTATATCTGTAAATAAAATGTTTAATTGATGTTGTTATGATAGTTTTCTTTAAAAAATAAAAAAAATTACATAAAAACTTGTTATTGAAATTGAGGACAAAATGATAATTAAACCTTATATTTATTATTGAAATTGAGACGTAAGTATTATAATATATTTAATTTAGATTGTTACGTGTATCTGGAATTGGGAATATATGTATAATTTAAAAAAAAAATAGTGTTAAATAATCATTATTTAATTATTTTGCTAAAGACAAATTTAACCATACTTTAATCATATTAAAACTTCATACAGATAGTATTTTTTTACTTTACTTTTAAATTACATCATCGTGACATCACATACAAGCATCTTCATTACGTTGTGCTGTTACAGTTAGACTCTTCCATCTAAGGGGACAGAAAGCAAAGGTTACTATAATATCTTCGTTTCATTCTTCCCCAACGTTTGGTATCTGAGGAACAGTGTTCGTCTTGCGTTGCAGCAACAATGGGAAGCGCCACTGTTGCGTCAACCCTCGTCCAAATGGCCCAGAGGTGCACGTGCATGCGCGACCTCAAGCTCCTCCACGCGCACGCGTTCCGTACTCACCTCGACGACCACGTGGTGGTCCTCGGCAAACTCTTCCGCTTCGCTGCGGTGTCACCGTTGGGAGACTTGAGCTATGCTCACCGCATGTTCGATATAATGCCCAACCGAACCACCTTCTTCTACAACACCCTCATACGCGCCCACTCCCATTCCACCTCCCCTTCTCTCTCTTCCCTCTTCTTCAACGTCATGAGGCAAAACGACGTCGCCCCGGATCAGTTTTCCTTCACGTTCTTGCTCAAGTCCCGCTCAAGAACCACTCCTTTGACCCACCACAACGATATACATGGCGCCGTTTTGAAGTTCGGGTTTTGCAGCCACTTGCACGTCCAGAACGGGCTGATACACTTGTATGCCCATAGGGGGATGACCCTTTTGGCAAGAAGGGTATTTGAGGATGTTTTACGCCTGGGTTTGGAGGTTGATGTTGTGTCCTGGTCTGGGTTGCTTGTGGCGCACGTAAAGGCTGGTGAGTTGGACGTTGCGAGGAGGGTGTTTGATGAAATGCCCCAGAGGGATGTGGTTGCGTGGACTGCCATGTTATCTGGGTATTCTCGGGCGAGGCGACCCAGGGATGCTCTGGAGTTGTTCAGAGAGATGAGGCATGCTGGGGTGTGGCCAGACGAGGTTACCATGGTGAGTGTGATTTCAGCTTGTGCTACTTTGGGAGATGTAGAGACAGGGAGGATGGTTCACCATTTCGTCGAGGAGAATGGGTTTGGGTGGATGGTTGCTCTTTGCAATGCGCTCATTGATATGTATGGGAAGTGTGGATGCTTGGAGGAGGCATGGTACGTGTTTCATGGGATGACGAGAAGGAGCTTGATCACATGGAACTCGATGATGACCGTATGTGCGAACCATGGAAATGCTGATGAAGCTTTCAGGTTGTTTGAATGGATGGTTTGTTCGGGAGTTGTGCCTGATTCGGTGACACTTCTGGCGCTTCTGGTTGCGTTTGCTCATAAGGGGTTGGTGGATGATGGAATTAGATTGTTTGAGAGAATGGAAAGGGACTATGGAGTTGAACCTAGGATTGAGCATTATGGAGCAGTGGTAGATATGTTGGGGCGTGCAGGGCGAATACAGGAGGCTTATGATCTACTTGCAAATATTTCAATTCCATGCAATGATGTTGTTTGGGGAGCTCTGCTTGGAGCTTGCAGGATTCATGGTGATGTTGACATGGGGGAAAAGATTATAAATAAGTTGTTGGAGTTGAAATCAGATGAAGGTGGATACTATATTCTCCTGCGTGATATCTATGTTGCTGCAGGCCGGACTGTTGAAGCCAATGAGATGAGGCTAGCCATGTTAGCTAGTGGAGCAAGGAAAAATCCTGGTTGTAGTTGGGTGGAAGGATGAAGTTTAGATGTGCATCGAAAGCAATCATCATGCAAGGCAATGGTAATACCCTCTGTGCAGTGCAGGATATAGAGTTGTTTGCACAGAATCTCCATAAGCCAGTGTGTTGTTGATTCAAGGCAGCAAATCGGCAAGTAGAAGGGTTGAAAGTATTGTTAGAGACCAGATAACGTTTTCCATTCACTGTTGTACTTCAAATTTGAATCACCCGATGATTTCTTGAAGTCTCGTTCTTCAATTTTCTGTTGAGCCATTGGTACTGATGAAGATTTTTAGGAACCCACTGTTTCTTTATATATCTCATGAAGCAGCAAGTTTGAAGTTATTCTTGCAAATAAAAGTTGATGATTTTGTTCTATGATGGATTAAACAAGCAGAAGCTGGATCTGACTCTAAAATAATGCCCATCTACAGTTACTCGGTGTTTGCTTCAAAGTTTGGGTCGTTACAGTGTGAATGTTTTTTCTTTCGTGGAACAGGTCTAACCATAGATACTGTACACTCTGGCGACTAGAACACAGTCGACTTACTTGCACAGATGTACAGATCTAAAGTCGGACCTACGTGCAAAAATGTGATGGACTCGATCTGTAACCGATATACATAGATGAAGGCTCAATTCATAAACCTGCTGCTCATCTCCTTTGTCCAGGATAACGGTTAAACGATTATGTAACACATTCTCGCAAAGATCAGGATAACCTCGACATACGTCAATCATTTATCGCGATCCTAAAATAAACTGAAGCAAAGACGAGTTGAAGACCTAAAACTAAGCAGCTAATTTCCAAAGAGGGAACGAGAAAAAGGACCGAGAAAACCACGACTACAGAAAAAAAAAAGTATCCCTTTACAAAAACATCTAGTGAAGAGGACAAGTTACGACCATTATACACCTCAGATTTCCTTTTGCGAGAACAAATACCATAACTAGTTGAAATAATGATCAGATGACATTATTGTGCTGCTGATTTTTGAAGGATTATCAACCCTAGTGCTGTTAATAAAGCATTCAATCATACGGGCATGTATATGATTGATCAGATTTGTTCTTTAGCTTGAAGATTTTCTACCGAGGCAATTACAATCTTATGCTCACCAGATGAAACATTGTAGTAACACTTCTTTAATCTACATTACTTTGTAACTACCTTTATTACAACCTATATGATCTAGCAGAGAAGTTGAGGCCCAAGGCTCCAATTGAAACCGGAGGGAGTGGTAGTTCGGTTGTCCCGTTTGATTGCGGTAAATGTTAAATAATTTTTTACCTTATATTTTAGCGCTCACAACTTCTTGTGGAGAAGCCTTATTGTGAACCTTTATAATGGTTCTGTATTATAGTTTTTGTCTAGTTTTATTTATTGATTTTAAAATTCTGTTGTATTTTTTGGTTTTCTTATCTGATGGTAAACTTCGGTATACAAGAAATCTTTTAAAATATTTAGAGGCATTGTTGGATTCCTCGTAAAAAAAAAATCGTTTCAACTTTTTATTTTTAGATATAATTACTGATTTGGTATCCCAACTTTTTGGGAATATTCAATTTGGTACCCGAACTTTATAAATGTTCAATTTAGTACCCAAATTTTTTAAACGGGTTTATTTTAGTACCTTCCGTTAAACAAACATTAACGCCGTTTGGCTACTGGTGAGGTGGCACTGTGCAGGTGATACGTGGCAAAGAATAGTTGGACACGTGGTTTTTGTAGTCAAAACAAATTTCAAAGTAAATAATTTCTGAAATAAAAAATTTTCCCAGCAGCGTTATTATGGAATTGGGGAAAAATTAGGGATGAGTGAAATCGAATTTTTTTAGGTGGGTATGTAAATTGGATGTTGTTGCAAGACGTTAGATTTTCATTAATGGAGGCTGAGTTTGGGGGTAAGAATCAATACTTGTATGGACCTGTGGTGTCAGGAATGAAGAAAGCTATTGTGAATGGGAAGAGGAGCTTGGAATGGGATTTGAATGATTGGAAATGGGATGGTGATCTTTTCACCGCTCAGCCACTCAATCCAGTGCCATCAAACTGTAGGAGTCGCCAATTTTTCCCACCACATTCTGAAATTCCTGTGAAAAAGGCCAATCTTGCAAACGATTTGTCTTCTTCTGTAATCAACCCAGGTGAGGGAAAGAAGGAATTGGAGAAAAGGAGGAGGAGTGTTATAAGGGAAGGTGAGGGGGAGAGGCTAAATGATGAGGGTGGTTCTCTTAGTTTGAACCTTGGGGTCACAGTTACCCTTTCATGGTGGAAGAAGAGGAAAAAAGTGGAAAGAAGACAAAGGTAGTTGGAATTACTACTGCTGCTAACACCACATCACTCATCCCTAATTTTTCGATTTCACTCCTTCCTAATGTTTTTCCCCAATTCCATAATAACGCTGTTGGAAAAATTTTTTATTTCAGAAATTATTTACTTCCAAATTTCTTTTTACCACAAAAACAACGTTTCCAACGATTGTTTCTACCACATATCTCCTGTACAGTGCCATCTCATCAAAAGTCAAACGATGTTAATGTGTGTTTAATGGAATATATTAAAATAAACCTATTTAAAAAATTTAGATATCAAATTAAACATTCGTAAAATTCGGATACCAATTCAACATTTCCAAAAAATTGGGATACCAAATCAATAATTATATCTTATTTTTATTTAAGCTTATTTTCCGAACCGGTGTCTTTTAGCACTCCATTTTTGTTGGTTGAATATATATGGTGAATGAAAACGAGCTATTATTAAATGATAAGGAATGCAAATATATTGAGCATCTAAAAAAGAAACAGCCAGAAAAACGATAGTAAAACACTTTCAAATAATCGTTGCCGAAAACAAAGGAATGCCGTGAGAAGGTGCATGCATAGATTAGTCGTTCCTAAGTAATTTTAACTCTAGTTGTCATAAAAAGAGTAATTAGTGAATGGAAAATTTCTATAAACATAACCAGTATCAGTCAAATCTCGTAAAACTATGGAATAACTTGCACCATACATACCCGCCCCTCAACTCACCATACCTTATCAACATAAGAAATGTAGATAGTTTTCTTTTTAAATATAAGTTAATGTGCAAGAAATACACAGCGATTACCTAATACAATCAACAAATAATTATTTTAATTCACTCATGAAATACTTAAGATTAATAATAGACAAAATATATTTTAGAGGGCTTGAATACACCTCTCTTATGATTTCATATTTATAATGATAAAATTTTTACACAATGAGAGAGAAAAGATCAAAAGTCTAAACTAGAAACCTAGGTACAGAAGTAGGTGCAACTTATAAGTACACCAGGTACTAGTTTCCAATACAACTACTTTCTACCCAGATTTAATATTTATTCTAACACTTATTCTAACAGAAATTATATAATGTTGTAGAAGTGAGGTATAATCAGCCAATAGAAACAATGATTTAGTAAACCCTATCCTAACCGAGTACTTGGCAAGCAATCATTATAACATTATTAAATTCCACTTCCATGTTACACAGCCAAAGCTAGGCAAACAGGATAGGCTTATGGTTGGTCAATAAAACAAGGCAAATCGATGACCAAGTTAATATTTGAGCGTGTAGTTTCGTTTCATCTCCACGTCCCTCTTTCATCACAGCCAAAATTGTAGCACTGGATTTAGCTAGACATGGAACACTGCAAAATCCATATGAACCTGCACGTATATAGTTACCATTTTATTAGAAAATTCAATCAAAAGGACACAAGATCATCTTCATGTAGTTAGTTAGATGTGACAAACCGACTAATCTCATCAAATTTAACGAACAGAATACTTATAACACCACAGATGAGGCAGCTAAATTGCCAGACCTACACCAGTATCTAGTTTTCATGTGTTTAGAAGGGAGACATAAGGAAAACTAGAATTGAAATAAAAGTTAGCTTACCAAAGAATAGTATTCGGATAGCAGTATAACATCATGATTGTGTTCTTCCATCAACAGATACTTTACAGAGTAATTCTTTATCTGATTTCACCGTTAGCAGAAGATCTTCAAGCATATTTGTTGAGGGAAAAATAATAATGCCAAAAAGAATCTGCAGAGAGAATCAAACTGGAGATCAATATTGAATCGCAACCTAACAAAATAAAAGATGAGAAGGATTATATGTTTTTGATATCAATACTCAACTAGAACATGGGTCGAGCAAAAAAGTAAATAACGAGGCAATTTAGTATTTACTTACAAGGTATGGCCAGCAGTGTTTAGAAAGAAATGCCACATACCATGTGTCCAGTTAAAAGGTGTTTGAAAATCACTTGAAATCATAATAACTTCTCATGAGAATAATTAAACTAAGCATTCCCCAACAAAGGCCAATAAACTTAAGTAGTAGAAAACAGCAAAACATCTTTCCAAAAATACACTAAATTATTTTTTGGAGATGCAAGGGGAAATTTGCCAGAATGTAAGTTTCAAGTTTAACAGAAATATGGGTAACATATCAACAGTTTCGTCATCGATATAGAATAAACCTAAAGAAAGTAACAAAAATGATCAGATAGTTCCATCCAGATTTTAGTATCATATTACAATTATTTCCCTCCTTAAATCCGATTATTCTTAAAAACCCTGTTAGGATTGACTCCAAGAAAAATCGATAGGTGGAAAGGGTCAAAGTTGTAACGGTTGTTAGTTGGTTCTGCAATTTTTTCTATTATCCGGTTTACCATAATTCCTCTAAATAGGTCCTCTTATGTGTATAGGGGGATCTTGTTTTAATTTTCAGTGTACTGGTCTTATTCTAGTTTGAAAAGCAGAAAGCTCCTTTGGGGGCATACACGTAAACCCTGATTCTAGGGTGATTATTGACTTTCTTCAGAAAAAAGAACCTATAACAGAAACATTTCCGAGTAGATTAAGTGAAGTATGTAGACTAATGAAAGAGAAAAAGGATATAAAGAGGACTAAAAGGGATAGATACGTTATGATATCATCCGCATATTTCATAAATCAAGAGCCAGAATACCAGTAGGCCCAAAATTTCATACCACCATAATGGTAAAGCAGGCTGTAACTACTGAAAATACGTTACCACCAGGGTCCATTTTGGAAACAGTCTTAAAGATCATCCAAAAGTAATCTTGTCACACTGACTATTTTAAACCTGGATTGAGGGATTAATTTATTGCATATTGTTTTACACAAATAAAATAATTGACCATGACAATTAATAAATGGAAGAGTGAAAATCATAGATGGGAAAAAAAACATTTTATGTTGAGCTCTCCACTTGCTACACTGTCACATGGTTGAGTCTCCAGGACTGTGCTCCCAAAGGCCAGAGGCTCTTCAGGACCCTAACAGGTTCCTGAAAAGAAGATCTTATATTCAGCTTATATACTATGCATTCTGACATTTTTATGGAACAGATAGTCCTCATTCTAGATTTATAATTAACTTTCGTCAGTGGTTAGCTTTTGTTTGTTTGGTGGAAGGCTTATTTATTGAATTTTGTAGAAGGGCTTCATCACTCTTCTTTTAATTCCAATTTTCTTCTTTAACTGTCGCCTTTTAGTTACAAAATAACAAGGCATCCAAAGACAAATCATTTCATTTTATTGGAAAATAACAAAAATTGTGTCCTAATTGACTGTAACCAACCAAGGATGCAGATACAATGGGAGATTACTCCTGCATATCCTGACTTTATTAAACTAAATGCTAATGGCAATGCTTTAATTAATGCAAGAAGAGATGTAAGAGGGAGATTTAAGATGTGTGGACCATCATTGGATTGTTGGTTTGTCAAAGTTTATTTTCATCAGTATAATCACTAAACTGCAACTTGTGAGCAATAAAATCAGATTCAACAAATCTTTATTTCATTCAGTGTAGGGATGGTTTTCATAACAGAGCACAGTTACTTGATATTCACAGGATGGTTGATATGGGTTGGGTTACAAACCTTTGGCATACTCTGAGAGAAGGTAAACCAATGTTTAGATCACATGGTAAAGACAGGGTCACCCCAGGACAAAAAAGCCAAGTCAGGAAGATGCTACTGGAACATAAGGAATGTCGAGCCTTACTACTCTGTAGAATATACTTTTCTGTTTCTATACAATGCAGAACAAATTCTTCATTAGATGTAGAAGAAAGACCCCGGTCCAAATTTAAATTGCAACAAACTCAAATTACTCAAGTTCAAACACAATATGCATGTTATATTAAGCTAAACAAGTAAAACCAAGAAAAACTTTCTTAAACACTGCCTAACTACACTCCTAATACTTTCGTAATTAAGTATCATTTTAATTTAGTATAAAGCATGTCCATACCTACATGCAATGACCTGGTAACCAATATGCAATCTCAGCATAGTCCTTCTCTTTTCAACCTGTAGAAAGAAACACAACCCTTCAGCTCAGTAATTAAAAGACCATGTTTCAGTCATATGTCTTAGCAAATAAGCCAATAGCATGTGGTTTTGCTTTACCTTTAGGTTTTGGCAGGATAAACTTTAGAAATCAGAACAAATCCAAGTGCAAACCGTCTAACTGACCAACTACTCATGAAAATGCACCCTTCTAGCTTTTATAACACCACGTTTCAAAGCTGAGATGACACGCGCATCTGGTTCCATTCCCTTGGAAGACATTTCATTAAGCAGTATAATGGCCTTTTCCATGTGCCCTCCCTTACATAAGCCAGAGACCAGAGCAGCGTATGTTACAGTATCTGGTTCTAGTCCACTGTCAATCATTTTATTAAATAGGCTTACTGCTTCTTGAAAGTTGTCTGTCTTCATGTGTCCATCAATCAACACAGTGTAACAAACAACATCCGGATTTATTTCCATTTGCTCCATATCTCTCAAGATGGAAGAAACATTCAATGATGTTTTATTTCCTTTCCCATGAGGAGAGACACGCCTTCTTAAATTTTCTTTCAAGTTCCCATCAAGTAAAACTGTGTAGATAATGACATCAGGTTTGATTCCTCTCCTCCTCATATCCTGGAAGAGGTCATAGGCCTCTTGCAAGCAGTTCATCCTACAATAACTATTTATCATAATTGTGTAAATTATAACATTAGGAGTGAATCCTCTATGCACAAAAAAATCAAACAAAGAGCGAGCATTGTTCATATCCCCAATCTGGCACAGTGAAGCTATAACTTTTGAATACATTGTTATGCCAGGTTCAACATTTGACATCATCATTCTCTCCAGCAACATAACAGCTTTCTCAATGTCACCTGTCATACAGAGTTTAGTAATTAGCTTATAACAGGAGGCTTTGTTAGCCATATCTCCTTGGTTTGACAGCTTAAGGAAAATTTCATAGGATTTTTTTACAAGGCCCGCTTCACAATAGCCATTAACTATGGCAGAATAGATTTCAATACTCTTATCTTCCAGACTGTTAAAATACGCCTCGGCTTCCAAAACCTTTCCCACTGAACACAAATTTTCAATGATTAACTTATGTGTAGTAGAGTTTGGCTTCACGCCTTGACTCTCCAAACAATCCAAAAACTTTAATGCCTCACAAGCATGACCATTTCTAAACAACCCAGTCGCCAGTACATTATATGTTACAATATCAGGTTTGAAACCCTTATCACTCATTTCCTTAAACACTTTAAACCCACTAACGAGATCACCCTGGAGGCAGTATCCATTGATAAGCGTTGTGTAGTGCTTAAGATCTAAAGCCACACCCTTGCTCTTCATGTCTTCCGACATCTCTATCGCATCCTCCACCTTCCCCAACTTACACAAAGCATCAAAAACAATGTTGTAGGCAACCCCATCAAGAAACATCCCCGACTTCTTTAGTTCCTTAAACTGATCCACCACCTCCAAAGTCATGCCCATCTTTCCCAGACAATGCAGAATGTAACTAACAATAACACAATTCGTCTTCACACCCCTCGAAATCATCTCATCATGCAAAGCCAAAGCCTTGAGCAGATTATGACCCTTACAATACCCTTGAATCAAGGCAGAATAAACAAACACATCAGGAACCAACCCTTGCCTCTCCATGTCATCAAACACACCCTGAGCCTCATCCAACTTCATCTCATTACAAAACCCGCGAACAACCGCAGTGTATGCATAAACCTCCAAAGGGGCATTCCCCTTTCTAAATGCCTGCAGCACCTCATACCCCAAATCAGACCTATGGTTATTACAAAGCCCTTCAATGTAAGCAGCATAGCAATACGAATGAGGGGTGATCCCAACGCTCTCCATTTCCTCAAAAACACAGAGAGGTTGACTCAAGTCACCCTTTTTACACAACGCCTTGATGACAATTGCATAGGAATAACAATTGGGTCTGAAACCAAACCTCTTGAGTTGTTCATAAATAGCCAGTGCTTTATCCACCTCGCCCTGTTCCACCAACCGGTTGAAGAGGAAGTTGCAAGTGAGAACATCAGGGACAATTCCACGGCGTCGAGTTTGGAACAGGAAATCAATGGCCTCATCAAACATGTTGAGGCTGACGCAGGTTTTTACAAAGCCACTAAAAGCTCTGAGCAAGTAATGGTTATGGTGGTCGAAGTCCTGGAAGAGTATTTCGAAAAGTTGAAGGAGGTGAAAGGGAAGATGGTGGTGCTTTGAGAGGGTAATGAGGTGGAGGAAGAGGGAGTCCAGTTTTCTAGGGAGGTTCCAGAAAGCGAACATTTTGGTGATGGCGGCGTAGGTTGAGAGGGTGTGCGGGAAGCCGGTGCGGTGGAGGTGGTTGAGGAAGGAGAGGGCGAGGGAGGGGTGGTGGTGGAGAGAGTGGAGGGTTTGAAGGACGTGGAGGGTGGATGGGTGTGAAGGGGGCGTGGAAGGGGTGGTGTCGGAGAAAGAGGGTGGGGTGGAGTGAGCGAGTGCAGTGGATGCAAATGGGTGTGAAAAGTGTGTTAGGTTGGGTTTGTGAATGGTTCTGAAGAGAAGGTTGAAAGCACGAAGCCGCATGGACATGGAAAGGAACACAACACGCGGTGGTGGCGACGACGGCTGCGACTTCACCCTTCCAACAACCTTCGATTTTCGTTTCAGCAAGGTTCTTTTGTATTTGCTGTTTGAAAACATTAAAAATTCAGCATTTTTCTTTTCGAAACGTTTTACCTCTTTTCAAAGGAAACCATGTATATTTTGTATGCATTGATATATAATTATATTAAATTAAATGATAATTCAGTTGTATTATTCTGAGTTGGGTAAGAGTAAAATCAACGAAGAAGTAATATTTTTTTTCTTTAATAAAAATTCATGATTAATTTGTGAATTATAATATAAATCTACCTCTTAACCTTAGTTATTAATATTTCAACTATTTTATACTAGCATAAACACATGCGCGATATGTATATATTTTTTAAATATGCGTCATATTATATTAGTAAGTGATAATATTGTAATATTATTAAGTTGTTATATAAACTAAAATTATATTTATTAAAAATAAAGTGAAATATATCAGATGAAAGAATAATTATTGATAAATAAAAAAGAAGAGAAGAAGAAGAAATAGCTGAATTTATAAAAATATTGTAAAAGTAACGGTCAATTTTTAAAAATTTAATAAATTATTATATATAAAGGATAAAATTAGTATTTTGAAATGTAGACACAAAAAGAAAATTCCCTTTATATATTGTTATAGATTATTTATTATTTATTTTAAATTAGTTTATATTTTCAAATTAGAAACTAATTTAAAATCAATAATAATAAATAATTAAAATCTTAATAGTTAAAATAATTTGGACCTTTCACAAACTAATTATAATTTTTATTAATAATAAAAATTATTCTACGTATTAATAATTTTTAATTTATAAAATAATATTTAATTTAATTAATATAATTATTGATAATTTTGAATTTTTAAATTTAGTTATTATTTAATGATTGTGTTATACGAAAGCAGTGAGATACTGTCAAAATATCTTGAATCACATTTTCAATATTAAAATAATGAGAACAGGTGGATTTTGTGGTGCAAAATATAATTATTTGCTTTAGTTTTCTAAGAGTACTAAGGATATCCAAACTCCAAATTTGTGAGTTCAAACGTAACTTACACCGTATATAATAACACTAAAACAAGAAAAAAAAATCTAAAATTGTGAAAGATCAATACTTAAATCAATTAGGATATATACTCCACATTGTTATTGTTTTCTCTTTTTTTTTCAATTCTGGCAAATCTACTATTTCTATTATTTTTCCAACATTAACTTCACTTAAATTATAAATCACATATCACACGTAGAAAATAGTAATAATAATACATATACTTTCATTCAAACAAGAAATCCATTAATATAATAAAAAATACAGAACGGGTTTCCAGATAATGTAGGTGAGGAAAGTTTGAAAGTAGAAAAGGATTAACTTGAAAAATTAAAATGAGTAACTGGAGACGAAAAAAAAAAAAATATATATATATATATATATATATATATATATATATATATATATATATATATATTTTATCCTTGAATGGTGTTCCTTTCCCAAAACTAATCACTGAGGAATCTAAGGGCAAAAGATTAGAGTGATCGAGTAAAGAATAAATGTAAAGAGTGTGCCAGCAACTGTGTTAACTGCTGACACCTCACTGACTCACTCACTCGTGTTTTCCTCACCGTTCCATTTGTTTCCTCAGTCACATAACACACAACATTACAACATTCTATTCTATTCGATTATACTCTTATTCCATCCTTTTGTGAAATGTTGTGAGTGATACCTTTCGTGCGTTTTCTTTGTCACCAAAATCTCTTTTTTCTCTCACTACAGAATGGCAGCGTGCATAATCACGGTTTCCCAGGACGGAACCGCTGATTTCCTAACGGTACAGGAGGCGATCGACGCCGTGCCGCTTGGAAACATTCGCCGGACGGTGATTCGGGTATCGCCGGGAATCTACCGGCAGCCAGTATACATCCCCAAGACCAAGAATTTCATCACTCTCGCTGCTCTGTCCCCTGAGGACACTGTGCTTACCTGGAACAACACTGTCGCCGGAATCAATCACCATCAAGTACGCACCTGTTCTTCTCTTCAACTTCTTCCTCAGATGGGTTTGTGGGCATGTGTCAAAATTGTTCATTTTTATGATATTATCGTCGTTTGGGTTATTGGGTGTTTGTTAAAATTGTTTATTTGTTTTGATCATTTCTTTCTTTGAATCGAGGATTAATGGGTGAGTCAAAAATGTTCATTTTGTTCTTTTTTTGTCATTTGAATAAGTGGGTATGTGTCAAAAAAACTTTTTTTTTTCTGTTGCCATTTTTGCAGCCTGCGAGGATAATAGGGACTGGGACCTTCGGTTGTGGAAGTACCATTGTGGAAGGGGAGGACTTTATTGCTGAGAATATTACTTTTGAGAATTCTGCCCCTCAGGTAATGGCATTGGTTTTGTTGTAAAATTTCACTGTTTTCACGGTTTTTCTTTGTACTACCCTCCCCTTTGTCAATACTTGACATGTTGATACATGTCATAGTCTTCCAAATGTAATCTTTATTTAATAGAAAGAATACCGGTAATTTGACGCTTTTCATTTTTGGATCTACTTATTACTGAAGATAGAGAATTGATATCCTTTGACATTAGTTGCTTTGGTAGGCAATTATCTGGTTGTAGATTCTTTACATGATTTGGAATTGTTGCTTTATACACCTATATCCCAATTTATTTCTTCCTAAGTTTAATGGAGACAAAACATATTTACAGGTAGAAACTATGCTAGACTTTTTATAGTGCTCTTTCCTTTTCCTTCTCTTTTTGACAGGGTTCAGGTCAAGCAGTTGCAATTAGAGTAACAGCAGATCGATGTGCCTTCTACAATTGTAGGTTCCTTGGATGGCAGGTAGCTCCAATGTCTTGATGTCATTTTATATAGCTTTTGGGCTTCATGGCATGATTGTCTGTTGGTGATATACGTATGTTGAATTTCTGAAAAAAAATTTGAAGACCCTATGCGTTAGTAATGATTTCTTTGATGGATGTGTTCTTGTGCAAGTTATGATCGTTACTTTTCTGGCTCATTCTCTGAAAAGAGTGGTATGTTAATTAACTTGGAACTATTATCAGTAGAGCATCTGGTCTTACGTTCAGTCCCCCGATTCTGTTTCACTAGTCTTATTTTATCAAAGTTACAAGTGGATAAATTTCTTCAATGATTACGGTGCAGGACACATTGTACTTACATTACGGTAAACAATATTTGAAAGATTGTTACATTGAAGGAAGTGTGGACTTCATCTTTGGCAATAGCACTGCACTTTTGGAACATTGTCATGTCCACTGCAAGTCTGAGGGCTTCATAACTGCACAGAGCAGAAAATCATCACAGGAAACAACTGGTTATGTATTCTTAAGGTGTGTAACTGATCACTTTCCAGTGTTAACAATCTTACATACGCTCTGACACTGTGCTTTAGTCTTTAGAAGTTCTTAAGCTGTCCACTGAGGAAGGAGTTAGTTATTATCTAAGCGTAATTTTAATATATAATCTCCATACAGAACTACTAGAATTCATTTTCTACCTGTGGCAAGGTAGCATGAGGGAGTTTCTCTTATGGTATTATCTTTACTTTGCATGTGAATAAATGATATAAAACGGTTGTATCATCCTTAATCACTAACAACACTGACCCTGGGCTCTACTCTCAGAGAAAAAGTTTTGGAAATTGAAATGATAGATGTGGTGATGGGATTGGGGTCATATAGATCTACAACCAATGACTTACAAAAAGTACTGGCCATTATTTGTAAACCAAATGAAAAGTATTCATAGAGTAAAGTTCCAAGTCTCAAAGGACTTCCAAGCCTGGAACAGTATGATGCAGTTATGTAGATTTCTAGAAACAACAAAGCAGAAATGATACTGACTTATGAGTTAAAATGCTTAAAATGACAACTTAAACCTTGAGTTAAACCATTCCTTTTACAATCTTAAACCTAAGGAGATAGACCCTTGTGAAAGACAGGGTCATTGATGTCTTGTTAGTCACCATTTGACAATTTCTGCACCACCAAACAATGCTAACTTGTGCATTCACTTTTCAGCCTTCTAAAGTTATTGGTTACTGTACAAACACACACACACACACAAACAAAATTTGGTTCACAAAAAAAATTTGGTTCCTCATAAGTATTTTACCCGAGTGGTCTCTGGTGCCATTGCAGATGCACTATCACAGGTAATGGAGGAAAATCATATGCATATCTTGGACGACCGTGGGGCCCTTTTGGAAGGGTGGTCTTTGCATACACTTACATGGATCAGTGTATAAGACATGTTGGCTGGGATAACTGGGGGAACATGGAGCACGAGAGAAGTGCTTGCTTTTATGAATACAGGTAGCTCATGTCACATTCCATTTTAGATTGTTTATGCTTTGCAGCGTATCAAACAGTTCTAGAATTCTGCAACAATTATAATGTAGAAATCTCGTATTGAGCTAGTGAACTGCCTCGTGTTAAGGAGTTTGATTTGAATAAATATTGTGATGTGTTATGCTGACACCATGAATATGCTGATGGAAACATCTTTTACTTGCCTTAAATGCAAAATGTGTTTGCTGAGTTAAAGAAGTTTGAAGTAATTTTATCATAACTGTAGGTGTTTTGGACCCGGTTGCTGTCCATCGAAGCGAGTAACATGGTGTAGAGAATTGTTGGATGAAGAAGCTATGCAGTTCGTCACACATCCTTTCATTGATCCAGAACCAGAGAAACCTTGGCTTGCTCAAAGGATGGCCCTCAGAATTCCATATTCTGCTTGAACATTAGTGAGGACCCTTGATGAGAATGTTCCAAACAGCCAAACATAGTTTACAGGCATAAAATATTGTGTTTGTTTGCTTAAGAAAATATGCCTTGTTTGCATCCGTGTGACGTGATAGATGATGTTTTTTCCTGTATGAAATCTCCCATGAGGTTATATATTTCCTTCGTTAAATTGTTTTGTTAATGTGTAATAAATAGAATACTCCTTCATATCCAAAATATAGATGTGATTTAGTGGTTGCCATTGTAGAAAGCTTTCATTAGATCAGAACCAATTAAAAATAAGCACACATCACGATTATTTGAGTTTGGATGATTATCTGGTCAGTGCATTGGGTGGATGAAGTACTATTTGAGTTAGCAAGGTTTAACTTGATTTGCAGTTAGTTTTAATCAGTTGATACATGATAATTTTTTAATTTATTCCATCTTATTTTACTTGTTCGGCTCAAATTAAATATCACAAAGTAATAATATCTAGTTGTATTATTAAGCTGTAAAATAGGACAGTTGGTGGAAATAACATCATTATTTTTCACCATTCTGTTGGTAACAAACAAATAGCTAGAGTAGAACACATTTATTAATCGAGGAAACAAAGGGAACACCTTTCTTGGAGTTTCTCATTTCCTAAAGGTGTCATTCTACAACTAATGTTAGGTTCATTATGTTACCACTGTCAATATACTTGTTGTAGAAAATTGAGAATGGATTGTGTCTATGATCAAAAGAGTAATGGTCTGGTAGTGGTTATTAAGAAAGCTTGAAATACAGAATCAGGGTGATAACAACTATCAGGACCACAACAACGGTGCTTAAAATCCACTTGTTCCTGTTCATCCTTCTTGATATGTTAGACAATATTTTCTTGCTCTTGCCTACGTTATCATCCACTCCATGAAGCTGCATGAGAGAATATAACCATCAGTGGTTGAAGTGCAAATATAAAACCAATGTTCAGAAAGTTCATAAAAGACGTGTACATTAGAGCTGGCAAGTATATAAATTCTGACAAGCGATTTCTCGCAATACTCAAAAGTCTCAAGGTTACAATCCAAATAAATGCTGCATATCAAAGTAAGTACTTTACCACTACATGAAAGTAAATTTTGAAAAGCATCTTGTTACTATAAGAAAACACACAAAAAAGTTCAAGCAGGAGAGAGAGTTACCGTGTCATGAGTATGCAGCAGAGCTTGTCTCTGGGAATGCAGATCTTGAAGAATCATAACTCCCAGATCTTCTGTCTCCAACATTGTTCTTCTACTGTCCTTGATTCCGTCACTAGACTTGTTCAACCTTTCTGTTGATGTCATTAATCTTTCTCTGTGATCAGCTGATGCCTATTGTAATCAAAGCAGCAATAAGTATCAGATTGGTGGTGTTGTTCCGATGAACATGAGTGTTCAGATTGAATCCCCTTAATCAATCCCAGCATCTACTATTACTTATCAACCAGTTAAAATACTATTTTCCACTCAAGGACTGAAAATATCACCATTTTTCTGTAAAGATGACAACAAAATTTTAATGTAACCTAAATCTCCCCCTCCATCCATCACTGGGCAGACAATAGTGGATGAAGTTATCTCTATGATGTAATTGTGCTTGGCACCAAAATGGTATATGTATCATCAGTCATCATATGATAACTTTGTAATCCTTAATGTTTTCTAATTCAGTTTTACCAATCAAAAGATTAATTTTATTAGAATATCTGATACATCCCTGGTCTAATCTAATCTAAATTAGCATACAGCAATATGCATCCAAAAATTTATTCTTTACTTAAAACTTTCAACGCAATCCAAAATTAGGAAAACCAAACTGAGACAAATGCTCTTGAATGTTAATAACCTTTCCAGACAGTAAATTTTATACTTGCCCTGAAAATAAGTTAATATTTTTTGTTGTTGTTTTACTTGAATATGCTTCACTAGAAGATGGAAAAAACACTAACTTGTTCTTTTCACTGGAACATTCAATTAGCAGCAGTGGCCACTACTTAACCAATTAGTGCATTATAACCATAAAGGAAAAGGAGGACCAAATTGTTGCCTTGGTTAAACAGGACAGTGAAATTTCCCATAACATCGGTAGCAGATGTTAACTTAAAAATATACCTTCATAACATTTGCCATGTTTGATTCTAACAACTCATCTCGTGCAGAAGGTTTTAACACACCAGATACAATTTTCTTCACTTCTCTTTTTATGTTGTTCAGATCTGCTTTGTACTCCCTCACCTTAGCAAGAAGCACAACCTTAGAGTCTGACTGGAAACTTCTTGCCTCAAGGTCCATTTTTCGAATCTACAAATTCATAATCACCAACACATCAGAAAGTCAGAATACAGAGGAAATAAAAGAAGCTTTACCAACCGAGAAAATAAAAAGTGAAGAGGATACCATAGCTTCTGCCTCCTCAATTCCCTCCTTTATTTCTGAAACTTTTTGTTTCTTTAGCTCTGCAAATTGAACAAAAATATACAAATTTTAAAAAACATCTATATGTATATAATGTGTGTGTGTGTGTGTATATATTGTGAATGACTTTTTAACACTTCTTAAGCACCAATTTAAGAAAATAAACATTTAACAAATTTAAGGTGAAAGACTAGAAGATAATGCAACCATCCAATTCAGCAGGAAGATATATTATGCAAAGGCAAGACTAGAACTGCAGTGAAAGAGACAAAATGATTAATTTTAAGACTTCATATTTTGAATGTGGAAACTTCTTTGAGTATTATTATCTGGTAACTAAGTGAAGTGTGGTTTCATTTTTCAATGAAACTTCTATCAAAGTGGTTAACTGTGTATCTTTAATGGAAATCTCTTTTTTTTTCATCTTACAAGACTCAGGTTGATATCATACTTAAATAATCACATTTTTTTTACTCAAATCAATGACATGCTCGTCATAGTAGTTAAAGCACACTAATAGAAATCTTTACCAAAAAAGAAAAAGATCCACAAAGTAAATATATTTGTAATTTAATTTTCTCCAAATTCAATTACTTAAATTTGAGTTGAATTTGAAAACATCATGCCAACAGATGCAGAGATTGTGCTTTGAATGAAGTCAATCATCTCTTTGTGCTATTTATTCAATTAAAACATTGTATTATTAACTAATTAAAACTATAAATATGTATATAACAAAATATGTAATCAAAATAGCAAAGATGAAAAGCAATCTTGAGTACCTCCATTAATAGCAGCAGCTTCAATGCATGCTTTTGATAGTTTTGCAGAAAGGTGGCAGTATTTGCGCTCGTACCCCTCAAACTCACCACTCATTGTCTTCAACCTCTTTTGAACAAACAAATTTCAGTGTTATCCAAAATTTTCCAATTTGGAAAACAAAAACAGAATTCAGAACCTTCTGATAGGAAATGAGCTTCCAGAAAAAAAGAAAAAAACTAATAATTACTTAACTAGACTGAATGAGAGAGATTGAGGATGCAAGCAGGGGTTACCTGAAATTTGGGTGGAAAATGTCACAAAAATAAGGAGCAGAGTCTTGGTTTATGACAAAAGAAGAAGGTTATTTATGTTGGGAAAGAGGACGATGATGACGTGGCAGCTCTGCACGTTTTTGTGTGGGAGCTGACGTGGATTGTTTACGTGGACACTTGTGTAGATAACATGTGTTATGGTATGATATTTGCGTGGCACAAAGTTGATGGGTTTATTATTCTTATTTGTTATTAAATTATTATTGTTAAAATAGTTGAATATTAAAGTAATATTATTTGAACCACTAGACTTAAAGAGAGTGGTTATTTATGAGTAAGGATATGCTGTTAAACAAATGATTTGGAGAGAAATTTCATTGTGGTATTTTGTAAAACTTTAAATAAACAACTGATCTTTATAGAGTAAAAATAAAAAATAAGTAAAAAACTATCTACCTGAACTATAAATACAATTTTTATAACTAAAATTGATTGAGTTTTGCTTTGAATTAACATTTAGATGAAAAATATAAGTGAATAAACAATTAATAATGTATAAATATATTTTGAATTCAGGTAAATATGAAAGGTTAAGCAAAAAACACTCATTATTGAAGGTTAATTTCTTTGAATATGTAAGAATTTTTTTTTTCTCTTCTAGCAAAAATCCTTAGATGCATGTAATAATCAAACTATTTAAAAAAAAATTAGTTATTTATCAACTATATTAAGGTAAATTAATCTTACACATCATACATACAAATTTGTAGGAAGCCTCTTTACAATCTTAAATATTAAAATATCACATTCAACTTGTTCTTAGAATAAATTTCACAAAGTGTGAATTTATGTATATTTCATGTATTTTAAATCTCATTTATTACTATTTTTTTTTTTTGGATCCACATATTTTCAAAAGAATATATTTTCGGAGTAATATAAACTTGCTTTAGGATTAACATATGCATTCCATATTTAGAACATTTGAAAATGACATTATAGATTATCATAGCATTATATCCATTGAGGTCCCTAAAGTGCGCAAGATGTAACTAGTAGATTTAGTCTAAATTGGCATTTAATGTACTAAACAATATATATATATATATATATATATATATATATATATATATATATATATATATATATATATATATAAAATGAAAATTTATGTTAAACTTATCCCAAAAACACCATTGTCCACTACTATGGCTTTAAGGAACTTTCGCATTTGCTCGTGAACACGCAATCTCAAAGGCATCGAAGCAATGCTCATTTGGGTTAAAGAAAAATATATGAAACCAACAGAAGCAAACAAACCAGGCATTGACACGTGGATGTACGTGGAGTTTCATGTTGGCCACCAAAAAAGGCGGGAGAACAAACTTGATCGGTAGTTTATTTTGTTTTTTCTTTGGGTACCATATTGTTGTTGTTGTTGTTCATATTCACATACACACAAATTCCTTCCTTGCATTTGTATCATGAATCTTTCCTGCAACTGTACTCAATGATGTTTCTCTCTTTTGCTTCCTAGCCAGGTTTCTCTTTTTCCACAAACTCTTCAATTTCTATCATTTGGCCTATATATCGTATCTTCGTTTCATTGTGAAATCTACCTAATTGGTTGTTATCATATCTAACAAAAATTTGTAAAGCAACATATCATTGCATGATGTATGGTTACAGGAAATCTTCTTAGAAATTGTACAAAGAAATGTTTTTGATGTAGATCTGTTTTGTGATACTTGAATATATCAAACAGGCCCTTTGAAATCTGAAGCCACTATCTTGTATCAACCATATACAGTTCTACCTTCATGTTGAATTAATGGATGCGTAAATTAAATTAAAAAAAAAATAAAGTGTTAACAGCGGAAAGGAAAATGGGGTTAAAATTCAACCATTGAAGAGTTCCATTTATTTGATTTCAGGTGTTGTGTTGTGAGTTACACAGAGTTGATCTGCTGGTTTTGAAGCAGATTTCAATAATGATTCTTGCTGCTCTTCTAACTTCAGTTGGAATTAACCTTGGACTATGTTTCATATTTTTCACCCTCTACTCTATATTGAGAAAACAACCTTGTAATCTTATCGTCTATGCTCCACGCTTAGTTTCTGAAAGAAAACGTGAAGAGGGTGGTCAATCTAACTTGGAACGTTTATTAGCTACTACTGATTGGGTCTCAAAAGCCTGGGAGACCTCTGAAGAACAATTTCTATCAACTGCAGGCTTAGACGCTTTTGTCTTTATGCGCATATTTGTCTTCAGGTGATTTAAATTATTCAATGGATTCTAGATTTAAACATTTAAACAACTATCATGTCATTTTTCTAAAACTCATTATGCTGGCTAATCAAGCCCCTTTCACTAATTTTGATGGAAATTCCTACATCATGAGTTTAACTTATCTACGTTTAGGCAAGTTCATGCATAAAAGGTAAAAGTATGTATATGTGGTTTCTGCATCTGATTTGAATTCCCATTGTTGTGGTAAATTTGATTCAAATGTGTATTCATTAGTTAACTCAGACTAAATTGTATCAGTGGTCACTGTGTCTCTGACTACTTTTCCATATATATATTGGTGTTTCAATTTTCTGTCACCATGTTGAATGTTTTTGAAGGGATCACTTTTTTTGCTTATTAATGTTTTTCCTCTTTGTGCATTGTGCAGTTTAAAAATATTTACTTTTGGTGGAATTGTGGGGCTCCTCATTCTTCTTCCAATTAATTGTATGGGGAGTCAGCTTCGTGATAACTCTAATTTTCAAAACAAGTCTTTGGATTCCTTCAGTATTTCTAATGTTAACAATGGTTCAGACAGGTGAATATTATTGATCAAGATGCTTTTCTCCTCCGATTTGGGCCTTGATTATTTATTTTTTAAATTTGTTTTAGCTATAAGGTGTTAGAAAGAAATCTTTATAAGAAATTAGGATTGATCCATTCATATTATCCTAAACGGTGGAAGGGGAAAACTTCTAGGTATGTCACTGTCATCCTTATTAAATAGAAATTTTAAAGCTTTTATCATGTAGTATTATGACATGTTACTAGATGGTTCACCTCTCCATTTTTGTGCAAGTTTTTATGTTTTTGTGCCTCTCATTCCCTTTTTCATTTCTCCATTGAAGGTATACCATTGTGGTTTCAAATCTCTATCTGATTGCTCTGTTACTTTTATGAATGGAAGAGGAAGTTCTGATCACTACTGATTTACCACTGTCATGAATTTATATAGGGTAGCCCTGGTTTTCAATTACTATTTTTCTTCTCAAAATATGCAACTCCATCCTAGCACTTGGGGCAAAAACATCTATTTGTTTGTTGTAATTACACCATTTGTGAGCATGAAAAGATTTCCTCACGAGTGTTAATGATTTTTTATCTATATCATAACATGGTAACTCTGATCGCTAGATTTGGCCTTTCGCAAGGTTATGGATCCACTTTTGTGCCGCATATGTCTTCACTGTAGTTGTCTGCATTCTTCTTTATTATGTAAGTAGTTTTTGTTCAAATTGTTTTGTAAATGCACAAGATTTTTCCAGTTTGCTAAATGACAAAAGACAGTGATTCAATTTCATGCTTCATGTTTTTGCCATATTCAGGAGTATGAGTATATTTCATCAAAAAGAATTGCTTGTTTCTATTCATCCAAGCCTGAGCCTCATCACTTTAGTATATTAGTAAGAGGTATTCCTGTTCCAACTGGAAGCAATTGTACCGATATTGTTGAGCACTTCTTCCAGGAGTATCACCCTTCTACTTATCATTCACATGAGGTTGTTCGTCGAAGCAGTAAACTTCAAATCCTAATTGTAAGCAGTTTAATGGAGGTTTAGTTGGTTTAAATATTTTCTCTTGACATTTGCTTAATTTTTCTTCTTTTAGTTTTTTGTTATAGTATATGAATCTCGGACACGCCTCACTCTGTGTCTGACAGGTATCGGACACCATGTTATGTCTAAGTGTCTGTTTCCGGTGTCCATGTTGGTGTTCATACTACATATGTTATGGTGCCTCAAATTCTTGATCCTATATATGTCTTCTCAATATCTACAATCCATTAAGAGAAAAGAAGTATGATGATAGGAAACCAGGAACATTACTATTGAAAGAAAACACTAAAACAGAAAAAACGGATAAAAAGAACAGCTAGTGCATTCATACCATTTTAAACTTCCTGTGAACACCAATAAGTTCAAAGGCACAAATAATTCTTTCCTTTTGGAGGCAGACGGATGATGGTGGGTTTGGATTTAAATATTTTTTACTGTGAAGTTTTGAACTTCTTAGAAATCTTCAATGGGAATAAGCAACCTAAGTGTGTATGCTCTTAGAAATGTATAGTTGTATCTAACTTCAGTTCTTTTTTCAATATTGCCTATAGATCTATATTATACTCTTTTCTTATTAAACTATATTCCTCACAGACAGATGCAGAGAGACTGTACAGAAGGCTCACCCAACTGAAGAACAACGACGACACTCCTCGACGGCAAAGGCGTGATGGATGTTTGGGACTTTTTGGTCATAAAGTTGATATGTTAGATCATTATGAAAAGACATTAGGAGACATTGCAGACAATGTGAGAATAGAACAGCGTTCATTGGCAGGAAAGGTAATTTATCTATCATGTCTCCTAATAATAACCTTCAGGACTTAAGTAATAATTTTTTTTCCAACAGGGTTGTTTAATGTCTAGTGTGGTTTACACCCTATACCAGAATAACAACTTTTCATGGTTAAATTGAATATATAATATATGCACTTGTTTAACAACTACTTTCAATTTATAAGGAAGTTCCAGCTGCATTTGTCTCATTTAAGTCACGATTTGGTGCTGCAATAGCTCTAAACATTCAAGAAAGTGTAAATCCCACACACTGGATTACTGAGCAAGCTCCAGAACCTCAAGATGTTTATTGGCCTTTCTTTTCTGTCACATTCATTAGAAGATGGATCAGCAAGCTGGTGGCTTTTGTTGCCTGCAATGTTCTTACAATGCTATTTTTAATCCCAGTTGCTCTGGTACAAGGTCTTACCCATCTTGATCAGTTGGAAACCATGTTCCCTTCTCTGAAAAGCATACTGAGAATGTAAGTAGGAAATGTTACCCATTGAACTTTTCCTTTCCCTACTTACGCATGCTATATAACCAGATCATATATATAAACATTTGTGCATTGCGTTACATGAGAAATGGGAATTATTTTCAGCCCAATTTAAGTACACATCTTTGGGAAAGACTTGATTTTCTATCCTCTTGATTGTTTTCTGTGTGTTTTTTAATTGAGGGTCTTCAAGTGATACTCAGAAGGGTTACATTTTGTTCATAGTTTTTGGTTGCATTCTGTTAGTTGGCTTGACTAGTATTCTGAGTTGTTGCGTTTTTTTTTTTCTGTCTTTCATTATTTACTCTGGCTAGGGAAGGAAGCTACATAATTCCTCTCCCTCTCTTTGATTTTTTCTTTTTCGCTCCACTATTTTTTTCTTATACAGGAAAATGAAAATGATACATTTCTTATTTTCATTTTCGTGCTGTGTACTTCTAATTTCTCCAGCTTGTGCAGTTTTTATGAGATAGAACATAGAATATATGCAGGCTAATTGGATTAGATAGGTAGATTTGGTGAACCAGTATTGGTGGGTGTACTGAGTTGCAAAATTGGATGTATTATAAAATTTTAAGAATTTTGAATTCACTTTGACGGCTTGTAAGTTGCAACAATGTTTTATTTTTTTTGATGAGAAACAGTAACAGTGTGAATGGCAACTAAAGTAGAGGTTCCTATGTCTGCTTGTTGCAGGGCAGTTGTCAGCCAAGTTATAACAGGATACCTTCCCATTTTGATTCTTCAGATGTTTTTGTCAGTTGTGCCACCGATTATGATTATGCTTTCATCTTTGCAAGGATACATATCATGGAGTCAAATACAAAAAAGTGCATGCACTAAAGTATTATGGTTTACTATATGGAACATTTTCTTTGCAAATGTATTATCAGGGTCAGCTTTCTATCGATTGACGATTTTTCTTGAGCCCAAAGAGTTTCCCAGAGTACTAGCTGAAGCTGTACCAGCACAGGTCAGAACAATTGCTTGTTTCACAACTCAAAATTCTGCAATATTTTCTATAGATCTCACCATATTGAGGGAATACTTCAAATGAAAATTTATGATTATTTGCTGATGCTGTGAGGAAACTGCTTCATATGTTGTGCATAAGATGTTCATAATTTATATACTTCATATCTGGTGCAGGCATCATTCTTCATAGCATATGTTGTGACATTCGGATGGACTAACATAGCATCAGAACTCTTTCAATTGATTCCACTTCTTTACAACTACTTTAATGTAATTTTTTGTGGAGATAGTGACACTGATGATTTTGAGGCACCATCAATTCCTTACCACAGTGAAATTCCCAGGATTCTTTTCTTTGATCTTCTTGGTGTTACATATTTCATCCTTGCTCCTCTAATACTTCCATTTCTCTTAGTCTACTTTTGTTTGGGATACATCATTTATCGCAACCAGGTTTGCAAATTGTTTTTGTTTTCCTCTTTCCATATATACTCTTATCTTCCTTATTTCTTGTATAATATGCATTTAATATAGCATAGCTAGCATATTACCTTATTAAAAATGATCACTTTGCAAACTTAAGACGATTTGAGATGCAAATACAAGTGTTATCAGATTATCACAACAACAGCTTGTCACATATGGTCTAACTCTGGCAAGTTTGAACATGATGTCTTAAATTTCCCATGTGATTACTAAAGTTCTTATGATGTCTTCAATTTTGTTTCTGTGACAGCTTTTAAATGTTTATGTGCCAAAGTACCATACTGGAGGAGAGTTTTGGCCTACAGTGCACAACTACACAATTTTTTCATTGATACTGATGCATATTATAGTAATTGGGATATTTGGGCTGAAGAAGCTTCCACTTGCATCTGCTTTGATTCTACCTCTTCCTATTCTCACTCTTCTATTCAATGAGTATTGCCGGAAACGCTTCTTTCCTATTTTCAAGTCTTATCCTACAGAAGTATGGTGGTTGAAAACTCATTCTAATTTGTTTTAACTTTTTGTTGTTGATTACTTTGTCTACTATACATTTTTCTTGTTTAGTTACCAAGTTATGAGTATTACTACTGCACTTTTTGCATGCCCTGATAAGCATTTAACTTCTCATTGTTAACATTGTCTTGGTTCTTGTCACTCATAAAAGTCACCTTATAATGTCTTATTGTACTTTTTATGATGTTCAATTGGTTGTTGGGTTGGCTTCACCAAAGTTGTCACAATTATGAGGAACTGTGTTCAGTGTAGAGAAACACATGTTGCTATTATGATTATAGCATTTCCTTCTGCTTTGAAGTAACTTACAGCTGAGTATTGTTCTTGCAATCTGATGAAGCTAAGTGTGGTGCATGCAGTGTTTGATCAAGAAGGACAGAGAAGACCAAAATGACCCTAACATGTCTGAATTTTATGATAAGTTGGCCAGTGCATATAATGATCCAGCTTTGATGCCAATCAAATATTCAGGAAGGTGTGGTAATAACCCCAGGCTTCCTCTACTTAATAACTTAAAGGTTTAAGTTCATAATTAGCTTCTTATGGCTTCCCTTGTAAGTAACAATGTAGAGTTTAACACATGGTTTGTTATGCTGGTAAGACAATGTACCTTCAACTTCTGACTTTGAATTTATATTTGATTATCCTCTGTAAGTTGCATATGTTCTCTTGATATTTGCATGAAATATTGTTGCCACTCAATTTGGATAAACTTGTTCTTACACAATACTTATGAAACAAACAAAAAAATGTTGCTCATTTTCTAAAATTAATTTTTGCATAAATGCTATTTTTCATACCTTGGTTATTGTGTAAGTTAAATATTAACTTTTGAAAAAACAAACAACTAGTATTAGAGAGTTTTGGTAAATTAAATTATGCATAAAATAATTATACGTTTGAAGAACTTATTTTATTTGTTAAGAAAAAATTATATAATCATGCCCATGTCTGAATTCCCAATCATTTTTTAATTGCATAGTCAATAGGTAAATAAATATCATATAATAAATAATACATCTAAATACTGTATTACTTGAGAGTAGAAATATGAAAAACATAATTTAGTCTATTTTGTTGTTGTTGCTTATAAAAACTAAGAGGAATAAAACGGTGTAAAATAGTATTATATATGTCATTAATCAATTGCAAACCACCATGATAAGTTTGTGATTTGCGATTGCATAATATAAGGAAACAACGCTTTTCCATTGTCTATGATCATATAATTCATTGTTTGAGAAATATCTTAATAATCCTTGTTTTGAATACAAAATTCACCTTAAAAACTGATTCAAAGCCTTGAGTAATAATAATATATATTTAACAACACTTTTGTTTTATGGACCATTTTAATTATACAATTTTTACTCCTACATTAACTTTACATTCAATATTTGACAAAAATGCTAAACGATACTATTATCCATTTACGTTGAGACTCAATTGTGACATCAACATTTTAAAAATAAAACATTAGAAGAATGGTATAAATATATCAGTACAAAATATCATGATATTTATATTTATAAAAACATGACAGTGACAACTTTCTTTGATCTGTTGGTAGAGAACAATACCTTCCAAATGTTCCTCACGAAAGCATTATTCATTTTAATGTGTTTTGTGTTTGTTTTCTTGTCAACTTCTTATTTGTTGCCAGTTTCTGTTAAGACCTTTTATTTCTTGCTGAGTCAATACAAATAAAATAAGTCCAAATGGACCAAACTTTGTCCTAAAAAACATTTCATTCTGTTCCTTACAACTGTTTAAGAAAAACAAACCATGAATATTTCTTAAGACACATTATAATGTTTAATGATCTTGTGATCAAATTTAAGACAAGTTTTTGGGTCCCAACTTACTGAATTTTGTAGTGACTATAAGAAAAAGTAAATGTACTTGTAAGAAGTTTGCAGATAAAAACATCAAAGATGACACAACAATGTAAAATCATCTGAATAAATTGATGTACTATAAGGTTATATAATTGTGGCTTGAACGAAATTATGTTCCTGGTGGGGTATTGAAGCAATTCTATTCTCTTGCCTTCATTTCATAAGACAAGAGCAAAAAAACACCTTAATTTTATATTATTATGTTTTTTGTGTTTTAAGATACTACCACATTCAAATAACTATGGTTTTTATTCTAGAACTCAAAGGATCTTAAATAAATCACAAAACAATATGAAAACATAGCTCAACTAATTCCAAGCTATAATCCAAACGCCAACTGCAACTTCCTATGGTTTCTGCATCTTAGTTCATAGATTTTGGCTACACAGGATTTTTCTTTTCTGTTTTTCCTTTTCTTGACAAAATGCTGCGTAGTTCTGTCTGAAATCTTCTGCATGTCTAGAAAAATTTGCCAGAAAGAGCAAATGGTGAACAGCGTGAAAATCATAATCTTAAAATAGATACTAAATCAAATATTGTTTTAATATGTAGCAGTGACCAATTCAAGCTAGAACTACAGCATAAAACATATTTAAATTCTTATATATGTTCACAGAAAGTGAAATCTAAATACCCTTTATCCAGATCCAACCAGCTTGCACCAGTTACAAAGTCTGAGAAGCTGCCAAATGTTCTATATAAAGCTTAATTTATACAGAAACAAACAAATGGAGCCAATATCAGTGTGTGACCTTTTCCCCTCTAAAAACTGAACCATTCCAAAGTTTCACTCACCACACTACCCCTCCTTATAAAAGCCTAAACAAGCACAAAAATTTCACAGCAAAACCAAGTTAGGTACCTTAAAAGAACCTGTTAAGAATTGGACTTTAAGTCTAACTTAACCCTACAAAACTAGCTTGTAAAGTGAGGTTTGCATCTACTTATATACTATAAACTCGTGTTACTTATAGTCGACGTGGAATCTCCAACAGAATCACTTAGAACTTAAAAGTGTAAGAAAACCAAGGAGGCAAGCAGTGTAACTTCTCATAGGAAAATGGCAAGGAAGAGAAAGGTTTCTGAAGAAGTTGAAGAGAGAAATCCATCTGATGAAACCATGGCATGGGATGAGGTGATAAAGGAAGCTGCTGCACTAGGAAGTGGCAGAAGATTGAGGAAGAGATTTGTTGGGGTGAGACAAAGGCCTTCAGGAAGATGGGTGGCTGAAATAAAGGATACAATTCAGAAGATAAGAGTGTGGTTAGGAACCTTTGATACAGCTGAGGAAGCTGCAAGAGCCTATGATGAAGCTGCATGTCTTCTTCGAGGTGCCAACACCAGAACAAACTTCTGGCCTAATTCTCAATCTTCCTCAACTCCTGTTCTTCCCTCAAAGATTACCAATCTCCTCCTTCAAAGGCTCAAAGCAAGGAACAACACTAGAACAAAGCCTTGCACTGTTTCTTCAACCAACCAGCAACAAAACCAACAAGAAGATGTACGTGGAACTGAGTCAACATGTTTCACATTGGACCAATTCTCAGATTTGCTTAATGACTCTGAAGATTACAGCACGAACAACAATGAGTTTGGCAATGACAGTGCACAAATTGATTGCATCACAAGTAGCCTTGAATCGTGTTTGAATGAGAATGATGATTGCAGGGAAAAGGAAAAAGAAACGGAAATGGAATTTGACTTCAACAGTGTGACACAGACATCAAGTGCTGATGTAAATTCAGGAGAGGAAAGAGAGGAAGACAGTGAAGAAGGAAGTGATTTGAGTGTTCAGGATTTTCAGTTCCTGGACAATGTTGTTCCATCCAGTTATCAATATTCAGTATTTGAGGTCACTGAAGAGATTGAGGAGCAGTTGGAGGCTGAGAACTGTGGTGATGAGCCTTCAATGTTTAGAGATGTCATGAAGAGAATGAAATATGAGAGGAAGTTTTCAGCTTCCCTCTATGCCTTCAATGGAATACCTGAATGCTTGAAGTTGAAAGTTGAATCAGGAAACAAAGATAGAAGTGGGGTTTGTATTTCTAATGAACTAACCAACCTCAAGATGGCTTGCAGCAAAAACAAAATTGAGGGTATTGAGAAGAATGAAGAACAAATAGAAGCAATGGATAGGAAAGAACCACAAATATCCAGTATTGATGATGAACTGTTACTATGGAATTCACTTGATCTTCCTGTTATTTGTTGTGTTAACTAGCTACCATTCAACCAGTTTCATTCATTTATGTAACTTTTGAAATATGCTATGAAACATGTACGGTAGCATCGGATTTATGAAATGAAAAATATTTTATAGTAAATACTGTGTAGTTATTTATTTCTACAATCATATTTCCTTGGCTAATAGTTCCAAACAAACGTCCCCTAAATTACGCAACCTGGCGACAACGTCCAATTAAAAGAATTTCAAATTATGTAACTTAATAATATTTTTATATTGAGTAATCTGTAAACCATTTTTGAAATCAAATTTTTACTTTCGGATTGGCCAATCTGCTATTTGATTTTTTACTTTTGAAGGAAATTGCATGCATGTGGTGCAAGAGAGACATGTCTTCTAGTGTTTTCAGTTCGACTTATATCATTTTAGGGTACTAAATTTAAAATTTGAATTTTATAAAAACTTGAAACATAATGTGAAACTTATTTATGACCCTTAGTGATATCAATTAAAATTTAATTTGCCATGAAGGCATTTATCCTCCTGTAAATAGTACTGTTTCCATTGCTTTTTAGGTCATCGCACGTATTATTTTGCTGTAATGTAACCTTAATGTGAGTCCTAATGAAGATAAATTACAGTTTTATTGGATATTTGGATGAATATATTCTTCTAACCAGGCATGTTATATAAAATTAAGTATATCTAAACTTCCAACGTTTCTAAGATCCCGAATCCATTTTTGAATTATTAACCAGTCAAAATTGTGAAACTATAATCAAAATAATAACTGTGAATTAAATAACCAAGAAGTCTTTCCCTAATGATCCACAATATTATCCAAAATTATAAAATCTGAAAATATTATGAATCAATCAATCCAAAAGATCTCGGACAAGTAAAATCCTTCAAAATTGCCAGCGTACAGTGAGCCAGGAAAATTTAAATTCTCAGTACCAGTCTGAAATGAGGTTGCATTCAACATGAGTAATGTGAAATTAGATTTATGAGAAAACAAGGGCTAATCTGCAAAAGTAGTAGGCAGCCTAGGCATCCCTTCCAAATAGCAACAGTCATTTACAGCACTTGGTTGAAAACCATACACATACTGTGAGTTAGGGGCTATTTAGCTTTTCCCAAGAAATTAAATGACCAAGAGATAGGAACAACTAGTTGAACACCATTGTTAACGAACCAAATCCCATATTTAGGATTGGCTCATTATAATGTTTACCCATAGAAAAACGGGGGGTACCAGAGGAAAGATACTTATATGTACAATGAAAGCTTATTCACATAAAACACAAGGCTTATTTAAGTCTCTTGTGATCCTAAGCTCTTTGCTCTAGAGGACGCGAAGCTGTGCAAGGAAAGCAGCACACAGATCCAAGAAAAGAAACTGTGGACCCTGCACCCTTTGAAGATCAAGCAGATACTTTTCTTCCCGAGTTTTGTAAAGCTGTGAAAGTGAACGTAAGAATTAGAGAATATTCTGGAAAAATACAAATACCCAATAACAACAGATGAATTAGTTAATTAAGAAGACAATCTCCGTCCCCCAAGGGTATACCCCTGCCAAAAAACAGGAATGATTTAAATATCACGTGAGGGAAGGAAAATAATAAGACGACTCTTTAGGTTTTTCTACTTTTGCGATTCAGCTGTGGCTTTAATTTAGCAACTACTCATCCGACCATCAGAGCAAAAACGTCATTACTGATGCCATAGAAGATTTTTTTTTTATATCACATTATGTAAAACATTATGGTTTTAAAGGTAAATTACCTGCACTTCAAATTTGACCACGTTTGCAGTAGAAATAGCATCATTCTCAATAATGTTGGAGTCATCTCCAAAGTAATGGTTGTTACCGTGCACATTATTGTTCACCATTCCTTCGTGATGGCCAGGAATGGCAGCAACCCACCTGCACTTCATGTTGTAGTGTCCAATTTTCTTCCAACAAACATTTAACTCTTGCAAAGCTTTAAGGACCTCAGTCATTATTTCTCGAGGATGGGCTCGTGACTGTCACAAGATAATGAACAAAAGTAACACGACATCAAACTACATTTTTTATGGCAACTACTACAAAAAATCAGACAACCGTTAGATAGAAAGTATAAACACTAGTTAGTTCTTCACAACTGCAATATCGTGGTGCACATATCCAGAGAGGAAATAAATTGTACAAAATACAACACAGACAAATTAAACATTGACATCCAACAAATTCCTCTCAAACAGCAACATCACCATGGGTGACACTGTCGTACCTGAAGCCCAAGCGCCCATTTCCTTTCAACGGGGAACTGTGGCCTCGATCCTACTCCTGGATAATCCATATAGCCTGGAAAGCGTTGTCCAACAACTGAAGAAGCAACTTCATTGGAATGCATTTGGTTAAAACTGGAATCCTAGCAAAAACAATATAAACCCAAAATTAATGAGCTTTGCATTGGATTCAGTTTTAAATGGAAATATAATATCAAGTAACGTTAGGTTCCATTGTTATAAATCCACAAAGAACCAAAGTCAGGCTAGAAAGACATTTAATGTCAAGGTTAAAATGATAGAAACAACTGAGATCAATGTGATGAAACTCGTATTACAGGAATCAAATCCAGGACCACAGCAGCTCATTGAGGAGCTGGTTTCCCACCCTAAGTTTACCCTGCCCCTCCCCTTCCTCTACTCCCTTTACATTCTATAAAATCCCACCTCTTCCCTCCTCCTTTACACCTTACTAAAAAGCTCTTATAAAGCTCTCCCCCCTTCACCCCTTTTCTCACATTTCAAATGCAACCTTCGGTTGGAGTATCCAATTACCCAATTTTCTGCTGTCCCTTCCCATCACTTTGGCTTTCACCAACAGAACACAGAGGTGCCAAACATATACTAACACATATCACAAGCAATCATATAGCCCAGTTTGCATAGGGATAATATACACAAACATCAGAAAAATGTCTTATTTCTGAATCATTATCAGAGCTAAATGACTAAATCAGAAAATGGGGACCAACTACTTATGAAATATTAAAAAAAGGGGAGCTTAAAGAAACCCACCATGGACTCCTGAAACTCAGCACCAAGATAACCACTGGAAACCCGGAATCGATTGTCCAATAGCAAATAGTATGCTACAGTACCCTGAAATATATAGATGGTAGTAAGAGACAATCTAGCAAACGTAGAAGGAGAAAGCCATAGGCACAAACCTCATTTTGTATCCTGTTCCGAAGGGATTCAATCAATTGATTCCTGTCAAATCCCATCTTCACCACTTCCTGAAGAATCTCTTCATCAATCTACAAAACCATGATATCATTTAGACTGATTATAATACATCAAGTAATACACACAACAATTTCCAATGTGAATGAATGAGAAGTGCAAAAGTTTGAAAACAGAAAGTAGCTGAAAAGATACCAGAACCCGAAAAGATACCAGAACCCTTAAGACTTGTGAAGTCACTCAAGGTTTCCAACCAGGCATTTCACTTCAAAAATAGTATTCTCAACTATATTTCTCATGAACCATTTATAATATAATATAAAGAAGAGTGAAAACGGAAGCAGAAAGAGAATGACAAATAAAGATATAAAAATAAACCTTTTTGGCCTGTTGCAGTGTATCTGGTGGGGGCACAGCCAAATAACGTGGAAGACGAGCTTGGAACCATGGGTGTTGACGGATCTCAGGTATGGTCATTCTCCTCATAGGATCAACCACAAGCATCCCTGGTATCAAATCCCTAGCACCAGGTGATAGATGACTTGGAAGGGTGTATATCCCACCCTACATGAAACAACCAATGTTTAATTCAAACACTCCTGTTGCATTAATATAAATAACTCAAAACTACAACCTTTCCATTTGCAAAGTTTCAGAAGATTAAAATGATTAAAAAATGGACAAAGGAAAAAGAAAATGCACATAGCAGAAATAAACATAAAAAGAAGCAGGAACTGAACACATGGAAAATTAGCCACATATCCAAGGCCTGGGTAGTTTTCACACTCAATAAAAAGAAGGAACAGAAAGCAGGAAACCTATTTATTTAATATTAATCAATACTATTGATTAACTAAATAAAATCAATATCAATAATACCTTTATTTTCTTGAAGAGATTTGGAATGTTTTCATCATCAAAAGGAAGAGTGCCGCAAAGAAGAGCATATAAAATTACACCACAGCTCCAGACATCCACTTCAGGTCCAGCATACAATTTCCCGGAGATAACCTGTGACAAAATAACCAAGTATAGCAGCTAAGAAATACAAATCACAAGATAAAATATAAACACACCACACACGCACACATTCCTCAACAATAATAAAAAAAATAACCATCATCATTGTGTATCTCATTACAAAACAAAGAATTTCAAACCTCAGGAGCTGCATAGTTAGGGCTTCCACAGCTGGTTTTAAGAAAGTGACCATCACGCATGATGTTGCTCAAGCCAAAATCAGCAATCTTGACATTCCATTTGGAGTCCAAAAGTAAATTCTCAGGCTTCAAATCTCTATGAACCACCATATTCCTGTGACAGTACTCCACACCAGAGATTATCTGCTTCCAAAATCAGAAATTAGCTTGAATAATGTGTGACAGTTGTCTTCTCAACTACACAAAATAGTAAACAATCCCACCTGTTGAAAAAAATTGCGAGCTTCATCTTCCTGCAACCTACCTTTCTCTACTATGTAATCAAAGAGCTCTCCAGATTTCACATACTCCATAACAACATATATGTCAGATGGAGTTTCTATGACTTCATAAAGCCGTATAATGTGAGGATGCATGAATAATCTTAAAATTTTGATTTCTCTCCTCACTGCAACAAGTTTTGATAAAAGAAAGGGGGAAAAGAAATGATAAGTATATTTAATTAATAAATGACTGAGAAGTAGAAAGCATAAATTTTGTAAACTCAAGCATCAGGAAAACAGTAATATTTGTCCTCAAACTCCACACCATTAGAATATAAGGATAACAGGATTAGAAAATGCAAAAGTCCTTGAACCTTACAGATCAATATTCACAAACCAAAGCAAAATGCTGCAAATATTGGAAAATCTAATACCAAAACAACAATTAGATGATGATTGAAATTTATTGATAAAAAACAACAAACCTTTTTCTTCCATTTCCATGTTCTTTATCTTGCGGCGATTTAGGATCTTGATTGCAACCTTATGACCAGTCAATACATGTTCTGCAATTTTCACCTTGCCAAAAGATCCAATCCCAAGAGTTTTTCCCAGTTTATAATTTGGTAGAAACATGTCGAGGCCAGCACCACCTCGGCCAGCTGGTCCATCCATTTCTAAATCTATAGGCAAATTTGTGGAAGAAACAACATAAAAAATCAGGCCAGTAAAAGTATATCCAAGCATAAAATGGAAAGTATATTGAAATCTACTTCAGATGCAAACATAAAAAATAATAGTAGAATGAAGGGAGGAACAAGCAAAATCATCCATGAGCAGTCACAAGGGTTTACAGCTCAAGTACAAATCCAATTGTCACCTCAGCTGCACTTTTCTTTGAGAGCAAGGATTGATAATCCAATTGAAACCAACCTTTAAAATGAAGGACGGGTTCAGAGAATAAACAGGGATGGTTCCCATTGTGCAACTTACACTAAGGATAGTGATATTTTGACCCACTTTTTTTGACCCACTTTTAACCCACAATCACCCTTCAATTATCTATTTTGATTTTTTTAGTGGTGTGATGTGATAATCTAAGGGTAATTGGAGTGGTGGGTTAAAAGTAGGTCAAAATATCATTATCCCTACACTAAAAGACTGAAGATAAATAAACAACTCCGCAATATAAAGGAAATATTAATTGTTCAATTTCTGAAACCTGTTAAATACTTTCACTGGTAGTAGTCCAAAGGTGGATAACTAGTCACTTCCACCATTTCAAATAATTGGCATCTAAGGTTTTGCACAACAGGGATTAACATGGTAGTAGAGTTGGGATTCAAATCATGAATTGGAAGGCCTATTTTCTGAAATAAATATCAAACCATATCATAAACAGTAAGATTCATGAACAATAATAAAACATAGTGTGTAAAACTAACACATTTAAAAGCACAAATTCATACCTAAAAATATAAATCTAGTAGCAATTTAACATAAAGAAATGTATAAAACATCAAAACACACCCACGCATCTATTAGCATTTCAAACTCAAATAGCTAACAAAACAGCATATAAAGCACAAAAACAAACAAAGATCCAAATCATAACAGCATGGAAGAAAAATAGTGGCTGCTGCAACAAAGCAGAAAAGCTGAGGCACCACAATAAAATACACAGAAATGGTGGAAAAAGGAAGTGGTTTACTCTGTTTCATCCAGAGTAACAAACAACAGGTGAAGAAATGAAGGAGACCACAAGAATGAGTGAAAATTTACAGAGGACCACCCTGGTTCAGATTGGATATAAAATTCAGTGTGTTCCCTCTCATTTTACCCAATTTTTCAACAAAAGAAGACATTACTGGGGCACAACCAATTCTGCCTGGATGGCACAATTCATGTGCGTGATGTGATTCATGTAGGATTCGTTTGATTCATCAACATTTCAAGAACAAAATCTCAACACACAATTGTTAATGCCAAGGCCTAGAATCGTATCCTATCATTATTGTATTGTATATCAGATTACGAAGCACCTAACATAGAAACGGAAACTGCCACACCTATAATCTCCAAAATGTAGGACATGACAATATATACATATATATATATATATATATATATATATTGAATATCATTATGAAATATTTAAATCAACAATCAATATAACTCCATCCGGCGTCAAACTATACAAGTAATAGTGTCATTAATTATCCTTAATTTGGGGGAACATTCCTATATTCTCTAAACTAACCTTTTCTTTGATAAAAATCTCTCGTTCCACTAATTGGAAATGCAAATTGATAATAATAAAATCCAGATTAACAAAAAATAACACTAAACTATTTCTTTACGGAGACTAACAATTTGAAACAAACTAAACTTCTGAACTGACAAATATTTTGAAACTGAGGAATTATTTTCTACCATTCATACAATTTTACCGTGTTTAAGTATCACAGTTAGCAACTTGTATCAGCGGGCTCCTATGGTATTCTACAATTACCAAAAGTAGAAACAGAAACAAAGCATAAAAGGCACCCTATGTACCTCAGTGACCCATTCTGCTGCCTTACCTTAGGTGCATCTTTAACTTTACTGTTTTTCAATTTTTCCAACCATGAATAAGCTACTATAAGCTTAACAACAACAGATTTTTTCAAACGTTGACATCTACCACTAAACACCAGCTATTGTTCCACTTTGTTGGAAGTGTAAAAGGCATCTACTGCTCCAAAAGTAATGGATGTACATACCATAATAGTAACAGTAATCACAGAAAACAGAAGCTGAAAACTGATAGACGTTACAACAATAACAATAATACATCATGAAGAAAACAATAATATACGAATCCATTCAATATTAAAAAAAAATAAGGAAATCAACATAAAATTAAAACTAAAATTTAAATTACAATAAAATCTAAGAACAATTCAACGGAAAAAAAATTCTAAGCAATGGTAGCCATTTGTTATTCACACGCAACGCAATCCAGAATCTCAAATCTGGAAATTGGTAAACTTCCGAGATCGAAAGCGCTTGTTTATGTTCCCAAAAGTAAAGAGAAGAATATAATCTTAGCACAAAGAGAAAAGCGAAATTAACGAAGAGAGCAAGAGAGAGAATTGTTTAAGGATTGAGAAGGGATAAGGCTCACCCTAGTGGTGTTGGAGTGAACGGAGCTTGAGATTGAGGAAGAACGATGAGATTAAAGGAACCCTAAAGTTGAAGATTGGAAAGAGGAAGAACAAAAGAGGAACAAAGCATCGCGTTCTCCTTCGATTTTTGCATCTGCGTCAGCGATGCTATTACGCGACAAAAGACGGTGCGTTTCAATCTCAGATGCTTTGGCTAATCGTTGGATTCTAATTCTAAAACATCTATTTTTACGCGTTATTACCATATTACCCATGCTAACGGAGAAATAAGTGACCATTGTAATTACAATATTACATCTTGGTTGTTTTTTCTTATTAACAAATAACGAATATTAATACAACAGAATCTTTTACAATTAAAATTATCTCGATGATGATTAAATTATAACACCTATAAAAAGTTTCCACATATAAAAACTTTTCAATATTAACTTGTTAATATAATTTTGAAGAGATGTGTTGTTATGGACAAGGAACACCTGGATCTTCTTTTCCTTCAGACAATGAAGACTCTGATCAAATCCTTGAAGAAGACCATGAAGACTTAACATCCACTGTGGTCTCCAGAAAAGGACAATAAAGAAAGTTTTACCTGTGACACAGTAATTTTACTCTTTCCTGAGTAATAGACTGAAGGGTAAAACAACACAGTTACCACATTACCGACACTACAAGTTTGTGGTCATTTAAAACCGGTTCAACAAGTTATAAGTCAAAAAATTTTCTATAAAAAGAGTCTGTAAGACCCTTATGCTGGGCAAGAAACTCAGAACCCCTCCCTCTCTCTAAAATCTCTTTCCTCAATATTAACCTGTTAATATAATTTTGAAGAGATGTGTTGTTAAAACCTTAAACATGTAATTAAAGTTTTTGTAGTTAAAAGTGTATTGTTTTTTTTTTTTTATGTATGGGTCTTTTGAAAATTTCACCGGAGTGATATAAATAAAATATGAATTTAACTTACTTAAAATATTGATATTATTTTTTATCCAAAATTTAAAAATAATAAATTTAAAACTTTTTTTTATATTGTTCAATATAATCTTTTGACTCATTTAATTTTCTGACAATTATTTTAAATGTAAGTAATGCTCTACCAATAACATTTACTCAACTATGCACTTACATAAGGATTGTATTGAAGCAAAAACGTATCTAGAGTTTCTTAGAGTAACACCACTCCCATCCAAATAATGTGAATATTAGGAGGCTAACTTAGTGGAATGAAAAAAATAAAAGGAAATGTACTCACTAGAGAAAATATATATATATATATATATATATATATATATATATATATATATTACAGAATTGCATAATAATTTATATGAAATATAAATTATTATGATTACATTTTAAATTAATCTAAGAACTTTAAACATAGGAGAAAGAGAATATGTACAGTAGTAATTAATAATATAACGTTGTATTCTTAAATTTTTAGTAAACATGACACCTACTGAAATCTTACATAAATACAAATGCATGATTTTTGTCCATACATATCCAAATCAAGATTTATTAGCACAAAGGATCTTACTTAACATAATCTACCCTATAGAAAATGAATACAATTTGGTTTGGCTCATTACATTGCATCTATTCGAGTCCAAATTCTCAATTTTGGTGTTGTTTTTTGCTGAAAATTAAAAATATAATATATTAATATTTTAAAATTAGTGTTGATCGATATATTTAAAAGACGTACAAAGAAATGGTACAGAAAAATTCAGCAAAAAAATCCAAATTTATATAGATTATGTTAGGTCAAAGATGAAGTTGCAACCATGGGTGTTGTTGGATCTCAGATACTGTTATCCTTTTGATAGGTTCCACATTAAGCATCTTTGATATCAAATCTCTAGCTTCGGGAGATAGGTAAGATGGAAGAGTGAAAACCCCTCCCTGTAAGAAAATAAAGAGAAAAACAAGAAGACGAAATTAGATCTTCTTTAAACTAGCATCATTCAGAGAATAATGTTTATTTAAAAGTTTATATCAATCAATAACATAATGCCATAAAATTAAAAATACCTTTATTTTGGTAAAGAGATTTGGAATGTTTTCATCGTCAAAAGGTAGAATTCCACAAAGAATAAAATACAGAACTACACCACAACTCCATACATCAACTTCAGGTCCAATATATAATTTTCTGCACATAACCTGTGAAATTTAAAGCAACCAATAAATAACACGTGTTAGCAGCATACCATTTAATATTTACTAAATTCGTCTTAATTATTCATACTTAATTAACTAGTCTTGTTTTTTACAACTTTTATTTTTTTAATAAATTTGAGGTAATAGTAAAGTGAGAGGTTTTTTAACATATGGACAAATTTATTCAAAAACAAAAATTGACAAGTCGAAAAATAATTACTGGTCATAGATTAAGTCGTTTGAATTTATGACGACTTCAAAATAAAATTGTGAGAATTTCATATGATGGGGTTTCACTGGAAAAATACAAACACAAATGAGACCTGAGTCCAATTACATAAGACATTGACATCACTCTCAACCCAAAACCTTAATGCAATGGGTTCATGGGTCTTTATTCTTATATAGTGCTCTACTTTCTCATATCTGGTTAATGTGGAACTTAGACTCACACTTGGATTCCTAACAATCTCTCCCTCAAGAGTGAGTCCCTTCAACCACATTCCCAACCACGAGTACTACTTTTCTGCCATTTTCTGTACCGCTGTTCTTCTTAACGGGACACGCTTATCTGGAACTCTTGCTAGCCTTAAGGTTTTGGGTTGAGAGTGGTGTCAATTCCTTATGTGGTTGGGCTCAGGTCTCATTGATATTGTATCTCTCCAGTGAAACCCCTTCTGTAAACCTAACAAAGTTCTCATAATTTTATTTTTGAAATCGTTAAAAGTTCAAGCAACTCAATTTATAATCAGTTATTATTTTTTGACTTGTTCGGTTTCGTAATTTTTAGAGAAATTTGATCGAAATAGGTAAAATGTTCAAACCTCAGGAGCTCCATAATTAGAGCTTCCACCACTTGTGTTAAGAAAGTGACCACCATGCATGATGTTGCTCCAGCCAAAACCAGTTATCTTGACATCACAAACGAAGTTCAGAAGTATGTTTTCAGGTCTCAAATCTCTATGAACCACCATTTTATTGTGACAATACTCCACTCCAGAGATTATCTACTTTCAAAGAATGTAAAAGAATTAAAAATACTTTATACACAATTAATTCAGAAGTTTTTCCTTGCAGTTTGTAGAATTTTTTGTGAGAGATTCAAAATGTCTTACCTGCCGAAAAATATTACGACCTTCATCTTCTTCTAACCTACCCCTTTCTATTACGTAATCAAAAAGCTCTTTGGAAGCATACTCCATAACAACACATATGTCAGTTGGAGTTTCTATGACCTCATGAAGTTTTATGATGCTAGGATGCTTAAGTAATCTTAAAATTCCATGTTCTAATTTCACTACGAAACAATTTGACAAAAGGAAAGAGAAAATGTTAGGAAATTGCAAGTCAAGTAGATATAAAATTAATAATTTATAATATATAAATAAATATAAACTTTGTTTTACAGTTTGATTTTGCTGCATTGAGTTCCATGTAAATTTCATATTCATTTGAAAAATACAACACCAATGAACATCAACGACACTTGAGTTCAATTAGATAAGACATTGACACAGCTTTTATCCTTGTATAATGTTCTATTTTTTCATTTCTAACCAATGTAAAACTTAGATTGAGACTTAAATTCTTAACGATAGGTATACACCGGTATATTCCGCAACAAAAAAATTGTCAGAAAAGAAGGGCAAAAGGAAAAAGAACTAAAGGCATATAATTAGTAACGTATTAATAATAATAAAATATATATAAACCTTGTTCTTCCATTTTCATATTCTTTATATTGTCACGTTTAAGGATCTGGATGATGACCTTCTTCCCAGTCAACACATGTTCTGCAATTTTCATCTTCCCCAACATAGATACAAAGCCAAGTGTTTTTCCCACTTTATAATTTCTTAAAAACATATCCATGCCTGCATCACTACCTTCTTCAGTTCCTCCATCCATTTTTGAAATCTAGAAGCAAAAATATTGAAGAAATAAAGCAAAAATTAGGCACCTAGAAATAATATCTATTTTCACAAGCATAGATTATAAAGTCTTTAAACATCCTTAAACAAAATATTTGATTAAATTAGCATTCACTAACAGTGATTCCACCAAAAGAGAGACCAAGAAATAAAATTTGAAAAAAATAAAAAATAAAGCTTTATTTTTGAGAAATCTCCACCTGATGATATACTGTTCTATACTTATTCTTAAGAAGAAGAAAAAAATTCTCCCTCAAATATTAAAAATATAAATAGAGGGCTTAAGGTATCTATATATATTTTTTGTAATAAGAATCATAAAAAATGAAAGGTGAAAGAGAATTGTGTTTGGAATTGAAAATGGAAAAGAAACTCTCACCAGTTATCAGGGTGTTAATGGAGATTGGAACTTTGGAAGTGACGAACCTAAGATTAAGATCATAGGTTACACGGAAACAACTATTGAGCAGAAAATTATAACGTATTTTTTTATCGACTATTTAATTTTTATTATTTATTTTTTTGGTTTTGAAACAATGAGTAAACTGTTGTTTAAACCAATCCAAACACATCATGACAATTTCCTATGATGTTTACGTAATGTTACAATATATTACCAACAGTTGGCCAATAGTGTAATTAAGGCGAAGTTGTTTAATTTTTTAATTGTTTAAAACTTTACTCCCTTATCTATTCCCGGTCTCTCTACTCTCCGAGTTTTTCCCTTGAAAAGGCTAAATATAAACTATATGTATGTATACGTGTCATATTCACTCTATTCATCGTGTCAAAAATCTGTTTTTTTTTTTTTTTCAAATTTGGGTGACTTTGGTCCAAAATTATAAAATGGGATTGGTTAAAGTAAAAATTATTGATCGTGCACTTTCAGGTCGTGCAGATGCTGAGCGACTTTCAAACAGAAGTCGTTATGTATATGAACGGTTTCATATAAATTTTGAAAAAGATAAAGTCATGCATAAATTGAAGTTGTTACGACTTTACCCTTTTCAAAATTTACATAAAAATCGTCTAGATACATGAAGACTTCTATTTAAAAATCGTCTTACTCGACTTGAATTAGATACGTAAGTATTTTGTCAACCAACTTCATTTTGTAATTTTGGGTTCAAAGTCACCAGATTTAAAAAAAAAAAAAACCAAAAATCCCAAATAAACAAGAGGGCATTTTAGATTTTTGGTCTAAGATTCAAAATATAGTCCATCCCAAAACATATATAACACTAATAAGCTAATTGTACCATAAATATTAAACATACTTGTAATCTTTCATTTCTCTTTTTTTTTTTCATCTTTTCTTTTCTGATTTTTCCCCTCATATAACTTGTATCATTTTATCATTTTATCTCCTATTTTCTTCTATATTTCCCCCTTTCTGTTTATGCCTTTCACTTAGTTTAGAACTAATTCCTTAAGAAATATTCGTAGAATACTCTATCTTAATTTCTTACAACTAAAAGTAAAATTAATTAAAATTAAAACTGTTTAATGTGGATGACGTGATCTATATTATTCAATGATATACATATCTGAAAGACAACGTTAACTAACTAAGAAATTTTCCCTTCATTTCTTACAACAGAACTATTAAAATCTATATATGCTACTCAAATCTTCAGCTAAGCCTTATTCTCATGATTTTGTCTATTACGAAACTTCTAAGCATCATTTTCTTTTATTTATAACAATAACTAGAATAGAATATGAACATATTATTGGAAGAAACATGGTTGATGGATCTGAAAAATAATAAAATAAATGCACCTAAAAGATATTGGTATCGGAGCACTAATTGAGAAATCCACACAGAAGTTAATACCAGTACAGTCAAAAGATACAGAGAATCTCTGAGTAAGAAACAAGACGACAAGTACAATAATTGAGTGTGAATTGTTACCTCAGAAATTTTCTACTTTGGTTTCTATTAATTGTTGACATGTGCAGTGGTGATAATATGATGCAGAGCGTGTGCACCGTGGCTAGGACGGTTGCATTAACCCAAATAAATTCCCTTTTACATCAACGTACGTGCTGGTGCACGTGCGTCACTGCACTTGCATGTGAACACAGATCCTTCTTCACTTGCATGTGTCTTTGCCTCGTTCTTTGCTTTCATCTTCAACGCTACCATTGGTAATGCAGAACCATAATATAATAACAAACACAGATTTTCAGAAAGGTTCGAATTAAACAAATAGTGTGTAGTCTTTGATCTCTAAAAGCTTTATACACACACACACACACACACATATATATATATATATATATATATATATATATATATGTTTTACTTATTAGTAAGAGGATAATATCCAAATTTGGAAGAGAGAAAATAGAATAATTACGATGACATGATCGTGCGTAGTACAAAATGGTTGCTAACGTGGGAACTGTTATTGTTGCTTATGTTTCATTGGATAAATCCAGCTAAATATCGTGGATGAAGCTAAACTCAAGGGGAACACCACGACCAAACAAACATCAACACCATTTCCACCATTATCATCATCTTACGGAACCTTCCACTTTTCTGATATTGTATATATATAAATGTAGCTATTATTATCCTCACCAAAGTTTGTTCAAACCCCACTTCATCTCTCCTTTTAATTCTTTCTTCAACATTAACAATGATTGATTAGGTAGTTTGTAACGGAGCAATTATTGCACAGGAAGACACATAGAAGGTGTTGTGTTTGTGCAACGTTCTGGATCCGACATAGCCATTGTCGGACCCACCTCCACATGTTCTTCCTTCTCCCTCTATTTTGAGTTCTTCATATTTTTTCCTTGTTGCATGGAGAGGAAGATCATACCCCACCCAACAGATCTCTGATAGAACAGGTAATTCTTTCTTCTTATTATTGGAGCTATCCAACTATGAATATTCAATATCAACGTTAGGTATAGATCTGTTAAATCAAAGTTTCAAGTTAAAGTCTGATGAAAAACATAATGGAGAAAGGAAATGCTTCACTAAAACTTATTAACCAGATCTTTTGACAGAGACTAGCTACAAGCAAAGATTAATACTTTTTTTATTTTATTTATATAACACGCTACAAAAAAACAACAACGTCTCACTCCAATTCTTACATAGGCCGGTGTCAATCGAGTTACAAGTTTGTTTGGCACCATTCATGTTGTTGTTCTTCTTTTTTATCGTTTTTTTATGTTGAATTGGCCGGTCACATATCTTATCTGCTACAGTTCTATATAACTTTTCTGGTATGAGTGTCAGACATTTTTCTTTTGGCTTATAGATATTCTTTTAAAAGTGATTAAAAAAGGGATTCCAGAATTCTTTTGGAGTATGTTTTTTAATCAGATAACATTTGAAGGAAGGAGGCACTCCAGTATGATTCAGATTTCTATGCGTTGTTGTCTTCTTCTTGTTGTTTGTGAAATCTGCATGTTCTTTTGCCTGTGCCATTATCTTGTGTTCCACTTTTGATGTACCTTTTTCTTTTCACACGATATTTCACGTTATACAAACAACCTTTTACCTATACAACAATAAACATTTATCTTTTATATCTATAGGATATCATTTAATTATTTTTTCTCTGTATAGATACATTGTACACAAAAATGATAACAGCTTTTCTTCCGAAGGTTGTTATAATGTCATTTCTCTTTACCATTCTTTACATGCTTTTTGTTTGTCTGATGTATCACATGAGGATCTTTTGCTTTTCTTCGGCCTTTTCCATATATATGTAAGTGCATTTGCTCTCCCTTTAAGGAGACAACAGTATAGCTTCCTTGAAACAACCTCAAAAGGAAAACCTCTCTGCATCCATGACTGCATGTGTACTATAAATTTGTTTTGGTTGTGGCTATCTTCATTGGTTTATCAGCCTTCCTTTTTTCATTCATTTCCTCCACACCGAGCCCAAAGGTAAAACCAACCTTCATAGTTATGAAAGTTTGATTTGTGTTATACAAATATAGATGATGTCGTTTATCCACATGTTGTTTTCCAACATTGCTTTGCTCTAGAATTTGCTTTCATACATTGTGCAGGTTTTGAGTTTTGTGATCCGTTGAAAGGAAGTTCCGAGGCTTTGAAATTGATATTCCTAACATTATACCATGGGGGGTTGCGTATCAGTGCCTTCTACTGCAAAAAAAGGACCAAGGAATTTCCGTAGACGGATAACAAGACGGCGTCAAAAGATCTCAAGTTCTATTCCCATTCCTATTCCAGATGATATCATCCTGAAAAAGAGTGGCAGCGCAGGGGGGCGTGTGACAGATTATTCTGTAAGTGAATTTGTTCATATGGACTTTGAAAATGGTGCAACTACTGCTTGCAGGCGCTCAGAAGTTTCTAATTCAGTATTCCATCTTACTCAGCTTCAATGGCAACTCAGTCAGTATGACAACGATGCAAACTGTAAGTTCTCTTCACTTTACTGTTTTCAATTTTTATCTTCTTGGGTGTTGTAAAATGAATTTGTTATGTCACACTGCTTGCAGTAGTGACTCAAGAAGAAACATATTTTGATTCGGTCAGCATTCTGGAATCTGATTCAGATGAAGACTTCAATAGTGTTCATGGAGGTAATATAATATGTATTACCTGTTATGTTATGTTATGTTTGGACACTATAGATTGCTGTTTTTTTGTTTAGTTTCTTTCCTTGTGTTGCAGATTTCTATGCAGATGGTTTTCCGATAGTAACCGGCACGGTCGGAAACATCCCATGTGGTCAAGTGCTCAAGTATGGAAGATCATCACGTTTTGCAGATTCCAGGTGTCAGTATGAAGAATATCATGAAAGCTATCTTAAAGTTGATGGAAGCAATCAAGACAAATTAAAGGGAAGAGATGAAAGTGGTTTTGGCCTTGTGGGTACACCAGGTCGTGGAATGTGTCGCTTAAGCAAAACTCAGGGAAGCTTCAAAGCTATAAAGGAATACAAACATGGTTTGGAAGAGAAAACTCCAGAGACTGCACGCAAATCAGGCCTTCTTCGGATCCCACCCTGTGTTAGTTTCAATGACAAAACAATGAATCGCCAAAGCAAACGACTCTCACATATGTTCAAGCTTTCTTTCAAACGAAAGTCCTGTGATGTAGAGGACGCAAATGAATATATTAGTAAGTCATCAAACACTTTAATCTTCATTGCATCAAATTAAATTTAACAGAACAATGCTAATTAAGCTCCTTAATACTGTATTTGTATGTAAGGTCGTTCACAAAGATACTTGTTGCGACCAAGAGCAGGGCTCACAGTTCCATGCCAGAATGGAGAAAAGCCATCTCCTGGTTGTTGGTCAGAACTTCCGCCCTCAACATTTAATCTTCGAAGTGAAAACTTTTTCAAGTATGCTGTTCTTGAACTTCCTTGCATCATGTTTTCATTATATACAGATATAACCAATTTTAGTTCTGTGAAAATATAACTTTCTAATAACCATTCTCTTTGTAGAGATAAGCAAAAGTCCCCTGCACCGAATCACAGTCCTTACACTCCTATTGGTGTTGATCTATTTGTCTGTCGAAGAAAAATACATCATATTGCTCGATATCTTGAGCTACCCAATGTGAATGTGAAGACCAAAGGAACAATTCCACAACTCCTTGTCGTAAATATCCAGGTATAGTTTTTTGGAGTTTTATTCAACAACATCATATGCATCATTAATTCATTGTCAAATTATTAGACTGTGTACTGTTGTTTGGTTTCACAAACATCATGTATCTTCTGTGCTTTGTGGCAGTTGCCTACATATCCAGCTGCAATGTTCATTGGTGATAGTGATGGAGAAGGGATGAGTCTTGTGCTGTATTTCAAAGTTTCTGAGACTCTTGATGAACACATTTCTTCCCAGTTTCAGGAAAGCATTATGGTAAATATATTGTCCACTGCTATATGGAAGTGTTGTTAAAATATTGTTTCTCTCTGTTCATTTGGGGTAACATATTTAAGCTGAGTCCTACACAACATACTATATTCTAATACGCAACAATCCATATTACTAACACGGTTCATGTTTCTTGTTTGTTTATGATGTAGAAATTAGTTGAGGATGAGATAGAAAAGGTCAAAGGTTTTGCAAAAGAAACTAGTGTTGCTTTTAGAGAAAGGCTAAAGATCATGGTAGGACTCGTGAATTCAGAGGATATGAATTTGAGTTCTGCTGAAAAGAAACTAGTAGATGCTTATAATGGAAAACCTGTACTCTCACGCCCACAGCACGACTTTTACAAGGTACATCAATGTTTTAAAGTAATCATATTTCTACCTTATTATACAAAAAAAAAAACATCAAAACATTTGTTGTAGCACCTTGCATGGAATTGACATGTTTATTCATCTCCTAACAGGGTCCTAATTACTTTGAGATTGATCTGGACATTCATCGATTTAGCTACATATCAAGGAAAGGACTTGATGCATTTAGAGGTCGTTTGAAAGATGGCATTCTTGATTTAGGCCTAACCATTCAGGTATTGTATCATGTTTGCATACTCTGGCATTCTTAGATATAATATTTGGCATCCATTGTCATCAAAATAAAATATTTGTCTTTTAAACTTGTTAAGACTACAAATAACCAGCCAACATTTGTCTCTAAATTCCTAATACAGGCACAGAAACAAGAAGAGCTTCCAGAGAAAGTAATGTGCTGCCTAAGATTGAACAAGATTGATCTCAATGACAGTGGTCAAATACCTAGGCTAATGACTCTTGAGGGTGAATTGTAAAGGTTTTCAGTTGATTGGAGGCAATAGCATTCAACAGTATAAATAAACATATGTATGTATTAGCTACTTTGTATAATTCCTCGGTCTAGGAAAACTGGGAGTCAAGGTGTTTTAAGTCGAATGCAACTCCTGCAGTTATGTTTTCTGTTCAAATGTACATTCCAGGAAAAGAAGTTTAGAGGATGATTAACATGTTTTGCCACATAAATGGAAGGTAGAAGTGCTTCTTTATTAACTATTGTAATGTAACCTGTAAACAAGTGAAAGTCATTGCATTATTGAAAGGACAAATGTTTCCAATAGATGTTTCTCTCATGCGCTATATGATCAAAATTTCACATCTGACCGAAGATAATACAAATTTTACGATATATAAGTAATGCAAACTTCACCTTACAAACCGATTTTGTAAAGTTGAGTTAGATTTAAAGTTTCCTTTTTAATATTGTATCAGAGTCATCTAAAGTTTGTCCTAACAAGAGTTATTATTTGTTGAACCTATCATGTTATATGTTATGAATTGCTATCAGGCCACCATAATATCTAGTCGTACACCGATTTTGTAAATTTGAATTAGATTTAAAATTCATTTTTTAACACTATTAACTACAAAACATTTGTCTATGTATGGCGGCATTAAATATTGACCTGATCTTCAAATATGCATCGAAAAGTTTAGGAAAAGATTCTGGTAGCTGTCTCACCTATATCATTGTTCTTTTTGGATAACTTTCTTATTCGAACCTAAATTTACCTCATTACTAAGTTCTTATATATGTTTTATATTATTTGAGTTTAATTTCTTTACGGCAATCAATAAGAAAGCATAGTAGGGTATTACTTTTAAGTACTTATTACAAAAGTTAACAAATTGATTTACAATGTTTTTTTATACTGTCTGGATTATTTTCTCATGATTTTATAAGAAAATTATGCCTACAAATATGCCACCACTTGTAAGAGCCATAATATACCATCAATTGAATGAAGTTAAGTGAAATATTCCTCTCTCTTTCTCTCTCTCTCTCTTCAAGTGGTTGCATGTGTTAGGTCAGCAATATTCTCCTATATTCTACAAAATCAATAATACGAGGATGGTGAACAGAGCTCTACCATTGGGTTTAGTGTTGACACAGATTTAAAGTAAAATGTATCTGGAAACAAATATAACACTGTGGTTGACAAAATATTCCTGCACATTTTCATCACAACGAAAATAATCTTTCAAAATTCTTACATCTTCTTAGAATGTTATCAGAATGTAAAAAGATTCTGCATAATTGATTGCAAAATCCAAAATAAATTTCGAAATCAGTTTTTAACTACTTAAAAAATTATTCATTTGGGACCGTAAATTTATCATTAAGAAATTGTAGTAATTGTCCAGTAGTTTACTCTTTGAGACATACACTGATAATTTCTTCGGTACCTTGTTTTCTTTGGATTATTTATAAATATAGGATGTGTTAGTAGTGATACATGAATCACTAGAAGAAAACACTTAAATAATAATGGGTCAAAGGGTAGAAAAGGTGTTGTATCTCCCCAGTAAAACTAAAATACTGTTTGCTGAATAATATTATTCGTGTGTATATTACTGTCTAAGTCCAATTACATAAGACATTGACATCATTCTCAATCCAAAACCTTAAGACAATGGGTTTATGTATCTTTATCCTTATATAATGCTTTACTTTCTCATTTTTAACCAATATGGGACTTAAACTCACACTTGAATTCCTAACACAGAAACAATTTTTCATAATTCGTCGTCACTACCAATGTTCATATAATAACTTCAATACATGGTTCTGTTTCTAAATGAACATGGACATCACTTATTTTTTCTTCCTTTTCTATTACTTTACTTCTTTCTCATCATCATAAATATGAATTCTCTTCATATGATCCTGCAGGACTTAAGAAAAGAATAAGTAGTTTTCTTACTATTATTCTACAGTATTTTTTTTTTTTGAGTGACATTTTCTACTAATTCATAACCTTTTAAAACCTATAATCATAAACATAGAGTGCAGGCAGTAAATTTATACCATCAAATGTTTTAAATTACTAAAAAAAAACAAATTAACATTCAATAACTTTTATGCTTTTTATATGATAAATGCTTTTCACCACATGTTCATTGACCCATTTCCAAGCTTACTATGAAGTAGGGAGACCGATGACATTGCTGTTGAGAATTGCAATTTTATAATAAAAATAACCTTGTAAAATTTGTACATCTTCTAGAATATAAATCTAGAATGTTTCAAATAAGTACATGGGTTACACGTTCTGCAAAAGATATGTCGGCTTACGCATGTCAGAGAAAACATTCAATTTTAGTTTCCTGAATGATTTTCTTGGCATTGCGATTGAGAACATCATCTACATGGTCAATAACCTACTGATATTTTGAGTGCTTAAGTTATATCAAAACTACAATGGTGGCCGAAGCAATTTCCTACATAACCTTTGTACCTACGCCGACGCCAACGTGCTTCATGCAAACAATGATGTCGTCAATGAAGGACAAATTCCGACAAGCATGGCCACACCGTTAATGTGTTTGTTGTAGCCCAGAGGAGGAACATGGTGAATGAAGTTGTTATAGAATGAATAATCCTGAATAGTTAAAATATTTTCTTTTAGAATATTTCTGGAAACTGTGATCCAGAAAATTTTTAATACATTTTCGATTTCATAAAGAATGCACGAAGTAATCTCCTACAATATATGTAAGTGTTAGAACCACAAAGACCAGAAAAAATGTATAATTGCTTTGGTATAACTTCATTGTAGTACTTTGTATTGCCTATTTGCAAGAGAGCAAGAATATTTTTAGAATATCTGCAATGCAGCATATACAAGGGTTGAGGGAACATGATGAAATAAATAAATGAACAAATGAAGTAGAGGGTCACCAAGGTAAAAGAATTGTACTAGAAAAGTTAACTTTTCCTTAAGCATATCACCCAACAGTTGGGAGCTGCAATTTGTTACTGTAATCCTATGTATAATTCAGAGTTAGTCCTATATGTACACTTAACTCTGTAGTGAACAAAATATGGGTAGCTGTTGCCAAAATCAAGAAAGCTGAAGTACAAGTTATAATGGTTCAGATATCCATTAAGGATATCATCAATGGCCACAATGTTTTCTTAGCCATGCAGCCCTTGAAGATGTGGGATTAATCCTCTCCATCGATCCTTGTATCATTGGTCTGTAATACACAAATTGATATGCTGGTATTCATAACGAGTTATATTGTAATTTTGGTTTAAACAGCTTCTGATTTACCCTTAAAACTGCAGTTACAGACCAAAAATGTATACTGCAACATTATGCAACATTATGTTTGTTTCTTGTGTAACGTCACCTTTAGATAAAAGTAGTCTCTTTACCTCTTCCCGATGTTGACATACGAAGAGAATGACGCATATTATTTTCATTCCGCTGCAACAACTCATCCTTTTTATCTGATGAAATAATTTTTGGTGCTGATAGCTTCACAGGCTCACCATATTTTCTCTGGCCCTGTAAAAGTTTTGGCACATAAAATAAGATGCAACCTGATTAAAATAGAGCAGTACTTAAGTATTTTGATTCATATCAAGATTTCATATATGATCAACACTCGGTGAAAACAACACTACTAGATAAGAATGTCAATGAACAGTAAATAAAATAATAAAACAAACCTTCATTTTCATCATTGGAATATTCTAAGAACAATAATTTAGTTTACCAAAGATTATTAGACCAAATTGCTTCTCTGGTGTTAATTTGTAGGCATCAAAATAGTGCAAAGCTACTATTCACCAGGATCAAATTAGTCATTTGAGGACTAAATTTACCATTTGGAAATCATTGTGATGTTACTGATATTTGGAGGATTAAGTTATCTATAGCAAGGGAAGTTTTACAACCACTAATTAGTAAAAAAAATGTAAATCCATTAGAAATAGTTTAGGTCCAGCTATTAATGGAAAAACACCTGACGTATTTGTTACCAGATCTGACAGATCAGTTAATGTCATCAAAATTGGCATATATATTGTCCATGTCAGCAATGATAACATATCGTTTTGTTTGATCATAAAACGTGTTCAAATTCGCCTGAGGATTTCAAACTTACCTGATCTACTATCAGAGCATCCAATTTATCTGTGAAATCAAATTCCATGAAATAATTTGAGTTGTATTTATCAGCTAAATCGAATGATTTTTGATGAAAGCGAGGAGCCTGGTATATTGGTAATACATGGGTTAAAGTCCTGTCCTGATGTCTTGTGTTGAGACCATGTTTCCTTTCTGAAACTTCTATCCCTTGTTTTGTTAAATCATATGTGCCTTTTACAAAGATTGGATCCAGAGCACTGATTTTGCTTCTTGAACCATCAGACAATATGGATGAAGCTTCTGGTTTTCTCCTTTTAGCCCATGTAAAGCCACTGGATGCTGAGACATGTGCCGGTCCAGAGTACACACTGTTTCCATTGCAACCATTCACCACTTGGGCAGCCTCAAACTTTGCATCACATGAAAGCTTTGGTTGCTCTTTATGCAAAGCTCCTATTTTAACTTTTGCAACATGTGCCCTACCATCATCACCTGTGCAAACATTTTGAGAACTGTTCTGCATTTCCTTCACAAACAAGAAAGAGAAGTGAATAAAAAATAGTTATTTTCTTCAAGCAGCGTGGCACTGTTACTGAAAGCAAGAGTACCTCTTTCCAAGCTGGTTTGATGAAATTTATATGGTCATTGGAAACTTTTTGGACTCGTCTATTATTCCTTTTTGATGTTACAGTCTCTCTCCCTTTACCTAGCATCTTTTTCCTGTGTACAAGACAAAGATTTCAGTAACAGAAATTGGAAATAAATTAAGGATGTAGTTTCAATAGAAGCCATGATTAAGTTGAGTATCCATTTTACATAATTCGGTGGTTAAGATACTCAAGTTTGGACCTGGTGAATGATTTAAATGAATACTAAATGCTAACTTTTTTCACTTCAGACGTCTATTTCTCCAGCATAAGGTTTTGATATATAACATACGCGAATGTGACCAAAATTTAGGCCTTGGATTGAAGTTTTCGAAGATCAAGCAACCTTTAATTTTCATTCCCTATAGTAGTACTAATAATAAATAAGTTCATAAATAAGAGTCAAAGCAGGAGAAAAATGCAAATATAATATAGCTTTGCCATAATATATAGAAGAAAACACTGAAATGACATATACCTGCTAGCTTCTTCCCGATTTCTAGCATCCATTTCTTTGCTTGGTGGATACTTTGGCATGACTGATGGATCACAGGCATATGGCTTGGTGCTGAAATACTACAAAATGTCCAACATGAAACATAGAATCAGAAACATAATTACGTGCAATAGCCAAAAGCCAGCATGCGTGTCCTACTAAAACAGCAGTTTCAGAATAACAAGTATGAAAAATATTCATGGAACACAATCCTCATAGTTAACTAGTGAAGAGTCGATCTTTATGGTAAAGATAAATCTTATTGAAAAAGGAAGACATCAAAATGCATAAAGAATTCACCTCAGACTTGAGTGCAGAGGAGGCGGTCCCACGCTTGGAAGGATCAATGGAAAGTAAAGTCTCGAGTAGTTTTACAGCAGTTACAGGAACACCTTTACACCTCTCTTGAAGAGAGGCTTCGTAATTAGTCTGAGGCTTAAACATTGTGGCCAGAGGAAGCTTACTCTTTTTCCAGTATTCCTCAGGTGGAGACCCACAAAGCTTGAAAATTTTGTGTAATTGTTCAACCTGTAGATTAAATAAGAACACACAACAAATTAAGCCACCATAGATTTAGTGTTAGCCTCACAGATGAAATGATGCATTGATTATCCTTGGAAGGATGAATAAATTCTTGAATTTATCTCCCTGAAGGCAAAACAACATGACAATTTCAGGATCCAATTCATTAGTGTAATGTGGTGATAAGGTAAATTCTCATTGGAACAATGTTACAGTGTGTTGTTGAAAATGAAGATTACCTCAGTTCTCCCCTTAAGGATGGGCTTCCCCAGAAAAAATTCAGAAAATACACAGCCAACACTCCATATATCCACCGAAACTCCATAATTTGTTGCTCCCATTAAGAGTTCAGGAGGACGATACCATAGAGTCACCACTCGACTTGTTAAGGGTTGCTTGCTACTAGGACTAAGGGTATTTGCTAATCCAAAATCTGCTATCTTGAGAACACCTTCATTGTTCACTAGTATATTAGATACTTTAATGTCTCGATGCATAATACCTCGATGGTGACAATGCTCCATTCCACTTAATAACTGTCTCATGTAACACTTAATCTGTTGAGTAAGGTATGAAACAACAGTTAAGGTAACATCTAATGCACTAAGCTAAAGTAACCAACGTGGTGAGTCACAAAATTATGTTATAAAATGCAGACAAACCTGTGCTTCAGTGAACTTTATATCAGGAGAAGCCACTAGGCCAGCAAGGTCATGCTCCATGTATTCAAATACAAGGTATATGCTGTTTGATTGTTGTGAAGTAATTATACCATCCAATTTCATGATGTTTGGGTGGTCAAGTGAGCGAAGAATCACTATTTCTCTCGCCATGAACCTAATGCTATCAGCTTTAAGTTTGTCAAATCGTACCTTCTTCAGGGCAACCATCCTCCCAGTTTCAATTTCACGTGCTTGGAATACATTGCTATATGTACCTTGTCCAATCTACAGAAAAGAAAATGTTGTAAATAGATAAATGTAAAGAACATAATGACATTAATAAGCCATAATAAGGCCAAGAAATAGTGTCTCTGTTCTTTACAAGCTAGTTGCCAGTTCGTGAGAATCTAACATCAAATTTTCATCGAATCTTAGCAACATGATTTTGTCTTTTTGTTTTTTCTCCAATAGTTAAATGCAAAAACTTCAACATTTAATATCATTATGTTTGGTTAGAAGAATTGTTATTTAGCCTTGTTCTACGTAGGAGGACTCTTGAACGCAACTGAAGCTACCTCCAAAATTGAAAACTTTAAGTCTAAGAAAACAAATGGTCCACCACTCCCATCATTTATTTTCCACCAAATTATAAAAAGTCAAAAAACTGCCACCATCTCATACTATACGGCTCATCACACTACGAAGGTTATTGCCATCTTTAAACAAAATCATCATTGCAAAAATTGAAGCATACATGAACTTGGCCCAATCATCATTTACGCGTAATTAATTCCCACAAAGAATTCATTTTTTCAAGAACAAAAAAGTAAGATTGTTCTTATCCAAATTGGAGTTTCACCCAAATAATATAGGTTAACTTTCAACACATGCCTCTATTAATTATGTGAACTACCAAGTTAAAAGTCAAATTCTAATCGAAAAAGGTAGATTTAATTCCTCGCATACTTTTGATATTATTTTCTAATAATTCATCGCAACAATATGATTGATAAAGGTTTATTAAATATTACCATGGGTGAAACTTTATTACATGATGAAAAGCAACACTACAAAATCATCTCATTAAATTGCTAGTAAGTTTTATCCTTTTCTGCGTTAAATTACAACTACAAATAGAATTGTTTGATTTTCATTATACGTGATCATGTTTAATAGAATATTAAAGGAGAATATATAATACAAGATAAAATTGAATGCACAAATCTCTATTAACTTCTAAGCATTAAACATCCACGTCTATTTTCTATTGTCAAATTATAGGCATTGAATACCTTTGACGTATAATTTGGTATTTGAGATGTCATAAATAAATTATTTTTGAACTTGAATATGAATGTATTGATTAAATGGTGTTGAGTACCTTATCCAATCTCTCGAAAGAATCGGTTTTGAGAGGGACCCACCCTTGAATGGCTTCCGCTGCAACAGAGGTAAGCCATTGTGGCCACCCAGCGGCATTCTGCTCAGCCTCCACAAACCTCAACGACACCGGACCTCTCAAGCTCCCCTTCTTCCACTCCTTCTCCTCCTCCTCCAATCCCGCGTCCAACTCACGCGCCTCCACGACGCCGTTTCGCCTCTTCCCATTGCACCTTTTCCGCGAGCTCGATTGCAACAATAGCAGTCCCGGCGGAGTGAAATCGACTCCTGCAAGAGCTTGCCTCGAGCTCGCGCAACCCATTTGCCGGGATTCGACCCGGCTAGGAAACGGGTCACGAAAACGCCTCCGGAGAAAAACGAAACGATCAGAGAGAAAACGGAGAGAACCCCAGAAAGAAAAGCATTAGGAGAGGAGGAAAAACGGATGCTTTGTTGCTCCTACCTCGCTCCTTTCGCTCCGTTTTTTCTCTCCTCCGGAAATGACACAATCCAGTAATCAATATCCAACCCTCGTCTTTCTCTCTGTCTGTCGCGAGATCTGCGGAGGATTTTCGAGGATGTCGCGAACGGTCGTGAGACATTCGCGGGTCCCAAGGGTGCATATCTCTTTTTGGTGTTCTAATGTAAGAGAAAGAAAGAAAAGAGAGAGAAAAAGGTGTAATGTAACGGTTCGAATAATGCGTTATTGTTTTCTGTTTGTTTGTCGCTTTGGTTGGATACACAGAGAAGTACAAAGAGAAAGAGAAAAAGACAGTGTGTTGTAATGCCACGGTGAACGATTGCTACATGCCAACTCCTAACAGCACCAATGCACCATTCAAACGCGTGATGGAATTAGTTGATTTGGGTTGGAATAATAATTTGATCCACACACATTCTTTTTCTATCATTACATTATAGTAAAAAAAATTAAAATTTAGTTTTTTTTTTTCGTTGTTCAAATGTCAGATGTATATATTTGTAATCCGACAGTTCTTTTAGTCATGAGTTGCTGTCCAATTGTGACCTGACACCTCACTGGACTTGATTGGATAATTTACATGTTCAGTGAGTGATTGTGGTTATGATGTTCTTTCTTTCAAACTATTCATCACTACGGGGGTCATGATTGTTTCTAGTTTTGATTGTATTTTGATTATATGACTAAAGTTATGTACTACATGTGTTGGAGCTTTTTGTGTATCATTTCTTGCATGATTTTGTTTCTCTGTTTAAAGAACACAACATACATGTTTGATATGTACTAGAGACCGTGCAAAAAGTTTCACTATAGTTGTGTCTGTATCGCATACACAGTATTAATCATAAAAGATTGTAATAGATGGTGAGTTAAGGTTTTAATTTTCATTAAAATGAGTGTTTATGTTTAATGCTGAACCATTTTTTAATAATGTTCTCTTCCAAAAGAAAAAATGGGAGAAACTTATAATTTAAGCATCAATAATTGTTGTGTAATGCTCACATCTACATCTTGTACTCGAAAATGATTTAATGTCATGCTCAAACACTCAATAAATACTTTATGATGTTGACACATAATAATTGTTATTTGTGGCTATAAATATATAAAATTTATATTATTCTGCTGAGAGGGTGATATTAGTTATTTGTTCTTCAAAAACTACTAAAAGTTACATAGTGGTTAAAATAATTTTCCTGTTGATAAGATTCCTTGACACGGGTAAAGTGACTAAAAAAAGGAGAAAAGAAAAATGAGTTAAATTAAATAAGTCTAAACTTTAATGTTTTGACCATCTTTAGAAAATAATAAAGGTAGCAGCAGATGGGTGTTTCCTTTCTCTACTTTGTCAAGATCAAATTATATTTTGCATTCTTTTATTACGATTAACATTTTTTTTTATTCCAATTTAGTTTTTAAATTAATTAATCATTATAGTCAAGTCTTCTTTATGTAGAACTGATATGCTTTTCTTTAAGAAAAATCAAATAATTACATATTTAAAATGGACTTGAAAAGAATTTTTTAAAATGTTGGATGAAATAGGATGCTTTAATTGATGGGTGGTTTTATGTTGAGGAAAGGTCGAAATGGTTTAATGAATTCAATCTTTTGTAATAAATGAGAATTCGTTGGATGTAAAAGAAAAAAAAAAGATTAATTTTCGATAAAGATTATTAAAATATCAACATCACATCTTACTTATAAATAAAAATTAACTAAACATTTTTCGACTAGAATTTATTTTCTTTCAAGTATTAAAAGAACAAAATCAATATCCACAATTGTTTATGGGGTGCCTAACACCAAGGAGCAAAGTCTGACACTAAAGTACTCTAAATAAAAGTTGTAACTGGAGCTATACTTTCTCAGTTACACATTATCCATTCCAAATCTAAATATGATCCTGCTAAAACATCCAGAGAAAATGAAAATTTTACATAAGAATATTCCAGTTTAATAAATTTGAGAAAGTTAGCTCTGAAATGAAAATTGACAGACAATAGAAACTACTTTTAATCAAACATTTTTTTATTTTTTTGGCAATTTATAAAACAAGTCAAAAATGTTTGATGAAAGGAAAATGGAGAATTTGTTCGAGGAAAGAGAAATTTAATACAAGATAGAAATAAATGTGTATGAAAAATAATACAATATACTCCATTATTTTAAAAGTTAATTCTGTATTATTTCTTTTATTACAAACACACAAAATTCTTTTCATCTATCTCCATCTCTTACCTACCAAATATGCATTAATTTCTACTTTATGTCTCATCTATTTTCATTCAATTTTTTATTTTCATCCCATCAATTTCTCAAGACCTTTGTCACACAGATCCTAGATACAAATTCAGTGTGTTGTCCACAGTAGACAAGACCTCAAGTACTTCATTCATTAAGCACAAAGCAGTTGAAAGTAGTGACAAATTTTTTGTTAGATTTAACTTCACCACCTATCTCATGTGAACAATAATGAGGTAAACATTATTCAACAACTCCACCTTACTAGAATCTTAACAATACCAGTTTACATGGTTATGATAAAAAAATATCTAAGCGCTGTCCCACTTAGTGGGGACGGCTATATAAGATAAATCCATTCAGATGATTGAAGTTATCAAAGTCATTCTTTAAACTTCCATAACATACAAAAAGGAACTCAATACAAGCTTTTCAATTATTTGTACTCTCTAGAAGTGGCCTTACAGCTTACAAGGAGTATTTTATAAATTATATAATAATGTTCGTACATTAGTTTAAATGATCTTCATACCTGTAAAAGATATCTTATACAACCAATTCCATAATTTAGATGTACAAAAGAAGGTGTTACATACAGTGAAAATAGAAAACAATAAACAAGCACTAACCATTGCCAACTCTGACTAGTGACTACACCTTCATATTATCCATTTCATCTTCTAGACAACTTCATTCTGTACTTTAGGTGGAATGAGTAGTCATGTCATGACACCACACTTTTATACTATGATTTGCTCTTCTTTCAAGCGCAAATGTACAGGTCTCTGGTCATTGCTTCCAAAATCCATATCTTTAAGCAAAGGGTGCTTCTCTGGTACCACGTTGTGCGGTTTTAATGGCATTGAATTGCTATTAGCTGTGTTGTGGCTGCTATTTCTAGCAGCAGGAACATCATGATTATGCTTACCCTCGTACGTGGTTATCACAGCTTTGGGGTCCGTTGAAGCTCTTTCAACATGCTTACGCACGTTACATCCTGCACTTGTGCATTTGTAATAACTCCTGTCCATAGAAATTCAGTACCAGACAAGTTAAAAGTATTCCAAAACATTATACATTTATCGAGTTGTTGTCAGATTGAAAGAATGAGTGGCTGTGTCCTCATACACATTAACCAAAGTAAGTGTGTATATATCTAAGGGAAACAGTCATGCATCAAAAGATGAGAACACACTAGCTGCAAGGAAACCAAAGAAAGAAACATTTTCTATCGAACACAACAGTACAGCAAAAAAAGAGTGAAAACACTATAGAATCAAAGGAGCACACACAATGTAAGAATAAAGAGAACTCCTTATGTGTACCAAGATATTTTTTTTTATTAAATTATAAAACAACAAAGTTCTCTAATTTTAAATTTAAAAACTTGGATAGAAACTGAATTAACAACTACAATATGTTAAAAAGCTCTGTGGAAAGTAAGTAAATAGTTTAGTTTTAGTTACCGTATTCTTTTCGACAACTTTGCAAATTGTATTCCAAATTTACCACTAACTAGATTCATTTAAAGAAAGCCTTCAAAATAATATGAAAAGTGACAAAAATAACATACTTGTTCCTGGCGGCTATTAGTGGCCACCGTCGAGATAAAATGTCAAGTTTCTACCAATTTTCCCGTAAAAAATTGTCAAGCGCAACATTTGGGGTTATAGTCCACAATCCCATTGCTTATAGAAGCTGACAGATAAAATTCTATAATAGAGTCCGAAGCAGAAGCCGACATTCCGACACAGAAAATCATTTGTACAGAGAAATGAAAAGCCATAAATCAAGGATGGGTGAAAGCAAATTTCTAAGCGAATACTTTTATTACTCAATATGAAGAAAACTAAAAGCACGTGAAGTTAATTTAGCAGTAAGACGGAAAGATAATACTTGCTCCTTCTCAAAACATTACAGAAGAAATCTTGTTTCATTTTATCTGTTACTTAGGAAACTACGATTCTACGAAGATGTCTATTAATCTCTCTAACTTCATCCTTATCTCTTGATATCTCCCACTGAATGAAACGATAGCAAAACATCAAGAAGTACATGGGAAATATTGTCAAATTATCAAATACTCTTTATTAAAGATGTTCATAATCCAAAACAAAATGATATTTTTGAAAGAGGCAGAATCACTCAACACAGATTTGTACGTGGGTATATTACATTGACCTCCTTGAGGTATAAGAAAACACATGCAAACTCCCTCTTAAGTTTCAGAAATACACTGATAATAAAATTGTCATATTAGACGAATAACCCTAGCATAAAGGTTAGAAGTTTTGCAAAGACATACCTATTGTGTTATATTTGTTCAGGAATATGGTACCCATTTAAAATCAACTAAAGTGAATGCATAATGTACAAATAGATAAAGTGATTTCACAGTACAAATTACCACACATTACACACAATTAGCACAGACTGGACTTTGTGTAAGCAAAATCAAACCTAAACTTCTTATAACCTCATACCACTGATTCATCTTATACCATTAAATTCGCTGCTTGCTAATTAATTTGTCTTCGATATTTTTATAGTAGAACTCAAAAGAAGATACAGAATACATAATGAAGGACTCTTGTATCTATGATTAATATCATATCTATTAAGCTAATCAAACTCTATACAATTAGCTACATGATTCCAAAGCGATATACTGTTTAAGAATTAAAAACATTCTGAATTTTTAGAAATATGGACATACTAGTCTTTTAGAAGATATATTGTAGCAAAGAGTTAAAGAATCACCTCGGATGAGGATTTCCCTTCACCACTTTCTGACCATACTTTCTCCACCTGTAACCATCATCCAAAAGATCAACTTCGCTTCTTGTTTGCACAATAATTTTGGGTTCTGTGACAGTCTTCTGAGAAAGAGGTACTTCAGAAACCGCAAGATCAGTATTCCTGAAAAGCAGAAAATTTAGCCTATATTCTGAAGAATTATAGAGGTGCATAGCTGTATGATAAAGGATCAACATAAATAAACTTGCCTTCTCTTGGGGTTTGGCTCAATGTCATCTGCCTCTTCCCTATTATCTACATCACCAACTTCCTCGCTCCCACTTGACCCAGGTAGTAGTTGCCTAGGTGCCCCTTGATTGGAGATCTGGTCACTTTCAGGAACTGAACAATCAGGAATGTTTTCACTAAACTTGTTTACTTGTTGTCCAACCCAACCTTGTGAGTTTGACTCGGACTTAGGCTGAACATTTGCACTTCCATTTGAATCACCATTATCCTTGACACGTCTATTTGCCTGAGGCTTTTCATGGTTATGCTGACCTTTATAGATAATTTCAGTAATGTGTCCATCAGGGGCACGCTCAACTTTTTTCTTCACTAGGCAATTCAGATGGGTACATTTGTAGTAGCTTCTTGGATACTCGCTGCCTTTAACCTGCTTCTGCCCATACTTGCGCCAGTTGTAGCCATCATCTGCAGGCTTGTCAATGGCCTGGGAAGCCGGCTGATATTTCTTATCAGCCTGTGAGATATCCGAAGTTTCTAGTTGAGTATTTTTAGCTTCTGATACAGATGGAACTATTTGCTGCTCTGAAGCTTCGTTTAGAGCAAAAGATGGCTGTTGTACTGGTGGTTCAGTAGGAGCAGTTACTGCATGCATCTGGTAATCAGCTTGCATGTGCATATGAGATTGCGCTAGGACAGCTTGAGCTGTAACCTGTGCTAAAGCCTGTTGGTGAGACATCCCAAAGGGGCTCTGTATACAACAAATTGAAGAGATGGTGAGAACCTCCAACAAGTATATCCACCATCCCAAGGCAAAAATATCACATTAAATAATAATAATGATGATGATGATGAATAAACACCCCAACAGCAGGACCAGCAAAATGTGTAATATAATGCATGCATAACCATGCACATTTATCCAGAAATACAAAAGACAAATTTTTAAGGGCAAAACCAATCTTCAACTACATTTACCATGTAGTAATGAACAAGTAGAATGGAAAGCTAAAACACCCGTTAATAGAAGACAAATAAACCCAATCATTGAGTTCCTTGGTCAACATAGACATGGACAACGAAAATATCTCGATTATTTTCACTGTCGAGTGACTCACGGAGATCGCATTTTTCAGCCACGAATTTTGTCTTCATTTCGGTTATTGCCAAAAAAAACATATCAAAACTATCACTGAGGAATCAGGGTAATGCAACCAAAAACCATTTTTTACTTTGACACATAATACCTCTAAAACTTTTGACATTTTGAAAAGGTGTGATCTAAATCCCACTGGCTTCACTAGAGCAACGCATCCAACAACACCAACTTCGTAATTGTATTACTCCAAATTAATATTTTTCGCGCAGTTGAATGCGCTAAAAAATCGTCCCCTTGTCTGAAAATCCACACATACAACTCCACAACCCAGAAATCCTTCGACACCAGTGAAGTAGTCCGCTGAAAAACATAACACACGACGCTATACAATTGCAATAAAATCTAGATCAAATCTGAACTGTGGAGAGTACTATACTACAATCACAGTCCACAAGCACTTCCCTACAGACACACTGATAACCCCAAAAACACCAAACTCCAATCCGCCATACCCATCAACCGATCCCACACCCTTCTTTCAAAAAAACCACATCTTCACAAAAACACCACACCCCTTCTGAAATTCATCCTCACAACACACCTTCAGGAAGCGCTATCACGAATGAAATTAATCACCTGAGGGGAAAAGAAGCCAGGGGAATTAAGAAACCCAGAAGGGCTCAACCCGGGTGGGACAGTGAAGACAGGGGAACGAGCAATGACCAAATTCATGGGTCTGCTCTGCTTGAAGCCCTTGTGGGGCCCATCGTCGTCCTTGCCGGAGTTGTCGGCCACGGCGGTGGAGAAGGCCATCGGGGAGGCCATGGCGCCAGCAAGAAGCTGGGAGAAGGAGCGGCAGTCGGCGGCGGCATCAGAACCGAAGAAGCTAGACACGAGGGTCATGGGACCGGGGCTAGCGCCGCCAGCGGCGGAGAAAAAGGCCTCCGCGGAGGGACGCGGAGGGAGTGTGATGGTGGGGCGCTGATGCGGCGCCGTGCCGGAGTCGGCGTTGGGAGTGGACATGGATGGTGGGTGAGAAAATTATGGAAGAGAAAATAAAATGGATAGATAGCGCGAGAAAGGCACGAAACTATGGTTTCCTTTATTTTCGTTTTGTGTAGTGTTATTATCAACACTCAGCGCAAAGTCCAATTTGTGTCGTGCAAAACTCAATAATAAATAATAATAACTATTATTATTGGATAAAAATTACGTATTTTATTAAACAAAAATAATTTATTAAAAAAAATATCTTTTTCGTATAATAATATATAATATGATATAAATTACTGGTTAATTGTTCTTATCTCTTTTTAACTTAATATAATGCGTTTTTGTGTTTGCTTTCTTTTCTTTTTGTTTTACTAAGTTCACATTTCTTTTCGTCTATCTTGCAGCTCTCATTAATGTAATCGGATTGATAAAATTAACAAATTAATTAATATGGTCAGTAGAATTAAATTTATTAATAATCTATATAATTTTCTTTTTCAATTCATTAATTTGTGTAGGTAGCTTTTTTTTACTTAAAAGGAATGTGAGTTAATTTTATTAATTTATTTTTTGTCTATTGACTGTACAAATCATAAAGGTTTAAAAATATTTTGTTAAATAATTAATATAAGAGACGGTTTGAATAACTATTTTCCATTCAATTAATTAATATGTTTGCTATTTCTTGCGAATTCTGAGAGAAATTGAGTTTACCTTGTTAATTAAAATTTATTGTTTATTGACTACAAAAAAAAATAAACAGTCAAAAACTGCTACTATTAATATTAAAGACAGATTAAAACAAATTATATAAAGAGATGAATAATGTTAGTAAATATTTAACTATAAAATATATACTTTAGATACAGGAATGGAGATAGTATACATGCAATTTTAATAAATATTTAATTATTCAAAAGAGAGTCAATGATTGATGGAATTTTAATATATACATATATTTACTTTCATTAAATATTTCTCTTTATTCATATTTTTAAACCTTGAAAAAACCCAGAAATGTGTTAATTGTGCAGAAGTTTCTAAATGAAGAGATTAATCTTTTACTCTAACCTTAAAAAAGGTAAAATAAAAAACCCTTTGTTTACTATTGTTTTTCTTTCTTTCTTAAACAACAAAAGAGAAAATAGTTTTGATTATATCTAACGTGTGAGCATGATGAACAGAGTGGGACACCATGCTTTAAAATTTCTGAAACAGATATTGCTTATGCTGTTACCCTTCTTTCAACATTTTTCAACTATAAAATTCATAACTTCATTGAAGGGTCCCATTTGGCACAGACAAAATGAACCCTTTCTAAAGATATTCTTTCACTTCTACATAAAGATCTTGTTTAAATCTTCAAAGTAATTTAGTTTTCCACACTTTTTTCAGGTACAAAAAGAATATCCCACTCATTTTATATTATTTATTCAAATATATTAGTTAAATTTATTATTAATTAATTAAAGTGAATTTAGTAACTTGGTTGCTGCAAATGATATCTATAGCGGTTTACAGTTTCAATTATGGACCAATTGTGTTAGAAACTTTGTATAGTTATTTAAGAATTTTTAAACATCTAAAATTTATAAGTAATTGGGCCTGATTTTTTTTTTTTAAATTGAAATATATTTTAGGTTTGATTTATTAGGACTATTAAAATAATTTTTAATAATGAATTTTTCAACCTAGATTTAAATTTACTTTTCAGGACTTGGTGACATTTGAAGTTCATGGTTCCTCCATAAAGATATATTTTTTAAAGAGTTATGATAGGTTAATAAAGTTTTTAACAAAGTTTTTGACAAAATTTCTTATTTAAGTAAAAAAACATTATTTTATTATGTTATTTTAATTAAAAAATGAAAGTTTAATCTGTTTTAATTCTATTTTTAGAAATTTTGTTAAATTTGTCAAAAGTTTTTTTCTCTTGTCAAGAGGTAATTTTTCTTTTTTAAAAGGTTTAGGTCTTCCCTACAAAATATGGTACTGTCAACTGAACTATCTATTAAATTCAATTTATTTTGTTCTCTTTAATTGTGCAACTTGAATTTTTTATGTAACATGTATAAATGGTTTAAATTGTAGATAAGAAAGTTTTCTTAATACTTTTTAGGCAACAAAGATATACCAGAGTAATAATACTGATAAATTGTTTATTATCTATTTACTTTTTTTTTATAATTGATTACGATTTGTGTCTCCTAACATACTACTCTCTTTTTTAAATTATAATTTTTTTATGTAACATTATGTTAATTATATGTTATGTGTAAATACGAGATAATAATTTGCTTACATATTTTGAAGGCAAAATTTTAAAAAATATAGTACAAATCATCATCGTTTTAAAAATGCATTAATAATTTTTAAATCATATCTATAAAAAAATAGTTTTTTAATAATTTGTAGGTATAATTGTTGATTTGATTTTTTAATATTTTGACTTGATTCAATTTAGTTCCTGAATTTTTAAAAAATTTAATGTAGTATCCTTATTTTTTAAAATGGATCATCAGTTTAGTACTTTCATATCAATAATTATCTATGTTTACCTTACACATTAACAGCTCAACATAGAATATAATGAAAGTATTAAATTGAAATACTTTAAAAAAAAATAAAGGTACTAAATTGAATCTTTTAAAAATTTGAGAACCAAATTAAATTGATTTAAAAAATTAGAAACCAAATCAATAATTATGTGTAATTTTTAAATGAAATTATTGTTCTTTACATATTTAGACAATACTTTATACATGTTGGCAAGCTCAATATTATACAAAATGAAAGTAATAAACTGAAATACTTTAAAAAATAAAGGTATCAAATTGAATCTTTTAAAAATTTAAGAACCAAATTGAACCAATTCAAAAAATTGGAGACCAAATTAATAATTATGTGTAATTTTTAAATGAAGTTATTGTTATTTACATATTTAGACGATATTGTATACGCGTTTGCAAGTTCAGTATTAACTAAATTGAAAAATAATATACTAAAGTAAAAAAATGATATAATGCTCGATTGTGGTAAAAAGATATATCTAAATGATTGAATTCCTCTGTTTTCACTAAACCTAAACCAGATTAAAAATGTAAAACTAAATGAATATATTAATTTTGGATAAAAACCATTTCATTTAATTTGCAGGAGAAGTAATGTTCTAAGCACCTGGAATATAGTTTAGTTTGATAGGTGTACGTGGAGCAAGTTAAACCATGCATCAATTCAACGTTCTGCAAAGATCGTTGTCTTCATCAAATTCACAAATCAAATCAAATAAATAACTCACACCAAGTTGAAGACCAAACACATGCTAAAAAAGAAGTCTTTTATCTGAAAACGAAATGTGCTATTTATGATATAAAATCACTCTTTGATGCTTTACAAGGGAAGTTATATACTTCTATAGTTCACAAAATTTTATCATCTAAGTTTAATTACATTTCTTTAACTATAAAATATGAATTGAATAAACTAAAGTGGCAATAAAGAAGTAATCTAACTAAAGTAGCAATAAATAGCAATGCCAGCTAAAGGGAAGAAAGAAGGAGAGTGGGTCCTGAATAAAGGAGCAAGTGGCCTAAATTTTAAAGGCACATTAAATTTGAGTTCATTATCATGCACTATGAATGGAAGGACAAAGTGCTCCTTAGCAAGTGACTCATTTCACATTCTGAGTTGACCTTTTTAATCTATCAATTCTAGTTGGTTTACCAACGGATTAAAGAGTTTAGATTTTTCTAATTAAACTTAAAATAAAAAATAATTAAAATTTATATATTTTATCATTTAAAAAAATACAAAAATACTTTTAAATTTGACGATTTTTTCAAAAGAAAAATACAACATTAATAAAATATTAGTCTAATCTACATGAGATATGGACATCACTTTCTATCTAAAAATATTAAAGTGATAAATTTTTCAGTTTTATTACTTATAGGGTTAAATATATTTTTGATTTCTTAATTTTTAATGAAAATTGGAATTGGTCCCTCTTGAAAATTTTTGCCTAATTTAGTCTCTCATCTTTTAAATGTGTTGATTTAGTTCTTTTAACTGAACTTTGTTAAGTTTATTTGATGTTTCAAACGTGTTTCATAATCGCATTTGAGTTATTTACATTATTTAACACATTTTCGCTTCAATGTTAGTTGAAATGTTATAATGAAACACATTTGAAACGTTAAATAAACGTAACAAAATGTAGTTAAAATGATTAAATTCACGTATTTTTAAAATTGAAAGACTTAATTGATTTAAAATTTAAAAAAAAAAATAATTCTAATTTTCCCTTAAAGTTAAGGACAAAAACATATTTAACTCTTACTTGACTAAACAATTTCACTTTACTATATATCAAACAATAAATATTTTTTTTTGCTAGAAACCTGAAGCATGATTCGTGTTCAATGGAGAATCACTCCAATTTTTTTTAATCTATACTATTTTATTTATCCTCAGATGCATTATAATAGTAAAATAATAAAGTAGAGTTGATAGTGTATCAAGAATGTGCAGCACATGAAAGTTTATTGAATGAAAGTAGAGAAGTGAAGTGAGTGGATTAAGAATGTTTTTATTTGTGGTTTGAGATATGAATGTGAAAGTGTGAGATAGTTTGGTATAAAGCAAGTTGAGTTTGGTGAGTTGGTGAAATGGCATGACACAGCCACTTGCTAATAATACATGTACAATTGGCATTTGGCAGCAACTATATGCAAGCGTGCTTCTAACCAACTTGCCAAATGCTTCTATCCCTTTAAGACACTTTCACTGTCAACATATTAAGTTTTTTTTTTTTTTTTTTGAACATAATTTTTTTATATATAAATCTAGGTTGGTCTACTTCGTAGACTTGTGTGGGTCAGACTCTTTTTTCAACTAATAATTATATAATTGAAACAGTACTATTTTATTAAACTGTATAAAATAATTTAATATAAAAAAATTTGATTCTATTATCGAGGATTGTTTCGGGTACAGAGACTGAGTGTCTATTTAAAATATTCGTTTAACCTCATTTTTCTTTGTTGTCACTTGATTCTTCTTTTCTCCTTATGTTTGGTATTCTTTTTTTTCCTTTTGATCATCCAGACGATCAGGATACCTGTCAATTAGGTTCCGATGCCAAAGTCGTTCAGCTGTTGCGGGCGGCCTTCGACCACTTATTCTTAGGTTGTTTGGTTGTTGAGCTATTAAGAACACTTCGGAAAAATTGTCACATCAACGAGTCACGACTTAGATTGTCCGTTTATTCTTGGGCCGTCCGGTTAGAGATGTTGATCGACCCTACGATACAAGATTTATATTTTAAATAATTTTTACTTTTAATTTGTTAAATAGATTAAAATAGTTGGTTGACCTAAATTGAGTTTATGTTTCATTAAATTATAGATTAAATTTACTATTTGTTTATGTATGGAGGAAATGTGAAAATAGATTGGACGAAAATAAAAGAGATAAGAAATAAAATAAGATTTAAATGTATTTGATTAATATATTAATATTATATGTATATTAATTTATTTTTTCATGTCAAGTAATTTATTTTAATTTCATCCTCTCTTACTTCTTAACTCTTAACTACTTACTTCTTAACTCTTAACTATGGACACCATTAATCTTAAATTTTTTCTTTTCAGTTTTTTAAGCAGTTCTTAGACGGAAAAATTGTAAGATCCTTATCATGGTTAAAAACTCGTTAAAAATAAAAGAATTGAATTTAAAACGCTGAAGTTATAATTATTAACATCTAAAAATCATCACCGAAACTTCATTAAGACTAAAACTCACTGTTTTCTTTCAAAGAGAATAATGTTGAATTTGGATCTTTTACATATTTTTTTAGTATTGTTTTTCTATTCTGTCAAAATAATATTAATTTTAATATTTTAAATATAATTTTTAATCTATTAAAATTAATATATTTTTAAAACACGATAAGAAACAAATTAAAAATTCAATTGAAAATATGGTTCAAAAAATTAGAATGATGATGAAATTATATTTTTACTTTCATATTTTTTGTTCTTAAAAGAAACTTGGTTAATCCAAGTTTTCATAGGATTTGATTGAGTTATTGGACAATGAGAAGTGTGTTGCGCAAATTATTCCTCTAATGATATGTTATTATTTAGTAATCGTCATCAATAGTATTAATCTATTATGTGTATATAAAGTTCACTAATTAACGTTTTTCTTTCCTTGTACATGAAAGTGATTTATAAGAATCGACACGTTAAGAAACTTGGTTGTTTCTCTCAAGCAATATTTGGCTGTTTAAGAAACGTGTTCTATCCATTTTAAATTATTTATAATTTAAGATAGTATATACTTGTAAGAAAATTATTAGTTAAATAAAATACTATTTTGTTATGAAAAAATAAAAAGATAATAAATAATAATAGTTTTTATACTTAATGATAATTATGCAAAAAAAAATAATTATTTCAAAACTCATTGCAGTACATTCGAATACAAGGAGTCAATATACTATATTGTTTAAAATTCAAAAAAGTTTAAGTTGAATAATAAATTAACTAATAAGTTAGGATCATTTTAGTTTTGTCGATAAGTATCAAGCAAGACCAAAAAGTATCAAATAAGGTTAATAAATATGGACAAGACTAAAAAGCACGAGGTAAGGATGAGAAGTAAGGTCGAAAAGCACCACCTTACTAAAAAGTAACAAGTAAGTCGACGAAGCTTAAAAATATCAAACAAGAACGAGAAGTGCAACTCTTATCAATAAGTATTAGGCAAAGCTAAGAACACCTCAACACAATGTTTAAAATTATAATAAACATCTAAAATAAATCATCATGACTAAGCTCGACTAAATTAAGATTAAAAATGACATAGATTTGTTTTCAAAGTTTATTCAAGTCTATTAAGAATGGTATAAATAGTTAAGTACCTCAAATGTGTTGGACATGAATATAATTATTGATCCTATCATTGCATTATTATCTGCACACTTTAACTTAAGGGTGTGTTTGGATTTGAAGATGGATTTAAAAAAGTGGATTTGAGAGAAAAATGAGGTGAATGTGATATTATTTGGATTAAGAGTTGTGTGATTTAAGTAGGTTTGTGTATGACGTGATGAGTATGATAGATTAAAAAAATATTGGCTTAATTACCATTTTGGTTCCCTAATTTCTTGAGTTGGTTCATTTTGGTCTCCTTATTATTTTTTGGTTCAATTTGGTCCTCTAATTTTTTTTAAAGGTTCAATTTGGTCCCTACCGTTAAGTCTACGTTAACACCGTCTTCGTACATGCCACATGTCATTTTATGGAATTTTCAAAAAATATTTATTTTTTTAATTTTTTTTAAAAAATTAAACTGCCACGTGTCACCTTATGGTTGTGACACGTGTCAATTTGAGATTTTTTTATTTAAAAAATGTACTGCCACGTGGCAGGTCACGATTGTGCCACGTGTCAAGCTAACATTGGTTGCTTTCAATTTAGTCCCTCTACTCACAATTTTGATTCAATTTAGTCCCCCAATTTTTTAAAATGATTCAATTTTGTTCTCTCCAATTCGAGACCAAATTAATAATTAAGCTTAATTACAATTTATATATTCATGTTAAAATAATTTTTTATCATTTATACATCAAATCACTCCTTAAATACTCATGTTATTTCATTTTTTACACTTGAAATTTTCTATACATGTAAAAAAAATAATAATTTGAATAGTTAGATGGAGTAATTTAATCTATAAATATAATAAAAATTATTTTAACATGTATATATAAGTTGTAATTAAGCTTAATTACTAATTTGGTATCAAATTAGAGAGGATAAACTTGAATTATTTTAAAAATTTGGGGGACTAAATTGAATCAAAATTGTAAATAGAGGGACTAAATTGAAAACAACCAATGTTAGCTTGACACGTGGCACAATCGTGACCTGCCACGTGGTAGTACATTTTTTAAATAAAAAAATCTCAAATTGACATGTGGCACAATCGTGACCTGCCACGTGGCAGTACATTTTTTTAAATAAAAAAATCTCAAATTGACATATGTCACAATCATAAGGTGACACGTGGCAGTTTAATTTTTTTAAAAAAAAAATAAATTTTTTTTTAAATTGAAAATTCCACAAAATGACACATGGCATGTACGGAGACGGTGTTAAAGTTGACTTAGCGGCAAGGACCAAATTGAACCTTTTAAAGAATTAGAGGACCAAATTGAACCAAAAAATAATAAGGGGACCAAAATGAACCAACCTAACAAATTAGGGGACCAAAATGATAATTAAGCCAAAAATATTTTAATAGATAAAATTAAATGATTATCATTTTGCCCTTGAAAATAAATGTGATATAAAATGACATTTTAAAAGTGATAGTAACTTAAAAATAGTGAGACTAGATTATTATAATATTAAGAGGTTTTAATATAAATAGTTTTGTTATAAATGAACTTCGTTATTTTAAAACACACTATCTATCTATAAATTATTTTTTAGAGTTCCCTGACTTCTTTCTTGGAGTTTTCATCTTTTGTTCATTTGTTTGAAGATCGGAGACCGCTAGGGTGATCCTCTTCCTTTTTGTTTGATTAATTTATTCAATCATGTAAGTTGAATTTTTGCTAGTTTTCTTGTGGGTCTTCTCTGTTTTGGCTCGCATGTGACTCTCCTTTGGTTGCATTTGAGGTTTAAACCCTCCTTATGAGTCTCTTTTGGTAAGTGATCATAATGGCAGGTCCTGATCATTTTTGTGTCATTCCTAGATATAAATAAAGCATCGTGGGGACCTAAGGTGTTTTGATGTTCTTAGAGTTGTTTGAGTCTGCTTAATTGTTTTGCCAGGTGAGGGGAATAATTCGTCTTGGTTTTTAATAAATATGTGTTGCATGTTGTAAATCGATCCATGAAATTGGTTGAATTGTTGTGGTGAGTGATTATGAACCTTGGGTACCAAGATTAGGGTGGAAATGTGCTATTTTTGCTCAAGCAAGAGGAATCCCACTTAGGTGACAATAGCCTAAAATTCCACTTTACTCTTTATTCGAGTTGTCCTTCAAGCGACAACTCGCTCAAGCGATAGGCTTCTTGCTCAAACGATAAAGCCATTACTTATTTTGCTTTTGTAAAATTTTAGCTCAAGTGAAAATTTTGTTGCTAAAGTGAGAGCGTTTGTCGCACAGACGATAATGCTCTAGAGTGTATTCTAGTTTTTGTATAAAATGTCGCTCAGGCGATATGATCTTGCCCAAGTGAAACCCTGGCTGTTGTAACTTTTTATTTATCAACGTGATTGAATGTGATATTATTATAATATGAGGTATAACTTATGTATGATTGATGCTGGTATACTAAGACTTGACTTGATATGTATTTGTATAATATGAAAATGTGATTATACATGATTGTGAAAGTATTGTTGTGAAACTGTGATGATAATGTGTTTGTTAATATATACGAGCATTGTATGTGTTTGACGTAATTCCATGAGTCTTATGAGAAGATTTTATGGTGGTGTTATTTTAGTGTATGCATTCTAGTGATCATTCATACTCAAATAGAGTATAATGAGTCATGTGGTGAGAGTATGAAAAGGCCTAGTCTATGACAGGATAATGACCTTAGATAATGATGGATTAACGTTGTGTGTGGTACGGTGAAACCCATTGACAATGGCTCTGCAAAGCAATAGAGACCACCACATGTGCAAGTCTTCAGTGATTATGATTCCAAATGCATGTAACTGGATAATTGAGTTTAGTGTCAATTGTCTTTATGCAATTATGTGAATTATTGTAATTTGTCCATGCATGACTTATTATTTTTATGTTTTAAATGGTCTTAACGTAATCTTTTGTATATTAGCTTATTCTTGCACTTTGTGGTCTTGTGTTATTTTTCTCTTCTGCGATGATTACCATTTTGGTGGGAGCATATGAATATGCAGATTTAGTGACACCTCTGAACGATGAGAAATTCGTAGTTAGAGTTGTGAGATTGTAGCACATGTATGAGTGATTGTATATTTTTTATGAAAAAGAATATCTTATTACATTGAGAAATTAATTAAGAAGTTATAAATAGTAAGTATGGATTATAGATGATATAAAAGTTGAATTACGACAATTAAAAATGTCGTAGTATAATTCGAATAATGGTAGTTCAAACTGACGCTTTTCACATTGATTTTGTTTCCCACTAATTAAATTATGACGATTTTAGCCGCCTTATTTTACATCCCAAAATTGTCATTTTATACATTGCAAAATATGGTAGTGTGTGTGACCATTAAATTAAAACCGCCACATTTTGCTTTGTGGCAACACGAGATACGAAGGTTTCTAAAACCACTACAAACGTAAATTACAACGGTCAAAACCGTCATATTATACAAAAATAACCACCACAATTTACACAATTTTTTTTAGTGAAATATTTTTATTGTCTATACTCTTAAAGGATTGTATTAATATATTTTTTATTTTGTTAATCTATCTTTGAATATTATTATGAAATATCTTATTTTATTAGTTTTTTATCATTAAAACGGAATGTTACAATATAAATTTAAAGGTAAATACTATTATTATTATTATTATTATTATTTTTTAATTTTTTTTACATGAGATCCGAGTATGTAAAGAGTGAATCAATTATGTAGTTACGATGAGAGAGGGAGAATCGATTCGGTTCAAATATTTGAATTTTTTTAAAAGAGAGCATCATTTCTCTCATTCTTATAATTCATTTCCAACCCTAATCTTCATCACTTTTCTCCTTCGAAACCTTCTCCCATAAACCATTGGCACTCCTCCATCACTTATCTCACCAACAACAGGTTCACCGATTGCAAGCTCATAGATACATTAAAATTAGAGGATCAAATAAATAATGTTATCTACTTGATGTGGTTTTTCTTTTATCTTCTCACTTTTGTGGGTAATCCTAAGAATAGTTACTCGCAAATCCACTTATTCAAACAACATTGTTAGAAGTGGGCTTTAAGCCTAACTTAACCTGGCTCTGATATCATGTTAGAAGTGGACTGCCTAACTCAACCCCACAAAACCAGCTTGTAAGATGAGGTTTGCACCTTACTTATATATTGTGAATTAACCTTATCTCTAGTCGATGTGAGACTTTCAACAAATATTGACACTAATCTTCCATCCAAATATAGCACGAGTGTTGAAACATGATTGCAAATACCTCCGCATATGATAAGAAGACCTTCAAAATCCATTGAGATATAGAGACCAAGACTTTCAAATACATAAACCAAACCCAAAGTCCAAGACTTTAAAATTTTTGAAGTGATCGTGAACAAAAAAAGTTTCAAATACCAAGATTAACCAGGAAAAAAATAGTTCACAAGAACCATTGTAAAAACAATTTTAATTTGTCAAAAATATTTTTTAAATGAATATATATATTATGTCCATAAATTTAAAAAATTAAGTATCCAGTAAGAAAGTATTGGAGTTGGAAAATAATTTAGATTCTGCTACTATAAAAGAATGGCAGAATGAACTGCAAATTTTTTAAAATCACATAATCACTTAAAAACTTCCGTGAATTATTATTACATGATTTGATCTTTGTAAGTCATAATAATATCGTATAGTCAATATTTATATCTCAATTTTGTAAAAAAATATTAGTTTTTTCATTTGTTTATTTCTGCAACCTGTAATGAGTAAGTTAGTCATTTATTTCTGCACCCTGTAATCTCGATCTGTATCCACGTGAGGTGGGATGATAAAATGATCAATTTGTCTTTGTTTTTTTCCTTTCCCTATGCACTCATTTCTTTCATTCTTCCTTGAATTTTGTTTCTGGCACAAGTTGGATGAAGGGGTTAGTTTCCGTAACTATTTTTGTGTATATATTCATTTTGAAAAATGATTTTTTGACTACTAAATTTTAACAACTTTCTCTTATAATTTTAGGTGTTATCTTCTAAGTAGATTTTTATTTTTTATTTTTCTCATTCTCAATCTTTCAAAATTACTTAAAAGATGACACATAATGTTATAAGAGGAAGTTATCAAAATTTAGTAGTCAAAATATTATTTTCCATTCATTTTAAAAGATATTTGAATTTTTTATAATTTTAAATTTATTTTAAACTTTGTATACATTTTATATTATATAATTTAATTTTGTTTATTTTATAACGTGAAATTAGAAATTTGATTTTGTGTTTTTAAATGTTCAGTACAAAATATAAATTTATATGTATCGAATTATACATTTTAAAACATAAATTTATATTCTAAAATACAAATTTATATTTCATTAATAGAATAGATAATTACTTATGTTTAATGTTCTATATTTTACAATGCAAAACGCCTCTCAATTACATTGGGAATTGAAACTAAAAATTCCAAACTACAGAATGCAATTTAATTTTAAATGAGATTGTACATTCTATAATATCTTCAGATTGTATATTCTGCAACTTAAAAAAAATAAATAAAAAATAAAAGGTAAAATTGTAATTTTCAAATGTATTGGAATGCAGGATGAAAATATGAAAGTTCATGAAAGTGTTAGTTAGGAAATGGGCTTTGTCAACAAAAATGGGTCTATCTGAATCATTTCAGCATTTTCTTCCTGCACCCCACAAAAGTTGTAATTCCCAAACTATTTTTACTACAATTAAAATAAAAATCATTAAATATCATTATTCTTTATACTTTTCATAGTGGGTGTTGTCTCAACTAGCTATGCAAGGGGAGAGGAGACTCAAAGGTAAAATGGAATATTTGAATTTAGGGGGTGCGGGGACAAAAAATGGGGGTGCATGAAGAACAGCCCATTTCAGCAATTTATAAACATCTCTATTCAATTGGTCAAGATGACAGAAAGAACATTTATTTTGAAATCCATTCAAAACTGTTCCACCTATTACCTTTAAAACAATATTATTGAAAAAATAAAAATAAAACTCTACATTTATAATCCTTTCATGCCCACAAGTTTTAACCTTTTCTTCTACTCTTATCTTGATTCTTTCTTCAACCTGTATCAAACATATCCAACAATTCACTGGAAAATAATTATGGTTGAATACATTTATTATAAGGAATTGATTTGAAGAAGATTTTTTTTTTCTTAAAAGGTATTTTCAGGTCAATTGGAGAAATAATAGACTTGAATATATATATATATATATATATATATATATATATATATATATATATTTATTTGACAGAATTGTTGAATTTTGATGGTTCTTTTTTTAGTAGCAGATGAAAATTGTTTTTAAAAGTATTTTTTACAATACAAATGCCTTTGTTAGACGGATTAGTTGACAACATAAAAATGGATTATTTCTTAAAATGTATTAATAATTTTAAAACTATTTATTAATTTTTAATAACAATTATAAAAAGTAAAGAAAACTTCATTAAATATATTTATTTAAAAGAAAATCAAATATTAGGTATACAAATGAATTAATAAATTATTAAACAAACTTCACAAATCCACTCATACCTCATTCATCTCATATTATACTTTCTTTTCCAAAACTACTTTTCTACGTGTCGTCATAAATTACTAAATCAACTATTCATAGTCCTAACAAATCATCTTAAAACAATTCTCACAAGCATCTATACATTTCACACAAATTATGAATGTCTTAGGAAATTTAAAATACTTCACTTCTTTCTATATATATTCTCTACATTTTAAAATGACTATTTTTATTTTATTTTATCTGATATTAATATAATATTAATTATTCTTTTCCTAATTTTTTATAAGTAAATTTCATCAACATTTTTTATTTATAACGAATAAAAAATTACATTTACTGAGAGGGTAAAAGTAATTTTGTAAAATTATTTCAGTAGGTAATATATTCATTATTACTCTTATAGAAATCAATTCCATTTATTTATTTTTTATAAGAAATGATTGAAAATAAGTTTATCCGTGACTTTAAAGAAAGAATAAAGTATCGCAAGCTTTGTCACTGTATTAATATTCAGGTAGCTAGTGCCATTACTAGTACTATGGACAATGACTTATATATGTCGAATAATTTATCTAACACCATCCTAATTTGAGCTTAGGATTAATTTAGGTTTACGAAATTGATTTATGGAAAACATTGATTACATATGCAATAGATGTAAAATATTTACATATAAATTTTAAAAGATATAGTTTAATTCATATTAATTTGACAGATTCTTTCTTTAGTTCCAAGATTCTTTATATTTATATGAAATTTCATATTGTAATTTAAGGATACGGTGATGGTGGAACCTGGAAGTGTAGGAACTATTATTTGCTGCATATAGTGTTGGAGTGGCAATGCAAATGCAAGTTCCGGTGGGAGGGAGAGTGCCCACATGGTTTTCTCGCCGGAGATTACTGGAAGAGAAGCTCTGCTACCTCCACAAGTGCACCAACCTCAACCATGTCAACCAAATCCTTGCCCAAATTCTCAAAGCCAATCTCCACCGTGACCTTTTCGTCGCTCCCAAACTCATCGCCGCCTTCTCCCTCTGCCGCCACCTCACTGCCGCCGTCAACGTCTTCAACCAGCTCCCCCACCCCAACGTCCACCTCTACAACTGCATCATCAGAGCTCACGCCAACAACCACTCACACCCCTCTCTACCCTTCAACGCTTTCCTCCAAATGCAGAAAAGCGGTCTCTTCCCTGATAACTTCACCTACCCTTCTCTCCTTAAGGCTTGTATCGACTCTTCCTCGCTCCCCTTGGTCCGAATGATTCATGCCCATGTTGAAAAATTCGGTCTTTACGGGGATATTTTCGTGCCCAATTCACTCATTGATTCGTACTCCAGGTGCGGGAGTTCTGGGCTTGATGCGGCCATGAGCTTGTTTTTGGTCATGGAGGAAAGGGATGTGGTCACTTGGAACTCTATGATTGGTGGGTTGGTCCGATGTGGGGAATTGGAGTGTGCGTGCAAGCTGTTTGATGAAATGCCTGAAAGGGATATGGTTAGTTGGAACACGATGTTGGATGGGTACACCAAGGCGGGGGAGATGGAGAAGGCGTTTGAGCTGTTTGAGAGAATGCATGAGAGGAATGTTGTTTCATGGTCGACTATGGTTTGTGGGTATAGTAAGGCTGGTGACATGGACATGGCAAGGGTGCTGTTTGATAGGTGTCCGGGGAAGAATGTGGTGCTTTGGACGACGATAATAGCGGGGTATGCAGAGAAGGGGAATGCGAGGGAGGCGACGGAGTTATATGGGAAAATGGAGGAGGCTGGATTGAGGCCTGATGATGGGTTTTTGTTTAGTATTTTGGCGGCCTGTGCTGAATCTGGAATGCTTGAGTTAGGGAGGAGAATTCACACGTCTGTGAAGAAGTGGAGGTTTAGATGTAGCAGTAAGGTGTTGAATGCGTTTATTGATATGTACGCCAAGTGTGGTTGTTTGGATGCTGCGTCTGAAGTCTTTATTGGAATGATGGCGAAGAGAGATGTGGTGTCTTGGAATTCCATGATCCAGGGGTTTGCCATGCACGGACATGGCAAGAAAGCGCTTGAGCTTTTCTCTAGGATGGTAGACGAAGGTTTTGAGCCAGATAGATGTACATTTATTGGCCTCTTGTGTGCTTGCACCCATGCAGGACTTGTTGACGAAGGGCGCAAATGCTTTTACTCAATGGAGAAAGTGTACGGGATTGTTCCTGAAATTGAGCATTATGGTTGCATGGTGGACCTTCTTGGACGTGGGGGACACCTAGAAGAAGCTTTCACGCTTCTGCGCAGCATGCCTATGAAACCAAATGCCATTATATTGGGTACTCTTTTGAATGCTTGTCGGATGCATAATGATGTAGATCTTGCAAGAGCGGTGTGTGAACAACTGTTTAAGTTGGAGCCATCAGATGCTGGGAATTACTCCCTTCTGTCAAATATTTATGCTCAAGCAGGAGATTGGATGAATATGGCCAATGTAAGGTTACAAATGAAGAACACAGGAAGGCAAAAGCCTTCAGGGGCTAGTTTCATAGAGGTAGAGGAAGAAGTGCACGAATTTACTGTATTTGATCAGTCACACCCTAAATCTGATGATATATATCGGATGATTGATAGATTGGTTGAGGACCTCCAGCAGGTTGGATTTGTTCCAATGACACACCAATAGAGGCTAATGAAATCATTGGTTGCATTAGTATGCACAGCACAGCTGATTTGATGCTTCAAGAAATGTACATGATTATTTAGCTGCGCTCAGGACATTGCTTGTTTGCCAAAAACGAGTATACAAATCGTGTTATTGGTTGCAACCACTGGTTCTGTTAGGTGCAACTTCTCGAGCCATTGAATTTGGGTCTATTTTAAGGTTTTCATGTACTGTTCATTGTGTTCGAGCCAACCGGGAAAGATACTATGAAGTTCTTAGATCAGATGTAAAGACCCAGGGAGAGAAAAAAAGCACAAGACCAAAATCCATGGTTACAAGACTTTCCTAAAAATTTCATTATGTCAATAGTGACATTTACACTAAGGATAACTAAGTTTTTGCAGATTATATTTATAATCCTAAGCACATTAGAAGCCCAGCCACTTAGCATAAGCAGTGTAGCACACCACCTTAGTCCAGACTGCTTCATCAGAGGTACTAATTAAAGAAGTTCATATAATGGAAGACTGTATAAATTGTGTAAAATCACTTCTTTCTCCTATCCTATGTTGGTATTTACAGGACCAATCATGAGTGTAATATTTTACAAGAATTGGTGAACTCTTGCATATAAC